>CXWL01030442.1_pt1 | contig 25567 bp, 28 predicted proteins | sample 590931 | NCBI WGS metagenome assembly CXWL01 (sample SAMEA3498368, study PRJEB10139) | groundwater metagenome | biome: water well; material: biofilm material | place: Germany | collected 2015-04-27
CCTCCGAGATCCACAGTCCGGCGCCTGCCGGCGCGTCGCCCCGTGCGCGCGCCGCGCCGGCCTGGCCGCCACCCGCGCCGAGCGATTCGTGGGGCGATGCACCGTCGACCGAGCCGCCCCCGCTGCGGCCCGAGCCGGCCACCCAGCGCACCGAACCGCTGCCGCCCAGCGTGCGCGTGGGCGATGGCGCGCCACGCGATGTATCGATCGAGGAACTCATCGATCTTGAACAGCAGGCCGAGTTCTTTGTCGTCCTCGGGCAGGACGATTCCGCCATCGACCTGCTGGTGGAACACCTGCGCAGCACCGGCGGTGGCAGCCCCCTGCCATACCTGAAGTTGCTGGAGATCTACCAGCGCCGCGATGACCGCTCGGCCTACGAGCGCATGCGCGCGCGCTTCAACCACCGCTTCAACGCGTACGCGCCGGAGTGGGGTGTCGATCTGGCCGACGGCCGTGCGCTGGAGGACTACACCGGTGTCGTGCCGCGCCTGCAGCAGGTCTGGCCGCGTCCGCTGGACGCCATGGCCGAACTGGAAGCGCTGCTGTTCCGCAAATCGCGCGGCGAGCTGTTCGATCTGCCGGCCTACCGCGAGGTGCTGTTCCTGTATTCGCTGGCGCGCGATCTGCTCGACCGTGAGGCCGCGGACACTGGCGACGTCGACCTGCTGCTGCCGCTGGCCGACCGCAGCGAGTTCAGCGCGACCTCGCCCTCGCCCTTCATGGGGCTGGACCAGGATGCACCGGGCGATGCCGCGGAATTTGACGACCGCCCCACGATGCCGGTGGATTTCGATCTCTCGGCGGCCGAAAAGCCGACCAGCATCTTCGACCAACTGACCGAGCTGCCGCCGCCGCGGCGGCGCTAGGCCGGTGCGCTGGTTTGGCCGCGGCGGCTACAGCCGCGCGAGCCGCGACAGCGCCTGGTTCAGGGTCTCGTCCCGCTTGGCAAAACACAGCCGGGCCAGGCCTTGCTCGAAGCCGCCTGCGTAAAACGCCGACAGCGGGATCGCCGCCACGCCGATCTCGCGCGTGAGCCAGAGGCAGAAATCGGCCTCGGGCAGCGCACTCACCGCGCTGTAATCCACGAGCTGGAAATAGCTGCCCTGGCTCGGCAGCACGCGCAGCCGCGTCGTGGCCAGGCCGCGCCGAAAGTGGTCGCGTTTGCGCTGGTAGAAGGCCGGTAGATCCAGGTACCGTGCCGGCTCGGCCATATAGCGCGCCAGGCCGTGCTGCACCGGGGTGTTGACGGTGAAGACATTGAACTGGTGGACCTTGCGGAACTCGGCGCTCAGCGCGGCCGGCGCAGCGACATGGCCCACCTTCCAGCCGGTGACGTGGTAGGTCTTGCCAAAGCTCGAGACCACGAATGTGCGCGCGGCCAGCGCCGGAATCGAGGCCGCGCTGACATGGGGTGCGCCGTCGAACACCATGTGCTCATAGACCTCGTCCGAGATCACCAGCGTGTCGGTGGGCGCCAGCAGATCGGCCAGACGCTGCATCTCGGCGCGGCTCCAGACGGTGGCGGTCGGGTTGTGCGGGCTGTTGACGATCAGCAACCGCGTGCGCGGCGACAACGCGGCCTGGATGCGGTCGAAGTCAGGGCGAAAACTGCCTGGCACCAGCGGCACGCGCACCACGGTGCCGCCGGCGAGTTCGATATTCGGTGCGTAGCTGTCGTAGCAGGGTTCGAGCACGATCACTTCGTCGCCCGGGTGCACGCAGCACAGCACCGCCGTCAGGATCGCCTGCGTGGCACCGGCGGTGATGGTGATTTCAGTGGCGGGGTCGTAGCGGTGGCCATAGAGGGCCGCGATCTTGTCGGCCACGCGCTGGCGCAACTGCGGCACGCCGGCCATCGGCGGGTACTGGTTGAGGCCCTCGTGCATGGCCTGGGTGACCTGGGTCAGCAGGGCCGGGTCGCAGTCGAAATCAGGGTAGCCCTGGCCGAGATTGACGGCGCCGGTCTCCTGCGCCAGGGCTGACATCACCGTGAAGATCGTCGTGCCGACCTCGGGCAGGCGGCTGCGCAGCGCAGGGGTGCGGTGGTTGACTGGGGTCATGCTGGGGTCAGAGTTGGTAGTCGGTGCCCTGGCCACTCATGGCGCGCTCGATCAGCGTGCTGGACAGCCGGGGCGCCAGCATTTCGGCGAAGGCATAGACAAACTGGCGCAGGTAGGCGCCGCGCTTGAAAGCCACCCGCGTGACGTTGGCACCAAACAAGTGGCCCAGTGGTCGCCAGGCGAGTTCGGGTTCCGGCGGTTCGGTGCGCATCGCCAGCTCGGTGACGATGCCCACGCCCAGGCCCACGCGCACGTAGGTCTTGATGACATCGGAGTCGATCGCCTCCAGCGCCACCACCGGCTTGAGCCGGACGCGCGCAAAGGCGTCGTCGATGCGCGAGCGCCCGGTGACGGTGGGGTGGTACAGCACGAGCGGGTAGGCGGCCAGCTGTTCGAGCGTGGGCCGCTCGACGCTGGCCAGGGCGTGCCCCGCGGGCACCACCAGCACATGCTGCCATTCGTAGCAGGGCAGCGAGACCAGCTCTTCGTGCGCGGTCAGCGCCTCGGTGGCGAGGCCGATCTCGGCCACGTCGTCGAGCAGCATGCGTGCCACCTGCTCGGGCACGCCCTGGTGCAGCACGACCTGCACCTTGGGGTAGCGCTTGCGCAACTGCGCCACCGGTTCGGGCAGGAAATAACGCGCCTGGGTGTGCGTGGTGGCGATCGAGAGCGTGCCGGCATCCTGCTTGGAAAACTCTTCCCCGATGCGCTTCAGGTTGGCCACTTCGCGCATGATGATTTCAACCGACTTGAGCACGAGCTGGCCGGGCTCGGTGATGCGCTTGAGGCGCTTGCCGTGACGGGCGAAGACATCGACCCCGAGCTCCTCTTCCAGCTCCAGGATGGCTTTGCTGACCCCAGGCTGCGAGGTGAACAGCGCCTTGGCTGTCTCGGTGAGATTGAGGTTGCGGCGCACCGCCTCCTGCACGAAACGGAATTGATGCAGGTTCATCGCTCGGCTTCCAGGGTGGCCACGGCGGCCAGGGCGATGGCCGCGGTGACGCTGTCGATCTCGCCGATGGCCGGGTGCAGCGTCACGTTCAGGTGGGGATGCGCCGCGCACAGCGCATCGATCAGGCGCGGCAGGTCCTGCCGCACGTGACCGCCAGCGCCCAGGAACATCGGCACCACCTGCAGCTGCGTGCAGCCGGCGGCGGCGAGTTCGGCGCCCGCGCCTTGCAGGCTGGGCGACATCAACTCCAGAAAGGCCAGGCGGACCGGCACACCGGGCCGCTGGGCACGGACGCAAGCGGCCACGGCCTCGAATGGCAAGGCCCAGCCCGGGTCTCGCGCCCCGTGTGCAAAGAGGATGAGGCCGCTGGTCATCGTGCTCAACGGTAACGCACCAGCCATGCAAACGCCGCCATCGACAGCAGCAGGTAGATCAGGCTGGGCGTGGCGGCGGCGATCCAGGGGGTCCAGCCGCGCAGCACGCCGATGTGGCCGGACAGGTTGTTCAGCAGCACGAAGCTGATCCCCAGCAGGATGCCGCCAAAGACCTTGAAACTCACGCCGCCGGCGCGTGCATGCATGTAGGCAAAGGGCAGCGCCAGCGCCACCATGACCAGGCAGGCCAGCGGGTACAGCGCCTTCTTCCAGAACCGGATCTGATGGCCCTGCGCGGCTTGCTCCTGATCGCTGAGATGGGCGCTGTAGCGCCACAGTTCGGTGGTGGTCATGGTGTCCAGGGGCAAGACGGCAGCGGCCACGACCTTGGCCGTGAGCGTGCTCGGCCACTGCAGCGTGGGTCGGTGGCTGAGCTCGACATGCGGCGCGCTTGCGCCGAGCGCCGGCGGCCACAGGGCGATATCGGCGTCGGTCAGCATCCAGCTGCCCTCGGCGCCAACCTGGCCTTCGCGGGCCTCGGTGCGCGCGACCAGCCGTCCGTCGGCGTCGAATTCGAAGATCCGTATGCCGACCAGCTTGCCGCCAGCACCGGCACCCGCCACGTTGACCGAATAACTGCGCTCACCCTGCGGCGTGTTGCGGCGCTCCTTCAGCCAGGCCCCCGTGCTGCCCAGCGCGATGCCGCCACTGAAGCGGGCCTTCAGCAATACCGCCTCGCGCTCGCTGGCCGGGGCCACGAAGTCGCCGACCAGGAAAGTCACGACGCCAAAGGCCACGCCCAGCATGGCCAGCAGGCGCAGCGCGCGGCCCGGTCCGAGACCCCCGGTGCGCAGGATCGTGTACTCCGACGACTGTGCCAGGCGAGCCAGCGAATAGATGGTGCCGATGAGCACGGCAATCGGAAACAGCTCGTAGAAACGACCGGGCAGCACGAATAGCGCCGCCAGCACGGCGTGCCAGATGGTGCGGCCCCGCCTGCCGACGCCGTCGAGCTGGTCGACGAAGTCGATGAAATAGAACAGCGACAGGAACGCCAGCGCCACGAACAGCACCGACGCGACGATGTCGCGGTAGAGCAGCCGGCGCACCGTCTTCATGCGGTGCGCCGCCGCGCCGTGCGGGTGACTGCCGCATGATCGCGCCACCACAGCAGTGCCATGGCGAGCAGGAAGGCACCGCCGTGCACCGCCAGCAAGGCGGTGCCCATCGAGAGGCGGGCGCCCGCCACCCAGGCCTGCGACAGATTGACCAGGTTGTAGTAGACGACGAACGTGAGCAGCGCGAACAGCAGGTTCCAGTTGCTCGCCCGGCGCGGGTTGGTGGCCGCCAGGCCGATGCCCAGCAAAAGCAGATTGGCGGCGCCCAGCAACAACCCGAAGCGCCATGCCAGCTCGCCCTGGTTGCCCGGCGTGGGTTGGCGGATGAGGTCGATCGTTCGCACCACCTTGGGCGGCTGGCTCTCGGCCGAGCGCACCGCGTGTTCGCTGGCCAGGACGCGGTAGCCGTCAAAGCTCGAGAGCGTGCGTTCGCCGCTGCGCAGGTCGACATCGTTGCGCTGGCCGCGTTCGAGCACGAGGAAGCGCTGGTCGCCTTCGGTCTCCAGCCGACCCGACTTGGCCGACGTCACCGATTCGCCCTGTTCCTGGCGGGCCAGGATGAAGACATTGCGCGCGCTCACGCCGTCGGCGCTTTCGCGCTCGACGAAAAAAACGCGCCGGCCGTCGCTGGAGGTCTGGAAGACGCCTGGCGTGACACGCGAAAGATCCGAGCGCTGCTGGTAGCGATCGCGCAGCTCCAGGCTGCTGCGGTTGCCCCAGGGCCAGACAAAGAGCAGCAGCACCGCCACCACCAGCAACACCGGCCAGCTGGTGCGCAGGACGGGCCGCACGAAGCGCGTCAGTCCCACCCCGCTGGCAAACCAGATGGCCATTTCGCTGTCGCGGTACATGCGCCCTAGCGTGACCACGATGGCCACGAAGAGCGACAGCGCCAGCATCGTGGGCAGGTGACCCAGCGCCACATAGCCCAGCAGCAGCACCACATCCTGCGGCGCCACCGAGCCGTTGGCGGCCTGGCCGACGGTGCGGATCAGGAACATCGTGAGCACGATCGTGAGGATCACCACCAGCGTGGCACCGAAGCCCCGCGACAACTCACGACGTACAGTTGAATCGAATAACATCCGCCGTTTTAGCTAGGACACACCCTGCGTGCAGGTTGGTCTTTTCTAGCTTTTCACTTTCGCTGCCTGGATCGAATTATGGACTTCAAGACACACGTGACCGGCGCCGGCGGGCTGGCCGCCGTGACGGCCGATGCGCTGCTGGTGGTGGTGGTGTCGCAGGCCGTACCGCAGACGCTGGACCAGCCACTGGCCGATGTGCTGACCTTGGCCGTCAAGGATGGCGATTTTGCGTTCAAGGCCGGGCAGGTCTTGTACCTGCACCGGGTTGCGGGCGTGAAGGCGCCGCGCGTGGCCTTTGCGTTTGCGGCCGATCTTTCCGCCAAGGGTCTGCGCAAGGCGGTCGCCAATGGCCTGGCACTGTTCAAGGGCGGCGGCGCCAGGCACCTCGCGCTGGCGGTGGCCGGTGGCATGGAGCTCACCGCCGCGCATGGCGTCGCACTGGTGTCCGCCGTCAACGACGGTCTGTATGTCTATCGCCTCACCAAGCCCAGCGCGCCGGCTGACTCCAAGCTGCGCGCCGTCAGCGTCGTGTGCGACAAGGGGCAAGCCGTGGCAGTGGCCCAGGGCCTGCGCCTCGGCGACGCGGTTGCCGCCGGCACGGCACTGGCGCGCGAGTGCGCCAACCGGCCGGCCAACCACTGCACGCCCACCTACCTGGCGGCGCAGGCCAGGAAGCTGGGCAAGGACCATGGCCTGAAGGTCAAGGTGCTGGAACGCAAGGATTGCGAGAAGCTCGGCATGGGCTCCTTCCTGTCGGTGGCGCAGGGTTCCGAGCAGCCGCCCAAGTTCATCGTCGCGCACTGGCAGGGCGCGGACAAGAGCGACGCGCCGGTGGTGCTGGTGGGCAAGGGCATCACCTTTGACAGCGGCGGCATCTCCATCAAGCCGGCCGCCGAGATGGACGAGATGAAGTTCGACATGGGCGGCGCCGCCAGCGTGCTGGGCACGCTGCGAGCGGTGGCGCAGATGAAGGCCAAGGTCAACCTGATCGGCATCATCCCGGCGTGCGAAAACATGCCCAGCGGGCGCGCCGTCAAGCCCGGCGATGTGGTCACCAGCCTGTCGGGCCAGACCATCGAGATCATCAATACCGATGCCGAGGGCCGGTTGATCCTGTGCGACGCGCTGACCTACGCCGAACGCTTCAAGCCGGCGGTGGTGGTCGATATCGCCACCCTCACCGGTGCCTGCGTGATTGCGCTGGGTCACCACCGCTCGGGCCTGTTCAGCGCCGACGACGCATTGGCCGCGGAGCTGCTGGCGGCCGGCGAGCAGGCGCTCGACCCGGCCTGGCGCATGCCCCTGGACGACGAGTACGACGAGGCGTTGAAGAGCAACTTTGCGGATATGGCCAACGTCGGCCCGCGCGCCGGCGGCTCGATCACCGCGGCGATGTTTCTCAAACGTTTCACGGCCAAATTGCGCTGGGCCCATCTGGATATTGCCGGCACGGCCTGGAAGTCGGGCGCGGCCAAGGGCGCCACCGGGCGGCCGGTGCCCCTGTTGACGCAGTTCGTGCTTGCCAGGGCGAAGTGAGAGCCAGGCTGCGCCGGCGTGCTGACGCGCGACGAGCCTGGGTAATGAAGTGACCGAAGTGGAGTTCCACACCGGCGTGGCCGACCGGCTGGATCTGGCCTGCCGGCTGCTGCGCAAGGCGTACCGCCAGGGCGTGCGGGTGCAGGTCACGGCGCGGGCCGACGAACTGGCGGCGCTGGACCGCGCGCTGTGGGCATTTGATGAACGCGATTTCGTCCCGCACCTGCGGGTGCCAGCGGCCGACCCGCAGCGTGCGGCCCGCACACCGATCTGGCTCGCCCTGCAGGCCACGGCGGAAGCGGCGCCGCGCGTGCTGGTGAACTTGGGTGCGGATGCGCCGCAGGACCTGGGCGCGCTGGAGCGGCTGATCGAGATCGTGTCGCTCGAACCCGAAGACGCCGCGCGCGGCCGCGAGCGCTGGCGAGGCTACAAGGCGGCTGGCCTGGCCATCAAGCACCACAGCGCGGGCGCGGGCCGTGAGTGACGAGCGGCTGCTGGCGGCGGATCGCGTGCCCACCCTCACCGAGGTGGTAGACGTTGGCACCGAGGCGACCCCTGCCTTGCTCCCGGCCGGGCCCGGGCTGGGGGTGCCGGCGCCTGAGGCGGCGCTGGACGCAGCGACGATCGCTGCCGAGGTGCTGGCAGATCTTGCGCAGCGCATCGACGCCCACTTCGAGACGCGACTGCGCGAGGCGCTGGCGCCGGCACTTGCGCGCGTCGCCGACGGGCTCATCCGCGAAGCGAGGCATGAGCTCGCGCTGGTCCTGGGCGAGTTGGTGGAGGGCGCCGTGAAGCGGGCGCTGGAGCGGCGCGAGCCGTCGTGACGCCGGCTCGCGCCGCCGTCGCGCCGAAGGCCGAGCGCGCCGTGCCGGCGCGCTGCCCGCGCGCCACACGGGCGAGAGAAACCCCGGTTTGGCGGGCTGGTCTTTTCGGTTATCGTCCCGCGCCTGTCGTTAGGGTTTCGACATCACTTGCGCACCCGCGGGTCTGCTCCGAAACTTCGACTTCTGTCCGTGTTGACGTCATTTCAAACTGGAGGTAACTGCATGCAAGTCAAGTTCAACATCATCGTCGGCGCCGCGGCCATCCTGGTCGCCGGTACCGTGTCTGCGCAAGATATCGTCAAGATCGGCCACGTCGGCCCTACCAGTGGCGGCATAGCGCACCTGGGCAAGGACAACGAGAACGGCGCCCGCATGGCGATCGACGACCTCAACGCCAAAGGCGTGACGATCGGCGGCAAGAAGGTCAAGTTCGAACTGCTGGCCGAGGATGACGGCGCCGACCCGAAACAAGGCACCGCTGCCGCCCAGAAGCTGGTCGACAGCAAGGTCAACGGTGTCATCGGCCACCTGAATTCCGGCACCTCGATCCCGGCTTCCAGGATATACAGCGACGCTGGCATACCGCAGATCAGCCCTTCGGCCACCAACCCCAAGTACACCCGCCAGGGCTACAAGACCACGTTCCGCGTGGTGGCTGACGACGTGCACCTCGGCGGCACGCTCGGCAAGTACGCAGTCACGCAGCTCAAGGGCACGAGCATCGCCGTCATCGACGACCGCACCCCCTACGGCCAAGGTGTGGCCGAGGAGTTCGAGAAGGCGCTGAAGGCGGCGGGCAAGACGGCCGTAGCGCGCGAGTTCACCAACGACAAGGCGACCGATTTCACCGCCATCCTGACCAACATCAAGGCCAAGAAGCCGGACATCATCTTCTACGGCGGCATGGACGCCGTGGCGGGCCCGATGCTGCGCCAGATGAAGCAACTTGGCATCAACGCCAAGTTCATGGGCGGCGACGGCATCTGCTCGGGCGAACTGCCCAAGCTTGCAGCCGGCACGATGGCTGACGGCCAGGTCATTTGCGCCGAGGCCGGCGGTATCGACCCGAAGGACACGGCAGCCGTCAAGGGCATGGACGAATTCAAGGCCAAGTTCAAGGCCAAGTTCAAGACCGACGTCCAGATCTACTCGCCCTACGTCTATGACTCGGTCAACGTGATGGTTGCGGCCATGGTCAAGGCCGGCTCCGCCGACCCGGCCAAGTACCTGCCCGTGCTGGCCAAGACCAGCGGCTACAAGGGCGTGACGGGAACGATCAGCTTCGACGAGAAGGGTGACATCAAGAATGGCGCCCTGACCATGCACTCGTACGAAGGGGGCAAGCAGACCAACATCGGGGTTGTTCGCTGACCCGTCGCGAAAACCGTTGGTCCTGATCGAGGGCGCCCGAGGGCGCCCTCTTTCTTGGTGCGTTGCCACCCGCAGACAATAAAAAACCCGCCGGCATGGGCGGGTTTGATCGGGTGCCGGGTGGCGCCGCGCTACTTGAGCTTCACTTCCTTGTACAGCACGTGCTTGCGTGCCTTGGGATCGAACTTCAGGAACTCAAGCTTTTCGGGCGTGGTCTTCTTGTTCTTGCTCGTGGTGTAGAAGTGCCCGGTGCCCTCACTGGACACCAGCTTGATCTTCTCGCGTCCGCCTTTGCTGGCCATGCTGCTCTCCTAGGGGTTCAGATTTCGCCGCGGGCTCGCAGATCGGCCACGATCTGCTCGATGCCCTTCTTGTCGATCAGCCGCAGCGCCGCGTTGCTCACGCGCAGGCGCAACCAGCGGTTCTCGCTCTCGACCCAGAACCGGCGGTAGTGCAGGTTGGGCAGGAAGCGACGCTTGGTCCTGTTGTTCGCGTGCGATACGCTGTTGCCCACCATCGGGCCCTTGCCGGTAACTTGACAGACGCGTGCCATGACGCTCTCCAGGAATGTTTGAATTGCAGCCAGCAGCCTGATGGTGCCAGCAAAGCCTGTGATTATAGCCTGCAAATCGACACTCAGACGGGCTGCTGTTCCAGGAATCGCTGGGCGTCGAGCGCCGCCATGCATCCTGTCCCGGCGCTGGTGATGGCCTGGCGATAGATGTGGTCCTGCACGTCGCCGGCGGCAAAGATGCCCGGCACGCTCGTCATCGTGGCCAGGCCATCGAGCCCGGTGCGGGTCACGATGTAGCCGTTTTTCATCTCGAGCTGGCCGCTGAAGATATCGGTATTGGGCTGATGGCCGATGGCGATGAAGCAGCCCTTGAGCGCCAGATCGGTGGTGCTGTCGTCCTGCGTGCTGCGCAGGCGTACCCCGGTGACGCCGGTGTGGTCGCCCAGCACTTCATCCAGTGTGTGCCACAGGTGCAGCTGGATCGTGCCGGCCGCCACTTTGGCGGCCACCTTGTCGACCAGGATCGCCTCGGCGCGGAATTTGTCGCGGCGGTGCACCAGGTGCACCTTGCTCGCGATATTCGACAGATACAGCGCTTCTTCGACCGCCGCATTGCCGCCGCCGACGACGCAGACGACGTCGCCGCGATAGAAGAAGCCATCGCAGGTGGCGCAGCCGCTCACACCCTTGCCCATGTAGGCCTGCTCGCTCGGCAACCCCAGGTATTTGGCGCTGGCGCCGGTGGCGATGATCAGCGTGTCGCAGGTGTAGGTGCCCGAGTCGCCGGTGAGCTTGAAAGGGCGAGTGCTGAAGTCGACCTGGTTGATATGGTCGAAGACGATCCTGGTGCTGAAGCGCTCGGCGTGCTGCAAGAACCGCTGCATCAACTCGGGCCCCTGGACGCCAGCCACATCGGCCGGCCAGTTGTCGACCTCGGTGGTGGTCATCAGTTGCCCGCCCTGGGCCATGCCGGTGATCAGCATCGGCTCCAGGTTGGCGCGTGCGGCATACAGCGCCGCGGTATAGCCGGCCGGGCCTGAACCCAGGATGAGGACGCGGGCGTGCTGGGCAGGGGTGTTCATGTCAGTGGCACTTGCGGAGGGTGGGGCGTCGCGTCGATCAGACGAACGCCAGGTACATCGGGGCGCGACCCGGTGGTCGCAAGCCCCGCCATGGGCACAATAGCTGGATTCTTGCAGACCGCACGCGGGCGGCGGCCGCGCCAGATACCGAACACAGGAGCCTATCCATGTCGATGTTGTCCAACCTGGACCTGATTCGCCGCGTACCGCTGTTCTCGATGTTGACCGCCGACCAGGCCCAGGCCATCGCCGACAGCGTCGTCAAGCGGCGCTTCAGGCGCGGTGAACTGGTGGTGGAGCAGGGTCGCAAGAGCAATGCGCTGTTCATCCTGCTGAACGGCCGCGCGCGCGTGCTCACCTCGGACACCCGCGGCCGCGAGGTGATCCTGGCGGTGCTGGAGTCGGGCGACTATGTCGGCGAGATGAGCCTGATCGACAACGAGCCGCACTCGGCCACCGTGCGCGCAGAGATCCAGACCGACATGCTGGTGCTGGCGCGCACCGACTTCGCGCGCTGCCTGCCCGAGAACTCCACGCTTTCGTACGGCATCATGCGCGGCCTCGTGCGCCGGCTGCGCAATGCCGACCGCCAGATCGAATCGCTCGCCTTGCTCGACGTCTATGGCCGTGTCGCGCGCACGCTGCTGGACATGGCCGAAGAGGTGGAGGGCGTCAAGATCATCCGCCACAAGGTCAGCCGCCAGGATATGGCCAAGGTCGTCGGCGCATCGCGCGAGATGGTCAGCCGCGTGATGAAGGATCTCGAGGAGCGCGGCGTCATCGAGACGCAGGAAAACGGCTCGGTCGTGATCAAGGAGCGGCTGCAGAACGATTGATGGCAGCCTGCGCCGCACGCGGCGCGCTGGCCAGCGGCGCCGCGCCTGACCGGTGCCATCGGCCACAATGCCGGGCATGAGTTTTCCACTCACCTCCTTGCGGGCTGATGGTGCAGCCGCGGCGGGCGGGCCAGGCGCCAGCGCAGCGCCGCCGTGGCGGCGGCAGGCCGTGTTGATCGTCAGTGCCCTGGGCTGGGTGCTGTTTGTGCTCGCGATGCTCACGCACGATGCCGGCGACGCCGCATTCACGACCTCGGGATCGGGCCAGGCGCTGCGCAACAAGGTCGGCCTGGCGGGCGCGCGCGTGTCCGATCTGGCGTTGTTCCTGTTCGGTTTCTCGGCCTGGTGGTTGGTGCCGGTGGCCCTGCGGGCCTGGCTCTCGGCGCTGGCCGGGCTGCTGCGGGATGCCGGCCCTGCCGCGCGGCCGCCACGCTGGATGTTCTGGCTGGGCCTGGCACTGCTGCTCGCCGCCAGCAGTGCACTCGAGTGGACCCGTCTGTACCGTTGGGAGGTGCTGCTGCCGGGCCACGCCGGTGGCGTGCTCGGCTACACGCTGGGGCCACTGTCGATGCGCTGGCTGGGCTTTGCGGGCTCGGGCGTGCTGTGGATCGCGACGCTGGTGGTGGGCTCGGCCCTCGCACTGCGCTTCTCGTGGCTGCGCGTGGCCGATGCCCTGGGCGCACGGCTGGACGGCCTGCGCGAGCGCCGCCACGACCAGCGTGCGCTCGAGGAAGACCTGCGGTTGGGCGAACTGGCGGCGCTCGAGCGCGAGCACGTGGGCGATCTGCAGCGCGCCGACGTGCAGGATCATGTGCCGCGCGTGATTGCCGCCGCGGTGGCCGAGACACCGCCTTCGCAGCGGGTCGCCAAGGAGCGCCAGAAACCGCTATTTGCAGAACTGGCCGATACCAGGCTGCCGCAAGTCGATCTGCTTGACGCCGCCGCCCAGCGCCAGGAGTCGGTGGCGGCCGAGACGCTGGAAATGACCTCCCGGCTGATCGAGAAGAAGCTCAAGGACTTTGGCGTCGACGTGCGTGTGGTGGTGGCCTCGCCGGGCCCGGTGATCACGCGCTACGAGATCGAACCGGCGACCGGTGTGAAGGGCGCGCAGATCGTTGGCCTGGCGCGTGACCTGGCGCGCTCGCTGTCGCTCGTGAGCATCCGTGTGGTGGAGGTCATCCCGGGCAAGAATTACATGGCACTCGAGCTGCCCAATGCGCGCCGGCAGACGATCCACCTGTCGGAGATTTTGGGTTCGGACGTCTATAACGACTCGGCCTCGATGCTGACCCTGGGCCTGGGCAAGGACATCATCGGCAGACCCATCGTGGCCGACCTGGCCAAGATGCCGCATTGCCTGGTCGCCGGCACCACCGGCTCGGGCAAGAGCGTGGGCATCAACGCCATGATCCTGAGCCTGCTCTACAAGGCCGACGCGCGCGATGTCCGACTGATCCTGATCGACCCCAAGATGCTCGAGATGAGCGTCTATGAGGGCATCCCGCATCTGCTGGCGCCTGTCGTCACCGATATGAAGCAGGCCGCCAACGCGCTCAACTGGTGCGTCGGCGAGATGGACCGCCGCTACAAGCTGATGAGCACGCTGGGCGTGCGCAACCTCGGCGGCTACAACCGCAAGATCAACGAGGCTGCCGAGCGTGGCGAGAAACTGCCCAACCCGTTCAGCCTGACGCCGGATGCGCCCGAGCCGCTGGATCGCCTGCCGCACGTGGTGGTGGTGATCGACGAACTCGCCGACCTGATGATGGTGGTCGGCAAGAAGATCGAGGAACTGATCGCCCGTCTGGCGCAGAAGGCGCGCGCCGCCGGCATCCACCTGATCCTGGCCACCCAGCGGCCGAGCGTGGATGTCATCACCGGCCTCATCAAGGCCAATATCCCCACCCGCCTGAGCTTCCAGGTCAGCAGCAAGATCGACAGCCGCACGATCCTCGACCAGATGGGTGCCGAGGCGCTGCTGGGGCAGGGTGACATGCTCTATCTCACGCCGGGCACCGGGCTGCCGGTGCGCGTGCACGGTGCCTTTGTCAGCGACGACGAGGTGCACCGCGTGGTGGATTACCTGCGCAGCCAGGGCCAGCCCAACTATGTCGAAGGCATCCTCGAGGGCGGCGTGCTCGATGGCGATGCCGGCGAAGCGGGTGCGGGCGGCGCGGCCGGTGGCGAGGCCGACCCGATGTATGACCAGGCGGTGGCCGTGGTGCTGCAGCACCGGCGGGCGTCAATCTCGCTGGTGCAGCGGCACTTGCGCATCGGCTACAACCGTGCGGCGCGGCTGCTCGAGCAGATGGAGCAATCCGGCCTGGTCTCGGCGATGGGCCATGCCGGCAACCGCGACTTGCTGGTACCGGCGCGCGAAGCATGAAGCGCGGTGCGCCTGCCGGATGGCTGCTCGTGGTGCTGGCCGCCACGGCGAGCCTGGCCCGCGCCGATGCAGTGGACGCGCTGCGTGAGTTTGTGCGCGACGTCAAGAGTGGCCAGGCGGCTTTCACGCAGACGGTCACCGCGGCCGATGGCGCGCGCAAGAAGACGAGCAGCGGAGAGTTTGAATTTGCGCGGCCCAACCGTTTCCGCTTTGCCTACACGCGACCGTTTGCGCAGTTGATCGTGGCCGATGGGCACAAGGTGTGGATCTTCGATGCCGACCTCAACCAGGCCAGTTCGCGCCGCATCGGCGCTGTCATCGGCGCCACGCCGGCAGCCCTGCTGGCGGGGGCCGCGCTCGAACCCGACTTCGTGCTTGCCCCGCAGCCGCCACGTGACAATCTGGAGTGGGCACTGGCGACACCGGCTGCCAAGGATGGCCCGTTCCAGGCGATGCGCGTGGGGTTTCGTGGCAAGCAACTCGCCGTGGTCGAAATCACCGACAGTTTTGGCCAGCAGTCGCGGCTCGAATTCAGCCGTTTCATGGCGAATACGCCGGTGCTGCCCGAGCGCTTCCGCTTCGTGCCGCCGCCCGGCGCCGATGTGATCGAGCAGTAGCTGCCAAGACGGCCGCGCTGCGGCCGGCGTCGGCCCCGGTGGCGCGCGCTGCCACAATCAAATCATGCCGATGCAGGACGCGCTGTTCCCTGACGACAGGCCAGCTACCGCGCCTGGTGCGCCGCTGGCCGAGCGGCTGCGCCCGCGCGTGCTGGATGAGGTGGTCGGCCAGCGCCATCTGCTCGCGCCCGGGCGCCCGCTGCGCGTCGCATTCGAGTCCGGGCGCCTGCCCTCGATGATCCTGTGGGGTCCGCCAGGGGTGGGCAAGACGACGCTCGCGCGCCTGCTCGCCGGTGCCACGGGGGCGCACTTCATCGTGCTCTCGGCCGTGCTGGCGGGCGTCAAGGATATCCGCGAAGCGGTCGAACAGGCGCAGGCGCTGCGCCGCAGCGGGCGTGCCACGGTGCTGTTCGTCGACGAGGTGCACCGCTTCAACAAGGCGCAGCAGGACGCGTTCTTGCCGCATGTCGAGGCAGGGCTCTTCAGCTTTATTGGCGCGACCACCGAGAACCCGTCTTTCGAGGTCAACTCGGCGCTGCTGTCGCGTGCCACTGTGCATGTGCTCAAGCCGCTGGACGACACCGATCTCGGGCAGTTGATCGAGCGCGCGCAGACCGCGCTGGCGTCTGCCCCACTGGACGCCGTGGCGCACGCGCGGCTGATCGCCTTTGCCGATGGCGATGGCCGGCGTCTGCTCAACGCCTACGAGAGCGCGGCGGCCGCCTATCCCGGGGTGGCGCAGATCACCTCGGTGCAACTTGAATCCGCGCTGGGCACCATGCTGCGCCGGGGCGACAAGGGCGGTGACGTCTACTACGACACCATCTCGGCGCTGCACAAGTCGGTGCGTGGCTCCGACCCCGACGCGGCGCTGTACTGGCTGGCCCGCTTGCTCGATGCCGGTGCCGACCCGCGCTATGCGGCGCGCCGCCTCGTGCGCATGGCGTGCGAGGACATCGGGCTGGCCGATCCGCGCGCGCTGCGCCTGGCGCTCGACGCGACCGAAGTCTTCGAGCGCCTGGGCTCGCCCGAGGGCGAACTGGCGTTGGCCGAGGCCGTCGTCTATCTGGCGGTGGCGCCCAAGTCCAATGCGGTCTACCGGGCCTGGGGTGCGGTCAGCGATCTGGTCCGCCGCGATGGCTCGCGCCCGGTGCCGCTGCACCTGCGCAATGCGCCGACGCGGCTGATGAAAGATATCGGCATGGGCGCAGGCTACCGCTATGCCCATGACGAGGCCGATGGCTACGCGGCGGGCGAGCGCTATCTGCCAGAAGGCCTGCCCGCGACCACTTTCTACGAGCCGGTGCCGCGTGGTCTCGAGCAGCGCATCCGCGAACGCATGGCGGAACTGCGCCGGCGCGACGAGGACGCGCGCACAAGGGGGTAACTCCGGCCCGGCGGCCCCCGGGCCCGCACCTAGAATTCCGCCGCACCGCAGGGCAACCGGAGTCTCCCTCGATGGAAACCTTCTTCCAGCAGATCATCAATGGTCTGGTTCTGGGCAGCATGTATGCGCTGGTGGCTCTGGGCTACACCATGGTCTACGGCATCATCAACCTGATCAATTTCGCGCACGGCGAAGTACTGATGTTTGGCGCGCTGACGAGTTGGACGGTGGTCAGCGCCCTGGCCGACACGGGCCTCCCCGGCTGGCTGCTGATGCTGATCTCGCTGCTGTGCGCCATCGTCGTCTGCGCGGCGCTGAATTTCAGCATCGAGAAGCTGGCCTATCGGCCGCTGCGCAGCGCGCCGCGCCTGGCGCCCCTGATCACCGCCATGGGCATGAGCCTGCTGCTGCAGACGCTGGCCATGATCATCTGGAAGCCCAACCCCAAGCCCTATCCGATCCTGTTGCCGAACGATCCGATCAGCCTGGGCGGGCCGGTGATCAGCGTCACGCAATGCCTGATCCTGGGCCTTGCGGCCGTTGTGCTGGCGGCATTGATGTACCTGGTGAACAAGACCAAGCTCGGGCGCGCGATGCGGGCGACGGCCGAGAACCCGCGCGCGGCGGCGCTGATGGGTGTGCGTCCGGACATGGTCATCTCGGCCACCTTCATCATCGGCGCCGCACTGGCGGCGGTGGCCGGGGTGATGTGGGCCGCCAATTACGGCACGGTCCAGCATTCGATGGGCTTCCTGCCCGGACTGAAGGCTTTCACGGCGGCGGTGCTGGGTGGCATCGGCAACCTGGCCGGCGCGGTGGTGGGCGGCCTCCTGCTGGGTTTGGTGGAGGCCCTCGGGGCCGGCTACCTGGGCGAGCTCACGGGCGGTGTGCTGGGCAGCCACTACGCCGATATCTTTGCCTTCGTGGCCCTCATCATGGTGCTCACGCTGCGGCCGCAGGGCCTGCTGGGTGAGCGCGTGGCCGACCGCGCGTAGGGAGCCCCATGATGAACAAGAAGATCGTCGTCTTCCTGCTCTGCGCGGTGGCACTGATCGCCTTGCCACTGTTTGCGCAGCAGTTTGGCCAGGGCTGGGTGCGCATCATGGCACTGTCACTGCTGTACGTGCTGCTGGCGCTGGGCCTGAATATCGTGGTCGGTTATGCCGGCTTGCTGGATCTCGGCTTTGTCGCCTTCTACGCCCTGGGCGCCTACATGTACGCCCTGCTGGCCAGCCCGCACCTGATCGAGAATATTCCCTGGATCGCGGCCGCCTTCCCCGGCGGCTTGCATACGCCGATCTGGTGGGTCGTGCCGCTGGCTGCCGCGCTGGCGGGTGCGGCCGGTGTGCTGCTCGGCGCACCGGTGCTCAAGCTGCGCGGCGACTACCTGGCGATCGTGACGCTGGGCTTCGGCGAGATCATCCGCGTCTTCCTGAACAACCTCGAGCAGCCGATCAATATCACCAACGGGCCGCGCGGGCTGGACCGCATCGACAGCATGTCGATGTTCGGGCTCGACTTCGGCAAGGCCGTGATGATCGGCGATTTCCGCATCCCTTCTGTCACGCTGTATTACTACCTGTTCCTGACCCTGGTCGTATTCAGTGTCGTCATCTGCCACCGGCTGGAGACTTCGCGCATCGGCCGCGCCTGGATGGCGATCCGCGAGGACGAGATCGCCGCCAAGGCGATGGGCATCAATACCCGCAACATGAAGCTGCTGGCCTTCGGCATGGGTGCCACATTCGGTGGTGTTTCGGGGTCGATGTTTGCGGCGTTCCAGGGTTTTGTCTCGCCCGAATCATTCAGCCTGATGGAGAGCGTGATGATCGTGGCGATGGTCGTGCTCGGCGGCGCCGGGCACCTGCCGGGCGTGATACTCGGCGCGGTGATGTTGGCCGCGCTGCCCGAGGTGCTGCGCTACGTGGCCGGCCCGCTGCAGCAGGTGACGGGCGGGCGGCTCGACGCGGCCATCCTGCGCCAACTGCTCATCGCACTGGCCATGATCAGCATCATGTTGTTGCGCCCGCGCGGCCTGTGGCCTTCACGCGAGCACGGCAAGGCCGCCCCGGCGCCCGTGAGCTCAGCGCGATAAGAGAGCGACCATGAGCGATACCGTACTCAAGGTGCAGGGGGTCAGCAAGCGCTTCGGCGGCCTGCAGGCGCTGTCGGATGTGGGCGTCACCATCCAGGCCGGCCAGATCTACGGCCTGATCGGCCCCAACGGCGCCGGCAAGACCACCTTCTTCAACGTCATCACCGGCCTCTACGCGCCCGATGCGGGCAGTTTCGAGCTCGGTGGCAAGACCTACCGACCCAGCGCGGTGCACGAGGTGGCCAAGCAGGGCATCGCGCGCACATTCCAGAATATCCGCCTGTTCCCCGAGATGACGGCGCTGGAAAACGTGATGGTCGGCCGCCACGTGCGCACGCACTCGGGGCTGTTCGGCGCCGTCTTTCGCACCACCGGTTTCAAGGCCGAAGAGGCCGCAATTACACAGCGCTCACGCGAGTTGCTGGACTACGTGGGCATCGCCCGCTACGCCGACTTCCGCGCCCGCACCCTCAGCTATGGCGACCAGCGCCGGCTGGAAATCGCCCGCGCCCTGGCCACCGACCCCAAGCTGATCGCGCTGGACGAACCCGCCGCCGGCATGAACAGCACCGAGAAGGTGGTGCTGCGCGAGTTGATCGACCGCATCCGCAAGGACGGGCGCACGATCCTGCTCATCGAGCACGACGTCAAGCTCGTGATGGGTCTGTGCGACCGCGTGACCGTGCTCGACTACGGCAAGCAGATCGCCGAAGGCAGCCCGGCCGACGTGCAGAAAAACGAAAAGGTGATCGAGGCTTACCTCGGCGCCGGAGCGAACCGATGAGCGCAACACTCCTCAAGGTCAGCGGTCTGAGGGTCGCGTACGGCGGCATCCAGGCCGTCAAGGGTGTGAGCTTTGAAGTCCAGCAGGGCGAGCTGGTGAGCCTGATCGGCGCCAATGGCGCCGGCAAGACGACCACGCTCAAGGCCATCACCGGCACGCAGACGGTGGCCGACGGCCAGATCGAATTCATGGGCCGGCCCATCAAGGGGCAGGGCACCTGGAACCTCGTCAAGCAGGGGCTGGTGATGGTGCCCGAAGGTCGCGGCGTCTTCGCCCGCATGACCATCACCGAGAACCTGCAGATGGGCGCCTTCGTGCGCGAGGACGATGAGATCGAGGCCGATATCGAAAAGGTCTTCGCCATCTTCCCGCGCCTGAAAGAGCGCGCGCTGCAGCTTGCCGGCACGCTCAGCGGCGGCGAACAGCAGATGCTGGCCATGGGCCGCGGCCTGATGGCCCGGCCCAAGGTATTGCTGCTCGACGAGCCCAGCATGGGCCTGAGCCCGCTCATGGTCGACAAGATCTTCGAGGTTGTCGCCGATATCCACAGCCGCGGCACGACGGTGCTGCTGGTCGAGCAAAACGCCAGCCGCGCGCTGGGTCTGGCCAACCGTGGCTATGTCATGGATTCGGGCGAGATCACGATGAGCGGCGAGGCCAAGGCGCTGCTCAGCGATCCCAAGGTGCGCGCCGCGTACCTGGGTGAGTAGCGGCCAAGACCGTTAGTCGGCGCGCGCCCCCGAAGCCGCGACCAGCGAGCGGTATTTCTGCAACTCGGCGCGCACGAAGTCGGCAAACTGGGCCGGTGTGGTGGCGGCGGGTTCGGCCATCAAGGTGGCGAAACGCGACTTCACCTCGGGCGAGGCCAGGGCCTCGTTGCAGGCCTTGTTCAAGCGCGCGATCTGGTCCGCCGGCAGCCCGGCCGGGGCAAACACGCCAAACCAGGTGCTGATGTCAAAAGCCTTGAGCCCGAGTGCGGCGCCGGCCTCGGCGACGGTGGGCACCTCGGGCATCGCGCTCGAGCGCCTGGCTGTCGTCACCGCCAACGGCTTGAGCTTGCCGCTGCGGATATTGACCGCCGCGGCGGCCAGGTTGTCGAAATTGAAATCGACCTGCCCAGCGACCAGCGCCAGTTGCGCCGGTGGCCCGCCCGCGTACGGGATGTGCACGACGAACAGGTGCGCCTGCGACTTGAACATCTCGCCGGCCAGATGGCCGGCGCTGCCGTTGCCGCCGCTGCCATAGTTGAGCCGGCCCGGGTTCTTGCGCGCATAGGCCACCAGGTCGGCCAGCGTATTGACATTCAGGCGTGCCGCCGTCTCGGTATTCATCACCAGCACATTGGGCACCTGGGCCACCAGGGTGATGGGAGTGAAGTCACGAACCGGGTCGTACGGAATCTTGCTGTAGAGCCACGGGTTGATGGCGTGCGTGGCCACGGCGCCCATCACCAGCGTGTGGCCGTCCGGTGCCGCCTTGGCCACCAGATCGGCGCCGAGGTTGCCGCCGGCGCCTGGCTTGTTCTCGACAACCACGGTGCCCAGGCTGTCCTTCACCCGCTCGGCCAGTACCCGTGCGGCGATATCCAGCGGCCCGCCGGGCGGGTAGGGCACGATCAGCCGGATCGGCCGCGCCTGCGCCCAGGCTCGCGGTGCGGCGAGGGCGGCCGCAAGTGCGGCGCTGGCGGCGATCAGGGCTTGGCGGCGGTCGGTCATCGTGGAAGCTCCTCCAGTTGCTGTGCCCGAGAGACTAGCGCAAGATCGGCGGCGCGCTCGCGCGACACAGGAGTATTGCCATGACCCTCTGCCCGATTGCCGTTGTTGCCGGCTGCGCCAAGTGCCCGGCCTTCAAGGTCTGCCCGCTGAAGGGCGTGCTCGGCGACCAGCCCAAATCGGATGCAACGCCATCGAAAGGCGACGCGCCGAAGTCAAGCTGACGCCGCGTGCTTGTCGGCCTCGGACGTAAACGAATCGGCGTAGAACTCGTCGGCCGGCAAGCCGCAGCGCGCCACCAGATCGCGCTGCGCGGCCTCCACCATGACGGGCACGCCGCAGGCATAGACCTGATGGCCGCTGAGGTCGGGCCAGTCGGCCATCACGGCCTGGTGCACAAAGCCGGTGCGGCCGGACCAGGCCTCGCCGGCAGCCGGCTCTGAGAGCACCGGCACGTAGCGCAGGCCAGGCATCGCCGAGGCCACTTCTTCGCACCAATCGTGCTGGTACAGGTCGGCCCTGCGGCGGCAACCCCAGTACAGCGCGACATCGCGTCGGCTGCCGGTGTGCTGCAGGTGTTCGACGATGGCCTTGACCGGCGCAAAGCCGGTGCCGCTGGCGAGCAGGATGATCGGTTTCGTCGAATCCTCGCGCAGGAAGAAGCTGCCGAACGGGCCCTCCATGCGAAGGATTTCCTTCTCCTTCATGGCGCCGAAGACATGGTCGGTGAAGCGCCCGCCCGGCATGTGCCGCAGATGCAGCTCCAGCGTACCGGGGCTGCGGTGCGGCGCATTGGCGATGCTGTAGCTGCGGCGCGAGCCATCGCGCAGGATGAACTCCACATACTGCCCGGCCCGGTATTGCAGGTTCTGGTTGGCCGGCAACTGCAGCGTGAGCACCGCCACGTCGGGTGCCGGCCTCTCGATGCTGAGCACGCGGCTGGGCATCCTGAGTACCGGGTAGTCGCCAGCGCCGGGCACGCTGCGCGCTTGCACGACGCAGTCGCTGTGCGGCGTGGCGCAACAGGTGAGGATCAAGCCGGCTTCTTCTTCTGCCGCCGACAGGGCCTTGGCTTGGTGCGCACGGTGAACGACGCGGCCTTCGAGCAGTTTGCTCTTGCAGGTGCCGCAGGCGCCATCGCGGCAGCCGTAGGGCAGGCCGATGCCCTGACGGATGGCGGCCGCCAGGATGGCCTCGTCGTCATCGACCGTGAAGGGCCGGTTGGCGGGCAGCAGCGTGACGGTGTGGCTCATGAGGTGCGGCGATCGGACACGTAGACTTGGCGGCAATTGTGCCCGGCCCCTTGCCGGCGCACGGACCACCCCGCTGCATGACTGCACCCACCCCACGCACGGCCAGGTCGCGCCGCCCCACGCTGCTGATCGTGGGCTGTGGCGACATCGGCCAGCGCGTGCTCAAGTTGCTGCTGCCGCGCTGGCGCGTGTTGGCGTTGACCACCTCGCCAGCCGCCGTGCCGGCGCTGCGCGCGCAGGGCGCGGTGCCGCTGCTGGGCAACCTCGACGAGCCGGCCACGCTCTACCGGCTGGGCGGCCTTGCCGATGCGGTGCTGCACCTGGCCCCGCCTCCGGCCAATGGCGACGTGGACACCCGCACGCGCGCGCTGTTGCGGGCGCTGGCCCGTGGCGGACGCGTGCGGTGCCTCGTCTACGGCAGTACCAGCGGTGTCTATGGCGACTGCGGCGGCGCCCGCTTCGACGAGTCGCGCGGCGTCAACGCCGCCAGCGCGCGGGCGCGCCGGCGTGTCGATGCCGAGGCGTGTGTGCGCTGGTGGGGGCGCAGCAGCGGCGCGCGCGCCTGCGTGCTGCGCATCCCCGGTATCTATGCCGCCGATCGCGCGGGTGGCCATCCCGGCGCGAGGCTGGCGCGTGGCACGCCGGTGCTGGCCGCTGCCGACGACGTCTATACCAACCACATCCACGCCGACGACCTGGCGCGCGCCTGCGTGGCGGCCCTGCTGCGTGGCGCGCCGCAGCGCATCTATCACGCCAGCGACGACAGCGAGCTGAAGATGGGCGACTACTTTGATCTTGCAGCCGGCTTGTGCGGCCTGCCGTGCCCGCCGCGTGTCACGCGCGCCCAGGCTGCGCAGCAACTCGGTGCGATGCAACTGAGTTTCATGGCCGAATCACGCCGCTTGGACAACCACCGCCTGAAGCGCGAGCTGCGCCTGCGTCTGCGCTACCCGACCGTGCGCGAGGGCTTGGCGACGAGCTGAGGTGTGTCAGCGCCGGCGCTTGCCGAACGGTGGTTGGCCGCGCCAGTATCGGATCATCAGGAAGCCACCCACCATGCCGCCCAGGTGGGCGAAATGGGCAACGCCGCCGACGTCCATCAGGCCCAAGATCAGCTCGAGGGCGCCGAATACGATGACGAAGGTGCGGGCTTTCATCGGGATCGGCGGGAACAGCGGCATGATCACGCGGTTGGGGAATAGCATGCCGAAAGCGAGCAAGAGCGCAAACAGCCCGCCCGAGGCGCCCACCGTCGGCACCCGCGAGCCGGTGAGGGCCGTCAGCAGCATCTGGGCCGCAGCAGCAGTCAGCACGCCGGCCAGCAGAAAGTGCCAGTAGCGCCGCTGGCCCCAGATGCGCTCCAGCTCCGAGCCAAACATCCACAGGCCCAGCATGTTGAAGAACAGATGTCCGATGCCGCCGTGCAGGAAGGCGTAGCTCACCACCTGCCAGGGCATGAAGGCACCACTGGCCAGCGGATAGAGCGCTAACCAGGCGCTCAGCGGCAGGATGTACTGCAGGCAAAAGACCGCCGTGCAGGCGAGCATCAGGGACTTGGTCAGTGGCGGGATCGGCGGCATGGGTTCATTGCGCAGAATGGGCTTGGTCAGCCCGGCTGGTGCCCGCGGCCAGACTCGAACTGGCACGCCTTGCGGCGGCGGATTTTGAGTCCGCTACGTCTACCGATTTCGTCACGCGGGCGGCGCGCTCCGGGCATGGCCGAAGCGGCGCGGATTATCACACGCGCCTGAGCGCCGACGCCGTGGCGCTGCGACAATCGGCCGGCACGAGGAGTGGACGATGGCGCGGACTGACGGGATGGTGCCCTACAAGACCCTGGAAGATGTGATCGGCGACACCCCGCTGGTGCGGCTGCAGCGCCTGCCCGGCGCCCCCGGCACGACGCGCGGCAATGTGATCCTGGCCAAGCTCGAAGGCAACAACCCGGCGGGTTCGGTGAAAGACAGGCCGGCCATCAGCATGATCCGCCGTGCCGAAGAACGCGGCGAAATCCGCCCTGGCGACACCCTCATCGAAGCCACCTCGGGCAACACCGGCATCGCGCTGGCCATGGCCGCCGCCATCCGCGGTTACCGCATGGTGCTGATCATGCCGGAAGACCTTTCCATCGAGCGTGCGCAGACCATGAAGGCTTTCGGTGCCGAACTCATCCTGACGCCGCGCTCGGGTGGCATGGAGTGCGCGCGCGACCTGGCCGAGCAGATGCAGCGCGAGGGCAAGGGCCGCGTGCTGGACCAGTTTGCCAACGAAGACAACCCGCGCGTGCACTGTGAAACCACCGGTCCGGAAATCTGGGCCGATACCGGCGGCCGCGTTACTCACTTTGTCAGTGCCATGGGCACGACGGGCACGATCACCGGCGTCTCGCGCTTCCTCAAGGGCAAGAACGCCGCTGTGCGCATCATCGGCGCGCAGCCCAGCGAAGGCTCGCGCATCCCGGGCATACGCAAGTGGTCGGAGGCTTACCTGCCCAAGATCTACGACCCCGCGAGCGTGGACGAACTGGTGCTCGTGAGCCAGGCCGACGCCGAAGATATGGCGCGCCGGCTGGCGCGGGAAGAGGGTCTGTTCGCCGGCATCTCTGCCGCCGGCGCGTGTTGGGTGGCGCTGCAGATCGCCAGATCGGTGGCGAACGCGACCATCGTCTTCGTCGTCTGCGACCGCGGGGATCGCTACCTCTCGACCGGGGTTTTTCCGGCGTGACCTTGGACGCCCGGTACTGCCTGAACTGCGGCACCGCGCTGGCGCTGTGCAGCGAGCTTGAAGACGGTGGTCCGAAAGAGCGTCTGCGCTGCCCGGCCTGCGGCTGGACCCACTGGAACAACCCGACGCCGGTGCTCGCTGCGGTGCTGGAGTGCAGTGACCGCGAGGGCAAGATCCTGCTGGCTCGCAATGCCGCCTGGACGGGGCGCATGTTCGCGCTCATCACCGGCTTCATGGAGGCGGGCGAGACGCCCGAGCAGGGTGTCACGCGCGAGGTGAGGGAGGAGACCGCGCTCGAGGTGCAGCAGCTCAAGCTGATCGGCGTCTATGACTTCCAGCGCATGAATCAGGTCATCATCGCGTACCACGCGCTGGCCCGCGGCGAGGTCTCACTTTCAGCCGAGTTGGCCGAATACAAGCTCTTCGCTCCGCAAGACCTGCGCTGCTGGCGCGCTGGCACCGGCCATGCCTTGGCCGACTGGCTGCGCTCGCGCGGCCACGAGCCGCAGTACATTGAGCTGCCGACTCAAACTTAGAATGCGCAGATGATGGAAGTCCAAAAGGAACTCGACACCCGCGGCCTGAACTGCCCGCTGCCCATCCTCAAGGCCAAGAAGGCCCTGGCCGACATGGCGAGCGGTGACTTGTTGCGCGTGGTCTGCACCGACCCGGGGTCGGTGCGCGATTTCAGGGCCTTTTCGCGGCAGACCGGCAACGAGCTCGTCGAGCAGACCACCGCAGGCAGCGACTTCCTGCACGTGCTGCGGCGCCGCTAGAGCCCCCACGCTCACTGCGTTCGCTGCCCCCCGAGGGGGCGCAGCCCGTCTTGGGACGGCCCGGCGCCGGGCTAG
>CXWL01002475.1_pt1 | contig 25559 bp, 19 predicted proteins | sample 590931 | NCBI WGS metagenome assembly CXWL01 (sample SAMEA3498368, study PRJEB10139) | groundwater metagenome | biome: water well; material: biofilm material | place: Germany | collected 2015-04-27
CTGGTCGAGTGCTTGAGGAATGTCCGGATATACGCCTCAGCTTGAATGGCGTCTTGGTGCAGGCCTAAGACGTCCTGCACGGTGCAGGCTTTGTTGATAAAGCGCGAAGCGGGCTTGCCAACCGTCGATTCCGCAAGTTCGGCGGCATAGCGGGCCCGTTTTGTTTTGATTCTGATCCTGTGGATTTCGGCATTGTTGGGGGTCTGACCAGCCTGGCGAATCGCCTTTCGCAACTTTGAGAACTCTTGCTTGGCGAGGTTGTGCAAGGTCGCGGTGGATTCAATAGCGGTCGGGTCGTGCGGCGCTTCCCGGAGCCGTCTGATTAAGTCAAGATATTGCGCGCTCTGTAGCCCCATCAGCAGGACTTCCTGGGCATGGGTTCGTTGGATTTCAAGATGGGCGATGAACGGTGTCAGAGTCCGGCGTTCTCGCGCGTCCAGTTCTGAAGATTCCTCGCGGAAATAGGCCAGTTGCACGTCGAGATCGCGGGCCGGCCCCAGCAGTTGGCCAAGCCAGCGCAATCCATCCCGCAGCGACTCTGCCCATTCAGCCATCAGCAGGGGCCTGGCGGCCCGTAGGATGGCGCGCAATCGTCTCGTGGCCACGCGCATTTGGTGCAGACTTTCTGATTCTTTTCCGAGCCTAGTGCCTGGGTCATGCGCAAACAGCCATCGGGCATGTTGCGTGAGGGCCCACCTTACATGATCTAAGGCTGACGCATCCGATGCCGGCGGTGGATCAGAATCTGGAACCGCCAAAGACAGCGCGCGAAATAGCTTGGGTCGTCCGTCATGATCCTCGGCTCCCGCTCGACGGAGCTGCCGTTCGAGGTCTGGTAAGGTGTCGTCCTTCCCATTGACCTGTTCGATTTCGAGTTCTCGAAAGGACTGGATCATGGCTCCGTCCTTGATGACGGACACATGGTCTATCGTGACCTCTGCGACGGGGGCACGGTCCACGCGCACACGGATACCGGCCCGCCAGACTCGCAAGGTCGCCACAGGCAGGAGTGCCCTCTGTCTGACGTGGAGAAAGAGCAGCTCACGGAATGTGGCCGGAGGAATAGTCTCGCGGGTGACCAGTTCAACTTCTAACCGGTCTTTCATCAAAGGGAGTTTGAGCTGCCAGGCCTGTTTCCTCCGTTCGACTCGATGGCGAAGGGTGATCCCGGCGTGGGCCAGGTCGTACTGGGAAGTGTCGTAGTAAGTCGAGGTCTGCAAGCGTCGCGGGATCGGGGTGCCGAGAAGTTCGGGCAAGCGAAAACGGTCATCGACTGCCAGTTTGAGTTCACGCTCGACCGTCGAGGTCACAGTCGGGTTGCCGGTAACAGGATCCGGCGGTTTCGAGGGAGGTTTATCGGCACGAGCCATCGGGGTTTCCTTGCAGGACCGTAAACTGTCGCAGATGGAAGGGGAAAGAATCAATCCATAACTGGTTTATTTGGTTCATTTTGTTTGTTTGGTTTATCTGGTTAGTTTGGTTCAACCAAATACACGAGACAAACCAAATAACGGTCTTTGTTCGCTAGAAGTGGTAGGCGACACCGGCAACGGCGTTGAAGGCGCTGTATACGCCACTGAATCCAACGCCGTTGGGATCGAGATTCGTGATCGTGGCGTAGTTGTACTTCCCCTCCACAAAGAACCCCCATTCCTCAGTCGCCAGCACTTTCAACCCTAACTGTGCATTGAGTCCCGGCACCACTTGGCGTCCGTCGATCTGGCCTGAGCTGCTGAAATGGAAGGCGCCGCCGCCGAAACCGACTGTAAGGGACTGCAGGTCAGTATCAGTGATTGAATTCGATGGTTGGCACGATCAAACACTACCGGTGACATAGTTTGCCGCTGAGCCAGAAAATTTTGGCGGTTTTAACAGATGGTTAAGCGATGAGGTTGGTATGGAAGTGCTTGAAAGCCTGAGTGAGTTGTACTGTGGGTGGGCTAGAACGTGAGCTAGTGGTGGGCTATCGTGACAGTCTCCGAAAAACAGAGAATGGCAATCTCATGTCCAGACTGGTTGGCGGAGGATCCAGTCTTCCGCTAACCCTTCTCTGCACAAAATTCCCTACATCAGTGAAAGATACAGGGAAAATCGCATGTGCCGCGCGTTCATTCGCAGGCTCGTTCTACGGAAAGTTGCATCCCGCGCGGCTTTCGAGGGACCCACGAAAGCCACGCGTTCGTATGAACAGGGATTTAACAGGGAATGATTTACATTGAGGGTGGTAATGGGTGAGGAAGGCGCTGACGGGGCTCAGACGGGATTCCGAGAAGAACCCAGACCATTTTTCAAAGAGGTCCGGTCCGAGCCTGGCTGGGTTGACACTTCTCGCTGGTGTACCACCCAGGTTATATGCTCCTTTTCCTCCACTCCCACGACGGCACCGGCTGCGAATCAGCTCACAAGCCTTTCCTTGACCCTTGCGCTTTGATTTTTAACTCTCCGTTTTACTCTAACTCCATTGACTTCTGTACAGGGCGTGGCCTATAAGCTAGCCACCATAGCCAATCCGGCGCCGTTTGGTTGTTCGGAGCGCCTCACATGCAGAATCAGATCCAGCCTGATAGTCATCTCAGCTCACCTCAGAGCGTTGCCTTACAATCACTCGCATCCCATGCCTCTGCCACACAGGTAGGAAAGGGCATACCGGCTCGGCTCGCTCCAGGAAATAATCGACACGGATCACGTCGAGACAATCGAACGTAACAAAGGAGGTTTCTGATGAAGAGGAGGATTTATAGTTGTCTCGCGGGGCTGGCACTGCTGCTTGTCCCTCAACAGAGTCATGCACTGTCGGTGACATTGGACTCCACGTCGGTTAATGTGGGAGACACGTTTTTGATCAACCTCAATGTGGCTGATGCCATCGACCTCGCCTCGTGGCAATTTGACCTGGCCTACAATCCGACCTTCCTTCAGGCGAACCTGGTCACGGAAGGACCGTTCCTTTCGTCCTTCGGTACCACGCTCTTCACCCCCGGAGTCATCGATAACACGATCGGCCTGATTAGCCTTGTGGCGAATTCCTTCGTGGACTTCACGCCGCCTCCAAACGGCAGCGGCGTGCTGGCCGGTGTCCAGTTCACCGCATTGAGCTCCGGGCTGTCGCCGCTGACGGCCTCGAACGTGTTCCTCAACTTCGCCGACTCGGGCTTCACGGTGACGAATGGCTCCGTCTGTGTCACCGGGGGCGCTGCCTGTGGCAACGAGACGGCGGTACCGGAACCGAGCACAGTTGCACTCCTGATCGTGGGCATTGGAATCCTATACGTCGCCCAACGCCGGCCGATGTTCGGGCAATGGGGTCACTGAGAACCGTGGATAAACCATGTCCGGCCGAGATTGGGTTCATGCATGCCATGCGGACAAGTGGAGCACTATGGCATTCTGGTATCGTCTCGGGGTTGCAGTCGGCGTCACGGTCCTCGTGAGCTGTGGGAATCCAACGCCGGAACATCCGGCGTCTGGCCACAGTACTAGATCGGCAGATGCCGTCTTATCACTCCCAGCGGGTAGCGGGCCAAGTGCAGGCCCCGCCGTCAACGAATCTGCACGCCAGGATCCCACGCAGGCACTTCCTCTCGGACTAACCGCCCAACAAGTATTGAAATCGAGCGCACTCATCGCAACCGATCCACGAGCCACCAACCCTGTGTACGGCTCCCGCGCCCAGACAGAACCATCCTCATCGGACAGACCACCACCCGACCAGGCTCAGCAAGCAGCGCGGCACAGTTGGTATGCCGAGGTGCGAGATTCTCCGGATGTGATAGTGCGGCTCCAGGCGCTGGAGTTCTGGGCCCAGCAGCCGGGCGACGCGCTCGATCCAGTAACCTACTCGCTCGTGGATGGGGACGAGTCGGTGCGCGCCCGTGCGCAGGAGTTATTGGAGCAGCAGCTCACGCGAGAGGCAGTTGCGACGCAGCCCGTGAAGGAGGAGGAGGGGTACGGGGGGCAGATAAAACAGTAGGACATCAGGCCGCAGCGGGACGGGAGCGGCACCCGTCCCCACTGCAAGCCAACGTGCAGAGAGACAATTGTGCCGTGGATTCGCTCATTACATTATGACTAGGAGGTGCCAGCATGCAGAAGCAAATGCCACGCAAGGGATTCACGATCGGTCTCATCTCACTCGGCTTGTTCGCCGGGGTGGCGCTGACCTCCAGCCCAGTGCAGGCCGACAGCCCTGGGCCCTATTATGCCNNGGGCCCTATTATGCCACACCGTCATGGGATCAGACGCTGCCGGCGGCCACGCGATTTATTGTCTTGTCGAACTTTGCCGGCCAGGCGGTCTTGGATCGGGAGACGGGGCTGGTGTGGGAAAAGACGCCCGACGCGACCCAGGCAACCTGGAGAAACGCCCTTGTTCTCTGCGTCAACAAGACTGTCGGAGGTCGGATGGGCTGGCGATTGCCGTCGATGGTTGAGCTGAGTAGTTTGGTGGATCCCCCTGTGGTCGGTCCCACTCCCCCTCCCACCAACACCACCACTCCTCCCACCCCACTTCCCGTCCTGCCCCTGCCGCAGGGCCATCCGTTCCTGAATGTCCAGCTGGCCCTCTATTGGTCGGCGACGGCGAGTGCCCTGGGTTCCGAGTTTGCGTGGGCTGTGCCCATGATTTCCGGCTTCGGCGTGCAAGACACCTTTAAGGTCGGCAGCTTCTGGTTCTGGTGTGTCCGTGGTGGCATGAATGCGGATACGTATTGAGGCATGCACGATTGAAATAATGTGATCATTTAGGGTAAGGGGGTGCAGGTTCGCTGCACGCCTCAACCGCCGCACCAGAATTTCAGGTACTTTGATGCGTTGCTCATTTGAAAGCGTTCCGGTGAGCGAGAGCGGCCTCCTAGAGGCAGGCGCAGATTGCCCTGGCCCCCTTAAACGGGTCTGTTCTGCGTTCTTTGGCCTAACGCAGATGAGGCGGGGTTTTGGAAACTGCCGTCATCTCTGTGGGGGACTGAGGGCTCAAGGCTGACAAGAACTGAAGGGTCATCACATTGGCCAGGCGTGCGACACTTCCGACGCGAAGGGGACTCTCTTGTCCCTTGGCAAGGTGTTTTCCGTCTACTTCGGTCACACTTTCAGACAATGATCGAATCACGAGGCCGTCGGGATGTGTTCGGACCTCCAAATGATACCGACTGATCTTTTGTGTCAATTCGGGATCCGTGAGTTGAAGCGCGATATCATTCACACGTTCACCATGCAGCTCTCTGGACCGACCTAGGGAAATGACGGGCTGGTCAGGGAGAGTAATCCGTTCTCCAGTTTCCTCAATGAGAACCAGTGTCGGAAGGCGGACAGCATCGCGCCAGGAGAGTCGCATGAGTTCCAGTGGTTGATGGGTCGAAGCGATTGGAATGAAGCCAAGAGGCTGGCAGAGAAAACGATAGCGATTCGGAAATTCAGTAAACGCGGATTTCGTGACACGTAGTTCGCCAGGCTGAGCCGTCGCCGTGACTTTGGCGCAGAGGTTCACCGTGTCACCGGCCACCGTCGTTTCATCAACGAGCACAGGCCCCCAGTGAATGGCTGCCCGAGTCGTCCATTGTTGTTCCGGAGCCAGTCGGCAGGTCAGCTGGCGCAAACTTTGATGGAACCGAACCATGGTATCTGCTGCCGTTTCAGGTGTGGGAAAACCGAGCAACGCGCCGTCTCCGGCCTTGTGGAAAAATTGTCCCTGGGTTCCAATCATGGCGTCGGCCAGGAGATCAACGTGTTGCTGCTGAAGTCGTCCTCCCGCCTCGTCGCCGTAGCGGGAAAAATATGCCGTACTGCCGACAATATCGCTGAAGACAAGCGCGTAAGGACGTTCGAACCGACGCGTTAATACCGCAGAGAGCTGGTTCTGTAGTCGAATGATCTCAGTGAGCGTGAGCGAGTCAAAGTCGAATGGTGCAGAATCACCCATCGATTACCTCGGTCAGGGTAGTGTAGCCCGTGTTTATAGACCAGGCGAGTCATGTGCCGCAAGTCGATGCGCCTGTTCAACGCAGAATGACTAACCGGCAGGAATAGACCGATTCGGTCGAATGAGCAGCACGGTCGTATTATCTTTCCCCCCGTTTTCGTTGGCTCGGTCGACCAGCCGTCTGCTCATGTCAGTGGGGGAACCCTGCGCATCTGACAGGAGCGATAAGATTTCTTCTTCTCCGAGCATCTTGGTCAGTCCGTCGGTACAGAGCAATATTACGTCATCAGGCTCAAGGGATTGGATCCTCGTATCAGGGATGGATTGACCAGGACTTCCTAAGGCTTGAAGGAGCACGTTTCGTTGAGGATGACGGGAGGCCTCATCTTGCGTGAGACTTCCCTGAGCCACGAGCTTTTGCACATAGGAGTGGTCGGTCGTCAGGGCGTGAAGCCGGCGGTCTCGAAGCAGGTAGGCACGACTATCTCCGACATGTGCGAGCACTATCTCGGAGGGAGAGCCTGGACATAATAAGCAGGCGACGATCGTCGTTCCCATCCCTTCAAACTCTTGGTTCTGAAGGGCGGCCTGATGGATGGCCTCGTGTGCGATCGCGAGGGCTTCTGTAAGCAGGTCAACTGCTCGGGAAGGCTGAGCAGAAAGGGCACCGCCTGCCGCAGCCGCAGCCCTAACAGTTCCAATAAGGGAATCAACGGCAATTCGGCTGGCCATCCCCCCTCCGGCATGGCCGCCCATGCCATCGGCCACGATCCACAGACCGAGATCATTGTCGACCGCAAAGGCATCTTGATTCGTCTGCCGAGCCAGACCTGTGTCCGTGAAGCCGGTTCCTTGCCAAGAGAGTGGAGCCCGACGATCCATCTTCAGTCCACGGTTCCTGGTGAGATCGAGCTAGAACGTTACTCGCAGTGGGATAGAAATGTTGATCTTTGCACGGTGAAAAAGCAAGAGTCTCGAGTTCCCTGCTCAGTGAGCGCAGAGAAGAGGTATCTCCAGTCGTCTGTTTAGGTTAGAGTTCGACCCGTAACCCGAACATGCCGGCGTAATTGTCGAACTGGCTGTTTCCAATCATTGCACGGAAGTTCAGGAACGGCTGCCAGCCATTCGGCAAGACCATCATGAGGCCGGTCCCCAGATTGAAATAGTTCCGAACCGGCACATCGTTTTGGAATGTGAACTTGGTCGGATTGGCTCGGTTGTCCTGCGCAAATTGCACATTGATAAAACGCTGGGAATTGGCAAATTCATGGATGTAGTCCGCATTGAATTGTGGGACGAGCACTCCGAGGCCGGTACTAATGGCGGCTGACCCCTGGACCCCGAGGACACTTTGCAGGGAATTGATCCATTGATTGTCATACTTGAGTTCGACTCCAGTACTACCGGTTTCTCCGTAGTCACCAATCTTGGTGTTGCTGTAGTTCACCCCAGCGCGCGGGCCAATGGTGAACCGGCCAATCGGATGATCATACCCCGTCATGAGCCCGAGATTGAAGACCTTGCCGTTAGAATTACTTGAAGCGAGGCCGCTCGCGTTTCTATCAACGCCGAATCCTCCATCGTCAGGGACAAAGGCACTAGCGGCCCGTGATACCAAATAGTTATTGCGTGTGTAGCCACCGGTCACCTGCATGAAGGTCCGGTCCGTTGGAAGATAAGAGGCAAACAAGAGGCCACCATAGGAATTCGTGCTGAAATTTCCGCCACTTCGAAAGTCTCCATCGGTGTTGGAATAATTCAAGGCGAGACCGGCGATGAGCTTTTTGCTGAACCGATAATCCGCTCCGCCCGTGATGCCAAGTATATTGGACTTGTACCCATCCTGAAATGTCGTGATGTCCCGGTTGAGCGATTCAACCAGCCCGCTGGCAAAAAATCCCAATCCATTCCAGCGGCGCTGGCTACCGCTGCTGAATGTCGCTGCTGAATCGCCTCCGGCTGTCGTGGCGGCATACAACGGAGACGACACGGATGAGGTTCGCCCAAATCCGGACAGCAGTGAGCTGAAGGGGTTAAACCTCATGGAGGAGGATCGTGCATGCTTCTGACCTTCCTCTTCATCCGTCTCATACAGTCGTTGAAGCACCACTCTGTTCAAAATCGATGCAGCGGACCCTTGAACTGACGCGGCGCCGCCACCACTGGCCCCAGAACCAGATCCTGTTGGAGGGCTGCCACAAAGGCTGGCCAAATTCGGACCTATTCCTAACGCTTGTAATCCTGCTGGGCCAGCACCCGTGTTCAGTCCTAATGCGTCGCAGTTAGTACTTAGTAATTCATTCACTCTTTGGTTAAGCACCTGCGCAGACGCTTGTTCAGGCTGACAAATCTGAATAAGAGCAAAGACAGCCGCGCTCGCGAGAATGAGGTACCCACTACTAAGTTTCAAATTGTGCAGGACCATGGAGCCCTCCTTTATTTTTGCGTGCGGGCCATTGATCTTGATCAATAGAGCTTGGAATCGTCGGGGAGTATAGGTAAACTGCCCCGTGTATTCAATGGAAAATATGCGGTGTTGGATGAAAAAATACCGACAGCTTCTTCGACCTGCCGGCTATTGGGGCTTGGGTGTGGGGATTGTCCTCATGCTTGGTTGTGTGTCCGATCAGGGGCCGGGTCTCTCACCGGCCAATTTGAAAGATCCCCGATCGGCAGATCCTTTTGATGTGGTCGATTGTCTCCTCCCAGGTCAAATCCGGCAGCTCGGCACCCAAGTGACCTATGTCACAGCCCGCCGTCCCATCAGAACCACGGCGGAGGACTGTGCAATCCGGGGAGGTGAGTATGTGGCTTTGGACCGGGCCGACTATGGGACGGCCTTAAAAGTCTGGATGAGTGCCGCGCAGGGCGGAGACCCCGATGCTCAATATTATGTCGCGGTGTTGTACGAGAAGGGCGCCGAAGGGCAACCGAATTTCTCGAAAGCCGCCGGTTGGTATCAGCAAGCGGCAGAGCGGGGTGTCAGCCGGGCTGCTATCAACTTAGGGCGGCTGTATGAGCAGGGGCTGGGAGTTGAAAAGAACGAGGACACAGCCCGTTCCTGGTACGCGAAGGCATCGGGGCTGCGAGAGGGACAGGCATCTGGCCGCAGCGACGAGGGTGGGAAACCCTTGTCGGCTGAGGCCAGGAGACAGGAAGATCGGATCGAGGGGTTGCAGCAGGAATTGGCAGAGGTGCGAACCCGCTTGACAGAGCGAACTAGCCTTTTAGATGAGGAGCGGCGAACGCTGGAGCGCCTCAAAGTGGAAGCAAGCAAGGTCGGGACGAAGTCGCCGGCACCGGCACCAGCATCAACGGCGACGAGTCTCGTGAACCAAGAACGAGTGGTGAAGGAACGAGAGAAGGAAGTCGTTGCGCTCCAGCAACAAGTGGCCTTGCTCAAGGAAACAGCCAAGCAGCAGGTCGCACGCCTCCAGACCGCTCCCACGCAAGATCTTGGGCTTCGCGGCCCGACCATCCAGCTCGTCGATCCGCTGCTGGTGCTTACTCGTGGTCTCCGAGTCGAGCAGGGCCGCATCCCCTTGACCATTGATGTGAGCCGACAGTCCAGACTGAGCGGGCGCGTGACGGCGCCGGCAGGGCTGCGATCCTTGACGGTCAACGGGCAACAGGCAGTCACGGACGAACAAGGCATGTTTATGGTGTCGTTGTCCGCCATGAAATCATCCCCGCGCGGCTTCCCCATCGATCTCCTCGCCGTCGACGCCCAAAACAAACAGGGCAGCATGAAGCTCATCGTCATGACGCCGGACGGGGTGGCGCGGGCAGGGGAGGAAGAGGTCATTGCCACGACTGGGTTTGGGCAATACCATGCTTTAGTCATCGGCAACGATCACTATCGCCAATGGGTGCCCTTGAATACGGCCATCGCCGACGCCACAGCGGTGTCGACGCTGCTAAAAGAACGATATGGGTTTCAGGTTACGCTGCTCAAGGACGCAACGCGGAAAGACATCTTGAAAGCGCTCAATGAGTTGCGAAAGAAGCTGACGGAACGCGATCAGTTGCTTATCTATTACGCAGGCCATGGATTTCTGGAACCGTCAATCGATCGAGGCTACTGGATTCCCGTCGAGGGGGACTTACAAGACAACTCGGAGTGGATTGAGTTTCCAGCGATCACCGACTTGTTGCAGTTAATTCCAGCGAAGCAAGTGCTGGTGGTGGCCGATTCCTGTTTTGCAGGCAAGCTTACCCGTTCCGCACTGGGACACATGGGACCGGAATCTGCCGACCAGAGCCGCCAGGGTCTGCTCCGGGAATTGGGAAGCCGAAAAATCAGGACGGCTCTGACCTCAGGGGGAGCCAAGCCAGTCCTCGACGATGGCGGAGCAGGCCACTCGGTGTTCGCGACAGCGTTTTTGAAAGTGCTCACCGACAACGCGACCGCTCTGGAAACAGAACGGCTCTACTGGGCCGTGCGATCGCAAGTGGTCCAGACCGCCGAGCGGCTCAAGTTCGAGCAAGTGCCAACCTATGCGCCCATCCACATGGCCGGCCACGAAGGCCTCGGCGATTTTGTGTTTGTGCCTGCGGGCGCTCATCCGATACCGCGCTAAAATATCGGGTCTTCCCCGAACAGCATCTCCCCTGCCTCATCGAAGTGGTGGGCGGCCTTCTCCCACCAGGAAGAAGGAGGCCCAAGCGAACGGATGGGCAAAGTAGGCATGTCTAGGGCTTGTATTACTGAGTTGAAGCAATGCGAGCATACCTTGCTGGAGCGCTTCAGCCGGAGGAACTGAGTGGGCGGCGCCGTAACGCCGAAATGTTTCTTGCATCAAGTGTTTTGTTGCCTGGTCGTCTACGCTCCATTGCGAGACGAGCAACGCTTTAGCCCCTGCAAAGAAGAAGGCTCGGGCCAAGCCGGATAAGCTTTCCCCGCTCCCATTATCCCCCGCCGTATTGCAGGCAGAAAGAATAACCCAGTCGGTATTGGGGAGTTTGAGTTGGAGCACGTCCTCCATGGACAGAAGCCCGTCATTGTCGTCAGTTGGCACGGTGGGAGGAGTTAGCACGAGCGCTGGCTGCGTCACGCCTTGGACTTCGCCGGCGAGTAAGCCGTGGGTGGCAAAGGCGATGACTTTGGCTTGGCCGAGACGTCCGCTGTTGTTCAGCCGACGCACCTCCAGTTCAGTGGCGCGCTTGCCGAGAAACACATTCGTGTCGGCATTGACATGCAGCACGGATGCCACCGTCAGTAATTCCTCACGAGTCCCTGGCAACTTGTCCAGCGCCTGCAAAGAGTCCACAGCCACACGCATGCCTCGGCTCGCCATCATGGTTCCTCCCCGCTGATTGCCCTGCCCACGCAGGACTGGATCGCCGAATCCGAGAAAGGCTTCTCCTTGTCCATGCGGTGGAGCATGGTGTTGCCGGATGAGTTTCAGCGCCGAAGCCGATGGCAAGACAGTCAAGGGGTATGCCTTGGCCAGCCACGGCAACTCAGCATATGAGGCCAAGTCTTGCGGGGTGGGCGTCTGTTTCAGGCGATAGAGCTGTGCCAGACGAGTGAACGGCTCGCCGTTTCGGTGAGTGAGCAAGGCAGCCAAGGGGAGGGGGAGCAGTACCTCATCGGGTATGATGATCAAGTTATTGATCCCCTGGAGCTGAGGGGCAACTGGGGCAAAGAGCAGGTGGTAGAGTTCCGCTGCGCTTTCCACATCGAAGGGTACTGGCACCGACTCGTTGGTTCCAGGACGTGCTGTGGGGAGCAGGCTAGAACGAATCTGCAGGACCCGGCTGGTGAGCCATTCTCGCGTCACCGGGGATTCACGGTAGAGTGCCGGCTGACCTGCGCGCACCATCCAGACCTGGACCCGGTCGCCAAGCGTGTAGAAACTGACCAGGGCTTCATCGGGACGCAACAGACGTTGCGCACCTTGGACGTCGAGGGCCTCCGGCTGTGTCAATTCCGCGTAGCGTGGCGCGGCAACTCGCAGCTGCGCACTGGCCCGCTCCAGTTCCTGTTGGACGTCGTTGAGGAGCTGTTTCACCGTGGCCAGATCCTTGGCGGACCGCTGTGCCTCTGGTAAGCCATATAGCTCGTTCTGGCGTGTCCACAGTTCCTGACGCTTGCGCCTCAACTCTTCGACCTGTTTCGCGAGCCTCACGTCTCCTGGACTTTCCACGGCACGTTGCGCAAGTGCTTTGGCCATCGCGGCCTGCATCAGCCAACCGCGGGCTTGCTGAGTCACGGTGAATCCATCGGCCACAGCCGACTGCTGCTCAGGGCTCGGTTTCGGATTGCCCGCTATGGTGGCCAGCAGCAGAGCATAGTCCTGAAGCCCTTTCAAATCTTTTTTCCAGATCCGGCTCAGGGCCTCGTCATCGAGTCCAGGGTTGAGCCCTTGTTGGGTCTGGATGATTCGTCGGGCGCGCTCATATGACTGGCGCGCAACAGTCAGCTCCCCTTGCGCGTGTTTTGCTCGTGCGAGGTCCAAGAGGCTGGCCCCGACGTCGCGGTGGGTGGGGCCTAAGGCGTTCTGTCGAATCCGCACAGCACGTTCGAAGTACTTCTCAGCGAGAGAAAGGTTGTTACTCAGGGCCTCCAGGTGCCCAAGGCTCGTCACGGTTTGGGCGATGGACGTATGCTCGCGACCTAGGGATTGTTCCTGAATACGCAGGGCCCGCTGCAATAGTCCGCGCGCTCCAACTGGATCGCCCTGTTGGTGTTTTACCTCAGCGAGCTCGATGAGGGTCAAGGCAACGAAAGGATGCTTTGGATCGACTGTGGCTTCCTGAATCGCGAGGGACTGTTCGAACCGATGTTGAGCCGCAGTGATGTTGCCTAGGGCGCGTTCTGCAAGCCCAATCTCATACAGGTTACCGGCTACTTCGGGATTGTTTTTCCCGTAGGCCGTTTCATTAATCACAAGGGCCTGTTCAAGCAACGGCAAGGCCGCATTGTAGTTTCCTTGCTTTCCTTCCAGCATGGCGAGCTGGACGAGTGCCCCACCAACGTGAGGATGACGAGATCCTGAAGCTTGTTCAAATAGATGCAAGGACTCCTCAAGCAATGAGTGGGCGGCTTCGAAGTTCCCGAGGCGGCCGAGGATATTACCGGCAACATTCACAGCCATTGCCAAATCCCTGAGACGAGGCGGTTGCGTCGAGCGCAGTATTGTGACTGCCCGTTCTGAAGTCGTGCGTGCTTGCTCCAACCGACTCATCCCACGTAGCGCAATCGCCAAATGGCTGAGCGTCACAGCGACATCGGGATGTGAGGGGCCTAACGCCCGCTCACGAATCTCAAGACTCTGCTCAAGGGTCTGGATAGCGTGCACGAAGTCCCCGGACGCGTACATCACGGTGGCGAGGTTGGAGAGGCTCTCACCCACTTTCGGATCGCTGGAGCCCACCGTCGATCGTCGTATGTCCAGGGCTTGCTCGAGCAAGAGTTTTGCCCGAGGCAGTTCGATGAGCGTGGCATGGACCAATCCCAGCGTGGTGAGTGCTGTGGCCACGTCTTCATGTGCCGGGCCGAGAATTCGTTCACGAAGGGCGACCGCTTGTTGGGCCGGCGACAAGGCCTCGGCATAGTGACCTTGCTCGAAGAGGGATCGGGCTCGCTCATGGACCACGGTGGCTTCTTGCAACTGCCTTGATCGCTCCGTATCGCTCAAAGCGGCGCCGGGAAATGGCGGGGCAGGAACAGCTGAACAGGCGGAGAGCAGGAGCACGAGGATGAATGCGCGGGGCAAGCGCCTGTCTGACCAGATAGGCCGCAGCGCCTGAGGGATGTCGAGGTCAAGGTCGAGCGAAGACCTGCCATTCTTCATCTTCGTCTCAGCCTTCCACGAGCTGGCGGACGCTTTCAAGAGCCTGCTAGTACGTCCAGGTTACCAGTCCGGTATACACGTTCTGCACGTAGTCGTAGAGGGGCACATTGCTCTTGTTGAGCACGCGCAGATATTGAGCAGTCACAGACCAGTGGTCACTGAAGGGATAGACCAACTGCGCTGAGTGGGTCTGCTGCGTATCCTCGCGGTTGCTGAGCTGGCCACTGAAGTCTCTAAAGAGCGCCTGGCTGTTCTTGTAGTCACGGAAGTGGATATCGTAGTCGTATCGGAAGATCAGGTCGGCGAAGGGGAGCGTCGACTGCAAGCCGGCCTGACCGCGGTTGCCTTTGTACGAAAAGGAGGATCCGGCCGCATTCTCATCGTCGTGCTGATAGCCGAAGCGCACAATGTGTTTATCTTGCGCAAAGCGAAAGGCATGCACAAAGCCGAACATAGTGTTGTAGGCATCGCGCTGTTCGCTGGAGAATCGAGGATCAACGGCCACCGGCTCGCGATAGAACTCCTTTTTCTGCCAGCGCGTGATAGCGCTGGTGAGGTTGCCGACCGTGCCGAGCAACGGCAAGGTGAACGACGGGGGCACGATCGACGCCGTCAACGTCGGACTATGGGCCGAGGTGAACCCGGCATCCTTCAAGAAGATATAGCTGTACGTGTATTGCGCGGCAATCTGGAACGGGATTTCCGCTACGGCTCCGCGATAAAAGCCACTGATGCCTGGCACATGCGATTGGATATTGAAGGCGTTGAGGCCGTCGTTCAGATTGGCCGTTTGCAGGAACGCATAGTTCACTGTGGCCTCTAGTGGCCCATCGCGGTAGAAGGAATAATCTGCCACTAGCGAGCCGAGGACCCCGGGGGAGGTGGTAGATCGGCTGGTCAACGAGCGCAGAATATTGTTCGTACCCGCGTCCGGGGTGGTGCCAGGATTCCGTGGGTTAATCGCGACATTATCGCTGTAGAACCCGCCCACACTTACTTGTAAACGTAAGCGTTTCGTTTCATCGGTTTTCCGTCCTGCGGCGATCGCTTGCTGAATCTGCATGGCCTGTCCGGTAAAGGGGAGATTTGTGCCAGTCACTTCTAGCTGGCGCAGCTCCGCCGAGGCCTGTTCAGACAAGCCTAAGACCCCGAGGGCGAGCCCACGATAGAAACGGGAGAGTTGCTGGATGTTCGGGTCGCTAGTCTTCGTAGCATTGAAGGCATCGATCGCCTGTTTGTAGTCCTTCTGCCGGTATCGTCCCAGCCCCACGTAATAGCCCAGATTGTCTGTCGATGGATCAGTCTTGAAGGCCTGTTCCAGGAGCGGTGTCGCCTCGTCATAGCGACCTGCCGTGAAATAGGCGACCCCCAACTGGTAGATGATGGCAGGATCAGTGAGCTGGAGTTGCAGGGCAGCCTCCAGAGCAGAGATGGCTTCGTCCGGATTTTTGAGTGCGAGCTGGGTCAAGCCTAGATAATAGAGCCCTCTGGAATCCCGAGGGTTCAGTTCACGCGAGCGGGACAGGAGACGCAGGGCGTCATCATACCGGTGTTCGTCATAGGCGACGACGCCTTGGGCCACCAGGACCTCAGACTCCGCTTGCTGGTTGTCAGCGGCACAGGAGAGCGAAGGGTCGAGTCCGATGGCCGTCAGTGCAAAAATGCACGAGCTGAAGAGCAGCCAGGAGCATATGCCTCTAACGTGTATTGACGATTCATCCCCATGTATGCCACCTTTCCTTCGCATCTCAGTCAGCCCATCCATCGGTCAGATTGACTACGAATTCGTCCGGGGCCAATGTGCAAATACCTCTTCACCCACCAAGGGCGCCTCTGTACCTGGGATCGCAGCAGGAGTCAAGAGGGAAAGAGCGTAGCAACTGGGGAAACACCATCGACAACAATGTCCTCTGAAGCAAAGGAGTGATCGCGATGAACATCCAGCGGCCTTCATGTGCATTGGTAGTCGCACTCATTGCGACACAAGTACTCGGCCCAGCCTTGCTGTGGGCAGCCGATCAACGAGGCATCCGGGTCGAAGCGAACCGCCGGGTGTTAATCGCTGCGATCAGCGGAGAGCAACTGAGGATGCAGAACGGTGGCGACAGCAAGGCCATGCACTTTCGTGACGCGGTGAATCCGGGTGATCAAATTGTGACGGGCGACCGCACGGTCGCAGAAGTGTTGATCGGCAATCGGGCTGTTGTGACATTGGGACAAAGCACTACGGCGCAGTTCACCGCCGTGAGCGATGAACAGGCGGCTGTTCAGGTGAAGAAAGGCATCGTGCGTGTGGCCGCGTCGGCCGTGGCACTGGGAGCGCAGGGGAAGATCACCATCCAGACGCCGACCGGTCAGGTGCAGACGCGCGGCGGGATTATCCGCGTGCTGGTCGATGCGCCGGTTGGCTCCGCGGAGCACACTCCAGTTGGAGAGGCGAGGCCCTATCGGGCGTCATACTCTCCCAACACCATGATCGCCGCAGCGAATACGCGCGGCGACATCATTCAAGTCGAGGAGGGCACGGCTGAGATTTCCGGCGCCGGTCCTGGCGGCAGGACGCTCACGGTGAAATCCGGCCAGGCGGTCACCATGCAGTCCGGACAGGTTGGATCCATCCCAGGCTTGGCGAATCAAGCTGGGCTGCGTGTGGGAGTCTTGGCGAGTGCCGGACACAGCAAGACGCCAAAGGAAGGGCTGGAGAATCTCGTGGCCGTACAAGTAAATCAAGCGACGGCGCTCGGTAACGCGCTCACCGGGGCGGCGGAGACAGGTCAAGGCGATTCGGGAAAGAAGGATGACAGCAAGAATGTACTCAACGGGGCCACCGGAGGGGTGGCGTTGGCCAGCAACAGTCTGGTGAATTCGCTCTTCGGGGGAGGAAGCGCGTCCAATCCCACCACAAGCAATCCAGTCAATAGCACGGGGACAGGGTTTGGGGGAAATAATAATACAAACTTTGCGGTTTCTGCTTCGATGGGCCAGGTTGCCGTGAACGACGAGAATGCCTTGCTCATCTTTACTAGGAAGGATTCAATTGAAGCATATGTAAAAGAAAATATTTTGTTATCAATTCCCGATATTGACCCTATCCCACTTAGAGCGGGTACCGTCTGCGACGGTTCCTGCTTTCGCCTTCTCACCAGCTCAAGTAACTTAGCAAAGCTCGAGTACAAAGCGCTTCGATCTGATACAAGCTTGATTAGTGTGGATAAGGAGCTGTTGCTAGTGGGAGGGGCACCAAATACAGGTCATGACGGAATTGCGCCGAAGGAGACACTGATTATTCGAGGGGCTTCGCTTAATGGTGCTGCGACCGTTTCCAATCGTGCAAATCCCTCGACGGTAGCAAGTTTGTTTCCCAGTGATATTGGCCCAGCCGCAATCGGCGCGTTTCGTCCAGTGCCAACCGAGATAACGAGGGAGAATAGTACCTTCGTCGTAGAATCGCCTTCGGTGTTCACCGATAATACTTTTGGTCCGAATCATCCCGGGGGGTATACATGGGATAGAGCCTTGGTCGGGGGAACGCTGGGACAGTATTCCAACCTTCCAGATTTGGTGGCAATTCCAGAGTCATCTCCTCCGGCCAAGGGAGGTATTGCGATCACTATTGGTGGGTCTGGTAGTAGCCACGTGGACGGGGCGATTACCGCAACGGAATCGAACGTTGTCCTCACCGGCGGCGTTATGCTGGATCAAGGCACGAAGGCGACGATCGGCACGACGGAGGCCACGAATAATTATTTCCCCAATCCCAATATTTCCGGCGGCAAATCATTTAGCGGGTCGCTTCTGGCCCTCATCCACGGGCCGACTGCCGATATTCCCACCTCCGTGACGGTAAAGGATCGGCTGCTCGGTGTCTACGACGGGAGCACCATCGACTTCGATACCAACGGTCCCAACAAGGCCTTGCTGAGCGTTCTGGATGCCAAGCTCAAAGGCCCAGACGGTTCCATCCCACTTATCGATATTGCAAACGGAAAACATTTCGCGATTGATCCGGCCGAACTGGTAACGCAGGACAAGTTTCGGACGGTGATCACGACGGATGGCGCTGCGCCCAATGTGAGGGTGACTTCCGCGCTGGTTGTTCGCTCAACGATCTCGTTGGACGGGGCGCTGTTGGAGGCTTCGGGGCCACTGCTGGCACTCACGAAGGCGACAATGACCACGACCAGCCACTTCGCCGACTTGGCCGGTAATAAAAATCAATACCTGGTAGTTGGGAAATCTCTGCCTGGGGACGCCATGGTGGCCCTCAGCGCGTCCACTTTGACTATTAATGGAAACCTCCTGAATCTCAATGGTGCAACGGCGACCGTGAATGGCTACTTGTTCTCGTTGAATAACGGTAGCTCGCTGACGCTCAACGATGGGGGGGCGCTCTTTAGCTTGACCAACGGGTCGTCATTAAACCTGAATGGCAATGCCTTTGGCGTGTTCGGTAGCGGGTCCAATACACTTTCCATCACGAATAATTTGTGCGCAGCAGCCTGTGGGCAGTTGGTGAACAGTGCAGGCCAGGCCTTCAGCTTGCCTGTGGGAGGCCCAACAGGACCACTCAGTCCGATTCTGGTGGCAGGTACTACCCAGAACGTGACATTGCCCAACAACTTCAACGTATTTGCACTTGCCCCTGGAGCATCTGCATCTAACGTCAACATTAGCATTGGGGCGAATGATGCCCTGTTCAAAGTCGACAGCACCTCGACCCTGACCATTAACGGGACCAAAGTACAGTAAGAGTTCTCCTAGAAGTCACTGACGGGCGTGGGAAGCTTCACAACCTCCCGCGCCCGTGGCGTTTGTGGAGAGAATGTGTGGGCTACAGGACCTCGGAACGGGGTTAGTGCTGAGGATGGAACTGTCCAAGCGCGGCGTGGTGAAGTTCATGTCCGCAGACTTCGAAGTTCCACTTTTCGCAGTAGAGCGTGTTGGAGGAATAGTCATAAAATCCTCGGACGGTTTTCACAATGGGGGCGGTGCTATCCATTGGAGCGGTGAAGCGGATCGGATCTCGTCCCGCGACTTGCGTCCACCGTTCATGCAGGCTGCGCTCGTCGAGAAATATTACTTTAAGATGTTGGATTTCATGTTCTTCGACATAGCGGGTGTTGGTCGTGCCGCATCCAGCCAACAGCGCGAGAGCTGAGCTGGTGAGGAGCAGCATGGACCACAGCCATCTTCGCGATGCGTGTGTCGTGTGTGTGAAATCGGGGTTCATTCCATCCAAGACATGGTCTGTCGGGGATTGCTGAATCATTATGGGCTAAGTCACAGCAAAGGGCATGCCAGCCTGCTGGCAGAGTACGAACGAGCAGCGACGAGTGGCAATCATTAAAATACAACGCCTCACGCGCTGGCTTCTCAAGATTTGACAAGAATGGATGTTTCAGTCGTTGTCCCGTTGGTGCGAGAAATGGCTCTTGGTCATCGGCGCCAAATAGGTGGATATCGTTTTGAAAGAATGCAGTGCGGCCGGAGTAGCGTTCGCATTGTCACAATTAGGAAGGTGTGCGTGGGGTGTGATGAAGGTATGCTTGGAATCTGCTTTGGTTCGTCAAGGAGTGCCAGCATAGCTTGACGAAGAGCTTCGACTGCAGCTATGCGATCGCGGTTTTCCTTCCCTAAACGTCTTGCTTTCTCCGCTCAGAAACCTTAGTCTTGGCCCCATTATTTGGAAACGCGTCCGCGGCCGCTTCTTACTAGGACTCTTTTCCCCTGGAATCTTGAAGTTCCACGTTTGGTTCGTTTCGCCGGGAGGTATCCGTTCCGACTATGGACGAACGTGAGAGTCTCCTAAGATGTCCTGACGTTGATCGTCCGTGCCTTTCGTGGGATACGTTCTGCGATCTCCTTGATGGCGTTCCATGGGGCGCTGTTGAATCTCGTCTACCTCTTTTCAGACGTGCCGATCAGTCGAGCGGCGATTTATTTCTTCTCCGAGAACAACTCTCTGGACCAGGACAGTATTTCTTTGAAGCGAACCCATCACGACGAGCCCACGAAATTTTCTGGCTCAAACTCAGTCTGTTCGACAAGCTGTGCCAACAGGTTGCGTCGGTCCATCTGCGAACTCGGCGACCCCTCCTAACTCTCGATCCTGCGCATATTCACCTCACATTGCCGGAACAAGGCAGCAGCTATGTCCCCGTGCGGTGGGGCTGTGCGCTGAGGGTACAGACGTCCGACGAGGCGCCCCATCTTCTCTTCGATGATATGCCTTCGGAGATGGCGAGTGGCTTGAGTGCGGTCCCCCAGGATGTCGATCTGTGTTATGCGAGTCCCTCTGTCCGGGAATGGCCGCTCGGTCGCGAGGTGGCAGCCACAGCGCTGATTCAGTCTGCCGATCCTATTCCAGACGAGGGAGAGACCTCGATCCGAGGTCTGGTTCGCGTCCATGTGATTGCTGACGGGATCGTGGCACAAGCCTTCTCTGACCAGGATGTCTTTCGCCTCATTCTCCCTTTGGAAAAAAGAAAGGGGACTGACGTGCGGGTATGGGCGAGAAAAGTGGATGTTCCAGAGCGTGGCATCGTGCTGAGTGGTGTAACGGATGTGCTGTCCCCGGATGTCTGGAACTCGTTTGAAGGAGCGAGCGGGCACGCCATGTCTGACGCGCGCGCCCTAGTCTATCGCACCTTCCCCCCGTCGTGCGATCTCTACAGTCTCGGGATGCTGCTCCTTCGTGCATTGCTGGGATCGGACGCCCGCCGGTGGGAGCGTATCACGGCGACTCTTCCAACTCTCCTCAGTGGGCTGGCCCCAGCGGTTCAGGGGGTGGAGCCTTCGGACTTCTATCGGCTGCATGTGCGCGTTCGGGAGCGCTTGCGCGAGTGGCAGGATCTCTTTCTCCCGTCCGGCATAGTTGACGATCTGTGGTGGGACGCACTGGCGCTGGCGTTGCGAGCCTTATCGACCATTCCAGGATTCAGTTATGCCGTTCCTCTTTCCAGTGAGGCACGTGCATCAGATACCAGTGGGGTTGATGCCCTGTTTCAGGATGTGGCCCATTTCGCCAGACGAGCACGCGTGGAACTGTTCGAAGCGGATGATCGGGATCGTAGCATTCGGACGGCCTGTGATCGTGTGTTAGCCGATCTGGGGACAGGGTGAAGCACGGTGCTATGCCATTTACACTTATTATCCGATCACGACGGGATCACGAGGGGGCGCAGGCTGCCGAACAGGTGTTCGATCAGTCGGTCGTTACCATTGGGCGTGCGGCCACCGCGGACCTTGTGCTCAAAGATCCTCAGCGGATGGTGTCGTCCCGGCATGGTGAGATTCGAAGGAGCGGGTCTTCCTGGGTTCTGGTCGACCTTGGCAGCACGAATGGCACAGAACTTAACGAGGTTCGGCTCACTCCTCGGAATGAGTATGGTCTCAAGGATGGCGATCGGATCAGAGTGGGCGACATCCAGCTTATGTTCAAGGTGGTTGTGCCTCATCAGGAGGTTTCCCGTGCGAGTCAACCAGTCGATGCGCAGCGCTCACAGCCTATTCCTTCCCTTGAAGTCCAGGAGCTACTCTACTTATTACGGCGCGCCTATGCAGATGCAGCCTCTGTGGCTACAGAAAACCGGCAGGAACATGTGCAGAAGCTTCTTCGGCGGACAGTGGGGCACCTCGATCGGCAGTCTCTGCGGGCTCGGTTGGACAAGCTCAAGAGGAGTCTGTCGGATGCACCTGTTTCGGTGGAGCCGGAAAAACTGTCTCGGCCAGCCGAGCCTCCACCCCCACCGGTCCCATCCCCGCGTCGTGAAAACAATCTCGCCACGACAGATTTCCTGGGGTTGGCCCAAGCATTTTTGGGGGACCTCGATCAGCCCCTTCCGAGAGAGCAAATGGATCAAGTGGTGCGCCGGATCGAGCAGGTACTGCACGTGGTGTTTGCGGGTTTGGCCGATGCCGTTAAGGGGCGACGAGAATTTCAGCGGGAGTTCGAAGTTGAGGCCACACGGATCCTCGACTGGACTCCCAACCCGATTAAGCACGCAGAGACTGCGGCGGAAATCGCATTATTACTCCTCGATCCCCGATCGCAGGGATTGCCGGAAGCGCAAGCCAAGGAGTATTTGCAGGAAGTCTTTCAAGATCTGACGTTGCATCAACTCGGGCTGATGGCCGGGTTTCGGGAGTGCGTGCGGGGATTGCTCAAAGAATTCGATCCGGTGCTGTTGAGTAAAGGAGGCAAGGGAGCATCAACCGGTAAAGGCTTGGGGCTGTTGGGTGGGAAAAGTACCCGAACTGATGCGGCGGCCTGGCAGCGATTTCTTGAAAAGTATCGGCAGTTGACAGAAGAGGAGGTGAGAGTCTTTGAACAGATATTGGCTCCTCATTTTGCAAAAGGGTATCTCTCGATTCAGAAAACGCGGCGGCGCAAGTAGCAGCCGTGCCACGGCCTATGTGTTCGTAATCCTTCTGGCCATGGTGCTGGCCGTTGGGTGCAGCAGCGACACGAAGAAGTGGCGACTGACCCTCGCGGCGACCCAGGCGCTCAACCAGGACGATTCGGGGGAGGCCCTTCCTGTCGTTGTGCGGATTTATCAGCTGAAAGGGAAAGACAAGTTTCAGCAGGCGACGTTCAAGGCGCTCTGGAAGAACGATAAGGAGTTGCTCGAAGGTGATCTCTTGGATCGCAAAGAGTTGACCGTGCATCCCGGTTCCGAAACCGTGTTGGATCTCGATCTGGATGTGAAACACGGGGCGGCATATTTCGGCGTGATGGCGTTATTCAGAAAGCCCGATGTGATGTCATGGAAGGAACTCGTTCCCGCGGAGGCGTCCTCTTTGAATCCGCTCACCCCAAAGAGAAAGCTCGTATTGGATCAATACACCATTAAGATGATGCAGTAGGCAGCGAGGGCGAGGCTATTTCTTATGGACATGAATCGTAAAGTCGTCTGGAGCGAGGGGATGCTGCTGACCCCGCAACATTTCCAGCAGTGGGATCGCCACTACGAGGGGTTGATTGCGGAACGGTTTCGAACTCACGATCCCTTTGCCTGGGGGATTACGGAGCTGGATATCGACCACGATGGTCTTGGGAATGGACGGTTTACTCTCCTCAAGTGCCTGGTGGTGATGTCCGACGGGTTGGTCGTGCAAGTGCCCGATCAAGATTCGGCGCCCCAGACCCGCGTCTTCACAGAGCTCTTTCCCGCCTCAGTCGATCATCTTGACGTCTACCTTGGTATTCCGGTTGAGCGAGTGGACGGCACGACATGCCAGTTAGGGAAGGAATCAGGGGCTCGTCCAGCGCGGTATCTCGCCGAACACGTCGAAGCGGTCGATACCACCACCGGTGACAATCCCCGCGAAGTCTTAGTGACTAAAAAAAACCTCCGAGTGTATTTCTCCGGAGAGAAAACGGCCGATACCGTGTCGGTGAAGATTGCAGAACTGATCAGGACCCCAAGTGGAGCAGTGGGGCTGAAAGAGACCTATATTCCACCGAGCCTGTGGATCTGCGCGTCCCCGTATCTCTTAAGGCTGCTGCGGGGGCTTATTGAACTGCTGGTTGCCAAACGGAGCGCATTCTCCGATGCTCAGCGCGGAGTCATCGAACTGATTGGGGCCGATCTTGGGAAGCTGACCCTGGTGACGGCGGTCTCGACGCATCTTCCGGTGCTGATGCATCTCAGTCAGGTGGAGCGGGTCCATCCCGAGTCGTTGTATGTCGCGATGGCGAGGCTGGCAGGGCAGCTCCTGATGTTGGCGCCGCCCGGCGATGCGTCCGAGTTGCCTCCGTATCGCCATGAGAATCTGGCGCTCACGTTCGAAGGTCTGGACAAGAAAATTCGCTCCATCATTGAGGGCGTGACCCCGACCCGCTACGTGACTATTCCTTTGGAGAGCAGTGGCGACAACGTTTGGGTCGGACGGGTACCGGAAAGCCGTCTCTTTGCCTCTTCCCAATTCTTTGTCATGGCGTCCGGCGATATGTCTGAGGATCAGGTGAGGAACCTGGTCCCGCAACAAGTGAAAATCGGTTCGCCCAGCAAGCTGAAAGAGATTGTGGCTGCCGCCATGCCGGGAGTGCGTCTATACCACACGCCACGGCCTCCTGCGACGCTGCCGATGAAAATCGGCACGCAATACTTCCGCCTTGATGATCGAGGCGTGTTTTGGGAAGAAATCAAGAAGTCTCAAGTGGTGGCATTGCATGTACCGGAAAGTCTCCAGGGATTGAAGATCCAGCTTGTGGCCGCGAAGGAATAGCGATTCATGGCCAATGCGTCGGGAACAAAATCGGGCAGACTGGCGGAAGTCTTTGGGGACCTCTTGGTCCTTGGGACGTATCTCAAAGACGCGAAGGATCTCGGTAGCCCGGAACATCTCCGCACGAGGTTACACCACCTGTTTCGTGTCGCCGAGGATCAGGGCAAGTCCGCGGGAATCCATTCCGATGCCTATACGCAGGCGCGTTACGCGGTCACGGCCTATATCGACGAGATGATCATCAGTTCCCGATGGGCCAACCGCGATCAGTGGTCCGCGCGTCCGCTGCAGTATGACTTCTTCGGCGAGTACGTGGCCGGCGAGGGGTTTTTTCAGCATCTGGATACCATTCGCCGTTCGCTGCCCCTCAACGCGGAGCTACTCGAGGTGTACGGCCTCTGCCTCATCTTGGGGTTTGAAGGGCAATACCGTATTCATGAACGCGAGAAACTACGCGGTCTGATCGAAGATGTCATCCGGGAGGTGCAAGCCAAGCGAGGTGACGTTCCCGTGCTCTCGCCTCATGGGGAACGGCCGGAAGAGCTTCTTACGGAATTGGTGAAACGCGAACTGCCGGTGTGGGTGGTGCTCGTGACGAGCGCCGGGATTGTGTTGCTGTTCTATCTCGCCCTGCTGTTTTTGATCAGCCAGGATGCGGGTCATGTCGTCGATCAGCTGCGAAAGCTTCTCCAGGAGAATCCCACGTGAAACGTTTGTTCACCGCGCTCAGTTCCCCATTTCTCGCCCTGCTGAAACATCCTGGTCTGGTGATCGAGATCGGTGTGGTGTTTGCCATTGCACTGATTTGGTTCGCCGGCCCGTGGGTGGGGCTCGATTCCGTTGAAGGGCGGGTGCTGATCATTATCGGCGTCGTGTTGCTGCGGGCAGCGGTGCACGTGGTGCAGTATTTTCTCGTGCAGAAACGCGGGGCCAAGTTGGAAGAGTCGTTACGGCAGGAGGGGGCTCGGCAGGTGGGCAGTGCCAGGTCCGATCGAAAAGAAGAAATCGACGCCGTGCGTATCCAATTTGAAAAAGGCATTGCCGCTCTCAAAGAGTCGAAACTATCCAAGGGGATCAGGGGAGGGGCAGCACTCTATGCGCTGCCCTGGTACATGTTCATCGGGCCACCGGCTTCGGGGAAAAGCACTGCGCTCAGGCATTCGGGCCTCCAGTTTCCCTCTCTGAGTGGATCGGGACAAGGCCTGCAGGGTGTCGGGGGCACCCGCAACTGCGATTGGTGGTTCACCAACGAGGGTGTGTTGCTCGACACCGCCGGGCGCTATGTGACGCAAGAAGAAGATCAGGCGGAATGGGTGGCATTTCTCGATCTCTTGAAGAAGTATCGAAAACACAATCCCATCAACGGGGTGATTGCGACCATTGCCATCCCCGATCTCGTGCAAGCGAGTGATGTAGAAGTTGAAGCCCATGCCAAACAAATTCGTGCGCGGATCGATGAATTGATCAAGCGGTTAGGAGTCGTGTTTCCGGTCTACATCATGTTCACAAAGTGCGACCTCGTTCAGGGATTCGTCGAGTTCTTCGACGAATTGAGCAGTGCCGAACGTGATCGGGTCTGGGGCTGTACCTTCCCCAAGGTCCCACCGACGAATGATC
>CXWL01004891.1_pt1 | contig 25550 bp, 22 predicted proteins | sample 590931 | NCBI WGS metagenome assembly CXWL01 (sample SAMEA3498368, study PRJEB10139) | groundwater metagenome | biome: water well; material: biofilm material | place: Germany | collected 2015-04-27
GGTATGAATAATCACCGGCACGCTCGCACACCATGCCGCCCATCGACCGAGGATACCGGCCTTCGAACTATGGGTATGGACTATCGCTGGTCGAAGACGACGGAACAGGCGCATTAGCTCAAGAAAGGCGGCAATATCGGCGAGGATATGAACTCGACGGACGAGCGAGGACAGGACGTGAACGTCAACACCGGGGAGAGTTTTGGCTTCATCTGTGAGGAGTCCTCCGGGGCCAGTTACAAGGAGGGTCCTGAATTTGCTCCGGTCAAGATGCGACACGGCATAGAGCGCAACTTCTTGCGCGCCACCCAACTCCAGCTTGGTGATGACATGACAGACAGTCTCCACGCCACACTCCTCAGGCGGAGGCTTTATGGGAGTAGCGAACTCTCAAACGCTCAGCGACTTGCTTCCCCTGCCCAATGGCATCTTCCATTGAGGTATGTTCCCAGCGACCGTAGCGACCGACAGAATAGATTCCCCGGCGCTCAAGTTCGGCGAGGATGGCCGGCATCGCCTTCGCACGGTGGTGATCGAAATAGACATAGGCATAATGAAGATCTTTGACATCCGATACCACCAGCTCATCGTCCGGGCGAAGGATGCCGGCCTGTTCCAGGCCGGCTCGCGCCCGGTCGATCAACTGCTCCGCAGATTGGTGTTCCGTCGGCTTGTGCGACATCTCAACATACATCGAACTGCAACCAGGGCGTCCCAGTGAGGGGGAAAAATTCATAGGGAATCCGGCACGGTAAAAGGGATACTCCACCTCAGGGAAATAGATCCAATGTTTATCCGACACCCGCGCTCGGCCAACCCCTAAATTAATGTTGTAGACTGAGACCCAACGTAACGCAGCCGCCGCATCCTTCAATGGAGCGGGGAAATCAAGACAGCGACGGACCAGCTCAGGAATCGGGATCGTAGAAACCAACGACTCATATCGTTCTTCTCTCGTTCCGCCCTTCGCATGGTCACGAAAGATGGCGCGACGGCGCTTGGTATCCACTTCAACAAGTTCTGCACCATGGGTGATACCGTCGATACCGGGCACGAACGATTCTGGAAGCACTTTGATGCCGTCGTTCGCAGGATAAAGAAACGACGGGTTATAGCCGAAGGCTTTGTCTTTGATACCCAAGGCGCCGTTGACTACATCCTGAAGCTCCGGCTTCGGCACCAGCCACGACACCCAATCTGAGGTCAGTTCATCCAGCGAGACTTGCCAAAGTTTTTCATTGAACGGCACCATGAAATGCTTGGCCATGCCTTCGCCGAGATTATCGAGAATCCACTGTTTGAACGACCGATCCTGGGGCAGGGGGCAGGCCTGCTGATTCGTGAGTGTCGCGATAAACCCCATCAAACATTCCCGCACCACTTCGGACGGAAGGCCGAATGTATTGACCTGAAATGGGTACTCCGTATAGGTCCGGTGGGAATAGATGAACGATTGACGGGCATGTTTCTGGAGTTTCCCTTCCAAGAGCTTTTCCACCAAAGCCTTGATCTCCGCTTGGCGGAAATGGAGCAAATGCCCGGTGTAGTCGAAGGTAAAGCCGTCCTTCTTGTATGACCGGCATAAGCCACCGACCTCCTGCTCCCGCTCATAGAGACGATAGGGAAGTCCGGAAAGATGATACGCGGTACTGAGACCGGCTAACCCGGCGCCGACGATGAGGATCATGCGGCCTTTCTCCCTCCATCTTGTGCAGGTGCGACAGCAGCCTGCTCCGGCCGGCGGACATCCACCTTCATCAACAACATCGTGGCGAGTATGAGCATGCCGACTGTTCCCGCGCAGAGTATCCACCCCACTTCCAAGCTGACTGACAACATCGCAAGACCAATCACTCCCACAACCGCCGTAGCCACATAACTCGTGATCACGATCTGCGGCACTGATAGCCCCCAATGGCGCAGGCGAATGGCAATGTGATCCGGGCTCCCCCAAAAAACGGGCAGCCCACGCCGATAACGGATGTACATCACAAACAGCGTGTCGAAAATCGGAATCCCTACAATAAACACCGGGGTGAGAAGCGAGAGGGGGTGGTCGCTGGGATATTTCCCAATCATCGCCATCGCCCCAAGAAGTAGCCCGATCAGCATTGCGCCCGTATCGCCCATATAAATCCGCGCAGGATGCCAGTTGTACTTAAGAAATCCCAGCAGGCTTCCCAGCAACGCGACAAGCATCACGGCAATCGTCTGATCTCCTTGCAGCAGGGCCACGACAAGCAGGCAGCTCGCGCTGACCGCCCCTACCCCGGCCGAGAGACCATCCATGATATCGAGCAGATTGAAGGCGTTAATCAGACCTACCATCCAAAATACTGTCAGGGCCAGATCAAGCCATTCAGGAAAAGCTGCAATCTCAATTCTGATGCCGCTCTTGATCAAGACAAAAACAGCAAGGAGTTGGCCGATAAGCTTTGTCCATGGCGTCAACACACCAAAATCGTCGATCAGACCGAGCATCACGACAATCGTTCCGCCTAGAATAATTCCAAGCACGTCATGACGAAACTCGAAGGTGAAGGCCAAACTCATCAGAAACGCGAGGTATATCGCCAATCCACCGAAATAAGGAACTGGTTCCTTCTGATGTTTCAAGAGACCATCCGGTGCATCGACAATGCCGTATTTCATCGCAGCCTGTCTGGCAATGGGTACGCCGTATAGCGCGAACAAAAGAGCCAGAATGAAGGTCAATGGGTATAGATATGTCACAAAAATCCCACCTTGAACATCAACAGCCGTTGCCCACACTATGCATGGACAAGACAGGCCTCATAGACGTGCTCATGCTGCCGAACAACCGAGTCGATTCCATACTTTTCCCTAACGTGCGCTTGCCCCTTGAACCCCATCTGGCGGGCTTGCTCAGAGTTCTCCAGAACCTTCTTAATTGCGCCGGAGAGGGCTATGACATTACCAGGCTCTACCAGCAAGCCCGTCACATCATGCGTCACAAATTCAGGGATGCCTCCCACCGATGTCGCAATAACCGGTCTCCCGACAGCCATCGCTTCAAGAATCGAGATTCCGAATCCTTCATAGAGAGACGGCAAGACAAACGCTTGCATGACCGGTAGCACCCTTGCTACGTCTCTTCGAACTCCTGAAAACACAACCCAAGGAGCGATCTTCAGTCGTTCACTCAACTCCTGCAACATCACTCGCGCAGGGCCATCTCCAACAATAAGCAATTGGCACCCAGGAGTGCCGCCGAGTCGCTTCAGGTCGGCCATGGCCGCTAGCAGAACGCTCAGACCCTTCTTCGGCTCCACCAGACGACAGACGGTTCCGATCACTGGGCCACCTTCCTTCAATCCCAGTTCGTGTCTCGTAGCAACATTGTCCGTGCTGAACTGACGCATATCCACACCAAATGGGATGATCGCGTACCGGGCAGTATCCCCTCCAATTCGAGAAGATACGGACCGTCGAACGGCCTCCGAACAACATACGATCGTGTGTGACCACTTCAATGTTAAACGATCGATGGTCCGTACCAACCATCCTTCACTGACGACCTCGTCATGATAGGACGAAATGACTGGAAACTCTCTGAAGATACGTCCCAACAATCTGGCTGCAATGTTCGCCCAGAATAAAAACGCCTGAATGACGTCAGGTCGTTCTTTCTTCAAGAGTTTCCACAAACGAAACAACACTCGTGCATCAAGCTTTCCTGTTCCCTCTAACGACACAACGCGGACTCCACGGGTTCGCAACTCGTCGGCTAGGCTCCCCCCGGATTTCAGGGAACAGACTGTCACGTCAAACCTTGCCCGGTTGATCCGAGAGGCTAGCTCCAGGACATGTGTCTCGGTTCCACCGACTCCAAGACCGACCGTGAGCAGAATGAGCTTACGAGGCATGTGAAACCGCCCTCGCACAGTTCCGTTGCTCGATGATTTGTTGATACCAATCCAAATACGTCGTTGCCTGCGACTGCAGATCAAACAGACGAGACGCTGTTTCTGCAGCCGCTACACCCATCTGCGCGCGAAGGGTATCATTCTTAAGCAATTGCACAACCCTGCTCGCCATGGCATCTGCATCTCCAGCCGGGACTAAGAAACCCGTGCGGCCCTCTTCAACTTGCTCAGGAATCCCATCAACAGCTGTTGCCACAGTAGGCTTCCCACATGCGCGCGCCTCGAGAACGGTATTCGGGAATGTATCCGACTTGGCCGCATGAACGTGGATGTCGGCTGCCTGATAGTAGCGGGCGATGACCCGTCGATCCTGTTCAAATGGGACAAACCGTATTTCACAATTCTCGAAGACCTCAGAGCCGGCATTCTCTCCCAAAACAATCAGTATAATCCGCTCTGTACGGAACCGTGCCCCAACCAAAATGGCAGCTTCATGAATGGTGGGAAAATCCTTGAACCTGTTGCTCTTCGCCGCGTTTGCCACAAAAATAAGCACTTTGGCGTTTTGGGGCAGATCCAGGAAGGCACGGGCCTCTTCCATGTTCCCCGGGCAGAATACCGTTAAATCAACCCCGTTCGGAATAACCCTCGCTTCGGCAATCGCGGGAGCGAGCATGGACTGCTCTACCTGGGCCATCAGCCATCGTGATGGCGTGGAGATGAACAGCGAGCTCCGAGCATATATGTCCTTTTTCCTCCGCCAGTTATAAGCCGTAGCATCTCTTGAAATAGCCGGATAGACGGTCAAGTCCGGGCAGTTCCCGCAGCCGGACCTCCAGCGTTCGCAACCTAACGTATAGGCACAATGTCCACTGAGGAGCCAGGTATCGTGCAGGGTAACGACGGTTGGGACTTGGCGACTCAGCCACGGCAAGGCGCGCAGGTCAAAATACCCACCATGAGAAAGCCACCCGCCGTGCAGATTATGACAATGGACAATGTCTGGCCCTCCTTGCCAGGGGTCCAGAAGGTGCCACGTGTCAGGAAAGTCGAATGATTCCTTTCCTAAGTATAAATCATGCCATTGCTTCGGGGAAGCTATCCATGTGTGCAGGGCTCTCCGAAGTTGCCACACCCCTCGCACTTTTCCTTCGAGCGGCGACAGCTGCGCGGCAAGCCGATGACATAACTTTCCCCATTTGCCATGCCCTCCGCCTCCGGAGACACGCAAGATATCTTGGTCGGTGCCGCGTTTCTCGCCAACAGCCATGGCTGCACTATGACCTCGCCTGCGATACTCTTCCAATAGCTGCCATGCAACGGTCTCCGCTCCCCCTCCCCTATCATAGGTGCCAACTTGGAGAATCCTCATTTTGGTAGGATACATGGTCACACTACAAAGCCGGTAATGATTTCCCATTCCTTTCCTGTCCAGACAACGACCCTCGTCGGGAAAGTCAGGCCTGTTCGATTTCCAATTGCTCGAAGCCACAGTGGACGAGTTGCAAGCGCATAGTGGCGGGATACTTTCCAGACCATTCCACGCACTAGCGCCTCCAACCCTGTGCAAGGCCTGCCCCCATACCGCCGCAAAACCCCTTCGGCTTCTACCATATACTCACTCGCATGGAAAACCGACTTCTGGTTCCCATGTGCCCGAAAACCTCCTAGTGGTGCCAATACTCCGTAGAGAGTTGCATGTTGATAGAACCGTGCCCAGAGTTCAAAATCTGCAGCCAGCTGAAGAGCGTTATCGAGACGGGCACCGGCCCTCTCCCAAAGCGACCGCCTCCAAAATGTCGACTCCTGCTGGATCCACCTTCTTCCGTATGATCCTTCGCTAGGACAATTCCCGCCCTTGAAGAATGATGGTTGGCTAAATCCCCCGCTGAAATCCACATTGATAGCCTGACCTCTTACGTTCCACCCTAATGGTTGAACCGTGGTTATCCATTCCACTTCGGGAAAGGATGCGAAAATCTCCCCCACAATAGAGAAGGACCACGGCGTGTACTTATCATCGCTATTGAGCCAGGCCATGATCTCACCGGTGGTATGTGCAAACCCTTTGTTTATGGCGTTATATTGGCCTCCGTCCGGCTCACTAATCCAATACTTGAGGCGGTCTGCATAGCGCCGAATAATATCTACGCTGCCGTCTGTCGACCCTCCATCGACAACAACATACTCAAGATTGTGATACCCCTGGACCAAAACTGACTGAATAGTGTCTTCAAGGAACTGTGCCTGATTGTACGATGGAGTAACGATGGAAATGGTTGGCAACGACGTGTTCATTTGCCCGGCTCGCTGGGAAGTAACCTTGCGAGGCAGGACCTGAACTCACGATTTTGCTCCGCGCGTTGTTCCGGCGTCGCATATTGGTGAGACGTACGAAACTGGCCATCCTCCTTCACAAACGCAATATCGATCTGCGAAAGGGCGCCGTCCAGCGGCCTATACTGAAGCCCATAAATGTCGTAGGGGACAAATCCCTTGGACCTCATATATGCCACAACGTCACAAAATGCCGGCCCTTGACGAAAGAAATGGAACAAGGATACTTCCAGAAGTACATACTCCGTTCCTGCAAGTGTCTCTTGTGCACCAGCCAAGACATCGAGTTCCGCCCCCTGGACATCAATCTTGACCAAGAAGGGTGGAGGGGCGCTTCCTTCACCAACCAGGCGATCCAATGTAATCGCGCGAACTTCTCGCCGAACGCCGTCGATATCCGTACCTTCCTCCACTTCCCGGTACAGCGATGACCCGACGAGATCGTGATGCACGTTGAGAAATGTTCGGCCATCTTCACCCGCAAGAACGGCGGTCACATTTTTCGCATGAGGGATTGCATTCACTACTTTACTGAGAACAGGGAGATACTCCTCAATCGGCTCAATGAGCAAATACTGCACATCAGGAAAGATCTTGTGGCACTCCTTGGTAAAGGTCCCAAACGCTGCCCCCACGTCAATGACAGTTCCGGGCGTACAGCCCATTCTCTTTACCTGTCCCAGGAGTCCTTGAAGAGAATTGCGTTGAACGCCAAGCTCCGTAGGGACGGCCTTATTCACTCTCTGAATATCGAATCCCAGCGTCCAAAGTACTCGTCTAATGATGTGCTTCATAAACTCTCTTAAATGCTTCAGTGTCTTACTAGCTGGGTGGCCCTGATCATTCCTCCTGGCTCAGACGATTGGGAATATCTATAGATCTGGGCGAACAGGTTTACCAGAGCCCCTCTCACACTTTGGATATTCCGATGAGACATTCAGGCTGAAGAACGTTGCTTCACCGCTTCCATGAACAGGGAATCCGGCTTCCGTATACGCCCCTTGACTACATCGAGGCCATACGATGTAAATCCCTCGATTTGACTCTCAAAGGCTGTGCACATCCGAACCTGGGAAAACCCCGATCGTTCAAGTAACAGTTGGAGAGAAATTCGATCATACATCCATCGATGGCACTCACCAGATGTACGGAACAGTGCTTCTCGAATCGCCTCAGACCCGTGCCTGCCGAGCAGGATACCGCAGAGCAGGACCCCAACCTCCTCGCGTGCATATCTTGCAGCACGCGTAATACGACTCTGGAAATTCTCCGGCTGCGAAGCAGCAGCTCGTAGCCATCTCCCCAAGCTACGCTGGATCGCCGATGGGTGGGACTCCGTTGAAACAGGATCTCGCTTGATCATGTCCTCCGCATCTGCCCCAATACGGGATCTGACATACGTCTCATTAGGCACCCTCCCGCTCATCAGATATCGAAGCATCTCCCCACCAGATCTCGTTCGCACCATCTGATCCAATAGCTCCATGACGATCCACTTGTGATCAGCAGAAGCCAGTGGATCCCCTCGATCGATTCGACCAAGGACCGAGACATATTCACGGGCAAGGCCCTCCAGATCCGGAACCACTATTCGAACGATCCCTCGATCTTTGAGCACCCGGTGGCACTGTCTCAGTAGCTCTTCCGCGTCTGCAGGGTGCAGATGTTCAATGACATGAGAGGCATAGCACACATCAACTTCTCCGTCCCCACACGGAAGCCCTTCCTTCGCATCCCATCGACGAACGTGGGAGATCGATGGATGGATATCAAGATTGATCCAATCTGGGTGACAGACAGTCCCACATCCAATATTCATGAGAGCTGTCATTCAGATCGTGCTTTCCTAGGCTATTCAAAAACCTTCACCGCAATCCTGCCCGTATAATCGATCTTGTGCAGTAGAATCTTCACCTGGTGCCCCTGAAAATATTCATCAACGGCTCGACGCGCACCCTGCCAGTGCCCGTAGTCGTCCAGAATGAGCACCCCGCCAGGGCTTAAGCGTGGAAACAGTTGTTCCATCTCATGGCGAGTCGACTCATACCAGTCCGTGTCTAGCCGCAACAAAGCGATCCTATCTGGCGCCGCCTCCGTTATCGTATTTTCCACTCGCCCAGGAATGAAATGCATGCGGATCGCTGGATAACCGGTTAAAGACATAGCCTGCCTGACTCGCTCCAACGGCGCATAGCACCAAACCAAATCTTCTGGGGTACGCGAAGCACGATCCAGCAACTCCTTGGCAATCTCTCCGGTGACCGCCACATCATGAACACCCGGCTCCGACATACCTTCGAATGTGTCAAAGAGATGCAGATCCCGCGCCTGCACATCAAGACGCATGAGAGTCCGAGCCACAGCCATCATGCTTCCCCCCCGCCAGACCCCGCACTCCACGATGGCCCCCTGAATACCGGCCTGCTCGATATATCGAGTCGCCGAGCATAAGGCACGAATGCGTTCTGGAGACGTCATCGTGTAGGGTTGAACGAATTTGATTGTCTCGCAATCCTCGTCATCCCCGCCCGTGACTAGGCCGCAGGACTGGACACCCGACACTCCAGTGCTCTTCTTCAGACCCAATCGTCTCCCCAATGCCCGCATGGGGCTAAGCAGTTTGGTCAGCATCGGTAGCCTTTAGAATTCCACACCGTCATACCTTTATGGGTTACGCAGCAGAATGATGGAGTCCCTGCGGAGCAGGTCCAGATCCCCATGCTCTACCTGCCATCCTGCCTCAATCGCAATTTTTGTCATGGCTCCCTGGCTGTTACGTGGCCACCAGATATCTTGATCTCTCTGACTCCTGAACTCTTGCGGCACGCCTCCCTTATCCCATCCAAACCGGTTCAACTTGTCCCAATCACCATACTGATGGACACACCTCGCGCCATGCTTCATTGTTCTTCGAGCATGCCGAAGAATATTGAGGATGGAATGGCCTTCGTTGTGACATAAGACCCCAAACGACCAGAAAAAATCAAAATAGTCATCTGGAAGCCCTCCGAACGTATTGTCTTGAACTTGGTGGCACGTAAGCCGCCCTGAAAAAGACTCTGGATCGAGCCACTCTGACACATCTTGGAAATCAATGGTGTGAAGCTCTCCCTGAGGAATGAACTTGAGAATCGCTCTAGACCACGACCCCTTTCCAGGCCCGAGCTCCAGGACACGCGAGTCAGGACGCAGATACGGCAGAACCGCTTTCTTGAACACACGACGATACGATCCCCCGCTTCTCCGCTCCTCAGACAGTCTGACTCTTCCCGGAATAAGAGAGAGGACGTTCCCGCTATCGTACCCATAGCCAAATTCACTTTTGAGCCAATTCAATGTCGGCATATGACGTATGCTCCCGTAATCCCCTCTTGTCTATACCACAGAAGACGTTACAACCCGTTTGAGTCTATTCACTGCCGCGCTCACGCGCGATGCCACTCTCATGAATGCATTTTGCTTCTGCTCTCCACGAAGTCCAGCCAAAAACTCACGGATCGAATCCAACGCCAACTCTGACTCTTCAATCCGATCAGGAAACCGCCACGCATCATGGCTACTAAGATGGACATCAAACGACTGCGATCTCCCACAATGGACACCACTTCCATCCATTCCGATATTCTGCACCATCGATTGACCTGGATATACACACAGCCCTCCCGCAACAAACATGCTGGCATACCAACGAACCCCCCACACATCCATCTTACCCTCGGCCTGAAGCTTGAGATGCTCAAAGTAGGAATAGGCCCCCTTCACATTGAACTCATACTGCTTCCCTTCATCTTGAAGAAGGCTCAGCAACTTGGCAGAATCGAGATCCAAAAGCTTCCAGGCCCGCTCCCATGTCCCCCACCCCCAACTCGTCGGAACTCGGCACAGAAACGTCGAGCCAACTCTCTCGGAATGTGCTACGGGGAACATATACCCCGAGACCTGCATAATTTTTGGCTCATCCTGATAACGCTGAAGCGCCTGATTCATAAAGGTTAAGAATCCCGGGGCAACGACAAGGTCATCTTCAAGAACAATGACCCGTCCATACGCCCTGGACAACTCGGTAACGCCTTCAATCACAGACTGGGCCAGGCCGAGATTTCCCACCCGTTCATGTACCAGAACCTGTGCGAAGCCTTTGATGTTGCGGACCAGCACACGAACCTGCTCCACCGCAAGATGATCTTCAGAATGCTTTGGGCCGTCGCTGAACACATGAAGTTCGCTTGCATGTGCAAGGGGGCTTGACTGCAACGCCTTAAGCGTTCGTGTCAAATGCTCCGGTCGTTTATAGCCAAACAGCGCGATAGGTGCCAGGGACATATGCATCTCGATCTTCGCAGGTCACTCCCGATAAAATTAATAGTCACCGCGCCGATGCGGCTTGAGCCGATATCACGTGAGGACTATCGGCTCGTGCCGGCACTGAGTGAAGCCGCGAATGCCGAAATGGAGCCGCCAACTGTTTGCACCACAATTCTAAGGTTAATGCTTTGAACGACATCGGTGAGCCAGCCCCCACCGGAAATGGTCCCTTCGCAAGCATCCGCCCAGTTGAGGCATGCAAAACGCCTGACTTCACCAAGATACCCTCCTCCAATTCAGCCCCATGTGCCGAGAAGACCGCCTGATGCCACTCACGGATCGGAGGAGTAAACCCTCGTTTCGGTCTTTTCATTACCCATTCAGGCAACACATCTTTCAGTGCTGCGCGCAGCCATGCCTTCGGAGGGAGCTTGTGATCAGGTCTAGCCTTCCGCAACCCAAGCACTGTTTCGACAAGGCGATAGTCCACCAGCGGCAACCGAAGCTCTACCGAGGATGCCATGCTCAATCGATCGCCTTGAGCTATTCCATTTTCTAACAAGTAGGTCTGACAAATCAGACGAGTCATGAGAAGATCGAGTTGGGGCCATGGCTTGGGAGGCGTGAATACTTCGAAAGCCCGCGATGCCTGTAACTGTTCCCGGAAATTCGGCGTGTACATTCCTGGGAGGGCTTCATGTGCCATGCAGAAATCCGGAGTGAGATCGTAAAACACGGCCTGATTCTTCGGACTTGACCGATCTCGGCCATATAGCTCCCACGATTTCCGCAGTCCAGCACAAGACTTTACCCATTCCTTGACTCCCCATAGAGACCAGTATTGAGGCGCCGTGAGGCTGAGGTAATCCAGAAAGCGAGGGGCTCCTTTGTCCCAGCTGGACATCTTTCGCTGGGTTTGATCAACAGCCTCCCGCACCCAGGGATACCCCCAAAAAAGTTCATCTCCTCCGTGCCCCTGAAGCATGACCGAGACGCCGTGCGCTTTCGCAGCCTTCATCACCGAGTAGTAGCCATATCCGGAAATATCGCCGATGGGATCGTCATGCCAATACACCAACTCCGGGAAAAAGTTGACAAAGTCAGCAGTCCTCACCTCCACTTCATGAAAAGGCATGCCTAACAATTCGGCAAGCGCTCTGGCATCTGCTCGCTCATCGTTCTCCTTACAGCCCTGGTAGCCCACACTAAATGCCTGCATGGCCCCCGGATACTTTCGAGAAGTCAATGCGGCAATCGCACTTGAATCGAGTCCACCACTCAACGCAATACCAACAGGGACATCTGAGCGAACGATCAGTTCGCTGATCGACTCCAGCTCGCGTCTAATCAACTCAGCAGGATTTCCAGTGAGTGGCGGAGCATCCTCCATGCGCCAGTAGCACGATTCTTTGTGCTCCCAGGTATCAACATTAACCGTTAGCATGTGCGCCGCCGCCAACTTGCAGACACCTTGTATCGGCGTCATGGGCTCTGGTACATAGTTATAGTGGAAAAAGAGATCCACGGCCGTGGGGTCCAATTCAAAAGGAACACAGCCTGAACGAACCAGTGCTTTGAGCTCCGAAGCAAAATACAGCTGTCCCTTCTGCTCATAAAGATAGAGTGGCTTTTCGCCCATGCGATCTCGAGCCAAGACCACCACCCGACGTCGGCGATCCCACAATGCAAATGCAAACATGCCTCGGAGATGATGGACACACTCCAAGCCGTACTCTTCATAGAGATGGACAATTACTTCACAATCGCTGCCGGTTCGAAACCGGTGGCCCTGCGCCCGCAACCCATCTCGCAGCTCGATAAAATTGTAGATCTCCCCGTTGGCAATCAGGACTAGCGAGCCGTCTTCGTTATAGAGAGGCTGCTGTCCTCCTTTCGGGTCGATAATGCTAAGCCGGCGCATAGCCAGAGCAACATGCGTGTCCTGAAAACTGCCAGACCCATCAGGCCCTCGATGCACTAGATAGTCGCTGGCACAGGTCACTCGAGAGAGCGATTCATCAGACAAGGGTTCCCGCGTAATAACCCCCACTATCCCGCACATATAGTGGCTATCCTTTGAGTAACCAAATCGGTCTTACAACTCACCATCTTGGCCAATACTCCATTTTTATTTATCATTGTCCGAGTGATCTCGAGATAACCGGTAGGCCGTAGACCGGCAATAGGATTTTGCCTTGAACCACCGACTCACCTTAGTCAATGGGTTTCTCGATCGGGCATACAAAGATCGAAGATCACGCCGCTCATTCCACCACTCTTCCCGAGGGGCGGGGAAAATGTACCAACCTTCCTTCGTCCAAGGCCTTAGAATATTCGCCCGTACAAGCTCATCAGAATTCAGGCCGCAGTGGTCGCAGTCGCTCTTGGTCACGTAATAAGAGCCTGCAACAAACCATGACAATGGGAGAACCACATGTCTCAATTTCGTTCTACTGATCGCCAAATACATACTGTGCCACAGGAGACGACCCTTCAGCCGCGACTGCAAGTGAGAAGGCGCGCAGTGCTCAATGAATCGCCAGTGGTCTCGGACGTTGTGCATTGAGCCCATAGAAAACAGGGCTTCCCAAGCCTGGCAAAACGTGAGGAATGCTGACGCCCCAGCAAACAGACCTGTCGCCTCCACGTGACTCTGAACCCTGGTTTCGTAGGTCACGCCGAGCCGAAATCCCTGACGTTTTAATCGACAGAAGAACTCATAGTCGGCGATGTAGTGCGGGAAAGACAGCGCATTGATATTGCCACTCTGCTTGATCATGTGCATCGGAACCAGCGTACCACGCCCAGGCAACACGTCCACTCCTTCGAAGAAAGTTTCACCAAGCCCAATCTGCGTTTTGGCAGAAAAGCTATAGGTCTTCCAGTCGATAAACTCTCCCGCGTCGAGCACATGCGTCGGGTCACGACTATCGACAATCAAACCGCCAACGGCAGCATTCCGTTCTAGCGATACTCGGACAAGAGTTTTCACGTAATCCTGTTCGATAATAGTGTCATTGTTCATCATCAATAGCATGTCATCCGCACGGCAGCTTTGCCGGAGGCAATACTCAATGCCTAGCTGCATCGCGCCTCCCCACCACAGCTCCTTTTCCCCTTGCAGGACGGCCACATGGGGATAATGCTGTCGCAGATACTCACTTGTTCCATCAGTCGACCCGCCATCGACGACAACAAGACAGAGCAGGGCGTAGGTTTGGGCACGTAAAGAATCGAGGCATTCTTTGGTAAATTCAACCCGATTGAAAACCGGGATTACAACAAAGACGGTAGGATGGGTATCATACATAGAGCGTATGGGCTGGACCAGAGATCAAAGCCGTCAGCACACCACACAGGACAAATCCATGACCATAAACGTTAGGCCACCACCTTGCTGTTCGTCTCAAGCAAGCGTCCTTCTTTGTCGAAAACATAGTAAGGGAAATAGCTCTCCCACAGCATCATGTTTACAAACAAATCTCGATGCCCGAGAAACAATTCCTGAAACGCGTTCTTATACTTCGACTTCGCCATTTCAAAAAAATCGTTGATCTGAGTGTCTCGACGTTCCCGATCTTCCCACTCCATAAAGACCAACGTCCCACCCACACAATTGACGTGCCACAAGTGGTGGTCCTTAAGGCGAATATAATTAAACATGATGTCTGATAGCCTTGTTGGGGTTTCGATATAGCCTTTCCTGCCGACCCTCATGATTTCTTCACACGCTCTGGAAGGGCTAGCGACATGCTCGAGCACATGGGAACAATACACAAAATCGAACGCCTTATTGTTGTATGGCAACTTCTCGATATCACAGACCTGCATGGGAAGGGCTGTTTTTGGGAGGGGTTCGGACCGATGACTCGTCCCATTCAGATGAAGATCTGCCAGATGAGTCGCAAACGGGAATGGATAGCCGCCAGAACCTATGTCTAAAACCTTCTCGCCTCCCTGGATCTTGAAGGGCACATATCCCTGTTGGTACGCATGAAAGCGATCATGATCTGCCCGCCGTCCTTTCTCGAAGCTCGGGATGAGGAATCGCGCTTCAGGCTCAACTAGTTCGGACATCTCGTCACGATAAATTTTTAGCCGATCCTCGCGGGAAACCGCACCTCCAACCTTCCTCAAACATGCACGGTATACACGGTTCCGCTCGTTGCTATCGAGCGAGCCTAACAAATAGGCACACATCTCCAGTATCCCGCGACCAATAATTCTCATCGCGCTCGTTATCGCACGCACGAAAGGCCTCTCCTATTAACCATCATGAGATGGCCACCTCTGTGCATTCGGCGATAAACATCATAACCATGCCTTCTTGAAAATATTGAAACTTCACAACCTTTCTTCCATTCAGCACTCCACGGAAGTCCTGCTCTGTCCAGAAATTCAGGTGACCCACATATTCGTCACGCGCCCCATTAGGAACCGTGATAATAACGTGGCCACCTTTTCGGCAGACCCGAAAAAGTTCCCTTATCGCTTCCGGAGCGCGCTCAAGATGCTCGAGGGTTTCCATGCAGATCACAACGTCAAACGCGTCATTGGGGCAAGCGAGATGATAGATGTCGCCCATCAGGAATATTCCTCCAGGGAACGCTCCACGACACCGCTTTATTGAAGACTGTGAGAAGTCTACTCCGTACAAAGCTTCTATGCTCTTCATGCTTGACAGAGCCTTCAAAACAAACCCTGGGCCACAGCCGATATCTGCTACATGCCCCCGTAAATACTCTCCGCATGCCCCCAAGACATTGCTATAGAACCGCTGTCTTGCTTGTCCGAGATACTCCGAGACAACGCTGTCGTCATTCCAGAACGCATCGAACGATGACTGTGAGTTGTCGATAACGGATTGACCGGCTTTATTGGGCTCAAGGAACTCGTTCGGACTCTCTCTTGGCGCTATTTTGTATTTCCCCTTCTCGATAATCAGGTATTTCTTCTTATCCACCACCGCATTATCACTAAAATTGACCTCGGTGAAAATTCCGTCACGAAGGACGCCTTCCACCGTTTTGCGGATGACCGTGAAATGCTTTGCCACCAACCGCCTGAGCACTTTTTCAAAAATGAGCAACAGCATAGTCAAATTCAGTGATAGTCATGTTGCCATACTCAAGATAATGTCCGGCAACCCGCGGATGCACGATGTTGAACAGGGCTGCATTCGCAAGACCTCCCAAATGAAGCCCCTTGTCAACGGGAACAACTGCAACGTCCACACGGAAAGTTTGCGGAAATAAGCGCGGGTTTAAAACTTTGATTTGTACGGTTCCAGCCTTTTTAAGGGGCAGGATCTTTATATTCGGATAGATTTCGCCATCCCAAAACGGGCACTCCTGGAACAACAATCTTTGCACATCTCTTCCATCAACAGTCCGAATCCATACCCGCACCTGGTTATTGTGGTTCTGCTCTTTTAAAAACTTGTACTCAAACTGGATGACAAAATCCTTCCCATACTCGATGTTCGGATCGGAAGGATTGCCCCCGTCCTGATAGACTCGCACGTCCGAGAACAAAACCTCCCCCAGACCCAGGGGCGCTGGCGTAGTTCCGCGAGCACAGTTGTCCTGCGCAATATCGTCGAAATATCGCTGTACGCTTTCACGAACGTTGCCCAGAAACAGTTGTTTGCCGTTCTTCAGCAGCAGTCCGGTGGTGCACATTCGCTCCACCGCCGCCATCGAATGAGACACGAATATGATGGCGGTCCCTTTCTCATTCAGTGCTGACACCTTCTCGAAGCACTTATTCTGGAAAGCTGCATCACCAACAGCAAGCACTTCGTCCACAAGAAGCATATCGGGGCTGGAATGGATGGCGATTGCAAAACCTAGCCTGACATGCATCCCCGAGCTATAGGTCTTAACCGGCGCATCGAGAAATTCGCCTACCCCGGCAAACTCTACAATCTGGTCAAAGTGCCCGTCGATCTCACGCTTCGTCATACCGAGGATCGTGCCGTTTAGGTAGATATTCTCCCGGCCTGTCAACAACGGGTGAAATCCAGCTCCAAGTGCAATCAAGGCGCAGACTTTCCCTCGGACCTCGATTCGACCAGCATCTGGCTGGTAGATCCCCGCGAGCAAGCGCAGCAGCGTGGACTTACCAGATCCATTGCCCCCGATAAGACCGATTCTTTCTCCACGTTTCAACGAAAACGTCACATGATCTAGCGCCCAGAACTCGTCTTGGCGCAACGAATCAGACCGAGAGTGTAGTCCCATCATGCCCCGAAACACGTCGGTCATACCGTAGTACATGCTGCGACGGAGCGTCCGGCAGAATTTCTTGCCAATATTGGTCACCCTGAGCGCGACAGGATCGGCCATTAGAATTTCTCCGCCACCTTTTGCTCGGACAGAAAAAATAACCGCCATGAGAAAAGAAAAATCGCGACGGCGAGGAACACCGTACCGGTATAGCCTGACAGATGGTCTATCCTCCCGTGCAAGACGAGGTCTCGCGCACCACCGACCAAGTACGTCAATGGATTCCACCAAATGAGGCGTTGCAGCCATTCATTCTGGATGCCAGGCGCATAAATCACCGGAGTGAGAAACATGAGAAACCCCAGGACAGCCCCCACTATTTTCGTGACGTCATGGACCACCACGGCCAGAACAGACACGAACATTCCTATCCCGGTTCCTAACATGAACAGCGGTATCAGACTGAGTGGAAAGCATATGGCCGCCCAATGGGGCAGGACTCCAAAAACGAGCGAGACCAGCGTAAGCAGTATGAGATTTGCGGCCACAACAATAGCCGTCTGTGCCATTTGCTGGGCAACAAGTGCTTCATGAGAGAATTTCGCCTGGAGAATCAAACTGCCGCCAGAAGTAAGACTGCCTGCGGCAGCTGAGTAGGATCCCATGAACATACCCCAAATAGTGGTTCCAAACAGAACATAGATGGGGTACGAAACTTCCGTATCACCGGGATGGAGTACGCCCGCATAATTCATCAACACCCAGGACACGATGCCGACGAGGGGAGAGATCAGAACCCACAAGAGCCCAAGCATGGACTGTTTTGAACCGGCCAGGAAATCTCGTTTAAATAGTTGCCAGATTAACTCCCGTGACCGCACGACGTTCCCAACCATCGCACCCCAGCAGAACAGGAGCCCCATGCGTACTCGCTGATCAGGCTCATAAACGGTCAGCTGGTCTGTCTCAAGCATCAAGCATATCCCCTGTCGGGCATGGGCCACAGACTCACACCGTCACGCCGCCAGGCTGTGCAACATCTTCCCCATGGCATGGAGACGCTGGAAGAGGTTGTCGAAGCGATGTCGCCACGTGTGACTTTCAAGCACTCGTCTAGTGCCGGCTTCTTGGATCCGTTTTGCTGCAATGGGATTCTTAAGATAGAATGCCACCTTGTCAATAAATTCCTCAGGGGCTGACCAAGTTTCGATTTCGGTTCCAACCTTGTAGTAATCAGCATGGTCCGGCGTCTCCTGAACCAGGTAAAAGCCAGCTGACATAGGCACTTCAAAGTCTCGCAGCCGACATTGTAGATTCTTCGAAGGGATGATGTGACCGTCTCTGTGCCATCCTGTATCGGAGAAGCCAAGACTTATCTTGCTTGATCTGAACATAAGTGGCAGCGCATCATCCGAACATGGAGGACGGAAATCTGGCCCGACCAATTCTTCAAACCTATACTGCCGCGCATACTTCCGTTTGAGCGGTTCAGTAAGGCTTTTTACGCCTTCCGCCTTCAATCGCGGCATGCCGTAATATCGAAGGTCGTGACAAATCTTGTAGATGTCCCATTCAAACCGATATGGACTCGGAGCCTCATTGCTCCATCCTCTGCCGCATACAACTGGTTTAACTCCTTGCCTGACACAATCGGCTATGAGGGCTCGACGATACGGGTTGAAGCTCCCGACGAATGACACGTCTTGTTCGTAACCGGACACTCCCTTTGTACGACTGTGATAGAAGTCCGGATTTGCTGCCATCGGCATCCAATGAATATTCGGGTTGTACGGCGCAAGATATTCCGCGTTTGTCATTTGGGCCACTGCTAGCACATCAAAATACGGAGCCGTCCGGATCACCCGATACCATTGGAACGCCATGTCGACATGGTAGTTGACCATCGGCACTCCAAGACCACGCAGTTGCTTGGCTGTCTCCACCAATAAAAAATCGTCGTAGACAATGCAAAAGATGAGATCAAGACGGCCGGCGGCTCGAAGACTGATGGCAAGACGAAGTAGTTCGCGGTTTAGCTCATCGCGCTTATCACGCCAGGTTGACGATCCCAGTTGGCCCATCCCACCAGGATAATGAAATACTTGAAGATCATTACAGTAATGCCGGCGAAGAGTATCGAGGAGATTAATCTCCATCCACCGGTCAGGAGGCAGGATAGCGAGCACGTTCATAGTGGGTATTCGCCAATCAGAGCTTCAGGCTAAAAGTCTCGCCGTTGAAAAATAAGGCACGCCCCGGTCAACAGGAGACCAGCATAGAGCAGACCATAGGCGGTTGCCGTCGCCTGATACCCAAACTCCACAAGGAGGCCACTCGCTGCCTGCCCCTTGACGTTCAGCATTTCTAGATTTGGGCACACATAATATAACGCCGTCAGCGCAGCTTCCGTGAGCTGGCTATGGCTCTTCTCCGCAATGCCCTTGAGGTCGCCTGTGAGATGCCCGATAACGTAGAGGCCAAGCGTCATGGTCGCGCTCAGAGTCGAAGAACTGAACGTCGAGAAGAAAAGAGCCATGGCCATGACAAGCAATGTTTCCACAAGAATCAGTTGAACCGCCTGAAATAACGAACCGTAAATGACATTGCCGGTCAACCATATCGTCCCCAGGAACATGCCAAACATGATCGTGACATTAACCATTACGATGAGTCCGAGGCCCATATACTTTCCCAGCACAAACTGCACCCGTGTAATCGGCCTTGCGAGAATCGTATAGATAGTGCGACGCTCAATCTCTTTCGTGACAAGTCCGATCCCGACGAAGATCGCAACGATCACAGCAACCAGATTGATCGCGGCCAATCCCAGATCGTTGACAATGCGAGTTTGTTCCCCAATCGTGAGCGTTCCAAGAAGAACTGATGCCCCGATCAGGAGGATGGCAAACAGCACAAGGTTGTAGAGGATCTTGTCACGAATCGTTTCTCGAAACGTATTTCCTGCCACGACTATCAAGCTCTGCATTTCATATCTTCCGATTTGTCTGCTCGAGGAAAATCTCTTCGAGTGAGCCTTTGTGAGGGATCACCGAAACAAGCTTGCCCCCCGCCTGGCGGAGTATGGCGAGTACCTTTTCCAAATGATCCTGACCTGGGAGAATAATCAGACATCGATCTCCTCTCTGAAGGATCCGAGTTGCCAGTCGTTTGACATCAGGGAGATCATCGCCAACCACTCCATCACAGACAACCTCGACAGAGCGCGCCACATGCTCGCTAACAAGATCTTCAATGCGCCCCAGCGCAAGCATTTTTCCTCTCGCCAAAATACCTACTCTGTCGCAGATCATCTCGACATCAGAAATAATGTGCGTACTGAAGAACACCGTCTTGCCCTGATCCCGGAGGCCAAGAATGAGATCTCGAACCTCCTTACGACCGATGGGATCAAGTCCGGACATGGGCTCATCAAGGATGACAAGTTCAGGATCATGGATGAGGGCCTGGGCAAGGCCGATTCGCTGGAGCATTCCCTTTGAAAACTTTCGCAGCTGCCTGTGTCGAGCTTCCGTGAGGCTCACACGTTCCAACAACTGAGGAATATGCTTCTGAATCGCTTCTCGATCTAATCCTGCAAGTTTTCCGTAGAAACGGAGAAATTCCTCTGCGGTCAGATAATCGTAAAAATAGGGGGATTCCGGTAAATATCCAATGCGAGAGCGCATAGCCACGCTTTCAGCAGGAGAACCGAGGAGTTCAACCCGGCCACTCGTAGTTCGAAGTAACCCAAGCAGGATCTTCATCGTGGTTGTCTTGCCCGCACCATTGTGCCCCAGGAACCCGAAGATCTCTCCCTGTCTGACCGATAGCGAAACATCGGAGAGCACCGTGATCGGTTTTTCCCATGGCCACACAGGCTTGTACGTTTTTGTGAGCCTATCTACAACTATGGCATCCATCGACCACGTACCCGTTATGAATGGTCACTCTTGCAAAATGCTGCCTGAGTCGACATGCACCCGATCCTCAGAGAGTTCGTCCCGTGGACGAACTCTCGTGCCTTCGATGATAGCAACCCCCTTGAATTATTCAAGCTTTCTAGACTTCCTCACAACAAGGAGAACCTACCTACATTTATATCCCTCACTCTATACCTGTGCCTGCCTTGCCGGCTTTCTGACACTCACACTCAAAGCGTCTCAGTTGCAGCCGCGCAGGCTCTACAACTATCACTAGTGCTAGCCTCGCCTGTGAGCCGCAATTCGCATGCGTTCGGCCACTTCGCTACTCCGGACAACCCCCGTCGTTGGCTCATAGAGATAGTGTCCTCCAAACGGTTCCTCCGGTAATTCTTGAAGCAACCCCGGTCCCACTAAATCCTCTAGTCGCTCAGGTAGGTGTATATGATTGAGCTGATATCGCCTGATCGTTTCCTCCAAGATTTGGAGATCCCTTTCAACAATGGACTCTTTCAGCCGAATCTCCAGCATCTTTCGAACATTCTCATCTGAGGTCTCTTCATACACCTTTGCTAACAGCTCAACCGCCTGTTGAGGAGATTTAGCCGATACGAATAATTTCGCGGCCAAGCTCACAAGTCTCTCCGGGGCTCCAGGAAGACGGGCGGCCTTGGCCATTGCCTCTGCCGCCTTTTCATCGTCTGCTAACTCGAAGTAATAATTGATCCCCAATAAGAACGGCAATTTCCATTCTTGTGGATTATGCCGCATACCCTTTTCCAAGAGACGGTTACTCTCTTCAGGCATCACGACAAGTATGCAGAGCGCGTGACTTCCAGCTTCGTATGCCCGCACGAACTTGGGATCGAGTGTTGTGATCCGATCCACCGCATGATAAAGCCAATGTCCAGCTTCCTCTGTGAGTTTCTTCTCCCCCATCACCTGGATCACTTGAAGCCAAAGAATGTCAGCGGTCAACTCGCGATATCCCAACGAGGCCATCCGCAGATAGTCCCCGCTCGGCAGATATGTCAACTGCTGGAGTTTTGGCTTGGTACTGCTCCAGTAGGTCAATGGTATTTGAAGCGCACCCAAAGAAACCGCCAGCAATGTACCAGTGGCCCAGAGGGCGAGTTGTCGAGGTATCGTCCTCATCATTTGGGCTCCAACGCCAATGCTCTCCCGAGTGGAGAAAGATCGACGTCTAAGAACTGACGCTCAATATCGTTCAAGACCCACCCCTCGTATCTTCTTTTGATCGCAATAATCGTATCAAACTCAGATTGCGCCACTTCATGCTTTCCGGCTTTGAGGGAAAGCTCAGCAAGAATCGTGCGGGCCGGAAGGAAATTTGGCTCGGTGACTAAGGCTTGCTGTAATCTGGATTTCGCTTCCTCCACCCGCCCTTCTGACAGCCGAATGTTTGCCAATGCCATATAGTTCAGCGGCGAGTACGGATCGGCCTGGATGGCTTGTTCGTACGCCTGTGCAGCCTGACTCAACAAGAGATCGTGCTGGGCCTGTGCCAGTTTTTGCTCTGCCAATACACCATAGATAGTTCCCAACCGATACGGAAACCGTCCATCCATTGGATTCAGCTCGACGGCCTGTCCTTCCTCCTCAACTGCCTTCACCAACCACGCGGGATCGCCCGACTGATGGAAGAGCTGGACTAGTGCCCGTGCAACTGCGTCATGATACCCGGTCGTGCCAGGGTCGATCAGTGATGCCCGGTGAAACAAGTCCAGTGCCAGACTCTGCCGCCCTGCCTGGGCCTCGGCTTGCCCTTGTTCATGAGCGAACCATCCTGCTGCAGGCTGGATGGTGAGAATCGCCAACACGGCTCCACAGACTAAAACCAGGACGAGCCGTACCGGATGATAAGAAAATGGCAGACTCCGCCGCGATACATCCGGCATCTTGATTGGTTGAAGCGCCATGACAAGGCCTCCGCACACAATCAGGAGAATAACCAGCGCTGGTTCATGGAATACAGAATCAACCGCGCCATGAGCTAAGATGCCTAGCACGGCGCCGGTCAGCCCCGTTACCAGCCCCCGCTCCCATGGCTCCAACTCGCTGCGTAACGCACCTTTTACTTCCTTCCCCCATAGCCCAATGCCAAGCAGAAAGATCGCTAACCCTCCTGCTCCCAATTCAACCGCCATCTGTAGATACTCGTTATGCGCTGATTCAGCCCTTTTCCCATAGCGAACAACGTTTGACTCAATAGGGAACCGATATTGGAACGAGGAGTATTTATACATCCCCAGCCCGATGCCCAGCGGTCGATCGACAATACGCTCTAGCGAGTTTTTCCAAATATCTATTCGGCTAAAGGCATAGGGATCCTGCGCTGCGGCGTCGACTATCCGCTGCTTGAGAGGATTTGGAATAACAGCCCCTGCAACGAGGGTCACGATGAGGATCATCAAGCCAATCTTCCCGAACCGATAACAGCCGATGAACGTCACGGCGATAACTAATGCCAGCAGGGCTCCTCGTGACTGGGCTACCATGAATGCTGAAAAAGTGATCGCGACTGTGCTCCATAGAAACGTACGCTGCCACCTTTTCATCTCGCTCCGTGGGATACCGCTCAATAGGCCAAGTGCAATGGAGAGGGCTGCGACCTCATACGTCGCAAAGAAGTTCGGATTAAAGAATGTGCCCATCGCCCTGGTTTCACCAAGCCAAACATACTGGACAATACCCAGCACCCCTTCACAAAGCCCCATTCCCACCAACACCATGACGACTTGCCGTACCTGCCGGCTCGTCCGAATACCCTGGAGAACAACACCGAACAATACGGCATACATCAGGAGACTGATGAACCATTGGATGCTTGGATTCTTGTAGGGCGCCCACCATAAAGAAAGACCAGCCCACCCCAAAAACAACACTACAACCGGAAAAAGACAGCTCCGACTAAGGACAATTGTTCCCACCCTCATCTGATGAATCGTCCATACAATGAGTGCTCCGAAAAGGATCAGTCGCATAATCAAAACAGGTACGTGTGTCGTCCCGCCTTCGATTAAGGGAGAGAAGATGAGGAGGCTTCCGAGAAGAAGAACCGCCGCTGAGAGAGCCCGGGATAACAGATGCCGCTTCAGGGTTGTGACGAGACTTCTATCGAAATCCGCCAAGGGACTGGAGGTGGCTTCCCCCGCTTTGGTATTGATGAACTGTTCTCTCTCGCAATGTTCGATCATTGAGACTGTCGCTCAAAGAAATTCTATGCAGCTACTACCGGAGCAGAGTCGCGTTGCTTCTGTCCGTGGCGGTGGTCAGGATAAACCCAACGTAGAAGTTGCCCAAGATCCTGTCAAGATATTCTGTCGATTTGTCCCCAGACGGAAAAGGGAGAGAGACCATCTTGGCCCCTCTCCCCCTTTGCTGAACCGGTGGTCCCTCACCGTTTCAAGCTAGCACGTTAGGTTACGTCAGACACGTCGTTCTTCGTGTTGACCAAGGCCCGTACGTCGTTCATCGTCCACTCATCGCAGGCCACGTCACCATCAATGCTCCCCTTCGCGGCCGTGGTAAATCCAATGGCGCTTGCCGCAACTGCTGGGGCAACGGTGGTAGTGGTGGCCGTGTCACACGTACCGGCTCCTCCATTCGCGAGTACCTGAAATGGGACGACACCACTGTTGACGGTCTGATACCAGAAAGAGTAGCGCGGTTTACCTGACGGCGCGTACCCAATCTGACCGATAGTCGTAGGCAGATAGGTATTGGGAATCGCTTCAGCACTGAAGGCCACGGCTGAGGTGAAAATCGCCCCAAGAGCCACTTTCGCCTCTGCCTGCTTCGACTTCGCCTGATACGCGATGAAGTTCGGGATGGCGATGGCCGCCAAGATCCCGATGATCGCCACGACGATCATCAACTCAATGAGGGTGAAACCCTTTTGCCCTTTCAACTGTTTACACATCGGACCGCCTCCTTGTTGATGGTTCACTATCCTCGCCCCTTTCACACCCTTGCTTCTTTCTTCATCGGAACTCACATCCGATTTCTGTTACCTATGCGCTAAAGCAGATTCGATGCCCGCTATACAGTCAAGCGATGAGAGTCATGCCCTCATTAAATATCAAGCAGTTATGACTCTTCTCCCGCCATGCAGCAGACCAAAGCGAGGGTCACCTCTTCCACTTTTTCTCCAATCAGCCAATATTTGTCATCGACTGTACGGGACCAGGCACCTTCCCTGACTCTTTCCACGGAGAAGGGATATCGGTGAACTTCGCCACTTGCATGAGACAAACAGTCAGTGAAAACAATTATTTGGCGTGAGGTAACTAGACGAATCAGGTTTTCAAGTGCGGCGGAGAGGACTCAGGGAGATAGCTGTAGTTGAGATCAAGCTGGAGCAGAGGATAAAAGGGATAACTCAGGACTTCTGTTAGGGGTGAGATAACTGGATGTGTTACTGAGCGCGTATCTTCTCAGATACACGCTGCTTGGCCTGTTGGATACGTTCTTCCTGCGTTGGGTCGCCCATCCCCAGGTCACGGAATCGGTCCATCAACTTATTATTGGATGGATCGAGTTCCAGTGCTCGGAGCCAGGCCTCGCGGGCATCTGAGAGATTCCGCTGTTTGGCGTATATATCCCCGAGATGTTCATAGAGCACCGGATCATCCCCGGCGAGAGAAACCGCGCGCTTTATCTCGGTCAAGGCCTCAGTGAACAAACCGGATTTAAACAGGGCCCAGGCGAGACTATCGATATAGTATCCATTACTGGGTTTGAGCGCGACAGCCCGCTTGGTCAAGGAAAGCGCTTGATCAATTTTGACCCCCCGCTCTGCATAGCTATAGCCAAGATAGTTGAGCGCATCGGCATGATGGGGGTCCAGCTTG
>CXWL01119281.1_pt1 | contig 25527 bp, 22 predicted proteins | sample 590931 | NCBI WGS metagenome assembly CXWL01 (sample SAMEA3498368, study PRJEB10139) | groundwater metagenome | biome: water well; material: biofilm material | place: Germany | collected 2015-04-27
CCATGAAAACGAATCTGCTCGCGACGCTGCTCGCGCTAGGCCTTGGCCTGACATCGATGGCGCAAGCCCAGGTCACGGTGAAAGACGCCTGGGTGCGCGCCACCGTCGCGCAACAAACTGCCACCGGCGCCTTCATGCAAATCCATTCTGCCAAGGATGCGCGTCTGCTCGAATTGCGCTCGCCCGTGGCGGCGCTGGTCGAATTGCACAAGATGGAAATGACCGACAACGTGATGAAAATGCGCGCGATCGACACACTGGATTTGCCCGCCGGAAAAACGCTGGAACTCAAGCCCGGCGGCTATCACGTCATGTTGATGGAGCTCAAGGCGCAAGTGAAGGAAGGCGATATCATCCCGCTTACCCTGGTTGTCGAAGACAAGGACAAGAAGCGCCAGACGATAGAGCTGAAAGCGGTCGCCAGGTCCATGCATCAGACGGCGGCACCAGCGATGCAACATCACTGATCGCGCGCTGCACTTAATTCAATCTCACGGAGTGGTTTATGCAGGACAAAAAAATGAGAGCCCGCATCACGATGGCCATGCACATCGTGCGCTGCTTCAACGTGGCGGCGATCTGCGCGCTGGGGATCTGGCATGGCTATGCGTTTTTCCTGAATCAGGCGATCGCGCGCGCGCCGGGCCAGCAGATAGAGCTCAAGCTGCAAGAGACTTCGGCTCACGCGCCGGCGTTACAGAAAGCCTAGCTGGTCCGGCCGCTGGCGCAGGTTGGGCTACTTCATCGCCGATTTCAGCTTGATCCGCTCACCGGCGATCATAAAATTTCCGCCGCCCAGATGATGGATGGTCTTGGGATCCTTGATCGCGGGATTGCGCCATGCCTTGACGACCTCAAGCACAAACATGCCGTACTTGTTGACTAGGCCGGTATCGACCACGCGGCATTCCAGATTGGCGAAACATTCGTCGATGAGCGGCGCTTTTACCAGGCTTGCCGGTTTGGCCGTGAGGCCAAAACGGGCGAATTTATCGATGTCCGCACCCGAGGTGTTGCCGCAGCCGACAACCTTTTTGGCGAGCTCGACGGTAGGGATATTGATCACGCACTGCTTGCTTGCCTTGAGCATGCCATACGTATGACTATTGTTGCCGATCACGCAGGCGATCAAAGGCGGCTCGAATTCCATCATGGTCTGCCACGACATCGTCATGACATTCGCTACGCCATCATGCAAGGTCGTCAGCAAGACCACCGGCCCCGGTTCGAGCAAGCCATAGACTTTGGATAAGGGATAGGATTTTTTTGCCATCATGCCGCCCAGCATGGCAGGCTGGCAGCCCGCCGGCATTGCGATTTGTCAAATTTATCAGGCACGGCGGCCTGATTACCCTGACGCTAAGGCGGTTTAGCTGCGCACCCAATGCTGCTGCATGCCTGGCGAAGTCCAGAGCGTATTGTCGCCATCGACTATCAGCGCATCCACGCCGGCCATTTTCTGCAGCCTGGCGCGGCCAGCGCCGGCGCCCGCCACCATGATCGCCGCCCCCAGGCCGTTGATCGCTTCCAGCCTGTCGCTGATCAGCGTCACGCCATGCGGGCCCTTGCTGGGATAGCCGGTATGCGGATCGAGAATATGGTGCAGGCGTTTGCCTTCGTGCATGACAAAGCGCTCATAGTCACCGGAGGCGGCGACAAAGCCTTTGTTCAGGGCGACCACGCCGAGCAGCCGGTCCGGCTGGCGCGGGTCGCGCACGCCTATGCGCCAGTCACGTCCGTTCAGCTGCCCGTTGACCAGCACATCACCGCCGCCGTTGATCATGGCATGGCGCACGCCGTGCGCCTGCAGCTGCCGCATGCCCGCCTGCAAGATAGGCAGTTTGGCGATACCGCCCAGGTCCAGCCGCATGCCGCGCTTGCTCAGATAGGCGGTGCCCAGGCGCTCGTTGATGACGAGGCCGCTGGCGCCGACCAGCGGCAATTGCGCCGCGATCTGCTCTGCGCTGGCGATGGAAGGATTATCGGCGTCAAAATTCCAGTCACGCAATGATCCTACCGTTGCGTCAAAAGCGCCGCCGCTGGAGAGTGAGGCCTGACGCGCCATTTTCAGCACTTGCAGCATTTCTGGCGGCACCTGGACCGGCTGCACACCCGCCGCCAGATTGATGGCATTGAGCACGCTGTTACTGCGATAGCGGCTCATCATGTCAGCCAGCCGGGCCATTTCGGCGAAAGCCGCATCGGCAGCGCTGGCCAGCGCCGCCGTGTCATCGCCCTGCAAGGTCAGATCGAGCCGCGTGCCCATCAGGATTCTTGCCGACTGATGCATGTCAGCCCTGGCCTGCACCGGCGCCACCACCAGACCGCAGGCCAGCAGCGGCAGAGCCAGGGCCAGACGACGGCGTTTCAGCCTGACAGTNNCGCGTGCTTGTTCAGCATGTCCATGCCTTGCGCAATACGCGGGCCCCAGTCTGCCTTGTCGCCTGGCTTAGGCGCACCTGCCACATTGGCTGCGTGGCACAAGGAGCAGGTTTTGCCATACAAGGCCTTGCCAACGACATTTTCAGCTGCTGCCGGTGCTGTTGGCGCAGCCGCGACCACAACTGCACTGGCGGAGGCAGCCGGTGCAGCCGCTTCTTTTTGGCCGCAGGCGCTGAGCAGGACCAGAGAGAGCAAGCTCAGTAACAAAGCAGATGATTTCATGATGATTTTTCCTTGATAGAGGGAGAGTAATTCGGATCAGGCAACGTTACACGGTTACGCGCGCGCGTCAATGAGCGTCAATGATTCAACAACGAGAGTGTCGCATATCGGGGTTTGAGGCAGCGCAAACCGGCCTGACAAATCAACCATTTTTTTAATTTCCTTGACGTTGATCAATTGAAATTTTTTATTGATCGCGCACCATCGCATCCGTTGTCACATTTATTAACCACGGCCCGCCAATTCTGAATTCTGACATCCGAAAAGACCAGCCAAAAAGGACCACATTATGAGCCAAGATAAAACCAAAGAAATCGAAGCAACACCAGTCCCTGGACGTCGCAAATTCCTCAACACGGCGGCCATCGCCGGTTTAGGTACGCTGGTAGCGTGCAATGAAAAACCAGGCACAGCAGGACCGGCATCGGCCTCATCGCCTGCCTCTGCACCGGCCGGCGCCCATGCGGCTGGCAACGCCACCCACCTGAAGCCGGGTGAACTCGATACTTACTATGGTCTGTGGAGCGGCGGTCACACCGGTGACATGCGCGTGCTGGGCCTGCCTTCAGGCCGTGAAATTCATCGCATTCCCTGCTTCGTGCCAGATGCACTGGTAGGCTGGGGCGTCACCAACGAATCCAAGAAAATCATGGGCACCAAGGCTGACGGTAGCCTGAAGTACACCGTTGCCGATACGCATCACACGCACGCCTCCTACAAAGACGGCAACTACGATGGCCGTTATGCCTGGATCAACGACAAGATCAATGCCCGTATCGCCCGTATCCGCCTCGATTATTTTGTCTGCGACAAGATCACCCAACTGCCAAACGTGCAGGGTTTCCACGGCATTTTCCCGGACAAGCGTGATCCTGTTGATGAAAAAATCAACTACACCACCCGCGTTTTCTGCGGCGGCGAATTCGCCATCCCTATGCCTAACGCCGGTATCGAAGATGCCAGCAAATACCGTTCGATGTTCAGCTGCGTTGACGCCGAAACCATGGAAGTGCGCTGGCAGGTACTAATCGACGGCAACTGTGACCTGGTCGCCACCTCGTATGACGGCAAGCTCGCTGCTACCAACCAGTACAACACCGAGATGGGCGCGCACTACGAAGACATGATGTCGGCTGAACGCGACGCCTGCCTGTTCTTCAACGTGGCGCGTATCGAAGCGGCAGTCAAGGCTGGCAAGTTCAAGACCATCGGCGACTCCAAGGTGCCAGTGGTTGACGGTTCGCACGAAGCCAACAAGGACCCAAAGACCGCGCTCACCGCCTACGTTTCCGTACCAAAAAATCCGCATGGCGTGAATGCCAGCCCGGACGGCAAATACTTCATCTGCGCGGGCAAGCTGTCGCCTACCGGCACCGTGATCGAACTGGCTAAAGTGCTGGACTGGTTTGACGGCAAGCTGGAAAAACTCGATGCAGCGATTGTCGCCGAAGTCGAACTCGGTCTGGGACCTTTGCACACCGCATTTGACGGCCGTGGCAATGCGTTCACCACCTTGTTCCTCGACAGCCAGGTAGTCAAATGGAATGTCGAAGCGGCGATCAAGTTCCACGCCGGCGACAAGACGGCGAAATACGTGGTCGATCGTCTCGACGTGCAATACCAGCCAGGTCACCTGAATGCATCGCAATCAGAAACCAAGGCCGCCGACGGCAAATACCTGGCGGTGGGCTGTAAGTTCTCCAAAGACCGCTTCCTGCCGGTGGGTCCTTTGCATCCTGAAAATGAACAGTTCATCGATATCTCCGGCGACAAAATGGTCTTGCTGGCTGACCATCCTGTGCGCGGTGAACCGCATGACTTCATTATTTTCAAACGCGATCTGGTGCGTCCAAAACAGGTCTATGACTTGAACGAATTCCCGTTAGCCACCAAAGACCCTAAGGATTCCGGCGTGGTACGCAACGGTAAAAAGGTCACGGTGAGACTGACTTCACAAGCGCCAGCCTTTAGCCTGCGTGAATTCAAAGTCAAGAAAGGTGACGAAGTCACCCTGATTCTGACCAACCTCGACAAGATCGAAGATCTGACGCATGGCTTCGCAATTCCTAATCACAACGTCAACTTCATTGTCAATCCACAAGAAACCGCCTCGGTCACCTTCATTGCCGGCAACCCAGGTGTGTACTGGTGCTATTGCACCCACTTCTGCCACGCATTGCATCTGGAAATGCGCACCCGCATGATCGTGGAAGCATAAGGATAAGAATCCGGTAGTTGCAGCTCCGGTGGCGTCTGGAATTTCTCCGGACGCCACCAAACAAGCATGGTATTGTTTCAAGCACCTTGCTTGCCTAGTAGGAATAAAAATGGCTTTAATGCGTAAATACTTGGCGACCAGCGTAGATTTCTGCCTGGTCGCATTTTTTCTGTTTTTGCTGACCTGTATCGCCTGGTCCGGCAATGCCCGCGCAAGCGCCTACGAGGCCGCCTTGTCTGCTGAACTGAAAACCGCCAAAGACATGTGCGCGCTGGTCGCCTGTGCCGAGGTTTTCCCGGGGGCAAAAAGTTTTTCCGAGCGCATGGGGCAACCGCCCTATGTCGAAGCCTATGGCGATCCGGTGGCAGGCAAAAAGCCGCTGCTCGGTTACGTCATGCTGTCAACCGATATCACCGACACGCCGGCGTATTCCGGCAAGCCAGTGGTCACCCTGATGGGCATGGATCTCAAGGGGCGCTTCGTCGGCATCAAGGTACTCAAGCATTCCGAGCCTATTTTGTTGCTGGGGATTCCAGAATCGGCGCTGCTCAATTTCAACAAACAGTATCTGGGCAAATCGGTCGCCGACAAGATAGAAGTCGGCCAGTCGCGCCCGGATGAAGGCGTGCTCGGCGTCGATGCGATCTCCGGTGCCACGGTCACGGTGATCGTGCAGAACCAGGTCATGATGACATCGGGCATGGCCATCGCCAGGCAGGTAGGCATCGTTGCGCCCACCGTGCGCGCGCCGGCCAAGTATGCGGTGACGGGCAAGCGCCTGTCCTGGGATGAACTGGTCAGGCAAGGCAGCGTGCAGCGCCTGCTGGTCAAGCCTGAACAGGTCGGCCTGACGCCGGGCAGCACGCCATTTATCGAACTCTGGTTTGGCGACCTGAATCACCCTGACATAGGCATCAGCCTGTTGGGCCAGAACAGTTTCAACAACCTGCATTCACAGCTGAAGGAAGGCGAACACGCGCTGTTCATCATCCGCACCGGCGGTATAGAGTCCTTCAAGGGTTCAGGTTTTGTGCGCGGCGGCATGTATGACCGCATACAGGTCAAGCAGGATGCCGACTCGTATACCTTCCGCGATCTCGACTATCTCAACCTGTACGGCATCGAGGCGGCTGGTGCGCCTTCCTACAATGAATCGGCGATCTTCATCATCCGCTCCAAGGCGTTTTCGACCGCCTATCCATGGAAACTTTCTTTCCTCGGCAACCGGGTTGACCGCGCCACCGGCACCCGCAGTTTTGCCACTTTCGATACCAAGTACTGGCTGGCAGATGAACTCTTGCAAGGCGGCAGGCCGGTAGTTGAGGAAGCTGCCGCACCGTATGTGCGCATCTGGAAATCACGCGCCATCGAGATTGCCCTGTTCGGCCTGCTGCTGGTCATCGTCACGGTAGTGTATGCCTTGCGCGAAAAGCTCACGCGGCTTTCCACCCATAAGAACAAGTGGCCGGTGAACATCTTCAAATACAGCGCCTGGGCGCTCAGCATAGGCTTTGTCGGCTTTGGCACGATGGCGCAGCCGTCGGTCACGCAGGTGCTGACCTGGTTCCATTCTCTGCTGTTTCAGTGGACCTGGTCATTATTCCTGACCGACCCGTTCATCTTCCTGTTCTGGATCTTCATCATCATCACCGTGTTCCTGTTCGGGCGCGGCCTGTTTTGCGGCTGGATGTGTCCGTTCGGTTCGCTGTCTGAAGCGATCTACAAGGTCGGCGAAAAAATCGGCCTGAAACGCTTTCAGGGGCACCTGCCGCGCGCCCTGCACGACAAGCTGAAGTGGCTCAAGTACGCGATCTTCTTCGGCTTGCTGACGGTCTCGATGTTTTCCATGGGGCTGGCCGAAAAGCTGGCCGAGGTCGAACCTTTCAAGACCACCTTCCTGGTCGGCATCACGCACCGCGCCTGGCCTTACGGTCTGTTCGTCAGCGTCTTGCTCGGCATCTCGCTGTTCATCGAACGCCCTTACTGCAAGTACATTTGCCCGCTAGGCGCTGCGCTTGCCATGCCTAGCACCTTCCGCTGGTTTGGCCTGAAACGCAAGCAGGACTGCAATAGCTGCAAGGCGTGCGCGGTCGGCTGCGGCTCGCTGGCGATCGATGCGGCTGGCCGTATCGACCATCGCGAATGCCTGCACTGCCTCGATTGCATGGTGCTGTACACCGATGTCAAGGGCTGTCCGCCTTTGTCGAAAGAACGCAAACGGCGCGAGCGCGACGGTCTGGAAATCAAGGCGATAGGCCGCGATGGATATTTCATCCCGATTTATCCCGTGCCTGCAACGCCCGCATCGGAGGCGGTCAAGGCTGGCCCTGATCCGCGCATGCCTACCGACCCTGTCATGCCGCGCCATAAAATAGGCACGAGCGGCCTGCGCTGGATGTGGCTGGAACTGGTCGATCACTTGTGGCCATGGAGCGCCGAAGGCTGGGCCTCAAAGCATACAAAACAGCGCGCCTTGCAGATCGCCGGTGTCGCACTGGCGATTGCAGCCAGCCTGGCCTGGGTGCTCACCGCCATCGGCCAGCTGTCTTCGGCCGCCATCATAGGCTGGTGGTTCGGCTGGAGCGTGTACGAAGTGCTGATACGCCTGTCGGGCCGCCGTTATGTCAAGGATGGCCCGTGGTGGCAAGACAATTACCGTTACGCCAGCGTGATGGACATGATCAGCTATGTCAGCTTCAAGAATCTGCTGATAGGCGCGGCGCTGTTCCTGACGCTGAAAACCTTGGGCCTGTTGTTGGTATGAGGAGGCTCTTGCCCTTACTGCTGATCGCCCTGCCCGCCTATTTTCAGGCGGCGACCGTGCAGGTCAAGCCGGGTGATTCGCTGCAGCAAGCCATCGCCAGCGCACATGCCGGCGATACGCTGGAGATCGCGCGCGGCAAGTACGAGGGCAACTTCCTGATCGACAAGAAGCTCACGCTGCGCGGCATCAACCGCCCCACCATCAGTGGCGGGCAACAGGGCGACACCATACGCGTGACCGCGCCTGACGTGGTGATCGAAGGCCTGATCGTGCGCGATTCCGGCGATAGCCTGAAAGACCAGAACGCCGGCATCTACATCTACCCTGGCTCACATCGTGCAGTGGTAAAAAACTGCGACATTTCCTACAACCTGTTCGGCCTGTGGATAGAAAAATCCAACGACGTCATGATCGAGGGCAATCTGATCACCGGCAAGCGGGAATACAATTCTTCGCAGCGTGGCAATGGCGTGCAACTCTACAATACCAATGGCGCTCGCATCATAGCCAACAACATCAGTTTCGTGCGCGATGCCTTGTATGTCGATGTCTCGCACCATGCGATATTTAAAGGCAACAAACTGCACCACAGCCGCTACGGCAGCCACTACATGAACTCTTACTACAATCTGTGGGAAGACAATGACAGTTATCACAACCGCGGCGGCCTGGCCTTGATGGAGGTGCGCGATCAGGTGGTGCGCAACAACCGTACCTGGGGCAATTCTGACCACGGCATCATGCTGCGTACGATACAGGATTCCGTCGTCGAAAATAACGTCATCGCCGGCAATAACCGCGGCCTGTTCATTTACGATGCCGAATTCATCACCTTGAAAAATAATCTGGTGGTCGATAACCATGTAGGCGTGCACCTGGCGGCCGGCTCCACCCGCAATCAGGTCGAGGGCAATGACTTTATCGGCAACCGTGAGCAGGTACGCTATGTCGGCGCCAGGGATGAAAAGTGGGGTGAGAAAAGCGGCAACCACTGGAGCAATTACCTGGGCTGGGACAGAGATGGCGACGGCATCGGCGACGTGATGTATGAAGCCAATGACATGGTTGACAGGCTAAGCTGGCGCTACCCCAGCACCAAATTATTACTCGCCAGCCCTGCAGTGCAGGCACTGCGTCTGGTGTCGCAGCAGTTTCCCGTGTTACGCGTACCGAGCGTGGTCGATCCCAAGCCGCGTATGCAACCGACTAACAAGCAATGGAGTCAATGGCATGGCAAGCACTATCCTGGCCAATAAGGAATTCAAGGCGGCTGACAATGCGATCCAAGTGCGCGGCGTCAGCAAGCACTACGGCGCATTACATGCGGTCGATGGGGTTGACCTGACGGTGCAACGTGGCGAAATATTCGGCCTGATCGGCCATAACGGCGCCGGCAAAAGCACGCTGTTCAAGATGATGCTGGGCCTGATCGCGCCACATGCGGGCGAGATCCTGATCAACGGCACGGCGGTGACCGGCAGCGCCTTTCGCCAGACTCGCCGCCAGCTAGGCTACCTGCCCGAGAACGTGGTCCTGTACGACAATCTGAGCGGGCTGGAAACGCTTAAATTTTTCGCCAGATTAAAAGGCGCACCGGCAGAACAATGCGCCCCCATGCTGGAACGGGTCGGGCTGGCCCACGCGGTGAACCGCCCGCTGCGCGAGTATTCCAAAGGCATGCGCCAGCGCCTGGGTTTTGCCCAGGCCTTGCTCGGCGATCCGCGCGTGCTGTTTCTTGATGAGCCGACCAACGGCCTGGACCCGCAGGCGATACGCGACTTCTACGCCACCCTGCGCGGCCTGCGCGACAGCGGCGTCACCATCATCATCACCTCGCATATTCTGGCCGAACTGCAAGAGCGGGTTGACCGGCTGGCCATCATGTCGGCCGGAAAAATACAGGCGCTGGGCAGCGTGGCGCAATTGCGCGAGCAGATGCACATGCCGCTGACAGTCACGTTGCGCCTGGATCCACAAGATATCGTGCTGGCGCAAGACGCGCTGGGCCATCTGGCGGGAGTGAATTGCACGCGCAATCCAGAAGGCCTGTCGGTCAGCTGCCCGCGCGCCAGCAAGATGGCGGTGCTGGCGGCGCTCTCTGCGCTGGGCGGCAGGCTGCTCGACCTCAGCATACAAGAGCCTTCGCTGGAAGACGTATTTTTTGGATTTTCGGATTAAGGTCGCCCCATGGAACTGAGCCAAATCTTTACCCTGGCCGCGAAAGAGTTTCGCGACCGCATCCGCAACCGCTGGGTACTGGCGGTAGCGCTGGTGTTCACGGTGTTTTCCCTCGTCATCACTTATCTGGGCGGTGCGCAGCAAGGCCAGATCGGCCTGAAATCGATAGAACTGACCATCACCAGCCTGGTCAGCCTGGTGATTTACCTGATCCCGCTGATCGCCTTGCTATTAGGTTTTGACGCCATCGTCGGCGAACGCGAACGCGGCTCGCTGGATTTATTGCTGGCCTTGCCGATCACGCGCATGGAACTCTTGCTCGGCAAATATCTGGGCCTGGCCGCCGCGCTGACGCTGTCCACCATGGCCGGTTTCTCGCTGGTCGCGGTATTGCTGTATCAGCAGTTCAGCTGGCCCGGGCTGTTTCACTATCTGGGCTTCATGCTCAGTTCGGTATTGCTGGGGCTGGCGTTCCTGAGCCTGGCGGTATTCATGTCGGTGGTGGCGCGTGAACGCACCCGCGCTTCCGGCATGGCGATCGCCCTGTGGTTCTTTTTTGTGCTGGTATTTGACCTGCTATTGCTCGGTACGCTGGTCGGCACCGGCGGAAGTTACGGCGGCGATATCTTCGCCTACCTGTTGCTACTCAATCCGGCCGACGTGTTCCGTATCCTGAATGTGTTTTCGCTTGAAGATGTGCGCACCCTGTATGGGCTGGCCAGCATCATCCCCCCTGCCCTGGCCAAGCCCTGGCTGATGGGTTCCGTCATGTTTGCCTGGATTATCGTGCCGCTCGCGCTGGCACGCTGGAGATTTACCTCATGAATATTACCCGCCGTACTTTTCTTCTGAGCGCCATGGCTGCCGGCGCCTTGCTGGGCTGTGGCCAGAATAGCCGGGTCAAGCCGATCACGCCGGTAGAAATAGACCCACACACCACCTGCGATCTGGACGGCATGCTGCTGGCCGATTATCCGGGCCCGAAGGCGCAGATCTTTTATGCCGGACAGGACCTACCTACCTTTTTCTGCGATACGGTAGAGATGTTCCATACCATACTGGCACCAGAGCAAGTCAAGCTCATCAACGCCGCCTTCGTGCAGGACATGGGCAAGGCAGACTGGGAGCAACCGCGCGGCAACTGGATACCTGCCAAGGACGCTGTTTACGTCCTGGGCAGCAAAAAACATGGCTCCATGGGCCCGACCATCGCCAGCTTCGGCCAGGAAACCGACGCCAAAAAATTTGCCGAACAATGGGGCGGCAAGCTCTTGCGCTACGCAGAAATCAAGCCGGAAATGGTAGACCTGAGCGGCGGCGCGCTGCACGACACCCGGATGTAAGATGTCGCTGCGCCTGCCGCTTGCGAAAAATTATGCCTGGGCGGCGCTGAGCTTGCTGAGCGCCCTGCTGTTTGCAAAACTGCTGCCCTGGCATACGGTCTCATCGGAAAGCGAACCCCCGGCCGTTACCGGCGAGCTCTGCATCGTCGCGCCAGCCACCCCATTCGATCCCAAATGGGGCATAGCGCTGCATGCGCCGCGCACCGTGCCAAGTGACGCACGCTGCCCGGTCTGCGGCATGTATCCGGCGCGTTCCCGCGACTGGGCGGCGCAAGTCATCTTCAGCAACGGCGATACGCAGTTTTTCGATTCGCCGCTGACCCTGTTCATCTACCTGCAAGACCCCGGACGCTACAGCGCAGGCCGGCGCGCCAGCGAGATCAGCGCCAGCTTTGTGACCGACACGGCGAGCGGCAAGTGGATCAAGGCCAGCGACGCGCTCTATGTCAGCGGTTCCAGCGCGATGGGGCCTATGCGTGCCGGCAACCTGCCTGCCTTTTCCAGCATGGCGGCGGCGCAGCAATTTGCCGATACCCGTGGCGGCGTCATCATGCCAGCCAATAAAATCAGCCCGCAACAACTGCAGCACCTCAATCGCGCACGCCGCCATGCTCATCCCTAAGCTGACCAGGGCAGGCCATCACCTGTAAACCAAGACAGGAATGGCCGGGTGCGTGAGGACCTTTTGGGTTTCGCTGCCATACCGTCTACATCGATCGTTTCTTCTTCAAACTGTTGCGGCGGCCTTGCCATCAAGCTCTGCAATTTTCAGAAACGAACGTCCTCGTGACAGCTTAAAAGGACGTCCGGCCAAGGCGGCGCTATTGCGTTATTTAACGATATTCTTCAGCGCACTTTGCAGCCCTGCCGAGGCAGGATTACTGACGGTCTGCTTGAGCAGAATATCTGTCGGCACAACAGGTTTGCCGTAGTAGGCCGAGTTCAGGGTATCGCGCACGTCCAGCACAGAGCCATCGACCGCCATGCCGACAAATGCCCCCTTGACGGTGGAATAGGCGACGAAGTCTGCCGTAATCGAGGCACCTGTGCCCACGCCCTTGGGACCGATCGCCACCGACGCGTCGGCACCGAGCTTAAGCTTGTTGGTGTACAGAGAATCAAGCGCTTTCTGCGAGTGCACCACCATCAGCACCTCGGCCGACGAGGCGCCGGCCTGAAAGCCCAGGCTGGCCGAACCCATGGTGTAAAACGCCGGGCCTACCCAGTTGCCGGTCTTTTCATCGTGCACCAGCAAGACCCCGCTGCCGCCAGAGCCGCCCAGAATGAAACCGGCCTTGAGTATCTGGGGGAACACCAGCACTGCCTTGGCTTTGGCTAGCGCCGGCTTCAGGCTAGGGAAGTCCTTGTTGCTGGCAAACGCACTGACCGTGCTTTGCGCCTTATCGACCAGAGCACTGGCATCGGCCGCATCTGACGCGAAGGCAGGCATGCTACCAACAGCGCCGGCCAATACCAGCACACCGGCACGAATTGAAAATTGTCGTCGTATCTTGTTCATCAAAGCTCCTAGATTGAATGCCGTCAAGGCAATGTTGCACTTGCGGATACTGCCAAGGGCTTACGCCATCGCCCGCTCATTGTTATAGCGAGATAGCGCTCAGGGTCATTTGACAGAAATCAAAATAATCAAAAGAGCAGGCCGATTCCGCCCGCGCACAGGATGGCTTCAGGCTGGCGTCAATGCAGCGGCAAAAAATAACGGCAGGAAAAAATAAAAACACGATACGCCCGTAGCGCATATCCCGTGCGGCTTACGGGCGTGCCTGGCCCGTCAGGCGCAGCGGGATTGGGTGTCGGGCAGGCACTATTTTCAGACGGCATCGGCAGGCGACAGGATCGCCAGCTGTTCCATCATTTGCGCAAATCTTCTTTGGTTGGGCATGATCTTATCGACCTGCAGCAAGACCTCTTTTGCCTCTGCCGCCAGAGCGGGATCGGCGCCACCGGCTTTCAGGGCGGCGATCATGATATGGGCGCAATTGAACAGGATGCGCGCATTGGCCGGCATCGCAACGCGGGCCTGGCGCATCCAGTCCACCGCCTCGGCCAGCTTGCCCTGCTTCCACAACAGCACGCCGTGGTTCATCATCTGGCTGGCTTGCTGGCGCGATGCGCTGACCAGTTCGGCGCCCTCTTCGCTCATGCGCGCCTTGTCAAATATCTGCTGCACTTCGACCGAGAGTTGCTCGTTGTCGTGATTATTCTTGATCAGATCACTGAGCAGATCAGCCGGGGCGTCCTTGACGCCCACCGCGAACAGCAGGCGCGCCATATCCAGGCTGGTCTCGATATCGGGGTGCACCGTGCTGGCGGCCAGCATTTTGCCCATTTCCTCACCCGACTTGCGGGCATTTCTCCAGTCGCCGCTCTCATGATAGACCAGGCCTTCAGTGACCTTGGCGCGCAAGCGGGTCTCTTCCGTGTCGAACGCGCTCTGCACGGCACTCAGCAGTTGCAGCGCTTCCTTGGGGTCGTTCTTTTGGCCGCAGACGCGCGCTAGTCCGAGGTAGGAATCGGGCGTTCTGAGTATCGAATGCTCACCGACCGCCACGCTCCTGCGGAAGGCTTTTTCGGCCACCTCGATATTGCCTAGCTTGAGCGCCACCGTGCCCAGGTTTTTTTGCCGCAACACCGAGTTGGGCGACAGCTTGACCGCGCTTTCCAGCACCTTTTCCGCCTCGGCGAACTGGCCCAGATGCTGCTGCGCCTGCGCCAGCTGATCGTAGGCATCGAGGTAATTCGGATTGCTGTCTATGACTTCCTGCAACAACTGCCTGGCGTCCTCATCTTCGCCGTTCTGCAAATGGATTTTTGCCAGTCCGGTCTTGGCCCAGGGGTAATCGCGCTCCGCCAGGACTTCCCGGTACACGGCGCTGGCCTGCTCGGGCTCGCCGCTCTTCACCAGCAGGCTGGCCTTCATGCGCGCCAGATCGAGACCGTGCAACTTATCGGTGGCCAGCCGCGCCTCGCAAATCCTGGCCGCCTTCAGGTAATCCTTGGCCTCATAGGCCTGATCGATTTCCTTGAACACCTGCTTCTTGTTCCAGATGCGGTTCAGGCGCGCCATCAGCAAGCCTTCGGTAATCGGCTTGATCAGATAACCGTCGGGCTGATACTCGGCCGCCCCCATCACCGACTCCACGCTTTTTTCCGCCGAGACCATCAGCCAGATACAGGTCGGGCCGACCAGATCGCGGATCTTGGCCTCTTCCAGCACCTGCTGTCCGGTTCTGCCGGCTCCCAGGTTGTAGTCGCACAGCACCACGTCATACCGGTTTCTGGCCAATGCCGCGACCGCCTCCGAGCCGCTGCCAGCCTGATCCACGTAGCGCACGCCCAGCCCGCGCAACATGTCGCGCAACATCGCGCGCATATTGGAAAAATCATCAATCAGCAGGTAGTGCTTATTCACCCAGTCGGAAGCGGGCGCCTGATTTTTATCCATAAACAAACTCTCTCTGTTGCTCTCTGTGGTATTCGATTGTATCGCCAGTGACGCAGCAATGGGGACTGATGTGAGCCTGATCTGACCCTGATCTTAGCCAGGCTTGGGCGCGTTTTGCCCCGGGGTTTTCTAGGGCAGGCGCAACACGAAACAGCCGCCGCCCTCTATCCCGGTATTTTCCAGCGCGACACTGCCTATGCGCCCGCGGTGCTTGTGCAAGTGCGCCACCTCGCTGGAAAAGTACAGGCCCAGACCGGTACTGCCAGTGCTGAAGTCTACCCCCGCGGCCACGGTCGCGCCGGCCTTGAGCATCGCCTCCGGGTAGCCCGAGCCATTGTCTTCGACCCGCATTTCCAGAAAATCACCGCGCTCGACGATGCGCAGACAGATCCGGTCGCGCGTATAGCGGATGGCGTTATTGAGCGCATGGCCGATCACGCCGCGCACCAGATCTTCATCGAAACACCAGATCAGGTCAGCCTGGTAATCGGTCTCGAAACGGATGTTCTTGGAATCAAACAAGACCTGGTTATGCGCGCCGATTTCTTCGACAAACTGTGCGATCGACAGCAACTGCGGATCAAACGGGTAAGCCGAGCTGGCATCGGCTTTATACATCGCCAGCAGCTGTATCAGGTTATTGTTCAGGCGCCGGGTTTCGTACAGCATGTGGGCCATCTGCTGGTAAGCCGGCGTCAGCTTGCTAGAGGCGTCGGCCAGCAGGTTTTCCAGCGTGCCGCTCAGCATGCTGACGGAATTTTTCATGTCGTGCGCGGACGAGGCCAGGAACATGGCCAGATCCGGTCGGTTGTGACTGTCTTGCATGGACGCGTCTCCAGGAACCAATAGGGGCAGCAAAGCGAAATTTGAGCAGCCAGTATCCTCTGGTACACAGTTAATGACAAGCAACTTTTTACTGTGTTGGCGCGATGCCACGCTAACTGGATTCAGCATAGACAGGCGTTGCCAGAGCTGAACTAAAATCGGGCCAGGCAGCGCCAGACCCTACGCTATCTGGCGGGCAAGCGAGGGGTGAATTTCACCTGGCGTGTTTTATTATTTGCCATATAATTAACTAATTAACTGATCAATTCAGGCCGGTCACTGGCTTACTGTCTTAGGCAAATCATCATGAGTAAATCAAAGCGCACTTTGCTCTATCTTCTGTCCCTGATCCTGCTATTGCTGGGCGCGACAGGCGTATTCATCGCCTACCACTGGGCGCCGGACCAGGCGGTCGCCCAGTTAAGCGCGCAATGGGCGCCACCGCCCTCGGTGTTTGTCGATGTCAAGGGCCAGTCTGTGCACCTGCGCGACGAAGGCGTGCGCGATGACCCCGTGCCCATCGTGCTGATCCATGGCACCTCATCGAGCCTGCATACCTGGGAGGGCTGGGTCGCCGCACTGAAAGGGCAGCGCCGCGTCATCAGCATGGACCTGCCGGGCTTTGGCCTGACCGGCCCGACCCAGCAGGAGGACTACAGCAACCCCGCCTATACGCAATTTATTTTTGACCTGCTGGAAACATTGAAAGTGCAGCGCTTTGTCGTGGCGGGCAATTCCCTGGGTGGCGAAATCGCCTGGCAGGTGGCAGTCGCGGCACCGCAGCGCGTCGATAAGCTGATCCTGCTCGATGCCGCCGGCTATGAGTTTGTCCCTGCCTCCATCCCCCTGGGCTTCCGGCTGGCGCGCATACGGCAGCTGGCATGGATGACGCAGCATACGCTGCCACGCAAGATGATGGAAAGCAGCGTCAAGAGTGTCTATGGCGATCCGGCCAGGGTAACGCCGGCGCTGGTGGACAGATACCAGGCAATGACATTGCGCGCCGGTAACCGCCACGCCCTGGGCCTGCGTATCCAGCAATTAAACGCCGGAGCCTACGCAGAAAAAATTAAAACCATCACGACCCCGACCCTCATCCTCTGGGGCGCGCGGGACGGCCTGATACCGCTCACTTACGCCCACCAGTTCGAGCACGATATCGCCGGCAGCAAGCTGGTGGTGTTCGATCAGCTCGGCCATGTGCCGCAGGAAGAGGATGCCGCCGCCACGGTGGCGGTGGTGCAGGATTTTCTGCGCCAACCATAGGGCGTGTTGGCATAGAAAAGAAACGCAGATTTTTCAGATTGTTTTTTTAAGCTGCTTTTAGGCTTTCACCAGGCGCAAGCGGGTGATTTCTGACGGTGCCCAGAGGCGCTTCGGCGGCCCCCCAATAACCGGTACCGCGGCTGGTGTATACCCACAGGCTGCGCAACCGGTTCAGACCCGCAGTAAACGGCTGTTGCAAGGGCACCGCAAGATTCCAGGGGAAAAATTGCCCGCCGTGGGTATGGCCCGACAACTGCAAATCAAAACCCGCATCGGCTGCCGCGTGGGCCGAGCGCGGCTGGTGCGCCAGCAAAACTTTAATTATGGCGGTGTCTGGTGCACCCGCCAGTGCCGCATGCGGGTCGCTGCGATGCGATTCGTCAAAATGATGGGCCGAATAATCGGTCACGCCAGCCACCAGCAGCGAGGCCTCATCATGCTGCAGCACCACATGTTCATTCAATAAAACCGTCAAACCCAGACGCCTTACTTCCATGATCCAGTCATGCGCGTTGGAATAATATTCATGGTTGCCCGTGACAAAATAAGCGCCATGGCGCGCGCTCAGGCGCGCCAGCGGCGCAGTATGCGGCGCCAACTGGCGCACGCTACCATCCACCAGATCGCCGGTAACCGCGATCAGGTCTGCCTCAAGCGCATTTACCGCATTGACGATGGCATCCAGATAGCCGCGCTTGATGGTGGGACCGACATGAATATCGCTGATCTGCGCAATGGTAAAGCCGTGCAATTGCTCAGGCAGACCGGCAAGCGCCACCTCGACATCAATCACCCGCGCAACGCGACGCGCGTTGAACAAGCCGATCAGGGTAACGGCAAGCGCCAGCAGCGGCACCGCCAGCGCAGACCAGCTTGTCAATGCCACACCGGCTAAACCCAGCCATCCTGCCAACAGCAAAACCACATCGCGCAGCAGCGTAAAAATCAGCAAAGACGAGAACAAACCCATCGTCAGAAAACCAGCCCATGCCACCCTATCCGACAGCTGCTGACGCCTGATCGCGCGCGCCAGCAGACCGGCCGGCAGCAACACAAAAGAGGCGACAAGCCAGCATGCACCCAACACCCGGAAAAATGGCGACAGCGGCAAGTCGGGTAATATGCGCCAGCCTATATAGGCGTGCAACAAAGCCAATAGGCTAGAGATAACGATGATGACACTGCGTGGTGGCATGGAAAATCCCTGCATTCAAAAAGACGAGTGAATAAGACATGGGCGCCGGCGCATGCTCATCATGGAGGAGCGTTAACTGGGGAGAAAACGCCCGAAATCAAGTACAGCAATTCGATCCGTTTGCTAATCGGATGCGTTTTGTCGTTGCAGAATGAACCTAAGCCGCGCTGCCCGGTCATAAAGAGCAGCCTGCTCAGCCGCTCTAAGCCTTGCATCAGCAACCTCAGCCAAGCGCCCTGCTCCAGCTGTCGTACGTGGATACGCCATGTCCAGAGAAAATTTTTGAAAGCAGAACACATGAAGCCTCATTTTCAATTATTCAGTTTCAGCGTATTTTTCCTATTCGGCACGCTGGCGTTTGGTCAGGGTCAGACCCAGGATCTGGGCGCGGATTATGAGGTACAAGACCAGGTGATGATAGCCAGCAGTGACGGCGCCAGCGTTTCCGCCATCGTGGTGCGAAAAAAATCCGCCAGCCTGCCTTTGCCTACCGTTTTGCAATTCACCATTTACGCGCGCGAGCGCGACATCGCCAGCCTGAAGGAAGCGGCCGATCACGGCTACGTGGGCGTGATGGCATACAGCCGCGGCAAATACCGCAGCCCGGACGTGATCGCGCCGTATGAGCATGACGCCAAGGATGCGTATGCGGTGATAGACTGGATCAGCAAACAAAGCTGGAGCAATGGCGCGGTCGGCATGTATGGCGGCAGCTATAACGGCTTTACGCAATGGGCGGCGACCAAGCGTTTGCACCCGGCCTTGAAGACCATCGTGCCGTATGTGGCGAACCGGCCTGGCATGGGCCTGCCGATGGAAAACAATATCTTCATCAATCCCAATTATCAATGGACGTTTTACGTCAGCAATAACAAGATGGTGGACAACGCCGTCAACGACGACCGCGCCCGCTTCCGGAAAATGCAGACGAGCTGGTGGGACAGCGGCAAGGCATATCGCATGATCGACCAGATCGACGGCACCCCCAATCCCATCCTGCAGCGCTGGTTGCAACACCCGGGCTATGACCATTTTTGGCAAGACATGGTGCCGTATCAAAACGAGTTTGCCCACATCACGATACCGGTCTTGTCGATAGACGGTTACTACAATGATTCGCAAGTCTCCGGCCTGTATTACCTGCGCGAGCACACCAAGTACCGGCCCAACGCTGAACACTATCTGATCATCGGCCCCTACGGTCATTTTGGTGCACAGCGCGGCGGCGAAAAAGTCCTGAACGGCATGCAGGTGGATGCCTCGGCCATGATCGATACCAAAAAAATCACCTATGAATGGCTGGACTATATTCTCAAGCAGGGTGCCAAGCCTGAGGTACTCAAGGACAAGATCAATTACTACGTGATAGGTGAGAATCAATGGCGTCACGCGCCGTCTTTAGAGCAGATGAGCAATGCCAGCCTGCAGTTTTATCTGAGCGAGGTAAAAAAGAACGGACGCTATCGGCTGGACCCGCAGCGGCCGGCGCAGACCAAGTATCTGACGCAAAGCGTCGATTTCAAGGACCGCAAAGACAGCAATAACGACTACTATCCCGACCCCATTATCCGCAAGGAAATCGATGACAGTAACGGCTTTATCTTCGTCAGCGATGCGATCACAGAAGATGTGATAGTCAACGGCTCTTTCGAGAGCGATATCGTCACCAGCATCAACAAGCGCGACATGGATTTCGGCATCGTGCTGTATGAGCTGACGCCCGAAGGCGAGTATTTTCATCTCTCGTATGTGATAGAGCGGGCGAGTTATGCCAGGGACCCGACCAGAAGGCAACTGCTGCAAGCCAATCAGATTAGCCGCCTGCCGCTGCCGCAAACCCGTCTGATCAGCAAGCAATTAAAAAAAGGCAGCCGCATCGTGGCCTACCTCAACGTGAATAAAAATGCCTACGCTCAATTAAATTACGGCACGGGCAAAGACGTCAGTGACGAGACCATCCTCGATGCCAAAGAGAAATTGAAAGTGAAGTGGTATAACCAGAGCGTCATCCGCATTCCGGTATTGCGGGCGGCGCATTGATATGCTGGATGCGCGTAAAGCGAGGTGCCTGCAAAGTTTGCAGGTATGCGGGCTGAATTGCATGAAAAGAGTCGATTCGCGCTGCAAACTGTTCAGTAACAAAGTCAACAACGGCAACATCGGTTAACATATCAGTCTGCCAGACATTCTCCACACGAACAATTTCACTCAGAAAGAAAAATATGATCCGCATGTCCGAAGAAAAAGAAAACAGCAATCAGGAGCGCAGCCCTTTCCTGGAAGAAAAAGCCTTCAAGTCCCGCACGGTACTGGTGTTTGGAAGCATCAACGACAAACAGGCGGCGGAAGTGAGCAAGCGTCTCATCGCTTTGGCGGCAGAATCCAAGGACCCGATCACCTTGCTGGTCTCGTCCCCCGGCGGCCATGTGGAATCGGGCGATGTGATCCATGACATCATCCGCTTCATCGATGCACCGGTGCGCGTGGTCGGCACCGGCTGGGTCGGCAGTGCTGCAGTCAACGTGTTCTTGTCGGTGCCGAAAGAGCGCCGCGTCTGCCTGCCGAACACCCGCTTCCTGATCCATCAGCCTAGCGGCGGCGCAGGCGGCCAGGCCACCGACATCGCGATCCAGGCGCGCGAGATCGTCAAAATCCGCGAACGCATCGCCGCCCTGATCGCCAGAGAATCCGGCCAGACTTTAGAGAAAGTCACCAGCGATATCGAACGCGATTACTGGATGACGGCCGAAGAAGCGAAAGAATACGGCCTGGTCTCACGCATCATCGTGCAGCAAAAAGAACTCGACGCATAAGAAGTAAAAAAAGGCAGGCCCGACACCTACCATCCATGCGCCTTACCAAGGCATCATGCCTGCAAGCCGCATGGGGATTGCGCTCCGCCTAGTGCGTGACGGGCCTGCCTCCATTTGATATTTGCCTCATCAGGCCCAGCGTTTCGGCAGCCGGAAGTTTATTGGGAAGCGAAGCGCCCGGGCGCGGAAAGATTCCATTCGGCGCTACCCGGTTTAAATGCCGCGTATTTTTGTTGTCCCAGCTAGCGTGCTAGCGACTTGATGCGTTTGTTATGTCTAGCGGCCGACCCCTTTTGTTTCATTTATACGAGCAACTAAAGCATCAACAGATGCTCTCTTTTCAGGGTATAGCTCGATAAGTATATGTTCAAAAATTCTATAACCATCAAGCACATCACTTTTGCGAATCTGAAAACCACCTTCGTGTGCTCCATCATTACCCAGCCATCGTATTGCATTAGCTGGTTCTATAATTTTTCGGCAACTTTCAGATAGCAGGTTAATACGTTTAGCAAGAGATAAAAATTTTCCATTAACATCGACTGATGCGACTTCCATTTCACGAAGGAGTACTTCTAGAGCAGAACGTAAAGCGCTAAGGCTTAAACTTGGTGATGAAAAGAAAGTTGAGAATGAGATCTCAAGAGCCTTTTTAACCCAATCGGGAGTATCTATGGGAGGGACAAAAATCCGTAACGACGGTTCAAAAAATTTAATCTGAAAATTATCAAACCAATCCCAACCACCAGAACCATCATCTAGGTATTTTTGCGATACATCTCCTGTCCCTACGCAGACAACTCGACAACCACATGAAGAGTTTGAGCATTTTAAATGCATGGTAAATATATATTCGATCCAATCTGGCTCAAAAGCAGGGTGATTGACATCTATTGGTGTTTTGAACTGTTTCTGGAACAGGTTTTCAGCACAAGATAAAGATTGAACTCCACATTTAGGACATGGCCATGTGGGAATGTTATCGCTATAAAAGTGTGAGGTGAACAAGCTATCATTCAACACTGGTGGTTCCTCCTTGTAGGGGCATAACGCGGAATTGAAATGCGCGTGCGCAGATCAGTAATATTTAGAGGCGTTTATTCGCACGTCATTTTCGAATGCCATGTTAAGCCTCGGACAGCTGGGGGATACTGGAAAAAGCAGGTTGACATTCTGCCTCAGCTCGAAACGACAAATGTGGTGGGAGTGGTCTCCAGACATTTTCGTAAGCCAGATTCAACATGATGGTAAGCCCAACGTATGTATGAATCACGTCAAACCCATCGTTAACAAAAAGTTTTGATTTTTCCCATGCCCACACAGTCCAAGTATTCTTACCGCTAGATTTAGTAGGAAGTCGAATACCCAAAATTTTTAGGTAAGCCATCCAAGCCATATGGACACCACCAATCAATTCGCGGTCACGCTCTCGGGCATATAATAAACGCTCGAAGCCCGCACCAAACGACGCATTCGCACTCCGATCTATAAGTGCAAGACGCACAAAATAATGATTTGTGCTTTCATTGAAGCGAGAGGCTGGATGAAGATGATCAACTTGCAGTGAAATTGGAATCTTACTCAGAACAAGACCATAGACTTGCTGAAGAAATAAAAGAAATGCTCTCCGACAACCTCGATAATTTACTCGAACCCACAATTCAGGATGGCCACCATTAGGTTTTGTTATGACTAGGGCAGATTTTGGTCGTACCCCTTTAAGAAAAGAAATTGACCAACCGTACAAATTGGAATGATCTTCGATACGTGTTGGTGTAGTCGCAATCAAACAAGTTGTGCCATCATCCCTAAAATCAACAAGCATCCCTGTCGCTTGCAATGCCAAAAAATCACTAATAGCTGAAGGTAATGTCATGTGATTTCCAAGAAGCTTAATTATCGAAAGATAGGTTTGCTACATACCATCGCCATCTATCTCCATAACATGGCAATGCAAATTTCTTTAAGTTGCCTCACAGCGTGGCTCTCGGGTTTGAATGGCGTTTTTCATCCAGTATTCGATTTCCGTGAAAAGCGGCAGCGCAAGACCTTTGCATTCTACCAAGGCGACTCCCAAGATTGAAAAATATCTGGAAGCGCGACCTTCTATCCAATGCAGCGCATAGGCGATACAGATTACTCGGACGCGCCGCCCAGCGTTTACAATACGCCACGATGCTGCAGGGTGATCCCTTGCGGCCTTCCATTGACATTCTGGCCGACAAGGACCTTATGAACCTGACCCAATTTAAGTTTCAACTCAAGCTTCAATTCAAGCTTGCATATACACTTTTTGGCGCTGCACTGGCAGCGCTGGTTACCGTCGCGCATGCTGCGCCGCCCGCTACCGTGCGGCTTGATTACCTGCATAGCGGCAATGCGCTGTCTGAGCAATACGCGATAGAGCGCGTGGTGATTGAGCCTCTGCCCTGGCCGGGCAATCTGGCGCGCAATGACGACCATACCGACCGCGGCCAGAACCGGGTCGAGGTGGTGGATATCAAGAGCGGCGCCCTGCTGTATTCGCGCGGCTTTTCCACCATCTTCGGAGAATGGCGCAGCACGGAAGAGGCGGGCAAGCTGAGCCGCGGATTCCAGGAGTCGGTGCGCTTCCCCAAACCGGAAAAGCCGGTACGCGTGCGCATCCTCAAGCGTGACGAGCGCAATGCCTTTTCTGTGGTCTGGAGTGTCGACATTGACGCCAACGCGCCGGATGTGGTGCGCAAGCAGGCACCGGCTCCGGCCAGGACCATCCCTATCCGCGTCAACGGGCCCTCTGCAGAAAAAGTCGATTTGTTAATCATCGGCGACGGTTATACCCAGGCCGAGATGGCCAAGTTTGAAGCCGATGCGCGCCGCCTGTCCGATCACCTGTTCAAGGTGTCGCCGTTCCGCGAGCGCGCGACTGATTTCAATGTCTGGGCATTAGCGGTGCCCACGCCGGAATCCGGCGTATCACGCCCCTCCACCGGTGTGCACCACGCGTCGCCGCTTGGCACCCGTTACGACATCTTCGGCAGCGAGCGCTATGTGCTGACGACAGACAACCGCGCGCTGCGCGACATCGCGCAATATGCGCCCTACGAGTTCATCGAGATTCTGGTCAATAACGATACCTATGGCGGTGGCGGCATCTACGGCCAGTTCAGCACCGCTGCGGCAGGCAATGATTGGGCCAATTATCTGTTCGTGCATGAATTCGGTCACCACTTTGCCGGGCTGGCCGATGAGTATTACACCTCGCCGGTCGCCTATCAGGCTAGCGACGAAAGACAGGAGCCGTGGGAGCCAAACGTGACTGCGCTGCGCGATCCTGCAAAGCTGAAATGGAAGAATAAGGTCAAAGCCGGCACGCCGTTGCCGACGCCATGGCCGAAAGCGGTGTATGAGGCCGATGCGCGCGAATACCAGAAACGCCGCACCGCCTTGCGCGCCGCCAACCGGCCGGAAAAAGAAATGAGCGCCTTGTTCAGCGAAGATCTCAAGCATAATGGCGAACTGTTTTCCAAGGCAACGCACCGCCACGTGGTAGGCGCATTTGAGGGCGCCAATTACGAGGCCAAGGGTTACTACCGTTCAGAGATGCAATGCATCATGTTCGACCGCAGCGGCGATTTTTGCCAGGTCTGCCAGGACGGCATCAGCAGCATCATTGATCTGTACAGCAAGCCCGCAAGCAGTCAATAAGTCCCATTTTTGAATTAGGCCAGAGACATGTATCACGGAGAAAAATTCAACGCGATCTCGCATCTGGTCGGTGCCCTGCTGGCGCTGGCCGGCAGCGTGGTCATGATCGTCATGGCCAGCCTGAGCGGCGACCCGTGGAAGATAGTCAGCGTCGCCATCTACGGCATGACGCTGGTGTTGCTGTACAGTTTTTCGACGTTGTACCACAGCATGCGCGGCCCGCTCAAACAGCTGTTCCAAAAACTCGATCACCACAGCATCTACCTGCTGATCGCGGGCAGTTACACGCCGTTCTGCCTGGTCAGCCTGCGCGGCAACTGGGGCTGGACCCTGTTCGCCGTGATATGGGGGCTGGCTCTGCTGGGCAGCCTGCAGGAGTTCAGGCAAAAAACCGATGCGCGCATCCTGTCGGTGGTGATTTACATCGTCATGGGCTGGGCCGCGCTGGCGGCGCTGGCGCCGCTAAAACAGGCATTGGGCGCCAGCGGATTTACCTGGGTCGCGGTAGGCGGGATTTTCTACACGGTGGGCATCATTTTCTACGCGCTCGATACCCGCCTCAGGCACGCACACGGCATCTGGCACCTGTTTGTCATCGCCGGCAGCAGCGCGCATTATGTGGCGATACTGCTTTTTGTTTTGTAGTTGACAGCCGACCACATCCACCTATTCTTGCTTCGCATGCCTACACTGACCACGCGTGACCACGATGCATGCCAAAATTGGCGAAATATTTTCGCCCCATCACCAAAAAATAATCCGCACCAAGTCAGTTAGAAAACGCCGTAATCCAGGAACATTCTGGTGAATTTGCACCGCTTCCGGGACTAAAGCCCCGGTTCTGGCAACGCACGTTGCACCAGAAAAAGGCAAGGCTTTCACTATCTGTTTTGGCTATATCCCGTATACGAATAAAGAACTTTTTTGATTTTTTACGGCACAGTATATTCGCTCCATCTGCGACAGTTAAGCAGTCGAATTGAACAAAATGTTGAACAGTGTTTTGCTCAATTCTTTGGACGATTTATTGCCCTAATTTTAATTTCAAATTCATTTCAAATTCATCCGGAGGTTCTATGTTTGTCACTGCCCGCACCGTTCGTTTCTC
>CXWL01000724.1_pt1 | contig 25522 bp, 20 predicted proteins | sample 590931 | NCBI WGS metagenome assembly CXWL01 (sample SAMEA3498368, study PRJEB10139) | groundwater metagenome | biome: water well; material: biofilm material | place: Germany | collected 2015-04-27
GCGCACCACAGCCGGGCGCGGCGGCAAGACCGTGACGCTCGTCACGGGATTCGTTGGCATCGGGCTGCCGGAGAAGGAATCGCTCTGCAAAAAAATGCGCAACGCCTGCGGCTGCGGCGGCACGGTGAAGGACGGCGACATCGAGATCCAGGGCGACCAGCGCGAGAAGATCGCCCGGATCCTGACCGACGCCGGTTTCCGGCCGGTGTTTGCGGGAGGATAAATATGAGTGGAGCACTTCCGATGGTCTTTTCGTTTCGCCCATCCAATCAGGAATTGGAGGAGGTCTATTTCGAGGAAGTCTATCGAACATTTAGACCGTTCCATCGACTGCTGGCATTGTCTTGGGGCGCACTAGTCTTCTTTGGAGGCATATTCATTATCATTTGGGAGAAAAAATTCGGAATTGGTGATGCCGTAAGATTGCTAGCCGGAGCACTGATCATGTGGTTCCTTCACTTGCAGGCATGGCTTGGTCTGCGGCGAATCCGCCGCACGGCGGTGCCTGACACAAACTATACTCTGACAGTATCAGGGACCGGTATTTCGGTCAGAAGCTCTGCCGACGAAACGATCGCCTATCCTTGGACAGACTTGGCGGCGGTCGGCTTTGCTCGGGGCAATGTTTTGGTCTTCACTGCATCGGGCCAGAGACATATTATCCCGAGGAGAGCTTTTCGGGACGAACAACAGGCTCGGCTGGTAGTCGGCCTGGTTAGCGAGAGTATTGAAAGCGCCCACCCTCCGATTGAGGATGTCTGATATTAAGCCGCCAGACCCGCCGCCAGTGCCAGCGCGCTCTTCGCCCGGTTCATGATGTAGAGGTGGTAACCCGGTGCGCCGTGGGCCAGCAGGTCGCGGATTTGCGTGACGGCCCATTCGTTGCCGACGGACTCGACGATCTCGGGCGAATCGCCGGCGGCTTCGAGGCGCTTGATGAGCTTCTCCGGCAGCGAGGCGCCGCACATCTCGGTGAAGCGCTTGATCTGCTTCAGCGACAGCACGGGCATGATGCCCGGCACGACCGGCACCGTGAGGCCGCGGGCGCGGCATTTTTCCACGAAGCGATAATAGAGGGTGTTGTCGAAAAAAAGCTGGGTGGTGACAAACGCCGCGCCGGCGTCGACCTTGCGTTTCAGGTTGTCCAGATCGGCGTCGGGCGACGCGGCCTCGGGATGTTTCTCCGGATAACCGGCGACGCCGAGGCATAAATCCGCGTGCCGCGCCTTGAGCAGCGCGACCAGGTCGCTGGCATGACGCAGGCCGTCCTGGCAGGGCACGAATTCGGTCGAGCCTTTGGGCGGATCGCCGCGGAGAGTCATGATGTTGCGGTAGCCCGCGGCGTGCAGATCGTCGGCGATGCCGTTCAGCTCCGCGCGCGAGTGGCCGACGCAGGTGAGGTGGGGCATGACCGTGAAGCCGATCTCGGTGCGCAGCAGCCGGCTGACCTGCGCCGTGCGCTCGCGCGTGCTGCCGCCGGCGCCGTAGGTGACAGAGACGAAATCCGGCGCGATGCGCTTCAGCGCCGCCGCGGTCAGGCGCAGCGCCTCGACGCCGGCCTCGTCCTTGGGCGGGAAGAATTCCAGCGAGCGCACGGTTTGCTGCGTGGCGAATTTCTCGGAAATGGGCCGGTCGGCGGTCATTGGCGCCCATTCAATTGCTGGCCTTTCCGCGCGGCGTAAAGCGCGGACTGCGTCCTACTTTGCCGGGGCGACCGCGCTGGTGGCCTCAAGGATGACATGAGTGTCGGTTTCCGTCACCGGGCGCAGCGTGAAGTAGGGCGCCCGCCACCGCGCATGGGTTGGCATGAAATTGGCCGTTGCGCCGGATTTGCCCAGCACGAGATAGCGCAGGCCTGATTTCCGCCAGCGCCGCGCGACCTCCTCGGGCGGAAGGGTCTCATCAAAGAGCCACGCGACCTCGGGGCTCCACAGCGGCGCGACCTCGGTGCCGATGGCGGCGAAAACCCGCGGCGTGCCGGCGTGGTCGGAGAGAACCCGCCGCCGGTCGGGCAGGGGCTGGAGTTTGGCCAGCAGCGGATCATTGGTCGCGCGAACGAGGGCGGGGAATTGTTCCGCGGCCTGGGGCCAGGCGCGCAGGGCGAGCCGGTAGGGATTCTCCGGCAGCACCAGGGTCTTGGGCAGCGACTCCAGCACCCCGAGGGCCACCGCAACGGCCAGGCAACGCGTCGCCGTCCGGTTTTGCGCCACGAACCCGAAACCGTAGCTCCCGATGAACGCCAGCAGGGCCAGCGCCGGACCCAGCACGCGCAGTGAATAGAACAATCCTCCGGCGGTGTAGGCCACCGAGGCAAACCAAAGGGCGAACACCAGCGCCACAAAGAGGGCGGCCACCCGCGCCTCGCGCAGGCGCTGCACGAGCAGCATGATCAACGCGGCCACTCCGACCACCGCCGGGAACGCCCACAACAGCATGTAACGGCCGAGCGAGACCCAGCTGGCCCACGACGTCAGGGCCTGGCGGGACGGATCCCGCAAGGTGTCATTCCACAAGGTGAATATGGGATTGACCGGGAAAATCCCCGCGAGATTGAGGCTGTAGATTGGATTGCCCGTGAGCACCCACACGCGCAGCGGCCAGGCCAGCGCCACCGGCAAGGCCACGGCGGCCAACAGCCACGTCTGCCGACGCGGCGCCTGCAGCCACACAGTGGTGGCGACCGCGGCGATTGGAAAGATCACGCCGTATTCGCGCGTGCTGGCGGCGACGATCGAAAAAATCCCCGCCAGCACGGCCCAGCGGCTGCCGTTTTCGTCGCGCAGGTGATGCAGGCTCCAGACGATGCCCGTCACCGCGACGCTCATGAGACCGGTCTCCTGCCCCATGAGGACGGACCACGTCAGCAGCGGGCAGGCCGCGGCCAGCAACACGGCGCGGCGCGCAACCACCTCGCCACCCCAGCGGCTGGCCAGCCGCCAGATGAGTTCGTGCACTGCGAGCAGTTGCAGGGCGACGACGGGCGAGGTCCAGAGCGCCTGCTTGCTGCCGGCGCACGCATAGGTCCAGGCATAGAGGCTGGCGATGCCGGGCGGTATGCTCTCGGCCCAGAAGTAGCGGATAAAATCCTCACCGCTCCGCGGTGGATAGAAATCCAAAGAGCCGAATTGCAGCATCTGCTCGGCGAGCCAGCTCCAGCGAAAGGAGACATCCGGGCCATTCAGCGGGTGGAAGCCGAGCCGCCAGGCCACGATGAGCCAGAACGCGCCGTAGAGCGGCAGCCACCCGCCCATCTGCCCGAAGCTCGCGAAGGACGAGCTGATCTGCGTTCTGCTGGGGCGCGCCGGCACGAGTGAAGCGACGAGCGTTACCAGGGCGAGCGCGGCGGCGAGCGTGAGCAATGAGATGACCGCGCCCGTCCAGGCAAATAGCAACACGACCCCATACAGCGCCGCGGCAGAGGTGGCGAACGCCGCGGCCAGCGACCAAGGCAGCCGCAGCGCGCGCAACAGCATCGAGCCCGGCAGCAGCAGCCCGGCGAGCAGGAGAGCCAGCCGGAGGGCAGTATCGACGTAGACTGGCAGCTGCATGTGCGGTTTCGGCTAGTTGGTCGCGGCCTCGCGGGCCTTTTCGGTCTTCAATCGCAATTGGCCGCACGCGGCGTCGATGGCGTGGCCCTTCTCGCGCCGCAGCGTCACCGACACGCCGCCGCGATCGAGGACCTGGGCGAATTTTTCCTGCCGCGTGAGGCTCGGGCGCTTCCAAGGCAGGCCCTCGACGGTGTTGTAGGGGATGAGGTTCACGTGGGCGTGCAGGTCGACCGCGATGTCGCGAAGTTTCCGGGCCTGCTCGAGCGAGTCGTTGATCCCCTCGATGAGGATGAATTCCAGCGTGACCATCCGGCCGTGTTTCTCGGAGAACTCCCGGACGGCGGGAAGGAGTTCCTTGAGCGGATATTTCTTGTTCACCGGCATGATCTGCTCGCGCACCTCGTCGGTGGCGCCGTGCAGGCTGATGGCGAGACGGAGACCGAGCGGCTCGTCGGCGAGCTGCCGGATTCTGGGGACGAGGCCGGAAGTGGAGAGGGTGATGCGGCGCGCGCCGAAACCGAGACCCCATTCGGCGTTGAGGATGGTGAGCGCGCGCATGATGGCGTCGTAATTGTGCAGCGGCTCGCCCATGCCCATGACGACGAGGTTGTCGAAGGAGACGAGCTCGGCGCGGGCGCGCGGCGTGCGGTCGTCCTCCTGGCGGCAGACCTGGATGAGCTGGTGGACGATCTCGCCGGCGGAGAGGTTGCGCTTGAGGCCCTCGAGACCGGAGGCGCAGAACTTGCAACCCATGGCGCAGCCGACCTGCGTCGAAATGCAGATGGTCTTGCGGGAGTTCTCCTGGCCGACGCCGAGCTGCGGCGCGCGGATGATGACGGTCTCGATCAAGGACAGGTCGGCCAGTTCGAGCAGGAGCTTGTCGGTCACGTCCTCGGACTGCCGGGTCAGGACGAATTTGGTCGGCTCCAGCTCGAAGGTGGCGGCCAGCCACGCCCGGAGCGGCTGGGAAAGGTCGGTCATTTCAACCCAAGTGCGCGCCCGCTTCTTGTAGAGCCAGGTCATGATCTGGCGCGCTCGGAAGGCCGGGTGGCCGTGCTCCTTGAGCAGGGCCGTCAGCGAGGCGAGGGTTTCGCCGTAGATCGTCGGCAAGGCGGGCGGGGGGCGCATCAAGACAGGGTTGGGAGATGAGGGTTGAGAGTTGAACAAAACGCAGTGACAAAAACCCGGCGTTGCGGTCGGACTCTCAACCCTCAACCCTTGACTTTCAACCAATCAGATGAACCTCATCCACCGGCACATCTTCGCGAACGTCGTCCTGACGTGTGGGGCGGCCGTCGGGCTGTTTGCGTTCGTGCTGATGCTGGCCAACGCGCTGAAGGATCTGCTCGGCTACCTGCTGCAGGGGCAGATCGAGGTGGACACGTTTGTCCGGCTGATCGGATTGCTCGTGCCCTTCGTGGTCTCGTATGCGCTGCCGATGGGCATGCTCTCGGGCATCCTGCTGGTGCTCGGGCGCATGTCGGCGGACCGGGAGATCACGGCGCTGCGCTCATCGGGCATGAGCGTGGCCTGGCTGTCGGCGCCGATCCTCTGCTTTGCCCTCATCGGCGTGACGCTGGCCGCGCTGGTCAACTTCCAGTTCATGCCGGTGGCGCGGCTGGCCTACCAGCGCGAGCTGGCCGGGGCCGTGCGCAACAATCCGCTGAGCTTCATCGTGCCGAAGACCTTCATCCGCGATTTTCCGGGCGTCATCATCTATGTGGGCGAGAAACAGGGCGATTTGCTCAAGGACATCTGGATCTGGGAGCTCGACAAGCAGAGGCGCGTGGTCAACTCGGGCCGGGCGACCCTCGGTTGGATCCGTTTCGACGAAGCCAAAAGCAAGCTGGTCCTGAGCCTCGATTACCTGCGGGCGGAGGTCCATGACCGCAAGGACCCGGAGGACCCGGCCAAGCTGCGCAGTGGCGGCGCCACGGATCATGCGACCTTCGATCTGTTGCTCGACAAGCTGACCGGCCAGCAGACGGTCAAAGTGAAAACCAAGTGGCTGACCTTTTCCCAGCTGGTCGCGGAGTGGCGCCGCTTGAACCGGCCCGATCCGGCGGTGCCGGCCGCCGAGCGCAAGGAACAGAAAATGCGCGTCCAGATCACCATTCACGAGAAATTCGCCACGGCGTTTTCCGTGCTGTCGTTTGCGCTCGTCGCGATTCCGCTCGGGATCAAGGTCTCGCGCAAGGAGACGTCGGCCAACCTCGGCATCGGCCTGCTGCTGGCGCTGGGTTATTACTTTGTGACCATCATGGTGGGTTGGTTCGACAATTACCCGGCGCTGCGGCCCGACCTGCTCATGTGGCTGCCCAACGTTGCATTCCAGAGCCTGGGCCTGTGGATGTTTTACAAGGTGGACCGCGCGTGAGCCGCCGCCCAAGGTCCGTTTGCCGTGCTTTACTTCCACCGACAGCATCCGGGGTTGGCCTGTAACTCCCGCCGCCGGTCATCGTCTCATCAGATGTGCCTGATTTTTGCACAACTCCATGGCTGATGAACCGTTCGATCTCGTCGGTTGCCTTGCCCGGGTGCGCCAACACGACCAGATGGCGGCCCGGCTGCTGGTCGAGCATCTCTATCCCCTGGTCAGCCGCATCGTGCGCTCCCATCTGCCCCGGCGGGTCGCCGAGGAAGACCTCGCCCAGGACATCTTTCTGAAAATGTTCACCCGCCTCGAACAATATCAGGGCAACGTGCCGTTCCCGCACTGGGTCTCCCGCATCGCGGTCACGACCTGCATCGACCAGTTGCGCGCCCAGAAGCGCCGGCCGGAATTTCGCTGGGCCGATTTGTCGGAGAACGAGGCCGAGGTGCTGGGCAACGTCATGACCGACGAGCGCGACGTGCTGCCGGGCGACGCCCTGGCGGCCCGTGAACTCGTCCACCAGCTGCTCGCGCAGCTGAACCCCGAGGACCGCCTGGTCATCCGGCTGCTCGACCTCGAGCAGAAAACCGTCGCCGAGATCAGCCGGCTCACCGGTTGGAACCAGACCCTCGTCAAGGTGCGGGCCTTCCGCGCCAGACGGAAATTGCAAAAACTGTTTCGGGAACTACAAAGCAAGGAGAGATCATGAACCGATTCGACCACCAATGGCGGAAACTGACCGCCCTCGCGCGCTCGGCCCCCGTGGAGCCCGAAGCCACCGCGCCGTATGGTTTCGCCGTGCGCGTCGCCGCCCGGGCCGCCGCGCTGCCCGCCACCCCGTGGCTTTCGCTCGAGCGTTTCGCCCTCCGCGGTCTCGTGGCCGCGGCCGCCTGCAGCCTCGCGGCGGTGGCGATCAATTACACGGAGCCCTCCTCGGACCAGCAGGACAACTACGTCAGTGGCACCACCGACTCGATGGTCGAGCTGTTGGACATCTCCTGAGATGAACCAACCTTGGAAGGTTATCGTCGTTCTGCTCGGCATCTTTGTTGCCGGCGGGGTGACGGGCGGATTCGTCACGCTGCGCGTGGTGCGGGAGAGATTCAGCAACCGTCCGATGCCGGAGGAATGGGCCCCCCGGCACCTCAAGCGGCTGGTTGACCGCCTGGCCCTGACTCCGGAGCAGCAGGAGCAAATCCGGCCGATCGTGCGGCACAACATGGAGCAGCTGAACCGGCTGCGGAACCAGTCACTGGCGGAGACCCAGATGAGGATTGAGAGCATGCAGCGGGATATCGCCCAAAAACTCACGCCCGAGCAGCGGGTGGCGTTCGAGCGAATGAACCGCGAATTGCGCGAGGCACGGGAAGCGCGAGAAAAAAATGAACGGGCCAAGCGGCCCAGACCGGACCGTCGCCCCGACGCTCCGCCCCAGCCCCAGCCACCCGGCAACTGAAATTGCTGGTAGGGCTGCACCGGCTCGGTGCGCCGTTTCGACAAGCTCAAGGCCCCGAGCCTGTCGAGGGGCCGTGGCGGAGCGGGCCGCTCCGCCCTGCCGCCCGCAGCCGTTTTAATAGTTGCAGGAGGAGAGAGGCGACCTACGTTCCGCCTTGGCCAGGCGCCATGCATGGGGCAGGCGCGTGAACCCCGCCAGGGCCGGAAGGCAGCAACGGTAACGACGTCCTCCCAGTGCCGTGGAGTGCCTGGCCACTTTGTTTTCCCGCCGGGAAAACAAACCGCGCCGGAGCTCCGCAATCGCGGAGTGAAGGCGGGTCCGGAGCCACCCAACATCAGGCTCGCCTTTCTGTTTTTCTGATCTCTGATTTCTGCCCTCCCGCATGTCCTCCGCCTACCAAGTCATCGCGCGCAAGTGGCGCCCCCAGACGTTTGATGATGTTGTCGGGCAGGACCACGTGGTCCGGACGCTGAAGAACGCCATCGCCCGCAACCGTATCGCGCACGCCTACCTGCTCGTGGGCCCGCGCGGCACGGGCAAGACCAGCACGGCGCGCATTTTCGCCAAGGCCCTCAACGTCACCGGCGGCCCGAAGGCCGACTTCGACGTCAACGACCCCATCGCGCAGTCCATCGCCGACGGCACGTGCCTCGACGTCATCGAGATCGACGGCGCCTCCAACAACGGCATCGATCATATCCGTGACCTCCGCGATAGTGCCCAATACGCGCCGGCCCAAGGCAAATACAAGGTATACGTTATCGACGAGGTCCACCAGCTTTCGGCCCACGCCTTTAACGCCCTGCTTAAGACGCTCGAGGAACCGCCACCGCACGTGAAGTTCATTTTCTGCACGACCGAAGTGCAAAAGGTGCTGCCAACCATCCTGTCGCGCTGCCAACGCTTCGACCTGAAGCCCATCCCCGATGGGCTCATCATTCAGCGGTTGAAGAAAATCGCCGTGACCGATAGGATCAAAGTGAGCGACGCCGCGCTGGGCAGCATCGCCCGCATGGCCGACGGCGGCATGCGCGACGCCCAGTCCATCTTTGACCAGATGATTTCCTTCTGCGGCACCGAAGTCACCGAGGCCGACGTGCTCGATGTCTACGGGCTGGTGTCCGTGGAGAAGATTGCCGCCCTCGCCGCCGCGCTCGCGGCCGGCGACCACCGGAAGATTGTCGAGATTGTCGACGAGTGCGACGAGAACGGCCGCGACCTCTACCGGTTGCTCGTGGATGTGCAGACGCATGTCCGCACCGCGCTGCTCGAGTCCATCGCCCAAGGCGGCCGCAGCCCGGCGCTCGGCACGCCCTTGACCACGGAACAGCTGACCCGCCTGCTGGACGGCCTCCGCGAGGGAGAGAGCAGCGTGAAGCACGGGCTGTCGGAGAAGATCAATTTCGAGGTGGCGCTGCTCAAGGCCGTCGAGGCCAGCCGCGCCCGCGCCATCGACAGCCTGATCAAGGAAATCGCGACCATGGCCGAGAGCCTCCCCGCGGACGGCTCAAAAAAAAACGACTGACGGCCGCGCCTGAGGGCGCTGCGGCGGTAAGCGATAAGCTGAAAGCTGTAAGCAATCCCGAGGAGGAGAGTGCGCCGGCTGCGCTACAGACGACGGACGCCCCGTCGGGGCCGTCCCCGGAAGAGGAAACCGCGTTCCTCTCCGCTGAAAGCTCATCCGGGGAAGCTTACAGCTTACCGCCTAAAGCTGACAGCGCGGAGCCCGAAACGGGCGACGCTTCGCTCCCCCCGATGGAGGATTTGGTGAAGCGCATCCCGGCGCCGACGCGTGAGCTGATGGAGGAACTCTTCCGCGCCCGCTTCGTGACCGTGAAGCGCGTTCCACTCAGCGCTCTGAAGGATTAAGGCAGAAACAGGTCCGGGCTTGCTGCCTAGCGCACTTTGCGTTGTTTTGCCTTCGCACACATGACCGTTGCCGAATTCAAAAAGAAGTGGCTCCGCTACAAGGGCAAGGAAACCTCCGCCTACCAGGAGCACTTCAACGACCTCTGCCGGATCCTAGACCAGAAAACCCCGGTCGAGGCCGACCCCTCCGGCAGCGACTGGTTCTGCTTCCAAAAACGCGTCGTCAAGGACCAGGAACTGTTCGCCGTCGATGCGAGCGGCGCCGAGCCCGAGAAAAGCGAGCGCGGCTTCGCCGATGTCTGGCGGAAGGAGTGCTTCGCCTGGGAATACAAGGGCAAGCGCAAGAACCTCGACGAGGCCTACAAGCAGCTCCTGCGCTACCGCGAGTCCCTGCTCAACCCGCCCCTGCTCGTCGTCTGCGACTTCGAGCGCTTTATCATCCGCACCAACTTCAACGGCACGGTCCAGGAGACCTACGAGTTCGACCTGTCGCGGATCGACGAACCGCGGAACTGGCGCGTATTGCGCGCGCTCTTCACCGACCCGGAATCGCTCAAGCCCGTCCGCACCACCGCCGAGGTCACCGAGGCCCTCGCCGGCCACATCGCCGAGATCGCCAAGTCCCTTCAGAAGCGCGAGGCCGTCGAGCTCACCGACGCCCGCACCCGGGCCGAGATGAATTTCGCCCAGCGCAAGAACCTCCGCATCGCCCGCTTCCTCAACCGCCTCGTCTTCTGTTTCTTCGCCGAGGACACCGGCCTGCTCCCGCCCGACCTCTTCTCCAACCTCCTCAAGCTCGGCCTCGACGACCCGCACCACCTCGCCACCACGATGGAGAACCTGTTCGCTGTCATGGCCACGGGCGGCACCTTCGGGAAGGACAAGATCCGCCACTTCAACGGCCACCTCTTCGAGGAGGCCACCGTGTTCGAGCTGACCGACGACGAACTGAAACGCCTGGCCGAGGCCGGCGAGTCCGACTGGCAGTTCATCCAGCCCAGCATCATGGGCACGCTGTTCGAGCGCGCCCTCGAGCCGGAGCAGCGTTCGCAGCTCGGTGCCCATTACACGAGCGAAGCCGACATCCAGACCCTCGTCGAACCCGTGCTGATGGCACCGCTGCGCCTCGAATGGTCCGCGCTCAAGGGCAGGCTCGTCGCTGCCTACGCCAAGGGCCGCGGCACGCCGGCCCAGCGCGACGAGCTGGCCGCCTTCCAGAAGAAGCTCGCCGCCACCACCGTGCTCGACCCGGCCTGCGGCAGCGGCAACTTCCTTTACGTCTCACTCCAGCTCCTGCTCGGCCTCGAGAAGGAGGTTCTCGCCTACGTCACGCAGCTCGGCTTCAAGCTCGCGCCCAAGGTCGGCGTCCAGCAGCTCCGCGCCCTGGAGATCAACCCCTACGCCTACGAGCTGGCGCAAGTCTCGGTGCAGATCGGCTACCTCCAGTGGCGGCGCGACAACGGCTTCGACAACGACCGCACGCCCGTCCTGCAGAATCTCGACGGCTTTCAGAACGAGGACGCCCTGCTTGAGCCTCACTTCGGTCGGAAAGTAAAAAATCTGAAGGAAGCCCGGGCCGACGAGCATTCGACCGACACCAGCCTCAAGTTCTACACCGAGCGCGTCTGGCCCAAGTGCGACGTTATCGTCGGCAACCCGCCTTTTCTCGGCGGCAAGCTGCTACGCCGCGAGCTCGGGGACGATTACGTGAGCTCTCTCTTCTCCACCTTCGCACACCGCGTCGAACCGCAGGCGGATCTCTGCTGCTACTGGTTCGAGAAGGCTCGCAAGCAGATTGAGGCGAAGCATTGCCGGCGCGCCGGCCTGCTCGCCACTCAGGGCATTCGCGGCGGAGCCAATCGCGCGGTGCTCAAGCAGATCAAGGAAAGCGGCGACATCTTCTTCGCCGTCAGCGACCGCGAGTGGGTGCTCAACGGCGCCAATGTCCACATTTCGATGGTCGGTTTCGACAATGGCACAGAAGCTCTCCGAATTTTAGATGGAATTAGTGTTCAGCATATCAGCTCGCAATTGAGGTCCGTCATCGAAGTTAAAGAACCTTCAGCGCTCCAGATAAACATGGGGATCAGCTTTATGGGTGTCACACCTTCGGGCCCGTTCGTCGTCTGTGATGAGGATGCAAGACGCTGGCTTGATTTGCCGAATCCACACGGGAAACCCAACTCCGACGTTCTCCGGCCATGGTTCAACGGATCAGATGTTACCGGCCGATGGGAGGGGAATTGGATTGTGGATTTCTGTTCCTGTCCAGAGGAGCAAGTGGCCGCGGGATATGAGTCCCCATTTGCATACGTTAGAGAAAAGGTAGTCGAAGCACGAAAGACCTATAAGACTGGTGGAAAGCTTTTCTGGAAATTTGAACGTTCTAGGCCAGAAATGAGAGCAGCCCTGTCTTCACATTCACGCTTTGTCGGGCGTTCAATGGTTGGAAAGCACCAGTTCTTTGTTTGGTTTGATGGCGCGTCACTTCCGGCAAACCTTGTGATCGTTTTTTCTAAAAGTGATGATGCGTTTTGGGGAATTCTAAGTTCTAAGATTCACGAGATTTGGTCGCTTTCTCAGGGCACACGTCTCGAAACCCGCCCGCGCTACACCCCGACCACCTGCTTCGAGACCTTCCCCTTCCCGCAAGCGATGCCCAAGCAGGGGGCCACCATCGCCGCCGCGGCCAAGGAGCTGAACGATCTGCGCGAGCGCTGGCTGAACCCGCCGGAGTGGACGAAGACCGTGACGCTGACCTTCCCCGGCGCCACCGGCGGCCCGTGGGCGCGGTTCATCGCCCCGAAGACGGTGAACGCCAAGACCGGCGTCGGCACCGTCCGCTACCCGCGCATGGAAGCCCGCGACGCCAAGAGCGCCGCCGAGCTGAAGCAGCGCACGCTCACCGCCCTCTACAACGAGCGCCCGGCCTGGCTCGGCCTTGCGCATCGGAAACTCGATACGGCCGTGGCCGCGGCCTACGGCTGGCCCGCCGACCTGAGCGACGAGCAAATTCTCGAAAAACTTCTCGCCCTGAACCTCGAACGCGCCGCCGCCGAGGCCAAGGCCGCCGCCGCCCCGAAGAAGGCCAGGCCCCAGCGCGAAAGGCAGGCCGACGAGTTGATCTAATCCAAAGGGATCACTGTCCACTAACTAGGCCACCACCATGATATTCTCCCGTCCAGCCACCGGAAAAGTCCCGAGCCTTGGCTTGCGCCAACTGCCTCGGTCAGCAATGTAGTCCTTTCTATCATGGCTAAGCACGTATCAGTTGAGTTTTCCCTCAAGGGAAAGGTCGACGGAGAAGAAATCTCCCCGAAGGCCGTGCCGTTTGGTCAAATGAAGAGGTTTCACGAGGAAGTGGAAGCACTCATTGCCGGCAACAACTCCAAGGCGGGGTTGAACGAGGCAATTGTCGAGGTGCGCAAGGGCTCCTATGCCCTGGTAATCGCGTTACCCGACAATCTAGCGGAATCATTTGATACGGACATGAAACGTCTGGAGGTGGAGGATGCTTTGAACGAGGTTGATTCAAGGCGGGCCGAGATAATTGAGAAATGGCAGGAGCGGGTTCGCGGTGACGCAGGGTTGAGCTATGTGGTGCGACCTGAAAAAGGACGGCCGTTTCGGCCGCTGAACATTACCCCGCGCAGCGCATTTCGCCGAGTTGCCGAGCCACAATGGGTGGCGGTCGAACAATACTTGGTTGGCGAAGTCGTCGAGGCGGGTGGTTCCTCAAGGACGAACGTTCATCTACGGCTCAAGGATTCCCGGGAAACGCTGATTATCGATACCAGCACCGAGCAATTGCGAGAAGAGGAGCATCCGCTCTTCTACGAAAAGGTGTTGCACGTGAGCGCCGAGCAAAACCTGCGCACGGGCCAGTTGCGCAAATTGAAGCTACTTGGTTTTGTGAACTACAAGCCAACATTCGATCCCAAGGCCTTCGCCCGAATGACTGAGGCCGGCACCAAGGCTTGGGCCGGTGTGCGCAGTGCATCCGGCTGGGTTCGCGAGGTGAGGGGAGGTCGCGATGACTAGCGGCGTCCTGGTTGATACCAGTTTCCTCATTACGCTGGCAGATTCCAATCGGCCTCGGCACAAAGTGGCGAAGGAGTATTTCCAGCATTTTTTAACCGCCCGCATGCCCATGGCGCTGTCGGCCATTGTGGTGTCTGAGTTTCACATGCGGCAGAACATCAAAACCCTGCCCCTGGAAAATTTTGTCCTGCGGCCGTTCAATCATGAGGATGCAACTGCGGCGGCTGATGTGGCTGAGAAGCATTTCAAACGTTTGCAGAAGCAAGGCGCCGACCGGGTGGCATTGAAGGATGACTTCAAGCTGCTGGGACAGGCCAAGGCCGGGCGGTTCGGCTACCTTATCACCGACGATGCGGAAACGCTTTATTCCATCTGCGAGGAATTGCGGAAGCAGGGCGAACTCGTTACCCGGGCCATCAAGTTGCAGGGCGGCTTCGACAAGTCGCATTTTGACCCGACCGGGCAGCATGATTTCGACGCGACGCTGAACGAGCCCGCGACCGATTATCCGGCAACTCTGCCTCCTGAAGCTACCCAGCCCTGATCACTCCTTCCAGACCGCGCCGATGGCCTGACGGCCCGTGATATTGCGGAGGTAGAGGTAGGCCTGGGCCGGCTCGGCATTGAGGGGCGCGGCGAGTTGGATGGCCGCGCGCTCGTAGAGACCCTCGGCCACGCCCTCGAGTTCGTCGAGCTGCTGGAGGCAGGCGTCGTCCACGAGCCAGACCTCGCCGGTCACGCCGGCTTGGTCGTTCGCGGCGCGCACCATGCCGGGGTAGTCGCCGAGCAAGTAGAGGATGTAGCCGGGCGCGGTGCAGGCCGCGCCGAGAAATTGCTGGCCGGCGAGCAAGGCGTGGTTGCTGCCGCCGCGTTTGAGGGTGCCGTAGACGAAAATCCGGGTCATAACGCCAGCGCCGTTCCGGCTTGCTAGCCGGCCGGTGTTTGTCCGGGCCGGTCGCCCGGCAAAGCCTCGACGACCAGGGCGGTGATGTTGTCGCGTCCGCCGCGTTCCAGCGCGGCGTTGATGAGCTGTTGCGCCACGGGGGCGGTTTCGGTCGTCCGGACAATTTCCTCCAGCTGCCCGTCCTTGAGTTCCTGCGTGAGTCCGTCGGAACAGAGCAGATAGCGGTCACCCGGCGCGCAGGGGAGAGCCTGGAACTGCGGGTCGATGAACATGTGCTCGGCGCCGAGGGCCTGGTTAAGCATGTTGCGCAGCGGGTGTTCGCGGGCTTCGCGTTCACTGAGTTTGCCTTTGCGGCGCAGCCAGCCGACGTGGCCGTGGTCGTGGGTGAGTTGGAGCATTCCGCCCCCGGGCGGGAGCTGATAGATGCGGCTGTCGCCGATGTGGCCGAAATACAGCCAACCCGGCGTCAGCCAGGCCAGGCTGAGGGTGGTGCCCATGCCGCGGCATTCCTCGTAGGACTGGCCCAGTTTCAGCAGGTCGTGGTGGATGGCATTGAAGAGCTCCCGCAACGTGGCGTCGTAGCGGCTCTGCGGGCCAGGGGCGGCGAGGCGAAAGCCTTTGGGCAGCAGATGCGTGATCTTGTCCTTGGTGATGCGGCTGGCGAATTCGCCGGAATTGGCGCCGCCCATGCCGTCGCTGACGGCAAACACAAAGTCGGCGCTGAGGGAGGAGGCTTCGCCGGTCTTGCCCAAGTAGCGGACTTCGCGGGCGTTGAATTCAAGGGCGAGAAACGTGTCCTCGTTGTTGGGCCGGACCTGGCCGCGGTGGGTGAGTCCCGACCAGCGAAGGGTGGGGGCCGGCGCGCGGGGGCCGCCGGGCGCCTCGTCGAGGAGCGCGGCAAATTCGAAATCGATGATGCAGAACCGCCCGTCGGTCCTGCGGTAGGTGATGTTGCGGATCTCGGGATCGTCGTGGCGGACGCCGAAAGTCTCGAGCTCGACGAAAAGTTCCCTGAGGCGCTCCGGGCTCACGTGGTCCACGTGCGAACCGCAGTTGGTCGTGACAATCTTGAGGCCCGGCTCATCAACCTCCAGGAGGCGGGGGACGAAGCCGCATTCCCGCTGCTCGAGGTGCCGGAGCACGCGGACCTCGTTCTCAAACCGGGCGTAAGCCTGCGCCCCGCGGAAGGTTTTGTGGACCAGCCCGTCGTAGCCAATGCGGACCAGGGCGCGGTTGGTGTCTTTGATCTCGTGCATGGAGTGGCAAAGCCGACGATTCAGTCCCTGCTGCGGGTGGCAAGAGCGCGCTGGCTCGGGTGCTTAGCCGCCCGGCGGCCAGACACTTGTAAAACCCGGGTCTGGAGGGGAAAATCTCGTTGCTTCTGGCATGTGAGATGCTGAGTTGGGCATTCAGTTTTTAAACAAAAGCCGGCGCCCACTTTGCCGGCGGCTGCCTCCGAACCCACCAACCATCGAAAAAATCATGCCCAAAATCAAATTGGAATACATCTGGCTCGACGGCTACACCCCGTTGGCCAGCCTGCGCTCAAAGACCAAGATCATCGACGGCGATGTCGCCAAGCTGAAGCTGGAGGACGTGCCCGTCTGGGGTTTCGACGGCAGCTCGACGCAACAGGCCGAGGGCAAAAGCTCCGATATCCTGCTGAAGCCGGTCGCGCTCTATCCCGACGTCACGCGGAAGAACGGTTTCCTCGTGATGTCCGAGACCCTCATGCCCAGTGGCGCCCCGCACCCGTCGAACTCGCGCGCCACCATCGCCGATGATCCCGACACCTGGTTCGGCTTCGAGCAGGAATACTTTTTCTACAAGGACGGTGCGCCGCTTGGCTTCCCGAAGGACGGCTTCCCCTCTCCGCAGGGACCCTATTACACCGGCGTCGGCTACCGGAACGTCGGCCCGGTCGCCCGCAAGCTGGTCGAGGAGCATATCGACCTCTGTATCGCCGCCGGCATCAACATCGAGGGCATCAATGCCGAGGTGGCGAAGGGCCAGTGGGAATTCCAGATCTTCGGCAAGGGCTCCAAGACCGCCGCCGATCAGATGTGGGTCGCCCGCTACCTCATGACCCGCCTCTGCGAACCGCACGGCATCGACATCGAATGGCGCTGCAAGCCCGTGCTCGGGGCCTTCAATGCCCCGCTCGACTGGAACGGTTCCGGCATGCACACCAATTTCTCGACCAAGTATCTGCGCGAGGTCGGTGGCAAGGAATACTTCGAGAAACTGATGGCGGCGTTTGCCCGGCATATGGACGAGCATATCGCCGTCTACGGTCCGGAAAACCACCTCCGCCTCACCGGCCTGCACGAAACCCAGTCGATCGACAAGTTCAACTACGGCCTGTCCGACCGCGGCGCGTCGGTGCGCATGCCGGTCAACTTCATCAAGGACGGTTACAAAGGCTACCTCGAGGATCGCCGGCCGAATTCCGCGGCCGACCCTTATCTGGTCGCCGGCCGGATCATCAAGACGATCCAGACTGTGCCGACCAACTGACCGCGCATTGCGCCGATCGCTTCAAGCCGCCCGGACACAACCCGGCGGCTTTTTTGTTAGAGCTTTTGAACCCTTCAAACACCTGAACCTGTCATTCTGAGTGTAGCGAAGAATCCAGTTGGATGGTCGATGCGCAATGAATGCTGCACAAATACTGATGGATTCTTCACTTCGTTCAGAATGACAATCAGGACTCGAACAAAAAAGCCGCGCCTCGCGGCGCGGCTTGGAAATGAGCATGGATCCTTCGACTTCGCTCAGGATGACGCTGCGCGTCACAGCGCGGCGGCGTAGTTCGCCTCGGCGGCATCCCAGTCGACGACATTCCAGAACGCGGCGATGTAGTCCGGGCGGCGGTTCTGGTAGTGGAGGTAGTAGGCGTGCTCCCAGACATCGAGGGCGAGGACCGGTTTCCCCTCGAGGCCGGCGACGGCCTTGCCCATGAGCGGGCTGTCCTGGTTGGCGGTCGAGCCGATGGCGAGCTTGCCGCCGTGGACCACGAGCCAGGCCCAGCCGGAGCCGAAGCGCGTGGCGCCGGCCTTGGCGAAGTCTTCCTTGAACTTGGCGAAACCGCCGAGCTCGGCGTCGATCGCCGCGGCGAGTCTGCCCTTGGCTGCGCCGCCCTTGCCGGGGCCCATGACGGTCCAGAAGAACGAGTGGTTGCTGTGGCCGCCGGCGTTGTTGCGCAGGCCGCCGCGGATGGCCTCCGGCACCTTCGAGAGGTCGGCGATCAACGCGTTGACCGTAAGCGCGGCGAGAGCGGGGTGGTCCTTGAGGAGATTATTGGCGTTGGTGATGTAGGCCTGGTGATGCTTGCCGTGATGGATCTCCATCGTTTTTGCATCGATGTGGGGCTCGAGGGCGTTGGGGGCGTAGGGCAGTTTGGGGAGTTCGTAGGCCATGGTCGTGGTGGGTTGGAGGAGTGAGATTAAAGGTGCACGGGGTCGCGGCGGCGTCAACTGCGAGAGTGGTGGGCCGGGTCATTCTTCCTTACGTTTCAACTGGAAGTAAGCCCGGATCAGGTCGTGGCACGGCTGCTCGAGCACGCCGTGCGTCAGCTCGAGCCGGTGGTTTGACCGGGGCAGGGTGTTCAAGTCGGTGGCGCCGCCGAGGCAGCCCATCTTGGGGTCGGACACGGCGTAAACGACGCGCTTGAGTCGCGCCATCAGCGTGGCGCCGGAGCACATCGGGCAGGGCTCCTTGGTCACGTAGAGCGTGGCATCATTCAGCCGCCAGTCGCCGACGGCTTTGGCCGCCTGAGTGAGGGCCAGGATCTCGGCGTGCGCCGTGGGATCACGCGTGCTGTCGCGCTGGTTGTGCGCGGCCGCAATCACCTCGCCCCCGAGCGAAATGACCGCGCCGACGGGCACTTCGTCCTCGTGCCAGGCGTCAATGGCCTGGTTGTAGGCCAGCCACATGTGGAACTCGTCGTTGCGCTGCAGTTGCGAGGGGAAGACCTTGGCAAAAGGACAGGGTAGGGACGGACGTTGCGACGGCTCGATCATTGATGGATTGTGCTGGGACAGAGGCCTGCCCTCCGTAGCTCCGCAGGAGCGAAGGAGGGAAAGCCTTGACTACGGAGGGGATTCCCCAGTTACAAGGGGCTTTTATCAGCCCCACTTGCATGACCCCAACCAACCCGCACTCCACCCCTCACCATGTCTGACGGCAAAGCGATCGAAGTAGAGGGCAAGATCACCACCGTGCTGCCCGGCACGATGTTTCGGGTGCAACTGGACAACGGCCACATGGTGCTGGCGCACATTTCCGGCAAACTCCGCAAACACTTCATCAAGATTGCCGCCGGCGACAAGGTGAAGATGGAGATGAGCCCCTACGACCTCGACAAGGCGCGCATCACCTACCGCATCCGCGAGCAAAACGCGCCGCCGCCCGGTCCCCGCCGTCCGCGCCGTTACTGATCGCAGGGGCTGCCATGAAAAAAGGGCGCGACTTACCCGGGATAGACCACATCGCGCTCGCCCCGGAAGGGTTTCAGGAGCCCATCCGCTCCTATCTTAACACGATCGCGCTGGAGCGCAGCCTTTCCCGGAACACGGAAGTTTCCTACCGGAGCGACCTGGTTCAGGCGGCAATCGTCCTGAAAAAAAACGGCGCGGCGAACTGGACCAAGGTCACGCCCAAGCACCTCACCGCCTGGCTGCATTGGTTGAGCGACCGGGATTTCAGCGCGTCCTCCCAGGCCCGCAAGCTCAGCGCGATCCGGATGCTCTGTCGCCACCTGATCGACGAGCGGCTGCGCGACGATGACCCGACGGCCCTGCTCGCCGGGCCGAAAATCCGCCGCCGGCTGCCGCAGACTCTCTCGGGCAGCGAAATGAAAAAACTCCTCGCCGCCCCGACCGGCGCCGACGCCTACTCCATCCGCGACCGGGCAATGCTGGAGCTGGTTTACTCGAGCGGTCTGCGCGCGAGCGAGATCTGCGGGCTCACGCTCCAGCAAGTGGACCTTGAGCACGGTTTCGTGCGGGTCTTTGGCAAAGGCGCCAAGGAGCGTGTCGTCCCGCTCGGCGCCAAGGCCCGCGACGCCGTGCAAGCCTACCTCGGCTCAGGCCGGCCGCGGCTGGTGAAACCCCGCACGGGCAGCGAACTTTTCATCACCGAGCGCGGCAAGGCCATGTCGCGAAAGACCCTCTGGGCAATGGTCAAGGCGACCGCCGCCCGCGCCGGCCTCGAAAAATCCGTCAAGCCCCACCTGCTGCGCCACTCCTTCGCCACGCACCTGCTCGGCGGCGGCGCCGACCTCCGCGCCATCCAGGAAATGCTCGGACACGCCAGCATCGGCACCACCCAGATCTACACCGCGGTGGAGTCCTCCAGATTATTGGACCAGCACGCGAAATTTCACCCCCGGAACCGGAAATCGGGCGCGAAATAGACGCCGCTTTGAAATGCAGGCTTTCGTCCGGACAGGGATTCGGCGTAGATTGGTCTCATGAACGAGCCGCAGATCCACGCCGAAAACGTCCGTCAAGCCGCCGCCCGGATCACCGCCGCGCTGGGCGGATTAAAACCGAAAATCGCCCTCATCCTTGGCACCGGCTTGGGCGGGCTGGCCCGGCTGGTGGAAAACCCGGTGCTTCTTGCCTACACGGCGTTGCCGGGTTTCCCGGTGCTGACGGTTGCCGGCCACGCGGGCCAGCTGATCATCGGAAAACTCAACGGCGTGCCCGTCATCGTGCTCAACGGCCGCAAGCATTTCTACGAGACCAGCGACGCCTATCCGCTCAAGACCATGATCCGCGCCATGAAGGCGGCGGGAATCGAGACCCTGTTTCTGTCCAATGCCGCCGGCAGCCTGCGCGCGCACATCGGGGTCAGCGAGCTCATGCTCATCACGGACCACATCAATTTCCTCGGTCTCAACCCGTTGGTCGGGCCCAACGACGAGAGCTTCGGCCCGCGCTTTGTGCCCGTGTCCGACGCGTGGGACGAAGGCCTGCGCGTCAAAATCAAGGCCGTCGCGCAGCAAATCGGCGTCAAGTTGCACGAGGGTGTCTACGTGGCCTTTCGCGGGCCGTCATTCGAGACGCCGGCCGAGATCCGCATGGCGCAAGGCTGGGGCGCCGACGCGGTCGGCATGTCGAGCGTGCCCGACTGCCTGATCGCCCGGCATTGCGGCCTGAAGGTGGCGGGAATCTCGTGCATCACCAACATGGGCGCGGGCCTTTCGGATGAAAAACTGTCGCACGCCCACACCATCGAGATGGCCGCGCGGGGCGCCGGCGCGTTCGAGAAGCTGGTGCTGGCCGCGGTCAAGGTGCTCTGACTGCGGTCCGTCCACCCGGGGGCCGTGTGTAATTCTTGCGCCCGGAGCCGGGGCTCCTTGATACTGCGCGACTGCCATGGCCAAAACCCGCGTCGAAATCGTCCAGGAAAACCTGCTCGGCTGGCTGGCGTCGGCTCCGCCGCCCGCCGCCGTGCTGGCCGCTGCCGCCCCCCTGTCCTCCGGCACGACCCTGACGGTCCGGGAGGCCCTGGCCATCTTCGAGGACCAGGTCACCAGCCGTTTGCTCGATGTGGCCGCGCGGGAATTGCGCAAGACCAACCAGTCCTTCTACACCATCTCCAGTGCCGGACATGAGCAGAATGCCGTCATCGGCGCCCTGCTGCGGATCGACGACCCCTGTTTTCTGCACTACCGTTCCGGCGGTCTGGTGATGGCCCGCTCGCGCCTTGCCCCCGCGGTTGACCGCATCCTGGACGGGATCCGCTCGTTTTGCGCCTCGGCCGACGACCCCATATCCGGCGGCCGGCACAAGGTCTGGGGCAGCAAGCCGCTGTGGATCCCACCGCAGACGAGCACCATCGCCTCGCACCTCCCCAAGGCCTACGGGATGGCCTACGCCCTGCGCCGGGCCCAACGGCTCGGGATCCCCAACGGTCTCAAGCCGGACTCCATCGTGCTGTGCTCCTTTGGCGACGCCTCGGCCAACCACGCCACCGCCTTGACCGGCATCAACGCCGCGCGCTACGCCGTGCGCCGGGGCGGTGATGCCCCCATTGTGTTCCTGTGCGAGGACAATGGCATCGGCATTTCCGTGGAGACTCCCGCCAACTGGATTCACGACAACTTCAGCCGGCAGCCGCACCTCGCTTACTTTGAACTGGGAGGCACCCTGGATGAAATCTGGGACCGGGCCGCCGCCGCCCTCGACCACTGCCGTGTCACCCGCAAGCCGGTATTCCTGCATCTGCACACGATCCGATTATGGGCTCACGCCGGCACCGATGTCGAAACTTCCTACCGCACACTCGAGGAGGTCGAAGCTTGGGAAGCGCGTGACCCGCTGCTGGCCAATGCGCGCCGGCTGGTCGGGGTGGGCGCCGCCGCCCCGGCAACGCTGACGGAAATCATCCACTCGGTGCAGTCGAGGGTGGCCGCCGCCTGCGCCGAGGTCACCCGCACACCGAAGCTGACCAAGGTCGCGGAGATCATCCGGCCGCTGGCGCCCTACGATGCCGCCGCCATCCGCGCCACGGCCAGGTTGCAGGCGGATGCCGCGGTCCGCACCGAGCACTTCGGCACCCCGCTGCCGGAAAAGGCGACCATTCCGCTCAAGCGCACGATGTGCATGCACCTCAATTCCGCGCTGGCCGACGAGCTGCTGCGTTTTCCCGAGATCAGCCTGTTCGGCGAGGACGTGGGCCGCAAGGGCGGCGTCTATGGTGTCACCCAGGGCCTGCAAAAGAAATTCGGCCCGCACCGCTGTTTCGACACGCTGCTCGACGAGACCACCATCCTGGGCCTGGCCCAGGGCGCGGGCGTCGCCGGTCTCCTGCCCATTCCCGAGATCCAATACCTAGCCTACGTGCACAACGCACTCGACCAGCTCCGCGGCGAGGCCTGTTCGCTGCAGTATTTTTCCAACGGGCAGTTCGCCAACCCCATGGTCGTGCGCGTGCAGGGCCTCGCCTACCAGAAGGGCTTTGGCGGGCATTTTCACAACGACAACTCGATCGGCGCGCTGCGGGACATTCCCGGCCTGCTTCTCGCCGTGCCCTCGCGGGGCGACGACGCGGCGATGATGCTGCGCGGGCTGGTCGCCACGGCCCGCACCTGCGGCCGGGTGGGGGTGTTTCTTGAGCCCATCGCGCTCTACCATGAGCGCGATCTGCACGCCGACGGCGACAACGCCTGGCTCTTCGACTACCCGACACCGGACAGGATGCTCCTGCCCGGCGAGGCGGGCGTATACGACGAAAAAGCCAAGGATGTGCTCATCGTCACCTACGGCAACGGGGTGCGGCTTTCGCTGCGCGCGGCCCGGCGGCTGCAGGAACAGGGCATCGCTGCGCGCGTGCTCGACGTGCGCTGGCTCAATCCGCTGCCGGTTGACGCCATCCGCCAACACGCGGCGGACTGCAAACGCGTGCTGGTGGCCGACGAATGCCGCGCCACCGGCGGCGGCATTGCCGATGCCGTCATCGCGGCGCTGGCCGAGAGTGGCTACGACCGGCCGCTGGCGTCGGTCCGGGCCCTCGACACCTACATCCCGCTCGCCGCCGCCGCCAACCTCGTGCTGATCTCGGACCAGCAGATCGCCGCCGCCGCCGCGAAACTCTGCGGCCGCCGATCATGAACGTCCTTGGCGCTTGAGGCGCGGTAACTGCAACCTGTCCCCGCTGTCGAGATGGCCGCGCGGCCTCGGCGGGTTGGGAAAACCCCTCCTCGCGGTCGGCCGGCTTCAGCCAACCCAGTCCCGGGCATTATAGAACATTTTCATCCAGGGTGAGTCTTCCCCCCACCCGGGCGGATGCCAGCTCATGGCTTGCGTCCGGAAAACCCGCTCCGGGTGCGGCATCATGATGGTGACGCGGCCGGTGGCCGACGTCAGGGCGGTCAGGCCGAAGGGAGAGCCACTGGGATTGAGGGGATAGTGCGTGGTGATTTGGTGGCGGTTATCGACGAAGCGGGCGCAGACGAGACCGGAACCGCTGAACACCTGCGCGGCGTGGGCGTCGGGGAATTCAGTATAGCCTTCGCCGTGCGCGACGGCAATGGGGATGACCGAGTCTTCCATGTCCCGGAAAAACAGACTGGGGCTTTTCTCCACTTTCAACGAGACGAAGCGGCTTTCGTAACGCTCCGACTGGTTCTGGACGAAGCGGGGCCAGAGATCAGCGCCGGGGATGATGGACTTCAGGTTGCTCATCATCTGGCAGCCGTTGCACACGCCGAGACCGAAGGTGTCCTCGCGGGCGAAGAAGGCCTTGAACTCGGCGCGCGCCCGGTCGTTGAAAAGCACGCTCTTGGCCCAGCCCTCGCCGGCGCCGAGCACATCGCCGTAACTGAACCCGCCGCAGGCGGCGAGGCCGCGGAATTCCTTCAGCGAGACACGGCCGCTGAGGATGTCGGTCATGTGGACATCCACGGCCTTGAACCCGGCGCGGGTGAAGGCGGCGGCCATCTCGACCTCGCCGTTGACGCCCTGCTCGCGCAGGATGGCCACAGAAGGGCGAACAGAGGAACTCGGATTTTTTGACACCAAGGAAGCAAAGTCAGCCAAGGATTCGGAATCAGACTTCGCTTTCTTTGCGTCCTTCGTGTGAAAACTTCCGGGATAATTAAATGTGATGACAGGCGTTATGCCCGGGTCTGTCTTGTCCAGCCGCAGCGCGTGCTCCTGATCGGCGGCGGCGGGATTGTCGCGCATCCGCGCGATGCGGTGGGTGACGTCGGACCACCAGCCGCGCAGCGTGCCGAGACTTTCATTGAAGAGTTCCTTGCCCGACTGCCGCACGCGGAGGGCGTGGTGGGTATTCAAGGTGCCGAGGCGTGAGACGCAGGCCTTGAGTCCGCGCTCGCGGAGGGCGAGGCAGACATCGTCGAAGTCAGCCTCACGAACCTGGATGACGGCGCCGAGTTCCTCGTTGAAAAGTGCGCCGAAGGGGTCGTGCAGGCGAGGGATCTCGATGTCCACGCCGACATGACCGGCGAAGGCCATTTCGGTCACCGTCGCCAGCAGGCCGCCGTCGGAACGGTCGTGGTAGGCGAGGAGCTTCTGCTCACGGCCGAGTTGCTGGATGGCGTTCCAGAAATTCTTCAGGTCGGCGGCGTTGCCCACGTCGGGCGTGGCTTCACCCATCTGGGAGACCGTCTGCGCGAGGATGGAGCCACCGAGGCGGTTCTTTGCCCGGCCGAGGTCGACCAAGAGCAGCACGGAGTCGTCGATCGGCTGCAATTGCGGCGTGAGCGTCAGGCGGATGTCGGCGACTGACGCGAAGGCCGAAACTACGAGCGAGATGGGCGCGGTGACGCGCTTCTGCACGGGGCCGTCGTGCCAGACGGTGGACATGCTCATCGAATCCTTGCCGACGGGGATGGTGATGCCGAGGGCGGGGCAGAGCTCAAGGCCGACGGCTTGCACGGCGGCGTAGAGGTCGGCGGCGTCGCCGGGGACGGCGGGCGCGGCCATCCAGTTGGCCGATAAGTTGACCTTGCCGAGGTCGCCGATCTGGGCCGCGGCCAGGTTGGTCAGGGCTTCGCCGACGGCGAGCCGGGCGGAAGCCGCCGCGTTGTTGACGGCGACGGGGGTGCGCTCGCCCATCGCCATGGCCTCGCCGGTGTAGACGTCGTAGCTCGCGGCGGTGACGGCACAATCGGCCACCGGCACCTGCCAGGGGCCGACCATCTGGTCACGGGCGATCAGGCCGCCGAGCGAGCGATCCCCAATGGCGACGAGAAATGTTTTGTCGGCGACAGCAGGGTGGGAGAGGACGCGCTTGGCGGCTTCAAGGAGAGTGACGCTGCGCAAGTCGAGGGGGTATTGTGGGCGCCGGAGCGAGGTCTCGGTGCGGTGCATGCGCGGCGGCTTGCCGAGCAGGACCTCGAGCGGCAGGTCGATGGGCGGGTGGGAGCACTGTGGATCCTCGACGAGCAGCTTCCTTTCCGCCGTGGCCTCGCCGACGACGGCGAACGGGGCGCGCTCGCGTTCGCAAAGCTGCTGGAAGGCCGCCAGCCGGTCGGCCGGGACGGCGAGCACGTAGCGTTCCTGCGACTCGTTGCACCACAGTTCGAGCGGGGACATGCCGGGCTCGTCGTTCGGGAGCTTGCGCAGATCGATGCGGCCGCCGCAGCCGCCGTCGTTGACGAGTTCAGGCAGGGCGTTGGCGACGCCACCGGCGCCCACGTCATGGATGAACGAGATGGGGTTGTCGGCGCCGAGGGCCCAGCAGCGGTCGATGACCTCCTGGCACCGGCGTTCCATCTCGGCGTTGTCGCGCTGCACGCTGGCAAAATCGAGATCCTCGCTGCCGGAGCCGCTGGCCAATGAACTGGCGGCGCCGCC
>CXWL01004870.1_pt1 | contig 25508 bp, 24 predicted proteins | sample 590931 | NCBI WGS metagenome assembly CXWL01 (sample SAMEA3498368, study PRJEB10139) | groundwater metagenome | biome: water well; material: biofilm material | place: Germany | collected 2015-04-27
GCGGCGGTGGACATATCCGAGCTGAAGCAGGTCCAGCGGCAGTTGGAGGACGCCAAGAAGGCGGCGGAAGACTTGAATCATCAACTCGAGAGGGCCATCGATCAGGCCCAGCAGGCGGCGGTCCAGGCCAATCTGGCCAATGTCGCCAAAAGCCAGTTTCTCGCGATGATGAGCCATGAGATCCGCACGCCGATGAACGGGGTGGTCGGCATGACCAGCCTGCTCCTCGACACGCCGCTGACCGCCGAGCAGCGGGAATACGCGGAAACCGTCCGGACCAGCAGCGATGCCTTGTTGACGATCATCAACGACATCCTGGATTTTTCCAAAATCGAGGCCGGCCACATGGACTTGGAGCAGGCGCCTTTCATCCTGCGCGAAGTCATCGAGGGGGCGCTCGACCTCATGGCCGGCAAGGCGGCCGAAAAGCGGATCGACCTGCTCTACGAGATCGCCGACGCGGTGCCGGGCATGGCCGAGGGGGATTCGGCCCGGTTGCGGCAGGTGCTGGTCAATCTGCTGGGCAATGCGCTCAAGTTCACCGAGCACGGCGAGGTGGTGCTCACCGTGCATCCCGTGGCCATGCGGGAGAACATGATCGAACTGCAGTTTGATGTGCGCGACACAGGCATCGGCATCCCGCCCGAGGGCATGGAGCGGCTCTTCAAGTCCTTCAGCCAGGTCGACAGCTCGACCGCCCGCCGTTACGGTGGCACCGGGCTCGGACTGGCCATCAGCAAGCGGCTCGCCGAGCTGATGGGCGGGCGGATCTGGGTGAACAGCACTCCTGGGAAGGGTTCGACCTTCAGTTTCACCATTCGCGTGCAGTCCATCGCGACGAAACCCGTGCTGTTCCAGCCGGTCGCGATCCGCCTGGAGGGCCTGAAAGTATTGGTCCTCGACGACAATTCCACCAACTGCCGCATCCTTAACACCCTGCTCACCAAGTGGGGAATGCAACCGCAGGTCTGCCACAGCGGACCTGAGGCGCTCCGGTTGATCGAGCAAGGCGTGCCGCTCGATCTCGGTATCATCGATATGCACATGCCCGGCATGGATGGCGCCACCTTTGCTCGCGAGGCGCGCCGCTTGCGCCCGGCCACTGAACTGCCGTTCGTGCTGCTGTCCTCGATCGGTCGGCTGGGCGCGGGGCAGGAAGCCGGCTTGTTCGAGGCCAGCCTCGTCAAACCGGCGAAGCCCTCGCAGTTGTTTGATATCCTCGTCACGGTGGTGCAGCGCCAGCGCGGGGGTCCGACGGCGGACGGGAAAACCATCGCGCCGCCGGCTCCGACGATCATGCCACAGGCCGACAGGTTGTTGCTCGCCGAGGACAATATCGTGAACCAGAAGGTTACTCTGGCCTTGCTGCACAAACTCGGTTTCCGCGCCGACGTGGCGGCCGACGGCCTCGAGGTGCTCGCCGCGGTGGAGCGCGAGCCCTACGACGTGATACTCATGGACGTGCAGATGCCGAAGATGGACGGCCTCGAGGCCGCGCGGCGGCTCGGGCAGCCACGCACCGACTCGGCCCCCCGTCCGTGGATCATCGCCGTCACGGCGAACGCCATGCAGGGTGATCGCGAGCAGTGTCTCGCCGCCGGCATGGATGACTACATCAGCAAGCCGATCAATTCCGCAGACCTGCTCGCCGCCATCATGCGGTCGCGCCACCGAGGCCGCAGCTAGCCCGGATATTTCACACTCCCAAAGAGCATTTTTTCACACCTCTGGGCGTGAAATGTTCGGGCGAGCGCCCGGGCCGGCCGGCCCGGCGGCCCTCACCCCGCGTTCGGGTTGAGCGTGCGTGCGACCTGCGGCCACAAGGCGGCGCTCCGCTCGGCGACGATGGCGCGGCCTTTCGCCGCCTCAGCCTCGCGCAACGCGAGGTTCTCCCGCGCGATCTCCGCGAGATCGTCGAGGTTGTAGAGAAACACGTTGGGCAGCGCGGCCGCGGCGGGATCGATGTCGCGGGGCAAGGCGAGATCAATCAGGAACAGCGGGCGCGCGGCCCGGCGCTTCATGGCCGCGGCCACCAGCTCCCGCGGCAGCATGAAGCCGGGAGCGGCTGTGGAACTGGTGACGATATCCGCCGCGGCCAATAGCTCGGGCAGCTCGGCCAGGCTCGCGGCCCAGCCGCCGGCGGTGGCCGCGGCTTCCTCGGCCTTGGCAAGCGTGCGGCTGGCGATCGTGATGGAGGTGGCGCCGCGACTTTGGAAGGCCTGCACAGTCTTCAAGCCGATCTCGCCGGCGCCGACCACGAGGACCCGCGTCGTGGTGAGTTCGCCGAAGATGCGCCCGGCCAGGTCGACCGCCACATTGGCGACACTGATCTGGCCGGCGCCGATGGCGGTGTGCGTGCGGATGTGCTTTGCCGTCTGGAAGGTTTTTTGAAAAACGCGGTTGAGCACCGGGCCGGTCCAGCGACGGGCCAGCGCCTGGTCATAGGCGTCCTTCACCTGGCCGAGGATTTCCGTCTCGCCGACGAGTTGCGAGTCAAGGCCCGCGGCCACGGCGAAGAGATGGCCGACAGCCTCATGATTTTGCCGCAGGTGCAGGACGCCNNCCGTAGACCTCGACGCGGTTGCAGGTGTTGAGCAGCGCGAACTCGCGCACCCCGGGCGTCGCCTGCAACCGGGCGGCGAGGGCGGCGGCGCGGGTCTCGTCCAGCACGAGTTTTTCGCGGACCGCGAGCGGCGCGGTATGGTGGCTGGCACCGAGGAGAAACAGGACGGACGAGGTGGAATCCATCGGTCAGCGTTCCGGGGTGGGGATGCCCTGATGGGGCCGGCTGGAGTTCACCGGTCCGAGCGAAAGCAGCGCGATAAGGAACATCACGAGACACACCCACGCGAAACGCACGGCCACGAGTTTGGTCCGCCAGCGCAGCAGCCAGACCACAAGGTAGACAAACCAGACGCCGAGTGTGACAGTGAGCTTGGGCCAGTCCACCGAGGTGGTGTCGCGCAACCACCACACGGCGCCAACCCCGAGCGAGAAGGTCAGCAGCAGCACGCCCAGCGCCAGCAAACGGAAGTTGATCTGGTCGAGCTGGACCACCGAGGGGAGGAACCAGAACAGGCCGTTGAGCCGCTTGTGCTTCAGGCTCCAGTTCTGGAGCAGGTGCATGAGCGAGGTCAGGGCCAGCAGCCCGAACACGCCGTAGCTGAACACCGCCAGCGCGGCGTGCAGTTCGATCCACGGGTTGTTGCCAAAAATTTTCTGCCCGTGCGTGACGTCCCACGGCGGGATGAGGAGCGAGATGATGGCCAGCGAGGCCGCATAGCCGGCGGTGAACAAGCCGAGCAGGCTGCCGCGGAAGATGGGGCCGACGAAGAAATACAGCACCATCGCCGACCACGCGACGAACTGGACGAGCTCGAAGGTGTTGCCCAGCGGACAGCCACCCACGGCCCGGCCGCGCACGTAGAGGCCCGTCATCTGGCAAATCCAGCCGCCGACAAGGAGTGCGTTGAGCAGCGGGCGTGAGCCGGCGGCAGGTTGCCGCCGTGCCAACCCGGCCAGCCCGATGAGAAAACCGGCGAGGTAGAGCAGGGCGCCGAGCCACAGGAGGGCGCGGTCGATGGGCAGCGAGGACATGACCGCAACTTGGCAGCGCCCGGCGCGAGCTGCAAGGCTGACAACTCATTATTAGATATGCCGGGGGCTGTGCCGGTGTCCCACTGATTATGGCTTGGGTTGAATAAGCCGGCGCGCATGCTGCCGTGGTGACCTTTGACCCCAAACCCGTCCTGCTCGAGGGCCGGCATGTGCGGCTGGAACCGCTGGAACACCGGCATCTCCCCGCCTTGGCCGCAGCCGCACGGGATCCGGAAGTTTTCCAATTTTTCCTCACCCCGCCGCTCGGAACCGTGGCAGAGATGGGCAAATGGCTGGAAGAGCGCTTGAGCGGGCAGGCGACGGGCGCCGAAGTGGCTTGGGCCACCGTGCGGATGACCGACAACCGGCTGGTCGGTGCGACCACTTTTCTCGACATCCGNNCGCACACCCGTCAATACCGAGGCCAAACTGCTGCAGTTAACCCACGCCTTTGAAAAACTCGGCGCCTGGCGCGTGCAATTGAAGACCGACGAGCGCAACGCCCGGTCCCGCGCGGCCATCCTCCGGCTCGGCTGCACCTTTGAGGGCGTCTTGCGCAAATATCAGGCGCGCTACGACGGCTACGTGCGCAACACCGCCCTCTACAGCCTCATCGCTGAGGACTGGCCGGCCGTGAAAGCCCGGCTCTCGGCGAAACTTGAGTGCCAGGCCGGGCGCGGGGCGGCGCTGAACCGGGACTGACCGGGAACGGGCTTGCGGCCCCGTGCCGCTTGGTATCACATGGCGGCAACCCCTCATCAGACTATGATCGCACTCCGTAACCGCCTCATCGGTGCTTTGCTTGTGGCCGGCCTTGTGGCCGCCGCTGCATTCGCCCAGCAACCTGCCCCGCGTAGCTACTCCAGCTACTTCTTCTTCGGCGACAGCCTCACCGACAATGGCAACTTGTTCGCCGCTACCGGCAGCCCGCCGCCACCCTATTTCCAAGGCCGGGTCTCCAACGGCCCGACCTACGCGGAATACCTGCGGTCCGGGCTGGCGCCGACCCTCACCGCCGCCGCGAGTGTGAAGACCAACCTCAACTTCGCCTTCGCGGGCGCGACCGCCACCCCCGGGGTCACCTCGCCTCCGAACATCGGCATGCAGATCGGGCTTTACCAGCTGCGGGCCATTACTGCCGGCCAAAACGACATGTTTGTCGTCCTGGCCGGGGCCAACGATCTCCTGAACACCGTGGCCAATCCCGCCACGCAGAACGGTCCCGCGCTCACGGCCATGGGCAATACGGCCGCGCAGGCCGTCAGCGGCCATGTGCAGACCCTGCTCGGACTCGGCGCCAAGAACATGGTCGTCCTCAATTTGCCGAACATCGCCAACACGCCACGTTTCATCACCGGTTCCGGGGCCCCGGCCCGCAGCCTCGTCGAGGTGGGTTCCTTGGCCTTCAACACCGAGCTCCGCAGCCGGCTGGGTGCCCTGAACATTGGTTCCGGGGTCAACGTCACGCTCTTCGACCTGGCCTCGGTCTTCGATCTCATCCGCCGCAACCCGGCCCACTTCGGTTTCACGGTCACCACCCAGGAATATCTCGGCATTCTCCTGACCGGTGGCAACCCGGGCGATATCAACGGCTACATGTTCTTTGATGGGATCCATCCCACCACCAAGACCCACCAGATTCTTTCGCTCGCGCTGGTCGAGGCGATGAATCCCGAATTCGCCTTCGGTCATGCCGGCGTGCAGGGCACGGCCTTGCTCGCCACCGCGGATCTGCAGGCCGATGCCGTCGCGGCGCGGCTCGCGCAGCTCCACGGCCGTGCCACGCGCCAGCGGGCCGAGGGGTTTGCCAGCTATGATTATGCGGACGGCTCGCGTGATCGCAGCGGTTACCGCAATGGATTCAGCTATTCCAGCTCCTTGGCCACCGTCGGGGTCGACTGGTCGCTTGGCGATAATCTGATCGTGGGTCTCGCCATCAGCCAGGGTCGCACGAAAGTGACCCACCAGGCGGCGGCGGGCGGCTTCAAAATGCAGGGTGAAACCGGCACCCTGTTCGCCGCCTTGCATGACCTGGGCAGGTTCTCGTTCGAGGGCACGGTCACCTATGGCGGGCACAACCTGCGCGACATCCGCCGCACCACCACGCTCGGTTTCCAGACGAACGGTCAGGCCGACAGCGGTTATTGGGGCGGTTCCATCCGCGTGCTGAGTGACATTAAATGGGCGAATTTCCGGCTGAAGCCCTTTCTCGGCCTGCGCTACCTCGACGCCAGGATCGACACCTATAACGAGTCGAATGTGGCCGGCCTGAACATGATCTATCGCGATCAAGCCACCAAGTCGTCCGTCTGGCAACTGGGGGCTTCCGCCGACTGGGAATTCAGCGTCTCTGAGAAGCCTCTGACCTTCAACTTGTCCGCGATGGGCCAGGGCGAGCTGCATGCGGGGGACCGCCAGATCTCCGGCCGCCTGCACGACACCTTTGTGTCCAACGACGCCATGGTCACCGTCGACGATGGCATCGGCGACAGTTTCAAGCTGGGTGCCCGTGTGAGCGGGGCGCTGGGCAAGAACTGGGGTTGGTCGCTCGGCTACACCGCGGAAATGCGGGACGACGGCGACACCGGCAACCGCTTCGGCGTCTCCCTGCATTCGGGATTCTGACGGGCAGGCAGATCAGCTTTCCGCCAAGGCCGCGCCGCCCGCGCGGCCTTGTTATTTGCGGGCCACCCAGAAGCGGCAGTTGTCGGAGAAATTGCGCACTTTCGGCGTCTCGCTGGCCAGCTCGTTGCGGGTGGAGTCATGCACCGGGGCCCACCCGGTCGCGGCCATGTCATCCAACACCTCCTGGCGGTCGGGCAGGTGCATGAAGGTGTTGCCGTTGTGGTCGGTGAAGTAGCGGTCACCGAACTCCACGAGCCGCGGGTTCTGCTCTCCCTTGGCCCAGCGCTCGGCCTCCATCGCCCATTCCTTCAGGTCGGCGGGATCATCGCGGTCGTGCGTGGTGAAGATGAAGGGCGCCCCGGGCCGGGCGAGCCGGTGCAATCCCCGCAGCGCCTGGCGGCGGTTTTCGCGGCCGGGAATCTGCATCAGGCCGTTGAACATGAAGAGCACACCGTCAAAATATCCACCTGGCAGGTTGCTCGTTTCGAGGCTGGTGGCGTCTGCCCGCAGAAAAGTCAGGCCTGTGATCCCCTGCTCCCGGGCGAGGTTATCAGCCTGGTCGAGCAACTCGGAGGAAAAGTCGAAACCGGTGATGTGCCGGTAGCCCTGGTGCCAGAGCCCGACGGCCACGCGACCCGCGCCGCACCCGGCCTCCAGCAGCTTCGCGTTTTTGTCCGGCAGGTATTGCTCGATCAGGCGCAGCTCGGATTTCCAGAGTCCGATGAAATGCGCGGCCCGCGTGTAGTGGAGCACGGTGTTGATGCTGTTGTAGTCATCGCGCACCGTGTCACCGCTGATCCTGGTTATTTCCGCTGCCATGTCGCGATGAACATTCCGTTGGCGTTGAGTTCGTGCGGCCAGAGCGTTTGCGCGGAAACGGGCTCCAGCCCGGGATGCGCGGCCGTGAAGGCCGCGGCGACGGCGGTCGTCTCGGCGCGGGTGAGGGTGCAGACCGCGTAAATCAAACGGCCGCCGGCCTTGAGCGAACCGGAGACATGGTCGAGCAACTGCGACTGCACGGCGGCGAGTTCATGGACATCCTTGGGTGCCGTCGTCCAGCGGGCATGGGGATTGCGCTGCCAGGTGCCGATGCCGGTGCAGGGCGCGTCCACCAGGATGCCGTCGAATTTCGTCTTGGTCGGCAGCCTGATGCCACCCTCCCACGGCGCGGCGCGGAAGTTGAAGACCTTGGCGCGGGCCGCGCGTTCCTTGAGCTTGCCCAGCCGGCGCAGCGAGCGGTCGCTGGCCCAGAGCAGGCCCTTGTTTCGCATGAGGTCGGAGAGGTGCATCGTCTTGCCGCCTTCGCCGGCGCAGGCGTCCCACCACGTCTCGCCGGCTTGGGGCGCGGCGGCGAGGCCGACCAGTTGCGACGCGAGATCCTGGATCTCGAACTCGCCGGCCTGGAACTCCGGCGTGCGGTAGAGATCGGTCAGGCCGGTGTAGTGCAAGGCGTCGGGCGATTGTGAAGCCCGCGTGCAGTGGCCGAGTTTTTTGGCCAGCAGGGTACCCGTGCCGGCCTTCGCGCGGATCCAAAGCACAGGCTCGCGTTGCAACTGGGCCAGCCAAGCCGTCGGGAGGGAGTCCATTTCGTCCCAAAGCCAGGCGGGCACGGCCTTGGCGGCGAGGGCTTCGGGTTTGATCTTGGCCGGGTTGGTGTCGAACCGTGTTTGCAGTTCCAGCGCGGCCGCCAGTTGCTTTTGGGGTGAATCGTTTTCATCGAGCCAGCGCCACCAGCGGTAATAGGTGAACACGGCCCGGCTGATGCCCCGCCGCTCGGCCGGCGCGGTGTAATGCCGGTTCTGCGTCAGCGACGCGCGCAACGCCTGGTCGGCGGGCGTGCCGGCCTGCACCAGCTTCAGGATGCGCGCGGCGTGGTTGAGGATGCTCGATTCGGCCATGGTCAGCCGCGTCTGTCCCAGCGGCGGGTTTCCTTGAGCTCGGCCCGGCGCGCTTCGATCTGGGTGCCGGCGACGGCGGGGTGCGCGCGCAGTTCCTGGAACCCGGCGGGCGACACGCGCCAGTTGAGGCTCGGCGCGGTCTCGGCGACGGGCGCGGTGCGGCCCTCAAAGACGAACGCCAGCTCGATGCGTGTCTCCCCGCCGGAGGCATTGATCGTGGTGCGCAGTTTTTGCAGGAAATCGGGCAGTTCCGGGTGGTCGGGCTGGAGCAGCCAGGTGACCTTGCGCACGGCGCCGGGCAGGTAGGCGTCGAGCGGATAGCACTCCTTCACGTTGAGGCGCGCTCCATCGGTGCCGCGCATGACCGTGCCGAGGATCACAACGGGCTGGTTCTCGGTCAGGCTCCGGCCGTGGTTTTCAAAAGCCTCGGCATACATGTTGACCGGGAGGGTGGCGCGCTTGCTCGCGAGGTTGAAGAACGCCCAGGGGCGGTTGTCCTTGCGCGAAAGTTTCTTGGTGATGCCACTGGCGATGCCGCACATCCGGAATTCGATCCGGTCGTCCTCGGCGAGAATCTGCTCCTCGGAGTGGGTCGTGATGGCTTCGGCCAGCCCGGCATAGGCGTTCATCGGGTGGCCGGAAATATAGAAGCCGAGCAGCTCCTTCTCGAATTGCAGTCGCTCGGCGGAGGAGAAGTCGGCATGGCGGCTGTGGCCGTTGCGCGGGTTGGCGGGCGCGCCGTATTCCGCCGGTGTCTCATTGAGGGCGTCGAGAAACGAATGCTGGCCGGCCGCGAGATCGCGCTGGCGGGCCGCGACGGAGGCGAGCGCCTCGTCGATCTGCGCGAAAAGCACGCCGCGTTTCTCGCCGGCAAAGTCGAATGCACCTGTTTTCACCAGGTGTTCCAGCACGCGCTTGTTGATGGCGCGGCCATCCACGCGGGCGGTGAGATCGAGGAAATCCTTGTAGGGTCCGTTCTTCTCGCGCTCCTCGATGATCTTCTGCGCGGCGGCCTCGCCCACGCCCTTGATGGCCCCGAGGCCGAAGCGGATCGAGCCCATCGGTGGTGTGGCTGATGAGGCAGCTCGCGGCCCTGCTTCGCCAAGGCTTCGCAGGGCGGTGGCGGATGCATTTGCATCCACCACCGGGGTGAAATTTTCCCGGGAGAGGTTGATGTCCGGGCCGAGCACCGGAACGCCCATGGCCCCGCACTCGGCGACGAAGTGCGCGACTTTTTCCGAGTTTCCGAGTTCGTTGGCCAGCACGGCGGCCATGAACTGCACAGGGTGGTTGGCCTTCAGGTAGCCCGTGCGGTAGCTCAGGATGGCGTAGGCGGCGGAGTGGGACTTGTTGAAACCGTAGCCGGCGAATTTCTCCAGCAGGGCAAAAATCTCGAGCGCCTTCTTTTCCACGATGCGGTTGGTTTGCAGCGCGCCGGTGACAAAGACGCCGCGCTGCTGCTCCATCTCCTCGGCGTCCTTCTTGCCCATGGCGCGGCGCAGCACGTCGGCGCCGCCGAGCGTGTAGCCGGCGATGCGGCGCGCGGCTTCCATGACCTGCTCCTGGTAGACCATGATGCCGTAGGTCTCGCGGCAGACCTCCTCGAGCAGCGGGTGGGGATACTCGACGGTCGAGGGATCCTTCTTGCCGCGGATGTATTGCGGGATGAGGTCCATCGGGCCGGGGCGGTAGAGCGCGATGAGCGCGATGATCTCCTCGATGGAATTGATGCTCAGCTGGCGGCAGAGCGCCTGCATGCCGCCGGATTCCAGCTGGAACACGCCGGTGGTGCGGCCGGTGTTGAGCAGGGCGAAGGTCTTGGGGTCGTCGAGGGCCAGGGACTCGATGTCGAACTTCGGATCCGCCGTGCGCCGGATGGAGTCGACGGCATCCTGAATGATCGTGAGGGTGCGCAGGCCGAGGAAATCCATCTTGAGGAGCCCGAGCTTTTGCACCGGGTCCATCGCATACTGCGTGGTGATGTCGCCCTCCTGCAGGGTCAGCGGCACAAAGTCGCTGAGCGGCCGGTCGGCGATGATGATGCCGGCGGCGTGCTTGCCGGAGTTTCGCACCATGCCCTCCAGCACCAACGCCTGCTCGATGACCTGTCTCGTGGCGGGGCTGGCGGCGATGGCGTCGCGGAGCTCGGCGGATTTGTCGATGGCGGCCTGGAGCCCGATGTTGAGCTCATCGGGGATCATCTTGGCGAGCCGGTCGGCCTCGGCGTAGGGGAGGTTGTGCACGCGGGCCACATCGCGGATGACGGCCTTGGCCCCGAGCGTGCCGAAGGTGACGATATTGGCGACGCACTCGCGGCCGTATTTGTCGCGGACGTATTGGATGACCTCGTCGCGGCGGCGCATGCAGAAGTCGATGTCGAAGTCCGGCGGCGAGACGCGCTCGGGGTTGAGAAAGCGCTCGAAGAGCAGCCCGAAACGGAGCGGGTCGATGTCGGTGATGCCCAGCACGTAGGCGACCAGCGAACCGGCGCCGGAGCCGCGGCCCGGGCCGACCGGGATGCCGTGCTGCTTCGCCCACGCGATAAAATCCCAGACGATGAGGAAGTAGTCGACGAAGCCCGTCTTCGCGATGATGCCGAGTTCGTAGTCGAGACGCTCGACGAGCGTCTGGGCGAGCGCGGCGTCCCTGGCCTCGGCGGTTTTCGCGTAGTTCACCTCGTAGCGTTTCCGCAGGCCGTCCACGCAAAGTTCGCGCAGGTAGCCGGGTTTGTCGGTCTTGATCTCGGGCGGCAGGCGATACTTCGGGTAGCGGTTTTCGCCGAACTTGAGGGTGAGGTCGCACATCTCGGCGACGGCCGACGTGTTGGTGACCGCTTCGGGCACCTCGGCAAAGACCCGCTGCATCTCTTCGCGGCTTTTCAAATAGAATTGCGGCGTGTCGAAGCGCATGCGGTCGGCGTCCTCGAGTTTGGCGCCGGTCTGGATGCAGAGCATCGTGTCGTGCGGCGAGGCGTCGCCGGCGTTGACGTAGTGGACGTCGTTCGTGACCACGACCTTGAGCCGGAACTCCTCGGCGAGCTTGAGGAGCAGGGGGGCGATGCGGCGCTGTTCCGGAATGCCGTGATCCTGCAGCTCGATGATGAAATTCTCGCGGCCAAACATGTCGACGAAGCGGCCGGTAGCCTGGCGGGCGTCCTCCCAGCGGTTCTGCAGCAGCATCTGCGGCACGAGCGCGGCCAGGCAGCCGCTGAAGGCGATGAGCCCGCCGGCGTGCGCGGCAAGCATGTCGAGGTCCGTGCGCGGCTTGTAGTAGAAGCCCTGGAGATGGGCGTCGGATACCAGCTTGAGGAGGTTGGCGTAGCCTTGGGCGTTTTTCGCGAGCAGGCCCATGTGGTAACGGCTTTTCTCCCCCTCGACGCGGGCGGTTTTCTCCAGCCGCGAACCCTCGACGAGGTAGATTTCGCAGCCCACCAGCGGTTTCACGCCCTTGGCCTTGGCGGCGAGGAAAAAGTCAATCGCGCCGAAGAGCACGCCGTGGTCGGTGAGCGCCACAGCGGTCTGGCCCAGCTCGGCCACCCGGTCGATCAGGCGGTCAATGCGGCAGGCGCCGTCCAGCAGGCTGTAGTCGCTATGGACATGCAGATGGACGAAATTCTGGTCGGCGGAACCCACGATTGGTGATGGGAAGGCGGTGGGTAGGCTCCCGCAAGCCGAAAGAGGCTCACGGGTCCCAGCCTTTCCCAAGGCCGCGGCAGCCAGCCGCCGCCAGGCGTAAAGTTTTTCACGCCCGGGGTTTAGGCCGGCCCGGGGCCCTGGGAGATATCCGCTTTCTCCCCGCCGAGACGGAACTGCGGCGGGATGAACTCCGCCTGACCGGGCTGGGTTCAAAATTGGGGTTGACGGTGTCTGGAGCGGCTGGCTTCGTGCTCGTTTTCGCCAACACCAACCTGTCCATTTCCCATGTCCATTGAGATCAAGATGCGCAAGAACGAGCCGATCGACCGTGCGCTGCGCCGCATGAAGAAGAAGCTCGAACGCGAGAACATCATCAAGGATGTCCGCATGAAACGCTACGCCGAGAAGCCCTCGGAGCGCCGCCGCCGCAAAGACAAGGTGATGGCCTTCACCGCCATGTTGCGCCGCCGCTACGCGGAGTAAGCGCCGGCAACTGTCCGATCCCCGGCCGTGCATCCCCGATGCCCGGCCTTTTGTTTGCCTGGGTATTGTTTGCCGGGCGGTCCGGCCCGGACAAATCCCGGGTGCCCAGCAGGGAACAACGGGACAGCGAGAACCCGGGACAAACACCGGGCCGGCAGCCCCACGACAGGCTCGGGGTCCTGAGCTAGTAGAACGGGCAGCCGGCAACGGTGCACGTAGCCCCCGGCTTGATTTCACTCCCGCCTCCTGTCCTAGTGACCACTGTCGCATGAAGCCCATCGTAGCCCTGTCCACCTGCTGGTGCTCGCACCGGCATCAGGACGGCTATGCGATGCTGCGGGAGATGGCGGGCCTCGGTTTTGAGTGGACCGAACTGAGCCACGGTATCCGGATCACGCAGGTGCCTGGAATCCTCAAGGCGGTCGAGGAGGGCGTCATCAAGATCGCTTCCTGCCACAATTTCTGCCCGTTGCCCGCCGGCGTCCAGCACGCCGCCCCCAACCTCTACCTGCCGTCGTCGGCCGACGCCCGCGAGCGCGACCAATGGCTGCGGCACAGCAAGCGCACCATCGACTTCGCCCACCAGGTCAAGGCCCGCAAGGTCGTCCTGCACCTCGGTTCGGTCGAGTTCTTCTGGTTCAACCCGGCGGGGAAGGTGGAGGCCTATGTCGCCGCGCATCCCGGCGCCGACCTGACGGCCGACGCCAGATACGGGAAGCTGCTCGCCAAATCCCTGGTCAAACTGAAGACGCGCCTGCCGGTCTACTGGGACAACACCAAAGCCGGGCTCGTCGAGCTGCTGCCCTATGCCGGGGAGAAGGGCGTGCTGCTGGGGTTCGAGAACCGCGAGAAGTTCGAGGAATTGCCCCTCGACGCCGACCATCCCGACCTGATCGCCCTCATGGCCAAACCCAACGCCTGCGGCTACTGGCACGACACCGGCCACGCCCAGATCAAGCAGAACATGGGCCTGCTCAACCACCGCGAGCACTTGGCGAAGAACGCGCCGAACGCCCTCGGATTCCACCTGCACGATGTCAGCGCCGAGGGCCGCGACCACCACGCCATCGGCTCGGGCAAGGTTGATTTTGAGATGGTCAGCAGTTTCTGGCGCCCCGAGCACACGCTGGTCATTGAACTCAGCCCGCGCCTCACGGTCGAGGAAGTGCTGCTCTCGAAGAAAAACATCGAGAAACTCGTCGCCGCGAAGTTCGGGCGGTAACCGCCGACTACTTCTTTTTCACCCTGGCGGAATTTTCCTGCGCGCGGAACCGGGCGATCCGGCCGATGAGGCCGTAGGGCACCGGCCGGCCGTAGGGGAAGCGCACGGTGCCCTTGGCTGTGTCGTAACGCGCCAGTTCCTTTTTGAATTTCTTCGTCGCGGTGGAGGTGGGGAAGAAACTGATGTGGTCGTTGAAGGCGGCGAAGTAGACCAGCGCGCCGTTCAGCCGAAAGCAGGGCATGCAGTAGCTGATGGCTTCCTCGGCCTCGGGCGCCGCCCGCTGGATCGTGGCCCGGATTTTTTCCAGGATCGCCCGGGTGTCCTTGGGGTAACGGGCAATATATCCGTCGATGTCGTCTGGGACCGGCTTGTTCGGTGTCATGGTTTTCCGGAGATGGAATGCTTGAGACGCCTGGATGTTGGCGCCGGTCAGTTGACAAAGACAAAACTGCCGGCCCACGCGCCATAGCTGCTGCTGGTCACGCCATTGTTGAGGCTGCCCTTGTAGGTTGGCTGGCCCGGACTTATTTCAATGGTCACCGTGCCACCGCCTTGCAGGCTGATCAGCCCCGCATGCACCGCCGCGGTGGCGATGGAAGAGTCATCGGTATAAACACCGAATCCCCAAACGCGGCTAAGTTTGCCGCCCGGCGGGATGGAGAAAGTAAATTGTCGCCCATTTTGCCCCCGGTATTCGACGGCCGTCAGGTTCCATGTTGCCGGTATCGTGGGCGGAGCACCACCGACGATAAAAAAGCTCCTGCCCCAAGTGCCAAAGCTGCTGCTGGTCACGCCATTGCTGCTGCTGCCCTTGTAGGCTGGCTGGCCCGGACTTATTTCAATGGTCACCGGGCCGCCGCTTTGCACGGTGATTATTCCCGCGTGCACCGCCGCGCTGCCAATGGAGGAATCATCAGTATAAACCCCGGTGCCCCACAGGCGACCGGACAGGGGTCCACCCGGAGGTAGGGTTAGCGTGAATCTGCTCCCGACATCGCCGCCCACCGCTTTTGCCAGGATGTCCCACGGGGTCTCTTTGGGCGAAGTTGCCGGAGTGCTGGCGGGTTTGCTCCGTTTCACCCGTTCCGCGTTGGCGGCAGTCATCACGCCCTGGCTCTGGCTGTCCTTGGACCGCGCCGGCTGGGCGCAGGCTGAACCAGCCGCGACGAGGAACAGCAGAAAGCGAAGGGCTTTGGCCGTGGCAAATTTGCTCATCGGGACTCGCGGTGGGTGGGTGAAATTGACGGGGTAAGAGTTACCGCGCGGATGACAGTCCGGGCTACCGGTGCGTTTCGCGGCAAGCGGGCTTGATGCCGGAGATGGTGCTTCATGGCTGGCCGCAGGCTCGAGATAAGGCAATCCATTACTCCTTGGGATTGGCTGTGGCCTCGGACCGCATGCTACCGATCCATCAGCTCTTCAATCCATCGCTTGTGGGGGCCCGAGAGCGTCACGCGGTCGAGACGCGGCAGCGGCACCCATTCGAGTGATTTGTTCTTGGCGATTCGGTTCAAGAGTGCAGCCGTCGGTCGCACGGCATAGATGGACTCGGTGATCCGGAATCGCGTGATAGTGCGGCGTTTCACGGCGAGCAGGGCCTTCGCCGCGGGNNGCGCAGAACTTCGCGACCGGGCAGACGAGACACTTCGGGCTGGCGCGGACGCAGACCGTCGCGCCGAGTTCCATCATCGCCTGGTTGTGCTCGCCGGGGTTGGCACCGATGATAAGCGCATCGGCGAGGGAAGCGAAATACTTTGCCGCCGCGGAGCCGTTGCGGAAGAGCCGGTCCTCACCGGTGAGCCGTGCAAGGACCCGGACGACGTTGCCATCCACCACGGCGGCGGGCTCGCCGAATGAGATGCTCGTGATGGCCGCAGCCGTGTAGGGGCCGATGCCGGGCAGCTTGCCCCATTCGGCGGGCGTGCGGGGCTTCGCCGGAGCGGCGACATAGGTCTGGGCAAGTTTGCGCAGATTCCGGGCGCGGGAGTAGTAGCCAAGACCTTCCCAGAGTTTCAGCACCTTCGCTTCAGATGCGGCGGCGAGCGCGTCGAAATCTGGCAACGTGCACAGCCAGCGGTCGAAGTAGGGCAGCACCGTCGCGACCTGCGTCTGCTGGAGCATGAATTCCGACACGACCGTCTTGTAGAGCGACGGTGCCTCGCGCCAGGGCAGCTTCCGCTGGTGGGCGCGATACCACTCGTGCAGCGCGCCTTGGAAGGCCGCACGGCGGGAAGTCAGAGGCAGGGTATTGGCCACAGAGGGCAGAAAAGGCGCAAAAACCTGAACAGGGAAGCCATGATTTTCTCTTCGTGCTTTTTCGTGCTTTTTGTGGCTAATCCTCCGCATGCCCAAACGGTCCGACGACGCCGGGGAAAAGCCCAAGGCGATCACCGCCTACACCATCAAGCTCGACGACGCGCAGATGGAGAAGCTGCGCGCGGTCGTCGCAGCCAAATGCTGGGAGGAAGTCGAGGTGCCTTACGCACGCTTCGCCTTCAAAGGGCCGAAGGTCAACGTGACCGCCTACACCAGCGGCAAGGTGGTCGTGGCCGGCAAGGAAACCGAGGACTTCGTGCAGAACGTCATTGAGGCCGAGGTCACCGGCGCGCCCCAGCTCGGCTACGACGAGGTGCTGCACCCCGACTGGTTCGAGCCGCACGCCGGCTTGGACGAGAGCGGCAAAGGCGACCTGTTCGGCCCGGTCGTGGCCGCGACCGTCATCGCCGGCAAGGATGCGGTGCTGGCCTGGCAGGCGGCCGGAGTGCGCGACAGCAAGACCGTCGTCGACACCCAGATCCTCAAGCTCGACGAGCTCATCCGTGCCACGCCCGGTGTCGTGGTCGAGGTGCGCTACATGGAGATGGGCGAATACAACCGCGTCATGGCCCGGCCCTACGCCAGCCTCAACCGCCTGCTCGCCTCCCACCACGCCGACGCCCTTGATGCGGCCCTGAAGAAAAAATGGGTGCCGCGCGGGCTGCTCGACCAGTTTTCCAAGGAACCGCTCGTGCAGCGCGCCCTGAAAAAACTCGGCAACGAGCGCTTCCACCTCGCGATGCGCACGAAGGCGGAGGAGGATCCGGTCGTCGCGGCCGCGTCGATCGTGGCGCGCGCGGAGTTCGTCCGCCTCATGCGGAGCCTGTCGCGCGAGTTCGGCGACAAGCTCCAGAAAGGCGCGGGGGCGCCGGCCAAGGCGCAGGCCCGGGTGCTCATCGACAAATTCGGGGCTCGCGCGCTCGGCCGGTTCGCCAAGCTGCACTTCCGCACCTGCTACGAGGTCGTCTCCGAGGCCGGCAAGCTCGACGAACTGCCCTTGCCCAAGCCGAAGGAAAAAACCGAATGGAAACGCTGAGCGCGGTCTGACCCAGTCGCATGGCCAAACGCCGCCAGCTCCGCGGATTCGACCTGAAGCAAATCTACGGCTTCGGCGGGCTGATCGGCGTCGACGAGGCCGGGCGCGGTGCGCTCGCCGGGCCGGTGGTCGCGGCCGCCGTGCTGGTGTCGCAGGATTTCCTGGAGGGCCGCTGGGCCGTCGCCAAGTCCGGCCGCGTCAATGACTCGAAACAACTCACCGCTGCCGCGCGCGCGGAGCTGGGGTCCGAGTTCGAGGATCTGGTGGCTCAGGGCCAGATCCGCGCCCACTGCGGCGCCGCCAGCGTGGCCGAGATCGAGACGGTCAACATCCTCGGCGCCACCAAACTCGCCATGCGCCGCGCCCTCGAGGGCATCTATCCGCCCGACGCGTTTGCGCGCAAGACCGAGCCCGACCTGTTTGCCAGCGAGGCCGAGAAGGCGGCGTTTCAGCCGACCGTTTCCTGCCAGATTCTCATCGACGGGCTGCCGCTGCGGAATTTCGCCTATCCCCACCATGGCGTGATCAGCGGTGATGCGCGTTCGCTGTGCATCGCGATGGCGTCGATCATCGCCAAGGTCACGCGCGACCGCCTGATGGACGGGCTTGAGCAGCTGCACCCCGGCTACGGTTTCGCGCAGCACAAAGGCTACGGCACCGAGGAGCACCGCGAGGCCATCCTCAAGCTCGGCCGCAGCGCCGTGCACCGCGACAGTTTCCTGCGCAAACTCTTCGCGCAGCCCCGTGACCAGGAAGGGCAGATGATACTGTTTGATTGAACTGCTCTGGCGCGTTTTGCTCTTCCCGATGCCCGGCAAGAAACCCAGTTCACTCAACAAGGTGCTCGATCGTCTCGACCGGCTCGATGCCGCCGGTCTGCGGACGCTCGTGCAGCGTCTGGCCCGCGAACGTGCGCTGCTCGACACCGTCTTTAACACCCTGCAGGAGGGCGTGCTGGTCATCACCGCCGACGGGGAGATTGATTACGCCAACAGCACGGCGGCGCAGCTGATCGGTTTCAAGGACGAGGCGGGTGCGGCGGCGACGCTCTGGCGGCTGGTGCCGGGCCTGCGCGCCTCGCTCGAGGGCCCGCCCGGCCAGCAGGACGGCCGGCCGATCGTCACGCGCGAGTTCGAGTTGACCTACCCGGCGCCGCGCGTCGTGCGCCTCTACATGGTGCCGTTCAGCGAAGGGGAGGGCGGGACGCCGCGCTTTGCCATCATCCTCTCCGACATCACCAGGGAGAAAAAATCCACCGCGGAGCTGATTGAGAGCGAAAAAATCTCCTCCATCCTGCTGCTCGCCGCCGGCGTGGCGCACGAACTGGGCAATCCGCTCAACTCGCTCACCATCCACCTCCAGCTCATCGGACGGAAACTGAAGAAACTCAAGGCCTCGAAGGAAACCGAATCGCTCGCCGGTTCCATCAAGATCTGCCAGGACGAAGTCACGCGGCTCGACGGCATCATCCGGAACTTCCTCGAGGCCATCCGGCCGCGCCCGCCCGACCTCGGCGAGGTCAATGTCGTCGAGATCATCGAGGATGTGCTGCGTTTCCAGGCGAAGGAGACCGAGGATCGCGGCATCAAGGTCGAGGGCGAGCTGCCCGCCAGCACCCCGGTCATCATGGCGGACCGCAACCAGCTCAAGCAGGTGTTCTTCAACCTGCTCAAGAACGCGATGGAGGCGATGCAGGCCGGCGGCAAACTGACCCTCCGGGTCGGGGCGGACGACGACTCGGTGTTCGTCCGCCTCGCCGATAGCGGCGCCGGCATCAAGACCGGGGATTTGACCAAGCTGTTCTCCCCCTACCACACGACCAAGACCGGCGGCCACGGGCTGGGCTTGATGATTGTGCAGCGCATCATGCGCGACCACGGCGGGCACGTCGGCATCGAGAGCAAGGAGGGCGTCGGCACGGTCGTGACGCTCCAGTTCCCGCAGAAGCACCGCCGGGTGCGGATGCTGCCGGGGGCGTGATCCGCGCGCGGTGCGGCGTTCAAAGCGCCTTCTGCGGCGAGGACACGGTCAGCGACTGCACCAGGCGCCGCGCCTCCGCGAAGGCCGGGGCCGAGGGATCGTCGGAGAAGATCGTGGCGGCCAGCAGGAGGCTGTCACCGAGATAGACGAAACAGATGGTGATCGTCTTGTAGTCGTCCTTGCGGACGGGCTGGCCGACCAGGGCGGCGTCGGTGAAAAGACAGGCGTAGCCGGTCTTGCCGGCCACCTTGATTTCCTTGAGGTAGGCTTTGCGCTCCACCGAGGCGTCAATGAACTGGTGGGTGGACAACTCGACCAGCTCACGGAGCAGGGCGGGATCGGCCAGTAGCTCATCAGGCATCGGCAGCAAGGTGATGAGCACGGCGTCGTTGCTGCCGTCCTTGGTGGCATAGCGCACGGTCACCGCGCGGGCGGAGTTTTCGGTCTGGCTTTCCGGCCCCTTGGTCGCCTCCCAGTTCGNNCCCAGGACCAGGAACAGGGGCAGGATTTTTTTCATGCGGGGGCGGGATTGGTCAGGAGGTGGAGCGGGCCGCCGCGAATTCCCGGTAGAGCTGCTCGACCTTGGCGCGGGCCCACGGCGTGCGCCGGAGGAATTTCAACGAGGAGGTGATGCTCGGCTCGAACATGAAACAACGGATCTCGACCCGCGCCGCGAGCCCGCGCCAGCCGTGATGCGCGACGAGTGCCTCCAGGATTTTCTCCAGCGTGACACCGTGCAGCGGGTCCTTGGATTGATGCATAATAAAGCCAGCCGGGCGCGGGCCGGCTGATGTCAACTGATAGTTTACTTAGACGCGGAGGTGACGTAATCGAAGAGTTCAGCAATTCTCATATTTCCAGTTCCGTTTCTTGCCGGCGGCGACCCACGCCATGGTCGTGCGCAGGCGCGACGCACGGGTCTCCGCTCGCTTGGCCTCGATGAGCCACTCGATATATTCGCGGCGGCAGCTCGGGCTCAAGTCCGCCCAGGCGGCCGCGGCCTGTTTGCTTTTCTTCAACGCAACGGCCAGATCGGCGGGAACGGGGAGGGCGGGTTTGGGTTTCGATTTAATCCTGGCGGACAGACCGGAGTCGTGGAGCTTCATAGCCGTCTTGATGTAGTGCAGGAGGACTTTGTCGCCGGGCAGGTCCGGCAGGCGGGTGATGCGGCCCATGTGTCCCATGGCGTCGTAGGTCTTGCCGATTTCCTTCGCCATCAGTTTCTCCATCCCCCGCTGCCAGAAACCGAAGACGGCGTGCGCCTTGAATGCGGCGATGCCGCAGAGGATTTTGCCGCGATACAGGAAGGACGGCATGCCCCACTTGATGGTCTCAGCGGTCTCGGGGCAGGCGGTATGGATGAGTTTGCGCAAATGGCGGAGGATCGGTTGCGCGAACGGGGCCGACCTGGCGATGTAGGCGTTGATGCGTTTGTCCGTGGACATGCGGGATAGTCTGGCAAATGCGTCGCGGCGGGCGAGCCGAAAGCCCGAGTTGGCCCCGGGAACTCCTCGCGCCGCCGGATTCCTGGGCAAAATCCACGGTTGCCGTGAAGACAAAGCTGGTTCCTGTGGTGGCCCATGCATGAGATCAAGACCACCCCCGGGCTCACCAAGTCGGAGGCCTATCGCGCCCTGCACGCGCAGTTGAAAGCCGTGCTGGCCGGCGAGCGCGACGGCCTAGCCAACACGGCCAACATGGCCGCGCTGCTTTTCCAGGCGCTGCCGGGGTTGAACTGGGCCGGTTTTTATTTCCTGCGCGACGGTGGGCTCGTGCTCGGGCCGTTCCAAGGCAAGGTCGCCTGCATCCGCATCGCCCTCGGCCGGGGCGTCTGCGGCACGGCCGCGTCGAAGCGCGAGACCCTCGTGGTGCCCGACGTGGAGAAATTCCCCGGCCACATCACCTGCGACCACGCCTCGCGGTCGGAGATCGTCGTGCCGCTCGTCAAGGACGGCCGTTTGCTCGGCGTGCTCGATCTCGACAGCCCGAACCTGGCACACTTCGACGCCGAGGACGCCGCCGGCCTGCAAGCCATGGTGCACCTGCTGCTCGAGAATTCCGACTTCAGCCGGCTGGCGGATTGAGCGGGAGACCGAACACTTTCGCCGGCCCGAAGGCCTTCAGCAGGCCAAACCAGTTAAATGCGGTGGACGCGGAGAACGCGAAGACAGGCAAGGCAAAGAAACCGCAAACCCTCCGCGCTCTTCGCGTCCTTCGCGTTTAACGGGTGGGAGGCTTGTGCGGGTGCGCATATTTTCCTTCCTGCTTTGCCGAACGATTGAAATCAGCGTCACCGGGACGGCGTCCGCTGTATTGACTGGTTAGGCCACAGATCATGAGCCATGCGTAGATACCAGGTCGTCGATGCACTTAGAAATAAGAGAAGTGCGAATTCGGGCTGCCTCGAGTTCTTGCTGCTGACGAAGCGGGGTGCCGGACTCTGAGTAGCCAACTGGCACGTTCGTCGCCTCAATGTAGCCGAAGTAGGCAAAGAACTCAATCAGTCGCACGACTCGTGCATCGGGAGCCTGCGACCAACCTGAGCCTGCATCAGAAACAGCTCGACGAAAAACGACATCCCGGACTGCCGCCTCTACGCTTCGACCTAATCGATAAAGGTATTGCAGCTCTGCGTAAATGAATGCGGCTGGCGGATTGATGATTCGTCCCGGCTGAACGCGGAAATAGCGAAAGCGGGGAACATCGACTTGGCGAATGACGGCCGCATGATGGGCAACTGTGTGGCGCAGAAGCGCAAGATCTCGGAGGTGCCAGTAATCATGAACCGGTATAGGAGACACCCCTAACACTCGCTGGAATACAGAATTGATCTGCTCCGGATCTACGACGCCGGCAGGGTCGGTATCAAGCCGTCGGAATGCTTGATCTGAAGTTCTGGGCTTAGCCTGACTCCGAAAGTCCGCTAGCTGGGGAAACCAGGAAAGCAATTCAGGATCGTCCGCCATTCGTGCGACGAAATCTCGCACGAAGTCCTCAAGCGCAACCATGCCGAGAAACAAGCTAAGTGCCGCAAGTGGCTTGTGGAACGAAACTGCCGTCAGGAGCGCTTCGCGCCGTTGCTGGGCATCGAGATCGCCACCACCAAAATCTGGCAGTTTCAGGAGACCGGCAGCTTGCATGTTTCGGTATGCAAACAGGCCCGATGATGTGCGTGTATCTATGGCACACCACTCGCCGACCGGCACTTCAGGCAAGTCAATCTGCGGGTCGGGTAGCAAGGGGATCGCGTTTTGAAGCCTAACGTCATCAGTCAGACACGAAGGAGCGAAGCCCCGGAGTTGTCTGTGATGATCTGGTTAGCCCTTCTTTTGCTTTGCTTTGAATTCTTCATACCATGCCTTGCTCCTTTTCTGAGCCTCTTTGAACTGCGCTTTCGATATCCGCTCCTTGAGGTAATCGTAGGCACCGCGGATGCGATACTTCACCTGCATGTCTTTTTCTTTCTGCGTGAAGAAACGAGCCAGATCTATCCACTTCATGCCTTCGACGAAATCTTGGGGTGCCCCTTCTCCACCTGCGATGTTCATGCCGAGATTGAGCATCGCAGGCGGATAACCGGCTTCGGCAGCTTTCCGATACCAAACGTTTGCGATGCTGCGGTCCTGCACAACTGCGAGGCCCATGTCATACATGAACGCCAGATTATAACCTGCGACAGGATGCCCTGCATCGGCGGCGCGTTGATAAAGCGCTAACGCCTTCGTTTCATCTTTGGGAACTCCAGTGCCCTCTTGGTAAAGTGCACCGAGTTCATTCTGAGCGGCCGCGTCGCCGGCGGCTGCACTGGTCTCTAGTGAGAGGATGCCAACGGCGCCGACAAGGCGCACTGACCCGATCACGCAAAGGAGGGAAATTGGGATGATCTTCATATTTTCGGCTAACAGTGCTATTCGGCCTCACCGAGTTTTACGGCTTGGCCGGTGTAGGACAGTCAAGAGCAGAGGCTTGCGTTTGGCAACGGTGCAATCCTCCCAGGGGAAGGCGGCTTGACGAGACAAGCGGTTGTGGATTCATTGCCCGCATGAGCACCAAGGAACTCGCCCATGCAGCCATCGACACGCTGCCGGAGGACGCGACCTTGCAGGATGCCGCGGAAAAACTGGCGTTGCTCGCGGCCTTGGAAAAGAGCCGGGAGAGCGTGAAAGCGGGCCATTGGAAAACGCAGGCTGAGGTGGAGAAGCTGCTCCCCCAATGGCTCGGAAAGTAATCTGGTCCAACTTGGCCATCGCAGACTTGGAGGCAGTCGTGCGACACATCGCTGCCGACAATCAGTCAGCGGCGATGAAGACAGGCCAGGCGATCTTGGAAAGCACGCGATTGCTGGGAGAGTTTCCACTGGCTGGTCGCGTGCTGCCGGAAGAGGGCAGGGAGACTGTGCGTGAGATAATTCACCGTCCGTATCGGGTGATCTACGAGTTGCCCGGCGCAGACACAGCGATCGTGTTGCGTGTCTGGCATGCGGCTCGCGGCAAACCGGAATTGTAAGGATCACGGCGTAAATCCGCCCCTGCTTTCATATCGGGCTGTGTCAGGTCGTCTCATTTCCCGTTGACCGGGGCGGGGCCGGACGGCTTCATACGCCCATGGTGCCGAGCGTATTGATCGTCGACGACGAGAAGCACACCCGCGAGGGGCTCCAGCAGGCGTTGCAGGAGCATTACGACGTGTCGGTGGCGGCCGGCGCCGACGAGGCCTTCAACCTGATGGATGCGCAGGAGTTCGAAGTGATCATCACCGACCTCCGCATGCCGGGCAAAAGCGGACTCAAGGTCATCGACAAGGCCCTCGCTTTGGCCAACAAGCCGGCGGTCATCATGATGACCGCCTATGGCAGCATCGACTCGGCCGTCGAGGCCATGAAGCGCGGCGCCGTGGATTTCCTGACCAAGCCCGTCCAGATCGAGCGGCTCGAGATCCTGATCCAGCGCGCGCTGAAGACCAAGACGCTCGAGGTCGAGGTGAAGCAGCTGCACGAGCGGCTCGACGAGAAGTTCAACGTCGAGGGGATCGTCGGCCATTCGCCGAAGCTGGCCGAGGTCATCGAGCGCGTGAAGCTCGTGGCGCCGTCGAAGGCGACGATCCTCATCGAGGGCGAGACCGGCACGGGCAAGGAGCTGATCGCGCAGGCCATCCACCAGGCCAGTCCGCGGGCGCGCGCGGCGTTCGTGCCGGTGCATTGCGCGGCGCTGCCGGCGACGCTGCTGGAGAGCGAGCTGTTCGGCCACGAGCGCGGGTCTTTCACCGGGGCGACCGACCGGCGCGAAGGGCGTTTCGAGACGGCTGACGGCGGCACGGTTTTCCTCGACGAAATCGGCGAGATCGGCCCCGAGATCCAGGTGAAGCTGCTGCGCTTCCTCGAGACCAAGAGCTTCGAGCGCATCGGCAGCTCGAAGACGATGACGGTGGATGTGCGCCTTGTGGCGGCGACCAACCGCAACCTGGAGCAGATGGTGAAGGAGGGGAAGTTCCGCGAGGACCTGTTTTTCCGCCTGAACGTCGTGCGCATCACCACACCGCCGCTGCGCGAGCGCACGGAGGACATCCCCGTGCTGCTGGAGCATTTCATCCAGGTTTACTCGAAGGAGAACGCCTACGAGCCCGTGACGGTCGAGCCCGGCGCGATGAAGCACCTGCAGGCCTACCCGTGGCCCGGCAACATCCGCGAGCTGCGCAATTTCGCCGAGAACGCCGTCGTGCTGCGCCGGGGCGGCAAGCTCAGCGAGTTCGACCTCGAGCCGAAGTTCCGCGGCGAGGTGGCGCCGCCGCCGNNTGCGCGAGGCGCTGATGAAGGCCCGCGGCAACCGCACGAAGGCGGCGAAGTTGCTCGGCCTCAGCCGCCGCACGCTGCACCGCAAGATCGCCCAATGGCCCGAGCTGGACGTGGTGGACCGGGGATGAGAGTTTTACCCATCCGTCATCCTGAGCGCAGCGAAGGATCCATTCTGCCGCCGGTCGTTTGATGCTGGATTCTTCGCTGCGCTCAGAATGACAGGATAAAGGACCGCAAACCAGCTTGTCAGGGCCGGGTGGGGGCCTTTCACTGCCCCGCTTCAACCGAACCATGGCCGCGATCACCAAGAGCTACGAACCGCAGGACGTCGAAAAGAAGTGGTATGCCGCGTGGCTGGCGGCCGGCTGCTTTGCGGGCCGGGCCAACCCGGCGCGGCCGCCGTATTGCATCATGATCCCGCCGCCCAACGTCACGGGCGTGCTGACGATGGGCCATGTGCTGAACAACACGATCCAGGACATCCTCATCCGCCGCGCCCGGCTCGAAGGACGCGAAGCCCTGTGGCTGCCCGGCATGGACCACGCCGGCATCGCCACGCAGACCGTGGTCGAGCGCGAGCTGCGCAAACAGAAGAAGCACCGCCGCGACCTTGGCCGCGAAAAGTTTTTGGATAACGTCTGGTCGTGGAAGGAGGAGAAGGGCGGCATCATCCTCCAGCAGTTGCAGGCGCTCGGCGCGTCGGCCGACTGGAGCCGCACGCAGTTCACGATGGACCCGGCCTATTCGCAGGCCGTGCTGAAGGTGTTCGTCGATCTTTACGGCCAGGGCCACATCTACCGCGGCAAACGCATGGTGAACTGGTGCCCGGTGTCGCTCACGGCGTTGTCGGACGAGGAAGTCGTCATGAAGCCGGTCAAGGGCTTCATCTACCAGGTGCGCTACGAGCTGGCGGACCAGCCCGGCA
>CXWL01120600.1_pt1 | contig 25504 bp, 26 predicted proteins | sample 590931 | NCBI WGS metagenome assembly CXWL01 (sample SAMEA3498368, study PRJEB10139) | groundwater metagenome | biome: water well; material: biofilm material | place: Germany | collected 2015-04-27
GACTTTAAGGCTTACTGGGCGGAGAAACTTAACATTGTTGCACTTGGACTTTGAAACCGCCCTATCTATTTTCGCCCCGGAACGGATTGTCCTTCGGCAGTGAGCAAGGCGGCTGCGCTGCTGTTCGATGAGTCACGCGGCTGGGTGTTGCGCGAGAACTGCTTCGACGAACTGGAGCGCTTTGTCGCTGCGGCAGCGAAGAGCGGCCACGAGTTGCGCGCCTACGACGATGCGCTCGATTTCGTCGCCGGGCAGCGCGATGCGGAACGACGGGCAGTCGCGTTGGACGGAATTTTTCCGCGCGGCGCGGACGACGCATCGCTGAAAAAATTGCTCAAGGCGAAGCTGTATCCCTATCAGGCCGAAGGCGCGCTGTTCGCGGTGCGGGCAGGGCGCGCGCTGATCGGCGACGAGATGGGGCTGGGCAAGACCATCCAGGCCATCGCGGCGGCGGAGATTCTGGTGCGGCATTTCGGCGTGTCCAGGGTGCTGGTGATCTGCCCGACTTCGCTCAAGTACCAGTGGCAGAGCGAGATCGCGCGCTTCGCCGGGCGCGAGTCGCGGGTGTTATCCGGCGGAAGGACGCAACGCCAGAAAGAATTTGCGCTGGACGATTTTTGTAAGATCACCAACTACGAGAAGCTCAAGTCCGACCTGAATTTGATCGCGGGCTGGGCGCCGGAACTGGTGATCGTGGACGAGGCGCAGCGGGTGAAAAACTGGAACACCATCGCGGCGAAGGCGCTCAAGCGCATAGATAGCCCCTACGCCATCGTGCTGACCGGTACGCCGCTGGAGAACAAGCTGGAGGAGCTGATTTCCATCGTCCAGTTCGTTGATCAGCACCGTCTCGGCCCGACCTGGAAGCTGCTGCACGAGCATCAGGTCAAGGACGAAGCGGGGCGCGTGACGGGCTACACCGGGCTGGAGAAAATTGGCGAAACGCTCGCGCCTGTCATGATCCGCCGCCGCAAGTCCGAGGTGCTGCTGCAATTGCCGGAACGCACCGACCAGAACCTGCTGGTGCCGATGACCGAGATGCAGATGGTTCATCATCAGGAGAACGCAGAGGTGGTGAGACGTATCGTGCTGCGCTGGCGCAAGACGAAATACCTGTCGGACACCGATCAGCGGCGGCTCACCTGCGCCTTGCAGAACATGCGCATGTCCTGCAACAGCACGTATCTGCTGGATCAGGAGAGCGACCACGGCGTCAAGGCGGACGAACTGGCGGCGCTGCTGGACGGCCTGTTCGCGCAGCCGGAGAGCAAGGCCGTGGTGTTCAGCCAGTGGACGCGCACGCACGACATCGTCATCCGCAGGCTGGAGGCGCGCGGCATCGGCTACGTCAGCTTCCACGGCGGCGTGCCGTCGGAAAAACGTCCGGCACTGATCGAGCGTTTCCGCGACGACCCGGAATGCCGCGTGTTTCTCTCGACCGACGCGGGCAGCACCGGGCTCAACCTGCAACACGCTTCCACGCTGGTGAACATGGACTTGCCGTGGAACCCGGCCATCCTCGAACAGCGCATCGCGCGCATCCACCGCATGGGGCAGAAGCGCCCGGTGCAGATCGTCAATTTCGTTTCCAAGGGCACCATCGAGGAAGGGATGCTGTCGGTGCTGGCGTTCAAGCGCTCGCTGTCGGCGGGCATCCTCGACGGCGGCACGGGCGAGATTTCGCTCGGCGGCTCGCGCCTCAACCGTTTCATGAAAGACGTGGAAAATGTCACCGGACAGATGGGCGAGGGCGAGGCCGTCAGCCCGGCGGAAGAGGCGGGCAATGTTGCCGCCGCATCTGGAGTGGAGCCGATAGAGACGGCGACAGATGGGAACAAAGCCGACGCTGGCATGGAGGCGCAGAAATCTGAAGATACCGCGCCAGGTCAGGCCAGCGCGGATCCTTGGGGCGCGCTGTTGCAGTTCGGTTCACAGTTAGTCACCGCGCTGACGGCAACCGATAATGGCGGAACGACACCCCACCCCTGGATCGAACGCGATCCGGCGACCGGCAGTCGTAGCCTCAAGGTGCCTTTGCCACCACCGGAAACTGCGAAACGGCTTGCCGATGCACTTGCGGTGTTGGCGGGCACTTTGCGGGGTAGCTGATACACCCCACTCATATTCGGAACTACGCGAATTATGTCGAGTTCTGCATATGAATGGGGCGGTGCTATTGAGATACCCGCTTCGGCGTTGAAGTCAGATTGAGGCTGCCAGGTGATATGACATGAGTGTGTTTCATTGTCTTGGCCTATAAGTTGGCGAACTTTATCACCAGTTGATACACTAACGCATGCAGGCAGATAACGGCATTGGTACGCTGCTTGATTTGAACGGCAACATCGTTCAGCAGGAGCATGGTTATTGGGTTGAGATTCATGCATGGCGCGTTGAACCCACTGTTTTGATACCTCACGGTATTCGTTACGCTTTAACACTGCACGAACAAAGTGGGGAGCGGGTGATGGGCTATGACAACGCGCACGCGGTGAAGTCATCGGCTCGCTTCAAATATGCGAGCAAGTACTGCAGTATGACCACAAGCACCGGCACATTTCCGATAGAGGTGTGCCTTATGAATTCAAGGATGCTTATCAACTGCTACGGGATTTCTTCGCGGACGTGGATCGAATATTGAAGGGGGCGGAAAAATGAAAAGCATCATGATAGGCATCATGCCGCAAGACAAGATTCGTGAACGCATCTACGCGATTGCCAAAGGCAAATACAAGCCGAAGCCAAGCGAACCCAAGATATGGTTCACTTCAATGAAGTCGCTGGCCGAAGTGCTCAGTGACGAAAATCGTGCGCTGCTCCATGTGATCAAGGACTCGCAGCCGGAGTCCATTTCGTCTTTGGCGGAGATGACCGGTCGCAAACCGGGCAATCTCTCCCGGACGCTCAAAACCATGTCCAACTATGGCATCGTCGAAATGAGGCGCGAAAAGAACCACGTGCGCCCGATTGCCAAAGCGACAGGCTTTCATATTGTGACGGCTTGAGCGGTTGCGCACAGCCAAAATGTTGGCGTGATTTTCCATACTCGTGTCAGTAGTGACTGCATAACCCAGCTCCCGGCTTTTGATGGATGAGTCCGCAAAACTGGACAACCTTCGCGCAGAGAATGCACTTCGTTTCAAAAATAGTTTTACAAGAAGCTCGATATGTATAACTTATCGCTTGCGCCAGGTAAAAGCGCACAACGGAATCAGGGTAAAAATGCAGCTAACTGGCTGCCCGGGGTTAGCGCATGACCTGGAAAATCGCCGTTATCGTGCCGAAATACGGCTTGGTCGGCGGCGGCGAACGCTTCGCCAGCGAAGTGACTGAACGCTTGGCGCAGAACGAGAATTTCGAGATACATGTTTTCGCGAACCAATGGATTGCCAGATCGGAGCGCATACGCTTCCACAAAGTCCCGATGATCAGCTTTCCGCGCTTTCTGCGCCCGCTGTCTTTTGCGTGGTTTGTGCGGCGCATGGTGGGCAGCATGAATTTTGATCTGGTGCATACCCACCACTGGATATTTCATGCCGACATATTCTCGGCGCATGGTGTTCCGCATGCCGGTTGGGTCAGGAACACCCGGAGCAAGTCCCCCAGCCTGTACGACCGCGCGCTGTCCGCTGTAGAGCGGCAGGCTTTGCGCAATGGTGCCTCGTCCCGCTTTCTTCCCGTTTCCTCCCTTGCCATGGCTGCGTTCCGCCGCGAATATGAGAATTTGCCGGGGCATTGGCAAATCGTCCACCCCGGAGTGGACATGCCCCGCTTCGCTACTCCAGACCGCAGCGTCTGCCGTACCGAAATCAGGGGGCGCTACGGGATGGGCGAGAACGACCTGCTCCTGCTGTTTGTCGGTATGAATTTCGAGATTAAGGGTCTCGATACCATCATTGCGGCACTGGCTAAAGCGCGCGCCATGCGACCGGAAGCCAATATCCGGTTGCTGGTGGTAGGGCGGGGCGACGCGAAGAAATACGGTAAAATTGCCGAAACGGCGGGTGTCGCCGGAGCGGTCACCTTCGCGGGAACGCAACATGCGGGGCTGGAGCGCTACTACCGCGCGGCAGATGCTTTTGTGTTGTTCTCGGCGTTTGATACTTTCGGCATGGTGGTACTCGAAGCGATGGCAGCGGGCTTGCCGGTGATCGTCAGCCCCAATGTCGGCGCGAAAGATCTGGTGGATGAAGGTGTCAATGGCTTTGTTCTTCCCGATTTCCGCGATGCGGATGCCGCTGCTGACAGGATAATTGGATTACTGGATAGCGGACGGCGCGAGAGCATGGGGGTGGCGGCACAATCTAAAGCTGGCGAGCAGACCTGGGAGCGGCTGGCGGAAAAGATGGCGGGCCTCTATCTGAATGTACTCTCCCAAAAGGGTTAGGCGTGACACAGGCTCTGCCGGATGTATCGGTTATCATCGTTTCATACAACACGGCTGATTTGCTGGAGGCCTGCCTTGAGTCTGTCCTCGCATCGAAGCAGGTTCTCTGTGAAGTTTTTGTGGTGGACAACGCCTCGAAGGATGGCAGCGCTGAAGTCGTCCGCGAAAGATTTCCTGCCGTTCGCCTGATCGCTAACGAGGACAACCGCGGATTTGGCGCAGCCAACAACCAGGCTTTGCGGGAATGTGCTGGCCGGTATGTCATATTTCTCAACCCGGATACAACTGTCGAGCCGGAATCGTTTTATAGGATGGTCGGGTTCATGGAGTCTCACCCCGCCGTGGGGCTGGCAGGCCCCAGGGTGCTCAACCCGGATGGTTCACGCCAGGATTCCATTTCGCTCCGCTATCCGGGCCATCGCTATGGCGCTGCCGACCTTGGCCCACTTCCGGGTGAAATTGCCTGTGTGTTGGGCGCATGCCAGATCGCCAGCCGGAAGCTGCTGCTCGAGCTTGGCGGGTTCGATGAGGATTTTTTCCTGTATGGAGAAGATCAGGACCTATGCCTGAGGATACGGAAACGCGGGCATGTAATCGGGCTGATTGACGATGCGGTTATCATGCATCATGGCGGGCAAAGCGAACGGCAAACCCTGCCAGAAGAAGTGGTCCGGAAAAAAATCCGGGCCGAATATTTGTTTTACCGGAAGCATTACAAGCCAGAGAGCATAAGGAAAATACGGAGAGCACAGCACGTGCAGGCGTTGTGGCGCATTTTTTCGATTCGGCTGCAGTACGCGCTTTCACCGGATAAAAATTCCATGCTCAACAAGCTTGCAAGGTACCGTGTGATTTGTAACGAAACGCAATCGGATTTTCTGGAGAAGGTGAACGTTTAGTATGGAACAAGCAGGAGAAGCGTGCCTCCTTTGCGGGGCGACGGATAAGGAACCGCTTCACCAGCAAGGTGAGTGGAAAATCTACCGTTGCCGGAAATGCGGCCTCGGCGTTCTGGAGCCACGGCCCAGCGCGGCAGAATTGGACTCCCTGTATCGCAATTCCTATTTCGTGACGCGTTACGACGAAGGCGCAGCCGTTGGATCCGAGGCGATGCGCAAGCGCCTTTCATGGGAGGCCCACCGCATCCGTTTCTTCCACCCGTTCCTGAAGAATGGGCGAGTTCTTGATATCGGTAGCGGTCGAGGCTACTTCCTGCTTGCTTGCCGGGAACGCGGATATGAAGTGGAAGGGTTCGACGTGTCCGACGATGCGGCAGAGTATGTTCGCAATACGCTGAAGATTCCGGTGACAACAGGGAAAATTGACGACGCGCCGTTCAAGGAGGGGGCGTTTGACGTGGTAACGATTTGGCATGCCCTGGAGCACATGGAAAATCCTCGCACCTATCTTGAAGGTGCGCGCCGCTGGTTGAGGCCAGGAGGGCTTCTGGTGGTGGATGTTCCAAACTACTTGAGTACGGATGCCTTGAGATATGGAGATGCGTGGGATGGCTGGTCGTTGCCGTACCATTTTTTTCATTTCACCCCGGAATCGTTGGACAAGCTCCTCGCGCAACATGGTTTTACGGTGATCAGGCGCAAAACGTACCACTCCGAGTGGGTTAAAAACCGTTTGCGAAAAATTCCGGTCATCAGCCTCTTTGCCCGGCTGATAGCGAAGCTATTCCCCGGCACCAGCTATGCGGTCGTTGCACGGAAATCCGATCTCCCGGGAAGGGCGAGCTAATGGGTAGCCAAGCCGAATACGATGCCTTGTACGAGGGCTGTTTAAGGCAATTCCTGGGGGAAGGGTTCCGGTTCAAAAGACTGGCAATCGCCGGGATAGACAACAATCCGGTTTTTGAAGTCAATGTGCCTGACATGCCGTTGCAGGAGGTTTGCTCCTTCCACCAGTCCGTATCGTCTGGCGATGAATATATCGCGCTATTAGCCGACCGCACTGAAAAGGGAATGAAAGACCGCGTGCCGCTCCCTGTCGCCCGTTTTGCCGATGGAGAATATGCGTTCTACGATGGCTCCCTGATGTGCAACGGCCTTTACCGTCAGGCGGAATCGGTGGCGGCAATACAGGCGGCCATCCCGGATCATTTGCGGGATATTCGATATCTGTCCGAGCATGGGATCTTGGCCCCATTGATTTTTCCGGGAAACATACGCCGCCAATCCTGGCTGCGTTCGCTCTTCAGGAAAAAAACCGGAAATGATATGGCGCTCCGCTTCCTCGAGTTGCTGGAAAAAAACGGTTTGAGGCTGACAGCCTCGAATTACATCCCCTTTTATGCGGTGTATGCCTATCTGTCTAGCATGCGGTTTGCGGAGGCGGTTGACGGGAAAACGGTGTGCATCGTCAATTCTGACTACAACGCGGCTGCGTGCGCGGACTGGTTTGCGCGGGCGGGTTCCCGGCCCAATCTGGTTCATATCCCCATATCGGATTCCTACGTCGCCACGCAATGGGATCAGATGCGCGAGAATGTGTTGCGGAGCGTTCCGAAAAATCCGGACTGCTTCATGGTGGGGGCTGGCGTTGGCGCTTTGCAGATATGCGTGGATATGGCGCGCAAGTTTTCCGTACCGGCGATTGATTCGGGGCACATTCTCAACATGATGAACGACCTCGAGAGCAAGTCCGCAGGACCCCGCCTTTACACCTATCGCCGATGAGCGGCTTGCTTCGCACCGCCCGCCGCTCGCTCCGAACATGGCGCAATCAGCTTCGCCTGGCGCGCGAGCAAAAAATCTATCAAGAGCTTTTTCTGGAGTGCGGGCTTGCCATCCCCGATGAGGCGGAAATCCGCGCTTGTGTAGTGAGCCGATTTCCCGGTAAGGCGCCGAAGAAAAAGGGCGAACTGCGTATTCTTTCCATCTACCACGACTACAACTGGGAAGGGGCGTCACTGGGCCCATCGCTGGCAAAGTTCGGCGAGGCTTGCCATCTGGATTGGCGCGACCCCGAACTCGCAGCAGGCGGGCAGCCGGGTGTTGCAGGGTGGAAAGAAGCGATGAATGCCGGACTTCTGGATAGAGTGAACAGCCTGGCTGCCGAAAGGCCGTTCGACGTTGTTTTCTCCTACCTTTCAGGCGGGCAGGTTACGGGAGAAACAATAAATGGTTTGCGCGGGCTAGGTGCGCCCATGGTAAATCTTGCGCTCAACGACAAGGAGTCGTTCGTGGGCAAAATGCGTGGCGGATATGCCGAGGGCGCGCGCGACATTTGCCGCTACTTCGATTTGTGCTGGACCAGCACCGCCGATGCTCTCGGAAAATATGTCGTCGAGGGCGCTACGCCGCTCTATCTGCCGGAAGGCGCCAACCCGGACATACACAAGCCTTATGATGAAGAAAGAATTTACGATGTCTCCTTCGTCGGGCAACGCTACGGGAACCGCCCTGAAGTTATTTCGCGTTTGAGCGATGCCGGAATACGGGTTGAGGTATTTGGGCCGGGGTGGCAAAACGGCCCGTTGTCAACCGAAGAGATGGTGCGCACCTGGTCGCGCAGCAAAATCAATCTTGGCTTCGGTGGCGTGTTGGGCCACAAAGAGACCTATTGCCTCAAAGGGCGGGACTTCGAGTTACCCATGAGCGGGGGGCTTTATTTGACCGAGCATCATGATGAGCTGGTGCCGTTTTACGAAATTGGCCGCGAAATCATTACCTATACCGGCTTCGATGATCTGCTTGAAAAGATTCGCTGGCTGTTGCTGAACCCAGACCAGTCGGATGCGATACGACGCGCGGGCCGGGAACGCGCCCTGCGGGAACACACTTGGGAGATGCGCTTCGAGCGGGTGTTCCGGTTGCTTGGTGTGCTGGTTTGAAGTTTTTTGAGGAATTGCCATGTCGCAAAAAAAAGGTTTTTTCCGTTCGCTGAAGCGGCAACACGACAGCTTCCGCAAAGAGCGGCGCTATCTCGAGGCGATACGCTTGGGCAAATACGCATTGCCTCCGCAGGCCATCAAACTGGCGGTGATCCACAACAATGTGCCCGCACCCAGACCGCGCGTGTTCGTGGAGACGGGAACTTATTATGGCGACACGGTGGAAGCGGTCAAGCGCCTGTATGCGAGCGTAATATCCATCGAGGTGGATGCGGCGCTGCATCGCAAGGCCTGCGAGCGGTTTGCGGCGGATGCCAATGTGCGCATCGTGCATGGCGATTGTGCGGGCGAGATGCCTGTCATCCTGGCCGGGTTGCAGGAGCAGGCCGTGTTCTGGCTGGACGGGCATTACAGCGGAGGCGTGACCGGCAAGGGCGTGGTGGAGGACCCGATACTCATATCGTTAAGCCAGATCGCGTCTCATCCCGTCAAGGATCATGTGTTATTTATTGATGATGCGCGCACCTTCGATGGGCAGAAAGGCAGTCCGGATATTTCGGATGTCTTCAACTGGATCAAGAAAATCAATAGCCGATATGTCATCAGGGTGCAAAACGATATTATTGTAGCCTCGGTCAGGCCGTCTCAAGTTCTTTGAGAAGGCTGGAGGATGTGGCTTTGCCCGACCGTAGAACCGGGCTGAACAACAGTACAAGGAAACTGGTTGAAATGGATGCACGTCTGTTAGGATACGAGAAAAATATAACTTCCCAATTCGGGGAAGACGGGATAATCGAAGAGATATTGAATCGCATCGGTATCGGGAACGCATTCTGTGTTGAGTTCGGGGCATGGGATGGGAAGCACCTCAGTAATACATGGCGCTTATGGCATGAGCAAGGCTGGGGGGCGTTGCTGATAGAAGGTGATGAAGGCAAGGCGGCGCAGCTCGAGAAAAGCCTGGTTTCTTTTTCCAATGTGGCTTCATATTGCGCGTACGTCGGCTTGGAGGAAGAGAGCAAGCTGGACACAATTCTGGCAAGAGCCGGCGCGCCACAGGTCATAGATGTCCTGTCAATTGATATAGACGGAAACGACTATTACGTATTTGAATCACTGAATGCATTTTCTGCAAGGGTAGTATTGGTCGAATTCAACCCGACAATTCCCCCGCACATCGAATTAATCGCACCGCCCGGAAATTATTTCGGAGCATCCGCGTTGAGCCTATACAAACTGGCCAAAAAAAAGAACTATTCATTGGCTGCCTGCACCACAACAAATCTCATTTTTGTCATGGATAGCGATTTTGTAAAGCTGGGTATCGAGGAACCGGCGCTAGGTGCGATCATGCCTACAGACTGCCTGACATATGTCATAACCTCTTTTGACGGGACAAGCTATTTATCTCGCCAGCCACCATATTTAAGCATGAAGGAACTTGGTCGTGGCGGTTGGCTCAAGACTTTGGTCAAGAACAGGAAGGATGGGAATCTGGGTTATTTAGAGAATCAGGTGGGGACGATCCTGCCAGTTTCTATCAAGTTGAGGCCGAGATAACTCCCAGGATGTCCAACGCTGTATCAGCAACTGGTTCGGCATTCAGCTCATCAAGACACCTGCTTTCCCCGCTTCCATCACACCCCATCATATTGCACGGTACGCAACCCATTTCAGGACTGACGATCCTGTGCTGCTCGTTGACAATACGCCACCCACGCCAATCTGTGGGGCCATGTATCGTGATGGTCGCCGTACCCAGAGCTGCGGCGATATGGGACGCGGCGCTATCTACCCCCAGATGCAGACGGCTCAACGAAACTGCGGCAGCAAGTTCTCCGAGTGTGGTTTTCCCTGCCAGATTGATGGCGTGGCCTTTGCTGCTTTCTACAATTTTCTGGCAGCCGACCGCTTCTTCCGGTGAGCCAACCAGCACGGCAGGCATGCGGTATGCCTCCCATAATTTGGCAATTACCTGTACCCATTTTTCGTCGCTCCATTCCTTGTATTTCCAGCGCGAATAGGGGTTGATCGTAATCATCCCGGCTTCTGGAGAAGCACCGGCTTCTGCAAGCATTTCTTTGGCGCGCACCAGATCGGAAGGGGCAACATACAGCTTCGGGCTGGAGTTCTCCGTATCTATTCCAAGTTCCCGCACGACGCGCAACGATTGATCCGCGCCGGGATGCACGGGCGGCGGCGCAACCTTGAGATCGCGGATGACTTGTGTAAAAAGCATGTCATGCCAGAACTGCTCCCGGATGCCCCGGCAGCCTATGCGCGATTTCGCTCCGCTGAGGAACGAGAGTAGCGCGCCGCGGTCGCCGGTGCGCAGGTCTATTGCAAGGTCGTAATGCTTTTGCCGAAGGTTGCGCACGAATGCCGCATATTCCCGCAAGCGGCGAAACAAGGGGCCGCGCACTCTCGATGTCTCAATGACTTCATGCAGATGCGGATCGGCAGCGAGCAGGTTTCCGCAGGGTTTGAACACGAGGATGGACAAACGCGCGGCGGGGTGGCATTCCTTGATTGCGCGCATGGTCGGCGTAGTCAGGACGACATCACCGATATCGCCGAGTTGGATCAGCAAGATATTCCGGGGAGGAGAGTCGGGGGCTGTTTTCATGAAGCGTCGCGTCGGTTCCTGTTCGACGCGCACCTGGCGAGGTTATCTTGCGGGCCTGCGGATGGCTACGAAATTGGAATAACAGAATTGTTCGAGCTCTTCACGGTACTTTTCGATTCTTATCAGATAGCCGGAGGGAGTGGTGCGGAACAGTTCCATCGGGGTGTTTTCAAAAAAGTGCCAGTAATCTCTGAAAAATCTGCGCGTATCTATGTTGCAGCCCCCAAACTCGAACAGGATGATGTCAATCCCATGTCCGGCAATCATGTTCGTCGCACCCGACAAGGCATCCAGTTCGTGGCCTTCAATATCCAGTTTCAGAAGATGGATATGTCCGATGCCGCGAGCCCGGCAGTAACCATCCAAAGTGGTAAGGCGAACGGGTTCCGAGCGATTGAAATTTACTCCGTAATGGGCCAGATCGCGCTTGGTCAGCGATGCGCCTTCGTCGCCAGCCTCGCCAAAATATAGCACGGCATCACAGTCCTCCTTCCCTAACCCAAGATTGTTCAGCTTGATATGCGCGCCAGTCCGAGCATTGGCTTCCAGCATCCTGAAAGTCTGCGGGCTGGGCTCGAAGCAGTGAACTTCGTAGTTTTTTTGCCCGAGGCTGTTCTGAATATATGCCAGGAATTGCCCCTTGTTTGCGCCAACATCGAAAATGCAATAGGGCGGTTGGCTATGTTTCTCGAGCAGGTCGAAGACGACGAACTCGCCATCGGTGAAGAAGTTGCCACTGGTGCCGATTCCCATGGCGTGATTCAGCGCGCGCGATTGTTTTGCGAACAGCCGTTGCACAAAGGCGTTGCCGGAAATTCGAACCAGAAATTTCTCATAAACCCCCACGGAGCTTCTCCTTATTTCGTGAACTGGAAAAGGCCGCAGCCGTATTTCGCATCCTTCCCCATTGCGGGATCAACGTTTTGCAGGAAGCGTCCCTTGTCATTGACGAATGAAAATTCGACCAGTTTCAGGCCGGAAAAGTATTCCAGTATTTGCCCGGTGGAGTGGATGCGATGCGCATTGAAACAGACGCGCGGTTTACCGATAGGCAAACCAAAATACAAGCTTCCTCCCGGAGCGAGCACCCGTTTTAATTTCCGGCAGGCCTTGATCGTGCCTAATGGGTCGAGAGGGTCGCCATAGCGGCCCAGGCCGATATGTTCGGCCACATGCAGGCAGGAAAGTGAAGCTATCGAATCGTCGGGATAGGGCATTCCAAGAATGGAGCCCGGTTTGCTTTCAAGGTTTGGCAGGTCGGTAACCAGCGGGCGTATATCAATAAAGGTTGCCTGCGTGACTGCGGACAGAAAGCCGACATAGTCCACCTTGGAGCCAACATCAACGTGGGCTTTTGCCCCGCTCTCGAAGATTTTCCGGAAGGCCCATATATCCTGATAAAAGTAGTGCGTGTCGAATTCGGTCGTGGAGGTTCGCTCGTTCAGTATCGGGTACAGGTCGCGCGCTGCTACGTTTTCTGCGCCCTCCATGCTCTTGTACTGGCGAAGCTCGGAAAAGAACGAAATATATTTCTGGATGTTTTTAAGTTTGAGCTTGAATTTCATTTCTGTGGCTGGTGCTGGCGTTTAGCCTGTGTCAGGCAGCGCTTAGGGTTTTGCGAAAATATGCCACGGTTTCCTTGAGTCCATCTTCCAGGCCGACCTTGGGGGACCAGTCCAAAGCATTTTTTGCCAGCGCGATATCCGGCTGCCTTTGGCGCGGGTCGTCGTGGGGCAACGGTTTGTAGACTAGCTTGCTTTTTGATTGGGTGAGTTTGAGTGTTGTTTCCGCCAGTTCGAGCATGGTGTATTCGCCGGGGTTGCCGAGGTTGACGGGGCCGGTGATGTCGTCCGCTGAATTCATCAGCCGCAGGAACCCTTCAATCATGTCATCCACATAGCAAAAGCTCCGGGTTTGCAGGCCATCCCCATAGATGGTGATATCTTTTCCCTGCAACGCCTGGACGATGAAATTGCTGACCACCCGGCCATCGTTCGGGTGCATCCTCGGGCCGTAGGTGTTGAATATACGCGCCACCTTGATCAGCAGATTGTGCTGTCGCCAGTAGTCGAAGAAGAGCGTCTCGGCGCAGCGCTTGCCTTCGTCGTAGCAGCTGCGGAAGCCGATGGGGTTTACCCTGCCCCAGTAGCCTTCGGGTTGCGGATGCACTTCCGGATCGCCATAAACTTCTGAAGTGGACGCCTGGAAGATTTTTACCCGCAACCGTTTTGCCAGGCCCAGCATGTTAATCGCGCCATGGACGCAGGTTTTTGTCGTCTGCACCGGGTCGCGCTGGTAATGTATTGGCGAAGCCGGGCAGGCCAGGTTATAAATCTGATCCACTTCCACAAAAAGCGGGAAGGTGATGTCGTGGCGCATCAGCTCGAAATGGTTGTTGCCGAGAAGATGGCGCACATTGTCCTTGCCGCCAGTAAAAAAATTATCTACGCATAAAACATCATTTCCATCCTTAATGAGGCGTTCGCACAGATGCGACCCTAAAAAACCAGCGCCCCCAGTAACCAGGATGTGTGAATTGATCACAGCCATTTTTCTATCTGCCATGCTGCTTATACCGTTAATGAGCGTTATGTAAATGGTAATGCCGGATCAACAGTGTCATGATTCGCGGGCGCTTCTAAAAATGCCTCGCTCACGCTTTGACATAACCAGCAACTTGGCTGACATTCCCTGGCAGCCTGGCCGGATGGCTGGTAGTTTAATCAGGTTCAGCGCGAACGGATAACTTGCTGGTTTGCAATAACGGTCGTTTGCACTGCACCTGCCGGCAGACAGGCAGGTCGAAGTGCAATTTTTTAGAAGCGCCCTGATGTCAAGCCAGACAATAAACAATTTATTATGCACCACGCTTAATATGCTGCCATTGTACTAGCAATCGAGATGGGGGGCGGTGCTCGGAGGCGGTGGGGAGGCAAGACAAATCCGGTGGATGGACAACTTTTAGCATGATGCGTCAGACGGCGAGTTTCTGCTGGAACACGGCGCAATGGACATGGCCGTTGGTCGCCGCGAGATGCGGAAACAACTTGCGGCCTTCATCACCTTGCTGACCAGCCAGCCGAAGGTGGCGGAGACTGATGCGGCATGGTTTGCAATGTGTATCGTAACGGGATACATTCGCTTTCGTGATAAAAACCTTCCGGCACAAAGGCATCCAGACGTTCTTCGAGAAAGGCGGCAATGCCGGTATATAGCCCGCACATGTGGCTGTACTGGCCCGCCAATTGTGGCAGCTAAACGATGCGTGCATCGCATCCGACATGAACATGCCGGGCTGGAAGCGGCATCCTTTGGGTGGCGAGTTATCAGGTCACTGGTCGGCATGGGTGAATGGCAACTGGCGGCGGACTTTCGCATTTGAAGGCGTGGTGCCATTCTGGTGGATTATCGGGGCTATCACTGAAAGGCGAGCATGGCAAAGATGTTTAACCCGCCGCATCCGGCGACAACCTTGCGTGAAGACGTACTGCCCGCACTGGGGCTTTCCGTAGCGGAGGCAGCGCGGCAGCTTGGTGTTTCCAGAGTGCAATTGTCTCGCGTCATTAACGAGCGTGCAGGAATTTCTGCCGACCTGGCTTTGCGCCTGGAAGCCTGGCTGGCAACACCGGAAGGCGGCCCCAGCGCAGAAAGCTGGCTGCGCGGGCAGGCAGCATTCGACTTGTGGCAAGCAGCAAAGAAAAAACATCCGCGTGTGCAGCGTGCGGTGATGCGGACGTGATTGTGGAACGCTGTCATAGGTGGAAGCAACTTGCGACCCTCATCACTTTGCTGACCAATCAGCCGAAAGTGGCGGAGATCGAGGTTGCCTGATTTTAATCAATAGAGCTAGAGAAGGGGCGTGCCATGTCGTTCTATATTCACGGCGACAATCTCAAGAATAAACTCAAAAACGAGAAAAACCAGATCAATCGCTCTTATCTCGAAGAGATTAAGAAGTGCTATGGGGCTTGGCGTGGGGCAATTGATGCGCTAAAGGGTGAGCGGAATAAGAGAGGAATCACCAAACTTGTAGCGGGGCTAAATGCCTACAAGGATTTCGTCGATCAGCCGAAATTTCGCAAGGAAAAAGGAAACCAAAACGGTTTTACTTCGCAGTCGAAACTACATTCCACCGTCATTGAGGAGTTCATGTATCACCTGCTTTCTGCTATTCCTACGCTTGCGGGGAAACATTTGGAATATGGCCCAACCAACGCTTACTCAAACTTGTATTTCGCACCTGCGAATTTGCAGTCGTTTGAAACGAAAGGTGGATTGACAATTAACACCAAAGATCAGGACTTCGCTATCTCGAAAAAAGTGAAACTGTTTACATTGTTGCCCTCCGCTGGAGAGCCTGAAAGTTGCGATATTCATATTCCTGTTGTTTCCATCGAGTGTAAAACCTATCTCGATAAAACCATGTATGAAGGATCGGTGGCGACCGCTGAAAAAATCAAGCGAGGCAACCCCTACAGCCTGTTTCTGATTGTGACGGAAACATATGAAGTTTCTGCCGATGTTGATCCCGCTTACTCTGAAATTGACCAGATTTACGTGCTGCGCAAGCAGAGCAATCGTGACAAGAAAAAGCCTATTCAGGCCGATATTGTTGAGGATTTGTACAAAAGTGTAGAGAGCCATTTGAGTGCTTCGTGGCGCGATGTAGGTCAAAAAATAAAAGCCGGGAAACTGATCTGATGCGTATTGTTGACTTATTCGCCGGATGCGGTGGATTTTCACAAGGTTTCAAGCGCGCCGGGTTCGAGTCAGTGTTGGCGCTCGAAATTGACGAGTGGGCATCGGAAACATTTACAGCGAATCATCCCGGAACGAAAGTCATCACCCAAGACGTAAGGCAGGTGTCAGCCAGCAAGTTGGGATTGTTGGCAATTGATGGTGTAATCGGCGGGCCACCTTGTCAGGGATTTTCGCTTTCCGGCAATCGCGACCAGAAAGATCCACGCAACAGCCTGTTCATGGAGTTTGTACGCTTTGTGCGGGAGTTGCAGCCCAGGTTTTTTGTGATGGAGAACGTGCTCGGCCTGCTGTCAATGAAGACGCGCGAACATCGCCCTGTAGTTGAAATCATTGCGGAAGAATTCTCGAAATCCGGCTATCGGTTGATGAATATCGTACTTAATGCGGCTGATTTCGGGGTGCCACAGTCACGTCAGCGCGTGTTTTTTATCGGGCTGCGTTCAGACTTGCCGTTCAATGTGTTCTTATTGAACCCCATGAATGCAAATTCAGTCCGCGCTCAAGTCAACCTGTGGGATGCGATTTCAGATTTACCAAACCTAAAGGCGGGTGAAGGCGCAGAGCAACAATGCTACGGGATGGCGCCACAAAACGCATATCAAATGCTGATGCGTGCTGGTTCCAACACAATTTACAACCATGTCGCCATGCGGCACACCCCTCGTATTGTTGAGCGTTTCAAGCAGATTTCATATGGGCAGTCGGTCAAGGATGTCTCGCCCGAGCACAGTCAGCGCAAGCGTGGTGATGCGGGACTGGTCAGCGGCAAAGTGTTTGCTCAAAACAATATGCGCCCCCACCCTGATCGGCCCTGTCCAACAGTCGCTGCTAGCTTCCAGTCGAATTTTATTCATCCCCATTTGCACCGCAACTTTACGGCGCGTGAGGGGGCGAGAATACAATCTTTTCCAGATAGCTATACTTTTAAAGGCAAGCGAACGACGATGTCGTGGGAAAAGAGCTTGTCTCAATATCAGCAAATCGGGAATGCGGTTCCTCCTGTGCTGGCAGAAGCGATTGCCAACACTCTGAAGGAGTATCTGGTCCACATAAGCGAAATTAGAGATGTGTTGCCTGACGAGATGCGGCAAAGAACGCTTTTTGTTTAGCTATCTTTTCACTGGACAAGGCTAGGCCGATTACATTCGCTATGCATCGTTCATTGGTCGACTGGCTAACCTACCTCGAATCCCTGCACCCCAAAACCATTGCACTCGGCCTCGAGCGCGTTGCCGCAGTCAAACAGCGGCTGAACCTCCGGCCTGATTTCCCCATCATCACGGTCGGTGGCACCAATGGCAAAGGCTCGGTGTGTGCGATGCTGGAAAGTATTTTGCACGCCGCCGGATACCGCGTCGGCTGCTATACCTCGCCGCATTTGCTGGACTACAACGAACGCGTGCGCATCGCAAAAAAATCGGCAAGCGATGCCGAGCTGTGCGCGGCGTTTGAAAAGGTCGAGCGGGCGCGAGCAATGAATATACCGGGCTTCATTGCGCCTTCCCTCACCCCAGCCCTCTCCCGAAGGGAGAGGGAGCAAGCGCCCCTTCCCCCTTCGGGGGAAGGTTGGGATGAGGGAGCGCCTGCGGAGATTCCCCTCACCTATTTTGAATTTGGCACCTTGGCCGCGATGCAATGTTTTATCGAACGCGGGGTGGAGGTCGCCATTCTCGAAGTGGGGCTGGGCGGCAGGCTGGATGCGGTGAATGCGTTCGACAGCGATTGCGCGGTGGTGGCCAGCGTGGACATAGACCACACCGATTATCTGGGCGATACGCGCGGGGCCATTGCATATGAGAAAGCGGGCATATTCCGCTCCGGCAAGGTGGCGATATTCGGCGATGCGGATATGCCGGAGGCCGTCGCCAGCGAAGCGCAGCGTATCGGAGCACAGATGTGGAGATTGGGGCAGGAATTTTCTTTTGAGGAAAATAATTTCCCCTCCTCCACAAGCGGGGGTGAGGGTAGTGACGACAGAACGCACTCCATTTCTATTGCACAGCCCCTCACCCTAGCCCTCTCCCGCATGCGGGAGAGGGAACAGAACCTGGCTCAATGGCATTATCGCGGCCCGTGCGGGATGCGCGCCGCCCTCCCCAGCCCCGCCCTGCGTGGCGCATACCAGCTCAACAACGCCAGTGCGGCGCTGGCGGCGCTGGATGCGCTGAAGGACAGGTTGCCGGTAAGCATGGAAGCGGTGCGGCGCGGCCTGGTCGAGGTTGCTTTGCCGGGACGCTTTCAGGTGCTGCCGGGCAGGCCGCAAATCATCCTGGACGTGGCGCACAACCCGCACGCGGCACACGCGCTGGCGCGCAACCTCGCGACCATGCCGCCTTGCGGCAAGACGTTCGCGGTGTTTTCCATGCTGAAGGACAAGGACATTGCCAGTGTGGCGCGGGCGCTCGATGGGCAGGTGGATATCTGGCTGGTGGCCGGGATCAGCGCGCCGCGCGGGCTACCCTCCGCAGAGCTGGCGCAGGTGTTGCGCGAAACGGGGGTGAGAGGCCCGGTGCGCACTTTCGACACAGTGGCGGACGCAGTGCGGCAAGCCTGCAAGGAGGCCGCCGAAAATGATAGAATCGCGGCCTTCGGTTCGTTCTATACGGTGGCGGAAGCGATGCGTGCGTGCGGTCTGCGGTACGCCTGATTTTCGCCTGGAAGCACGCCGTGGCGCGGAAACGCACAATGGGAAATAACTGATGGATGAAGAATCCAACCTGAAGCGCCAGGCGAGGCGGCGGCTGATCGGCGCGGTGGCGCTCGCGACCGCCGTCGTGGTGCTGCTGCCCATGCTGCTGGACAGCGAACCCAAACCGGCGAGCCAGGATATCGAGCTGCGCATCCCCAACAAGGACAAGGTTGGCGAGTTTGCGCCGAAGATGGATTTGCCGCCCGCAAGCTTGCCTGCCGTAACGCTTCCCGCCTCCTCTTCGGTTGTGGCAGCTACAGTCATTGCCGCCTCACAGGTAGCGGCGGCGCCCGAGGCAGTTGCCGCGACTAAGGTTATGGAGAGCGTCTCCGCGCTCGCGAAGGCCACAGAAGACACATCGAACGGGCATGGCAAAGAAGTCATCCCTGGAAACGGAGCACGCCAAGCCCGTTCCCCTCACCCCAGCCCTGATAGAACTACTAGCCATTCGACTACGCCCGCAAGCGGGCAAGTCGCTGGTTATCTCCCGAAAGGAGAGGGGGCAAACGATTCGCTACGCGAGCCTTCCGTTAAGGCCAAACCCGCAGATCCGTCGCAAGCCGGATTGCAGCAAAGTTTCATTGTGCAGGTTGGCGCCTACTCCAAGACCGATACCGCGCACTACTTGCAGAAAAAATTGAGTAAGGAGGGTTTCAAGGCCTATACCGAAAAGGTGGCCGACAAGACCCGTGTCCGCGTCGGTCCTTTTGCCGCGCGCGAGCTTGCCGAAAAAGCACGCCACAAGCTTGAGGCGCAAGGGCTCCATCCGGAAATCGTCGCCCTGCCGCAATGACCTGGTTTGATTACATCGTCATCGGGGTAGTCGTTCTGTCGGCGCTGCTGGGGTGGTGGCGCGGCCTGGTGTACGAGATCCTGTCGCTGTTGAGCTGGGTGGCAGCCGTCCTGGTGGCGCGCCTGCTGGCCAACAGCGCCTTGCCCTACATGCCGGTCGCGCTGGGCGCGGAAACCGTCCGCACCGCGGCGGCCTACGCATCGCTGTTCATCGGCACCCTGTTGGTCGGCAGCATTGCGGCCTGGGGATTGTCCAAACTGGTGAAATTTGTCGGGCTGGGCTGGCTGGATAGCGCGCTCGGCATTTTGTTCGGCACAGTTCGCGGCGTGCTGGTGGTGCTGGTGCTGGTGCTGCTGGCGGGTCTGACCGGCCTGCCGAAGGAAACGGCCTGGCGCGATGCCTGGTTGAGCAAGCCGCTGGAAAGTGCCGCACTGCTCACCAGGTCATGGCTGCCCGACAACGTGGCGCAGCGCGTGCATTATTAAATCCGAGGAAATTAAAACATGTGCGGCATTCTAGGCGTCGTTGCCCATACACCGGCCAACCAGATCCTGTATGACGGGCTGCTGGTGTTGCAGCATCGCGGCCAGGATGCCGCCGGCATTGCCACCCTTGATGGCAGCACCTTCCATATGCACAAAGGCAACGGGCTGGTGCGTGACGTGTTCCGCACCCGCAACATGCGCGCGCTGCAGGGCACTGCGGGCATCGCGCACGTGCGCTACCCCACCGCCGGTTCCGCCATTGACCACAATGAGGCGCAGCCGTTCTACGTCAATTCGCCGTTCGGCATCACGCTCGGCCATAACGGCAACCTGACCAACACCAGGCAGTTGCAGGAAGACCTGTTCCTGGAAGATCGCCGCCATGTGAACACCAGCTCCGATTCGGAAGTGTTGCTCAATGTGCTGGCGCACGAGTTGCAGGAAAAGTCCAAGAAATACCGCCTCGACATCCAGACTATCTTCGCCGCCGTCTCGGGCGTACACCGCCGTTGCCACGGCGCTTACGCGGTGGTGGCCATGATCGCGGGCTACGGCTTGCTGGCGTTCCGCGACAGCTACGGAATCCGCCCCCTGGTATTGGGTAGCCACCAAACCGCGAGCGGTACGGAATACCTGATCGCCTCGGAAAGCGTGGCGCTGGACACTCTGGGCTTCAAGCTGTTGCGCGACATTGCGCCGGGCGAAGCGGTATTCATAGATTTCGACGGCAACTTTCACAGCCAGCAATGCGCGAAAAACCCCACGCTGAACCCGTGCATATTCGAATATGTCTACCTGGCGCGCCCGGATTCGGTGATTGACGGCATTTCGGTATACGAGACACGCCTGAATATGGGCGAAAGCCTGGCCGACAAAATTGCGCGCATCTGGCCGCAGGCGGATATAGACGTGGTCATCCCGATCCCGGACTCCAGCCGCCCCAGCGCCTTGCAGCTCGCCAACCGCCTCGGCATCCCGTTCCGCGAAGGCTTTGTGAAGAACCGCTACATCGGTCGCACCTTCATCATGCCGGGGCAGGAAATGCGCAAGAAATCGGTGCGCCAGAAACTGAACGCGGTCAACGTCGAGTTCAGGAACAAGAATGTCCTGCTGGTGGACGATTCCATCGTGCGCGGCACCACCAGTTGCGAGATCGTGCAGATGGCGCGCGATGCCGGAGCGCGCAAGGTGTATTTCGCCTCCGCCGCGCCACCGGTGCGCTTCCCCAACGTCTACGGGATTGACATGCCGTCGCGCCGCGAACTGATCGCCACCGGGCGCACCGATTCCGAAATCTGCCGCGAAATCGGCGCGGACGGGCTGATCTATCAGGATCTGGACAGCCTCAAGGCGGCAGTGAGCAAAGCCAACCCGTCCGTGCGGTATTTTGATGCCTCATGCTTCGACGGCGATTACATCACCGGCGACATCACGCCGGAATACCTCGACGAAATCGAAGCGGCGCGCGAAAACGGCAACGCCAACAAGGCTGACGACATCGCTCAAATGGATCTCAATCTCGCCATCAGCGGATAAGAGGGCGCTTCCAGCATTCATATTTCGTCGCTCCCTGTGGGGCAAGCCGCTGATGCCAAAGGCCGGCAATCCGCAACGCAACGGGTTGCGCACGGAGATGACGCAACGGCAACAGCCACGCACGGGTGGGGGAAACGGGCAGGGTGAGTTTCATAATCAGGGGTGGCGTTTGCCATGCCCGTCAGGATAACTACGGCAACGACATAATCCGCCCGCAAGACAAGTAATGAGCAGCACGATCCAACCCCCACCCCCACCCTCTCCCTCTCCCTCCCTCTTGAAGGGAGAGGGTGAACTCTTTCTGGCGGACGTACAATTCATGCGCGCCGCGCTGGAGCTGGCGCGGCAGGCTGAAGCGGCAGGCGAGGTGCCGGTGGGTGCGGTGGTGGTGAAGGGGGGCGAGATCATCGGGCGCGGCTTCAATGCGCCGATCTCACGCCGCGATCCTTCCGCCCACGCCGAAATGATGGCGCTACGCGATGCGGCGCAGACGTTGGGCAATTACCGGCTGGCGGGGTGCGAGCTGTTCATCACGCTGGAGCCGTGCCTGATGTGTGCGGGGGCGATCATGCATGCGCGTATCGCGCGCGTCGTGTTCGGTGCGCATGATCCAAAGACGGGAGCTGCGGGAAGCGTGGTGGATTTGTTTGGCGACATCCCTCACCCCCTGCCCCTCTCTCGGGTGCAGGGGGAAGTAATACGGTTGAACCATCACGCATGCGTCGAGGGCGGGGTGCTGGCGGAAGAGTGCGGCAAGTTGTTGAGCGATTTCTTTGCCGCACGAAGGGCGCAGAAGCAGAACGATCCGCCCCGCCTCAACCCTCTTCCGAAGGGAGGGCAATGAGGATTGCCATTCACCTCCCCTCTCAAACGCTCGAACTGCTCGATGGCGCGGGTCGGCTGCTGCGCCGCTACCCGGTTTCTACCGGCGCTAACGGCGTGGGGGAGGAAAACGGGAGTTTCTGCACGCCGCGCGGGCGGCACATCATCCGCGCCAAAATTGGCGCGGGCCAGCCACCGAACACGGTGTTTGTGCGCCGCCGCCCGACCGGAGAAATTTATACGCCAGAGCTGGGCGCCCAGTATCCGGGGCGCGACTGGATACTCACGCGCATTCTGTGGCTGTCCGGCTGCGTGCCGGGATATAACCGCCTCGGATCATGCGACACCATGAGGCGCTACATCTACATCCACGGCACACCGGACGAAACGCCCTTGGGCAGGCCGGGCTCGAAAGGCTGCGTGCGGATGTGCAACAGCGACTTGGTCGAGCTGTTCGATCAGGTGCCAGCGGGGACTGCGGTTGATCTGATTGCTTGAGGATTTTCCTGAAAGCACGGCGACGGTCGCCCCCGGTCATGAAGCGTGCCATACCCGTTTCCCCCGCCCCTTGAAGGAAAACAGGCGAGGACTGTGTTCTCTGTGGCATGAATTGCGGTTTTAAGGTTCATTTGGCGCTCAACTCTGCCGCCAATGCCGCGAGAGGAATGGCCTCGATGTCGGGCGCAAGGCGGTAGCGCTCCCCGCCGGGATAGACCACAAATTTTCTGGCGGGAGCGAGGTCCGCGCAGGCGGCGTGGAAGCCGCGCTCCAGTTTTGGCGCGAGGCTGCGCTTGACCTCGATGGCCCACAATTGCCCGTCCGGCCAGGATAGCAGCAGATCAACCTCCGCACCTCCTCCGGTGCGGTAGAAATACCCCTGCACCTGGGACGGGGCGCAGGCAAGCAGGTTTTCGATGGCAAAGCATTCCCAGCTTTGCCCGACCACCGGGTGGCCGAGCAAGGCTTCCTTGTTCTGGATACCGAGCAGCGCGTGAACCAGCCCGCTATCGCGCACATAAACCTTGGGCGACTTGACCAGCCGCTTGCCCGGATTGGCGTGCCAAGGCGGCAGGCGGCGCACCAGCAGCAGGTCAACCAGCAAATCGAAAAAGTGGAAAAAATTGGACGCTGATGAGTGGAAAGTATTGGACGCTGTTTGACAAGCGTGGGCAACCGCGTCGGCAAGTTTTTGGTATGGAAGTCGTTTAACCATCCCTGCAATTCTGGAGGTCTATTCCATGAATTGCAAGGATAATGCTTGGCTGGTCTGCGGAATTGTTGCGCCGACATTCCCGCAACACTTGGCGCAACAACGAGAAAGGGTCGAGTTCGCGGCCCTCGTGTTTGTGGAGCGGGAAAGCTCAGGAACGGGAACGCCGTCGCGCGGTAAAGCCCAGCAACCCCAGACCGGCCAGCAGCATCGCGTAGGTTTCTGGCTCTGGGACAACGCCGATGGAATTTCCGTCGCGCACAGCCAAGGTGGACGGACCGTCCCACCACCTACCGGTCGAGTTCTGGTAGCCGGTCATGTGGAAGAACACCACCGAGATGGCAGGATCAAACGGCGCGTCCGTACCGGTCCAGTAGTGATTGGACTGAACGTTCTGGAACAAAGCCAGGTTGGAATTATGCGTGGTCAGAATCGAACTATTCGCGACACCTCCCAGTTCGTTGTAGAACAAATGCCCCATCTCGCTACCGGTGCAGTTGTAGCCCCAGGACTCAAATTGACAGGTGGCATCGGGTTTCAGCGCAGTGGGCAGGCGCCAGTCGCTGAAGCCCAGGTAATTGGCGGCGTTCATCCCGGCTATCCAGTTTTGGGCGGTGTACCAGCTCATCGTTCCATTTGCATTGATGCCGCTCACGCCAAAGGTGTTGCTGGCGGCGAGGTTGGCGTTGGCAAGCCAGGTGATGTTGAGGTGATCGTCATACACGCCCTGACCGCCGAGGGCGGCGGTCAGGGCGGCGTGGGCGCCGGTGGCAGATAGCAGGCTTGCGCCGAGGGCTGCGGCGAGCAGGGTTTTCCGTGTCTTCATTTTTCCTCCATGATTGGGGTGGGTGGTTTCAAGTTCTGCCGTGTGTCAGGTTCAAAAACGGCTGGCACCTGTCCGTGCGCTTTATATCACCCCCCCCCGTTCGCGCAATTGTACTTTGGTACAAGTACACATTTTGCCTTGCTGGCCCGGCGCGACGTCAGTCGGTGGATAAAGCGCCGAAAGCGTGTATCCACCCTACGAGCCTACGTCAAGCTTGTTAACCTTGAACAAAATGTTAACGTTCAATGTTTGCATTGTTAACGCTCGCAAGGCGGCTGTATTTTTCAATATTATGATTATAATAATAAATATATTGTGGCACGGTTACTGCTTTATGTTCTGGCGTAGGCGGTCATTTCGTATCGCCCCAGATTAACTTAAAGGAGTAACGACCATGAAACTGAACAAACTTGTTTTGACCCTGACTGCCGCAGCTTTGCTGCCGACCTTTGCTTACGCCGGTACCGATGCGGTGGCCGACAGCTTCGACCGTTCGTTTGTCAACGAGTCCTTCATCAACGCCTCCAGCGCCGGGACGAACCAGATCGCGGCCAGCTTCGAGCGTGCGTTTGGCGATGAAACCATCGTCGCCGCCTACGGCGCGAAGTCTGACCTGGTGCTGGCCAGCTTCAAGAGCGACTTGAGCCACGATCCGGTTCCCGCTGCAACGACCTTCGCCAGAGCCGATTCGCTGGATCGCATTAACAGCTCTTTGAACCTGGGGGATAGCGCGGTCGTTGCCAGCTTCGAGCGCGATCTGCTGGGCAACGCCGCCATCGCGGCGCAAGACCCGGTGCTGGCGAGCTTCGAGCATGACCTGTACCGCGAGCCAGTGGTCGTGGCGGCGGCGGTTGTTCAGGGCGGCGATGCGTTCATCATCAACGAACCCGACACCATCCTGGCGAATTTCTACCGCGAACTGCACTGGATGCCCGGCACCTCTGCGGTGTATGTGAGGTAAGCGGCGAGAATGGTTGGCTGATCGCAATCGAGGCACGGCTGCGGGGTGGCTCCTCCCCCGTCTTGCAGCAATGCCGCGATTGCGAGCCGCCGCCATGCAGGCCTGTCGAATAGCCGGGGCAACACGCCCCGGTTTCTTATCCTGAAAACCGCAATTCAAGCCACATAACCAGCGGGTTGGCTGGCGTTTCTTGACAGCCTGGCAGAATGGCTAGTCGTTACATCAGAGAACACAGAGCGCACAGAGAAATCGCGGCACTCGCCACTTGCTGCACCTTCACCCTTTTGGCGGGGTGCGATTCGTCAGCAACTTATTAGGGAAACGCTGAACAAGTCCGTTCGCCTTGAGCTTGTCGAAGGGCAGTCTTCGCAATCCATTGATTTTGTAACGCCCTCCGCTCATGGTTCGACAGGCTCACCACGAACGGAGGACTTGTTCAGTGTTTCCTTAGTTTTCCTCTGTGATCTCTGTGTTCTCTGTGGCCAATTAAGTTTTTCAGGTTTACAGTACATTCCAATCGAGGTTTGAGTCTGAAGTGATGCGTTTTTAAGGATTTCAGGCAGCCGC
>CXWL01007756.1_pt1 | contig 25503 bp, 18 predicted proteins | sample 590931 | NCBI WGS metagenome assembly CXWL01 (sample SAMEA3498368, study PRJEB10139) | groundwater metagenome | biome: water well; material: biofilm material | place: Germany | collected 2015-04-27
GCTCTGTTTCCAGCCTGACCCGTTGGCTGATCCCCTCACTGCATGGGACCTGGCCGTCACCCAACGCCGATGGCGGCATGCTTGCTTCCACCAATTATAACGCCAGATTCAACGCCGATAACCCCCCGGACCTGGCGATGTCGCGGACGAACTCGTCGATCAAGCTCATCCATTCATGCAACACTTCTTGTATTTCTTACCGCTGCCGCACGGACAAGGCTCATTACGGTTCAATCGGCTTCCTGGGCGAACAATGGGATTGGTCTTTCCGGAGGCCGCCTCCTCGAACGCATCGTTAAGCGCCCGGACATAAGCTCCCAACATCCTCCCCCCGCTCAGACGGCCCTCTACTTCCATGTGGCCTAGGAATGCCCCGCAAATCGCAGGCACTTTGCCCTTGGCGGCCGCAGGCAGATTCAATTTCGCTACCGTCCCAAGCAGAGCAACCTTCAGGTCGGATTCTTCCACGTCGCCCGGCTCGACGTCGTGGACATTGCAGGCGGCCACAAGAAACTTGACCAGCACATCGGCGGCGCAATCTCGAACAACCACTGGAAATTCGCGGACCGCGTCCGAAGTGCAAAAATCGCCGACCCAGTTTTCGATTCGTTCGCGGTTGTAGGGTTGCATAGTGATTCACGTCTTTTCACGTTGGATTAAGGGCGGTCGGTAGAATCCCGGGCCTGCACTCCCCGGTTTTTGCGTATGGAACGCAAGCAAGCTCCCTTTTTCGTCGATTCTCGGACTAGGAGATTTTATTCGGGAGATGACTCGGATGCCATCCACCAGACAAGAACGGCAGACCGGACACGGAGGCTCCACCGATTCTTCGCCCCAGACCGGGATCGACAAACTCGCGTACACATCACCCAAAGTCGAGAAGGCCGTTTTGGATGATGCCCTCTCTCCGGATGTCTTCGCAGAGTGGTCAGGCTCGACTCCGAGTCTTCCTTCATGCGCTGATGCCGCCGGTTCATTCCCCTCGAAAGACCAGAACAATACGAGTTTCGATTGGAGTCTGACCCAACCAGCTTCATACCCCAACCGATCCGCCACGTGGAAACACCAATGCGATGTGCTCGAATTCCCCTTGGATGGCGAAGCACTGATCTTTCATTCCGAGATGAATCTGCTCTGCCAACTGAACGAAACCGCATATTTCATTTGGAAGCACTGCGATGGCCGCAGCGTCGATGAAGTCGCAATCATGCTCACCAACGCCTTCCACGTCGACCTCGACACGGCTACCGATCATGTGATGAGAATCATCGAGTTGTTTTCGATCAGCGGGTTCGTGGTCGAGGAGTCGCTCCATGCAGTCCCGTCCTAGTGGTATTGCGCGAACCAGGGCAGGCTCCCACGCTCACTGTGCGATCGGTGACTTCAGCGTCTCCTTGTACAGCGAATTGCGGCAAGTCCTCGGCGATTTCGTCGCACTCTATCCGCAACAACCCATAGGCAATACGCCCCACGACCGTACGATTCGACTCGAAGTGCGTCGCGCAGGACGCTCCAAATTCGGCCGCCCCTTGTATCGCGTCACCGCCGATGGCCACGAAGTCGGCGGACAATATCCCAGCTATGGCGTTTTTCCGCTCGTCGAGTGGGGCATCAATCTGCGGATCATGGCCACGCGCAGCGAATTTGTGCAGCTTCACGCCGCGTCGATGGTGTTTCAGGGCAACGGATTCATTTTCGCCGGAGACTCGGGCTGCGGGAAATCCACTCTGGCCGCGACTTTGCTCGCGAATGGCTGGCAATACCTTTGCGACGAATTCGCGCTCGTCGATGCACAATCGTTGGCCTTGCACCCTTTCCCTAAAGCCTTATGCATCAAGGCCGGATCGTACCCGGTGATTCGCAAGCTGGGCCTGCCCTTTGCAAGGCGGCGCGATTACGTCAAGGCATTCAAGGGACGCGTCGGATACATCAATCCGCGCGATCTTGGCGTGGATCGAATCGGACAACCTGCCCCAGTCCGTTTTATCGTTTTTCCTACCTTCAAGGCTGATACCGCACCAAGCCTCACACCGATCACGCGAGCCGATGCGGCCACTGAGCTTTATCGATGTTGTTTCAACAAGGGTGCATTGCCTGCGGCAGCCCTCCCGACGCTCACTTCCCTCGTCAAAAAAACGGAGTGTTTTCGCCTGATCGTTGGAAGCCCCTCTGAGACCGCCCGACTCATCGAATCGCTTTGCACGGTTTCCGTCCGGCAGGAGTCGCAGACAGATAGGCCGCGAATCGCCTTTCAGCCTCGCCCCGCCAGGCGCATTGATCGCGTGGCCAGTCGGCGCGAAGTGCTAAAAGTCGGCGTCAAGCTCGCCTATGTCGCACCCTGCGTTCTCACGCTTACGTCGCAGCAGGCGTTCGCAGCGGCGAGCAATCCCAGCGGTATCTGCTCAACCGCGACACAAACGGGCGGATTGTGTGAGACCGACCTGGATTGTTGCAGTCGGCAGTGCAATCTGGGCGTCTGCCAGTAATCGGCCACGATCCTTGAATTGCCTACCGGCGTCTCTTTAGCAGCGTCAGCGCGATGGCGCAGAATAGAAAAAAGGGAACCATGGCCGCTCCGCATCCACGTGGCGTCGGTCGGGGGGCGTGATCGTCATCGTCTTCGATCGGTTTGCCGACCGCGAATTCTCCGCCCGAGTCCCGAACGCACCAGTAGTCCACCGTCCCGTCACCATGCGTCGTTCGCCCCGATTCGCCAATCGTCGTTGTGGGCGGGGATTCGCCAATGTCTTTGCCCGCAGGCACCCAAACGCCTGGCGAGCCCCCCGCAAGCGGATCAAGCACATGCAACTCGAGCTCCGTGGGCGCCGTTTCCAACTCCGCGATTTCTTCCAACGTGAAACGCAGGCTGACGGTCAATATGGATTCTTCAGCGATTGCCGTTGTGACGACTTTTAATCTGCGTCCCAGTGCTTTTCCGTCGTCGAAACCGAGCGGCGGAGTCGTGTCAGGCTGATCCGGCGTTTCGGACCCGGATATCGGCTCGGTCACTTCGTACTGAACCCGCGATCCTTCCTCCGCCGTAATCAATTCGATTTCCGCCAGCGGCTCACCAGTGGAATCAACAACGACCTGATCATACACACCGGTGACGTCCGTGATTCCAGAACCGCTCACAAGCAATTCTTCCGCGGCGACCGCTGCCGCTCCGCCACCGGCTTTGCAAGTTGGAGTAAGGAGGAACGCGCGCACATTGCTGCTCCCGTTGGTGCCCCAACCGACGATGAAACCGCCTTCGTTAATGTCCGTCGCCCGCGTAAGTGTCCATCCCGATCCGCCCGGATCAAGGTCGTTCAGATCGCGCATGCCGTTGACCGCGTCCCACACGAAGGCATGGTAGGCGCCGCCTGAAACGTTGGACGTGCCCACCACGACCTGACTGTCGTTTACCCCAAATGCCCAGCTCTCGGTACCGCCGGTCAGGACGCCCAGATCGGTCATGGCGCCGTCGTAAAAGAAGGCGCGTTTCGCGCCGCCCGCGGTGTAGGACCTTCCAGCCACGTCGCCTGAGGTATTGACCGCTTCGGCCCGATGGTCAGGATTGATGGTCTCGCCGCCCAAGGTGCCAAGGTTCGTCATCGTACCGCTTTGCCATCGGAAGGGGCGAAAGTAGCCACTGGCATTCTGCGCGCCGCCCACGACCTGACCGGAATCGTTGATATCAAAAGCCGCGCTTTGTGTGCCCCCGAGCGTACCGAGGCTGTTCATCCCCGCAAGGAGGGAATAAGCGTCCACGGGTAGATAAATGAATGCCAGGCGATTGGAGGGAGGTGAGCCGAAGTTGTACACAGTGCCGACCACTTCTGCGCTGGCATTGACCGCCTGGGACTCGCTGTCGGTGCGGCTTAGAATGACCCCCAGGTCGGTCATTACGGCGCTGGCGTAAGTGAAGGCCCGCCTTTTTCCGCTCGCGTTGTGCGCCCAACCGACGACTCGGCTGGAGTCGTTGATTCCATGCGCTTCGGCATAGGAACCGCCGAGAGTCCCCAGCGAGGTGAACGTACCGCAATCGAGAATCCACGCTGTGGGGTTCCCGCTCGCGTTTTCTTCAAACCCGGCCACCTTCTCGGAACTGTTAACCTTATACCCTAAACTGGAGCTCGCTCCGGTAATCGCCCCCAGATCGGTGATCACATAACTTGTCGATGAATTGCAACTGTCCCACTCACCCACAAGGTAAAAACTGTTCGCGCTGCCAATGTTCGAGTGGTACCATTCAATCGTTGCGGTCACATCTGAGGCGATGTGCATTCTGGAGAGATCAGCTCCGCCGGCATCGGCTTCCTGATTGTTCAGAAAACGACTCAGTGCAGACGCATTCTCCCGGATGCCCAGGTCTCGTTGGTTGGCGGTATCTTCGTTGGCCAGCACGAATTCTGCGTGGGCCGTGTCCGAGATTGCGCTCGCCGTTAAATCCACGTCCTGCCAGGTCGCACTGGAGCTTGGACTTCCCACGTCGGTAAACAACTCGGTATATGCCAGCGGCGCCTCGCTCCAGTACCCTACGAGGTAAAAATCCACGTCGATGTCGTCCTGGGCGTATACCTCGATCGTCGAACCACTCGACGTGTCCGCCTCTACGAACATGGTGGCCGTGTCCACTCCGCCTCCGGATGCCTGATGGATATTCAAACTTCGTTGCAAGGACGAGCCGTTGGTGCGGACACCGGCCTCGCGTTCGAGGGCGATATCGTCGTTGGTCATGACCAATTCCGCGATATGACCGGGGCCCACGCCGTACGAGCATAAGTTCTTGTCCGTCCAGGCCGCGCTTGCGCCGGCGGTGAATGTGCTGAACGCCTCCACATAGACGCCGCACGTCCAGTATCCCAGCAAGACGAAATCCACGTCTGCCGTTACGTCGGAATAATGCTGGATTTGTGAACTCGCGTTGGTCTGCACGTGCATGATCAAGACATCGACTCCGCCGCCCGTGGCCTGATTGAGCAGCAGCCTGCGGTCCAAAGACGAGCCGACCGCGCGTACGCCACCGTACCGTTCGGTGCCGGTGTTGTCGTTCCGCACCGCGATCTCGACCACCGCACTTGCGGGCACGCTATAGGCGCTCAGACTTTGGGTTTCCCATGTGTCCGCAGTCGTGGCAGTCCATGCCTGAAACTTTTCGTAATAACACTGGATCTTTTCTATGTGAGTCAACGAAGTGGTTGAACCGGAAACCACGTCGCTCGCGGTGATGTCGGCCGCCGCCAGCCCGATGATGACCTGATCGCCCAGCGACAAAGAGGCGAAATCGGCCCGCAAAATGTAATGGGTGGCGGCGCTGATGGCGAACGCTGTCGAGAAAGTAATCGTTCCCGCCGCTTGATCGACAACCCCCGCGCCTCCGACACTTGTCGTTTCCCCGCTTCCGATATTTCCGTTCGAATTCGTGTCCACAAGCATCTCGACACCCGCCCAGTCGCCGTTGACCAGACCGTTAATGCTGCTAAGTCGAAAAACCACTTGAGTCACGGTAAGCGATCCCGCGCAGGGCGCCAGCCGGAAAGAAAACAGTTCCGCGTTGGTCTCGGCGCCGTTTTCGTGGAACGCGTCCGTTTCCTGGCCTGCGTCGTGATTGGATAGGATGACGCCAACGTCCCAATAGCCCAGTAGGTTGAACTTATGCGTGTCGCTGACGTCCTGGTGATAAAAATCGATGATCGCGGAGCTGTCCGACAGCGCATGCATCCGGCCGAAATCGCCGTCGCCGTCGACGTCCTGTTTCAGGTTGAGAAATCGGGAAAGAGACGACCCGTTCGTGCGCACACCGAGCTGGTCTTCCTCCGTCGTCCAGTTGTTGGCGAAGAGGACCTCGACGACAGCTGTGTCGGGCACACCAAGACTGGTGAGGTCCTTGTCCTCCCACGTCGCATCCACGGAGGGGCTGCCCATGTCGCCGAACAACTCGGTGTAGGTTCCCGGTGCAACGCTCCAATAGCCCACTAGGTACGTGAAGGTCTTGTCCGTGCCGTACACTTCGATCGTGGCGCTGGCGCTGTTGTCCGCTTTGACAAGCATGGTGACCGCATCCGTCCCATCCACAACCCGATGAAGGATGACTCGCCGTTGAAGGGCCGATCCATTGGTCCGTACACCCGCGGTGTGAGCCTCTGAGTCGGTATTGGTAATGACAATCTCGGCGATCTGGTTGGCTCCAACCCCGTAGGTGTTCAAGTCGTTATCACTCCAGGAGGAGGATCCCAGGAGGTCGCTGTCAAACCGTTCTACGTATGTACCGCAACTCCAGTAGCCCAGGAGCACGAAATCGACATCGGTGGTGTTTTCGGCATAGTGCTGGATTTGCGAACTGGCGTCGGCCTGCACATGCATGGTGACCACGTCCACGCCGCCGCCACCGGCCTCGGGCAAATCAATCCTGCGGTTCAGGCTTGACCCTACGGCGCGAACGCCGCCCAAGCGAGAGTTGGTGGTGTTGGAATTGCGTACGGCGATCTCGACGACCACGCTGGCCGGAACACTGAAGGGTGCGCCGCTGAGGCTCTTGGTCTCCCAGGCGCCCGCGGATGTGGACGACCACGACTGGAAGCTCTCTGTGTATTGGGCGTTGGCCGCGCTTGAGATGATGACAAAGGCAAGAACTGCTGGGCAAAGTACCCTGAGCCGCCTCATTTTCTTGGCGTTTTTGCGCCAAGCTTGCAGCCCGAATGCCGGTTGGTTCGCTTCCATGCTGCCTCCCGCGTACTCGCTCGCGATGTCTTGTAGCAGGCTCCGGCGCGCAGGCTCTCCGAGCGAGCGCACCGCAAGCACTTCTTTTCTTTGAACAGTATCGGACCAACCTTTTCGGTTTCTACCCTTTTTCTGCCTTCCCATTCGCCAGGTCGTTACAAGAAAGCGGGTACACCCGCCTCCTATTGGACTCGATTATCGGCCCGGCGTTGCGAAACCTGCTAATCTCATGGCCCAAATGGATGCCTTTATCGTTCATACCGATCATTGGTATGGAAGAAGGTTGCAGTGAACGATCGGGCGCAGCCTCGTATAGGTCCGGTAACCAGCCAACATGACCACGAAATCCACTACCACGGGTTCACCAAACCTGCCGCAGAAACAAACTCCGGCACCGGCGCCCCTTTCCGAGGCAACACAAAAGGTCATCGAACAGCTTCGTCAACAGGCCGTTACTCCGTTGAAAAAACGGGATCAACGTTCTTCCGAGCGCCGCCCGTGGGTCGCACACTTGACCCTGTTGATCACCGACCCCCTGGGAAAGCCCCGAACTCTGGACGTGGTCACCCACGATATTTCCACCGGCGGATTCAGCTTCATCTTCAGACAATTTTTCCACGTGAACACCAGGGTGCGAGCACAGTTTGAGACTCTTCCGGGCAAGCCCGTGCTGGATGGCGTCGTGCGGAGCTGCATTCTCGTGGGCGGGGTGCACCACCGCGTGGGAGTTCAATTCGACACGGCAAGACCCCCAGAATAAGTCCCCTCCTGATCAATCTCTTAACCATAATCGGTGTGTAGCCGCCACATTGAGTTCGCTGGTGGCACGGTTACAAAATTAGCATGCCGTCGCTCTGTTACCCAGTCGGACAGAGACGGATTTCGATTGAAGTTCGCACGGAGTTCATGTAGAGTAAGTAGTGCGTATGTCTTGATTGCACCAGTAGGTCGCCGTGTACCGGCCCTTGGGGATTTCGGCATCCTTGCAACGCACTTTGAGCAATCCTCGTTTGAACGTTTCGCATCTGGTTTTGTGGACGGTCAGCACGGTGCTCGTGGCGGCTTCGGCTGCGTGGGCTCAGCCCGCCGGGTATCCTACGCTTCTGGATATCGAGACGCGGCTGCTGAACGCGGAACTGACCTATCCATCACGCTGCAAGCGCTACAACCTGGGGACATCCGTGCAGAACCGTTCCACTTGGGCGCTGCGCATCTCCGACAACGTGTTGACCGAGGAGGACGAACCGGAGTTACGCTGGATTTCCACAATGCACGGAGACGAAGTGACCGGCGTGGTGATGTGCCTCAACCTGATCGACCACCTGAACACCAATTACGGCGCGGATTCGCGTATTACGAACATCGTGGATTCCATGGACATCTGGATCGTTCCCCTGATGAATCCGGATGGTTACGTCGCGTTGTCCCGCGGCAACGCAAACGGCGTGGACCTCAATCGCAATTTCCCGGACCCCTATACGAGCCCGGCCAACACCACCACAGGCAGGCAGAAGGAAACCGCCAACATCATGAACTGGACCTTCGGACGGTCCTTTGTTTTGGCGGCCAATTTGCACGGCGGCGCGCTGGTGGTGAACTATCCCTATGATAACAACGCTGGGGGGTCCAGCGTGTACACGGCGTCCCCGGACGACGACATGTTCATCTACATCAGCGAAGAGTACTCAGGAGCGAATCTCCCGATGTGGAACAGCCCATCCTTCTTCCATGGGATCACCAACGGCGCCGACTGGTACGCGATCAGCGGCGGCATGCAGGACTGGCTCTACGTGTACGAGGGCGGAAACGAGGTGACCATCGAGCTGGGAAACACCAAATCACCGCCGTTTTCGCAGATGCCGACCTATTGGAACGACAACCGCGAGGCCATGCTCGCCTATATGGAGACCTCCCTGATCGGCGTCCGGGGGATTGTCACGGATGCCGACTCCGGCTTGCCGATGAACCCAACGATCCGGGTCGCGGGGCGAAACCACGAAATCCATACCGACCCCATCGTCGGCAATTACCATCGCATGTTAGTGCCCGGCGCCTACGAACTGACTTTGGAGGCTGCGGGATACGATGTGCTGACCGCGCGAGACGTGGTGGTAACCGCCGGGCCGGCAACGCGGCTGGACGTGGCCATGGGCGATCCGACAGTGCTCAGCTACCCAGGCGGTGGTCAGACGCTGCACACGGGGGCAGTTGTTCCCGTTACCTGGACCGGCGCTCCGAACGTGGCATTTCAGTTGCAGGCCACCTCGAACTACGGCGATACGTCGACCCAGACCGACGACTTTGAAACCGGCGCCCTGGGAGGCAGCTACACGCCGGGCGGCAATGCCAACTGGTCGGTTGTGGCGGGCGGCGCGCATGGCGGAACTTTTAACGCCAGGTCGGGCACGATCACCCACGGTCAGCGTACTTGGATCACGCGCTCGTTCGGAGGGGGAGCCCTTTCTTTCTGGTATCGTGTCAGTTCCGAGGCGAATTACGATTTCCTCGATTTCTTCCTTGACGGCGTACGGCAGATTCACGCCTCCGGCACCGTTGGATGGACGCGCTTTGACGCCGTGCTGCCCGTCGGCACGGCCGTTGAACTGAAATGGGAGTACAATAAGGACGGATCGCTTTCCAGCGGCAGCGACACCGCGTGGATCGACGACGTGGTGACGACCGTGGACAACACCACCTGGACTTCCTTCGGACTCTCGCCGGTCGGCGCGACCTCGATGAATTGGGTGCCTCAAACCGTCGGCACTGCCTGCAAGGTCCGCGTTCGCGCCGAACACTCCGCGTCTCTTTCCGGCGCCTGGTCGGAAAGTGCCGGAGTATTCGCGGTCGAAGTGGGATCGCAGATTCCAACCCTGTCGTCCTGGGGGATGGGAATGATGAGTTTGCTAATGGTCGTGGCGGCAACGGTGATCATTCGTCGGCGATCGGTGCGAGCGTGTCCGGTCTTGTTGGTCTCCCTGATCCTATGGGGCTGGTCCTGGGCATCTGCTCAGCCGCTGTACGCCGCTCCCCTTGCTCTGACCATCCATCAGGCTGCATCCGCCGGAGACCTCGACCGCGTGGGGATTCTGCTCGCTGACCAGCCCGACTCGATCAACCAATCGGACGACGCCGGGGCAACGCCGCTGCATCTCGCCGTGCGGGCCATGAAACCGCCGATCGTGAAATTCCTGCTCGATCGCGGCGCCAATCTGTTGTTGAAGGATCGCGACGGGTTCACGCCGTTGCACCTGTCCGCTTATGCGGGCAGTGCTGAACAGCAAGGATTGCGGCTGGAGATCACGAAGCTGCTTCTCGACCATCACGCCGATCCGCGTGCCGTTGATGTTTCAGGCAAGACCTGCCTGCACCTGGCGGCGATCAAGGGACGATCCGAGATGCTTGGCTCCCTGCGTTCCGCGGGGGCGGAGATCAGCGCGCGGGACAAACTCGGTCGCACGCCACTGCACGATGCCGCGATGTACAATCAGCGGGCGGCGATCAAATGGCTGCTCGATTCCGGCGCCGACGCAAATGCTGCAGACGAAAAGAGCGATACGCCGCTGCATCTGGCCGCGCGGCGGCTGCGCCGCGACGCTGCCGAACAACTCCTCACCGCAGGGGCGACGGTCAATGCGCGGAACAAAAACGGCGCGACGCCGCTGATCGTGCTCGCCTCGGAGACGGAAGAAGAGCACGAACTCGACGTCCTCGCCACCGCCGTTGCCCGCGTACTTCTCACGCACGGAGCGGACCCATCCCTCACGGACCAATCAGGCCGTTCCGCTGCGGCATACGCCAAAAGCAGGCAATTCAATGAGCTTGCCGGGCTGCTCTCCGAGTCGGGGTCGAAGTAGATACCCCGCTCCGGAAACCCACAAGAACGTAGAACCACCAGCCAAAGGAGGGTTTCCATCCCGTCTATAGGAGACAGCTTTTCGATTTGGCTGATCTCGCGGATCGTTTCCGATGCAACCTATCCTTTATATCGTGCATTGAATTCTTCCATGGCCTTCTTTCGTCGTTCGACCTCCGCCGGGTCCATCTTGTTGTCAAACCAGCGATGATCCGGCGAGTCGAGAACCTCGCGAAGCTTGGCATTCAGCGCATCGGCGGCTTTGACTTTTTCAGGGTCTTTGCTGTCGCGGCCTTTGTGAATGAGTTCCTCCAATTCAGGCACCATCTCGGAATAGAAGTTTTTGGCGACTTCGTACGTGCCGTGCCAGTGGGTGTAGTCGGGGCCCATCATCGACACGCCCATCCGGGCGCGACGGCCTTCGTGGTGCCATAGTTCGTACCAGGCAAAATCGAGCTTGTTGCTGAACTCGGCGGGCCGCAAAAGAGGCTTGGCCAGGGCCATCAGCGCCTTCCCCGGCTCTGCGAACTTCTTGTGATACAAATCAATCAGTGCATCGTACTGGGTATAGAAATTATCGACCCATTGATTGTTGTGGCAGTTCAGGCATACGTTTTTCATGTTGTCGCGGCGCTTCTGCCAGGGGACATCCTTGCCGGCCAGGCCCATTTTCGCGTCGGCGGCATCGGGGCGGATGGAAATCGGGGGACGGTTGTTCCAACTGATTCGCATCCCCACGTCATGGGTTACCGGCTGATCCGTGGTAGCGCTCATATGACACGTTGCGCACGTAGGAGCCAGAACATAATCCTCGCCGACGATCCATTTCGGGCGGTCCATACGCAGCTTGTCCTGATGGGCCACGAAGGCGATGCCGTGCTTGGACTCGTAGTAGATTTCCTGTTGCGGATGGTCGGGGCCCATGTGGCATTTCCCACAATTGTCGGGATGTCGTGCCTGCTCGGCGGAGAAGGCGTGGCGGGCGTGACAGGCGCTGCAAGAGCCTTCGGAACCATCGGGATTGATGCGGCCGATGCCCGTGTTGGGCCAGGTCGCGGGATCGAGTTTGCCTTCTGCGAGGACTTTTACGACGGTGCCGTGGCATTGCCAGCAACCGCTGACGGCGGCGGAGCTAACCCCGTGCGGGAACGCTTCAGTGACAAACCCGTTATTGCCCTCGACGATCTCCGCGAGGCGGTTATCGAGGGAGCCGAGGATTCGTCCGCCCTTCGAGTGATGGGAGGCCGCAAACTCCGAGGCCTCCTTCTCATGGCATTTTTGGCAATCCTTCGGAGAGACGATCGTGGCAATGAACTGGCCGAAATGCTCGAAGGCGTCGGACTCGCCTTTCGTGGCATGGTGGCACTCAAAGCAGGCGACGTTGGCGCGGTAATGACGGCTTTCTCCCCACTGCTCGAAGATCCCACGGTCAGTGTCCTTATGGCATTTGATGCACTCGGCACTTACCGCAGAGAGAGTCGATAGACCCTGGGGGTCTCCGGCCCTGGCTTCGCCAAAACCCGCCAACACGAAACCCACGACAAGAACTCGCTGAAGGACGTGCATGATATGTTCCTTTTTCAAATAGTCTGCCTACGGACGCGTCTGGAAACTCCCACAACCCAATCGTCGGTGGACCATGCGATCACAAGACCCACGGCTTACTCAGGTTGCGGGAACTGTTCTTGATGATACTTGCCTACTCGATCCGTACCAGCGATCGAGCAACGCTGTCGTTGCGGCCTCCATGAAAGTGGCGGTACCGTCAATGGCCGCATCACGTACCGACGCGGCAAGCATTGTCGGACAGAAGTGCAATGTCAACGTCGGTCCCGTCAGGGTCACGAGGAGAAATACTTTTTTCACCACTTCATAGCACGCCGATCTTTGATCCCACGGAAGCCTGCCTTCTCATTTGCCGGGCGATTCCTTGATGAGCGTAAGAAGCATGATCACCTTCGATTTTGTGACGACTGAGTGTGCAAGGCCGGGGTCCATGCGCACCCATGTTCCGGTACCCACCTCAACGGTATCCTGCCCGAGCGTAACGGTGGCCTCGCCACTTAGAAAGTGAAGAAGCGCGTGCGTGGATGCAGTGTGCTCGGAAAGCCGCTGCCCGCTGGAAAAAGTAAAGAGAACAACGCGCATGAACTTGTCGTCATAGAGTTGACGAGTAAGAATTCCCTCTTCCGGGATTGGCTGCTGGGTCAACAAATTGTGCACGATAGAATAACTGGGCACGTTTTCACTCCCTGATTTTTCTCTTTTGGCCGACCCCACGCAACCAACTCCGGTCAACGTCGAGCGAGAGCCGTCTTGGCCCGTTGCCAGGCGGCCACTGTCCGGGGAAATCCGCAGGTATTCATGGTCAAAAGGACCGCCTGTTCGATTGCTTCCAGAGAAGCGCTTCCTCCTCGGCATAAGGACCATCCGGCAACCCCGAATGTCAGGGTGGTGTAGCTTGCGTCATCATGGCACGCAACTGCGCGGTTTGGTCATCCGCCGGATTCAATTCGTACGCGGCATTGATTTCGCGCCGGGCGGCATCGTAAGCTCCCGACATCCACAGTGCCAATGCCAGATTGTAGTGCCCGTCTGAAAAATCGGGTTTCAGCTCGGTGGCGCGGCGAAGATGATCGACGGCGGCCTCGCGATGATTTTGTTTCATCAGCAGAGCTCCAAGATCGTAGTGGGCCATGTAATGGCGGGGGCCGACCTGTAATGTTTCCCGAAGGTGACGCTCGGCGTCTGCGATTCGGTTTGACTTGAATGCCAGTCCCGCGAGTTGGTAGTGCACATCGGCCAACGCGGTCGGAATCCGGGATGTCGGGATGAAACCCCACTGCTGGGCGGCGTTCAAGTGCTGCAAGGCCTGCCGGGCTATGGGTTCCTCAATCGGATCGGTACTCAATGCCCAGGCGCTCAAGCGATGGCCCTGAAAGGCATGGTAATGGACGAAGCCGCTGTGCAGGGTGAATAGCCAGAATGTCGCCATCCCACCCGCGAATATCTGTCCGCGACGGGTGAGCCGGCCATCGAGCTTCAACTGCCATCGGCTGAGTTGGAGAGCGGGCCTTTGCAGCAGCCGAACGCAAACGACCGCCAGGTATGCGCCGATTGCTCCCAACGCGATGGAGAGTAGAAACGGAATTTGATCGTAGAGTCCTCGAAAGACAAAAAGAATTACGACAAAAACGACGACAAGGAATGCCTCCTCCCATCGGCTGAAGTCGTATGTCGTGCGGATCGGAGTATCGTTGCGAACGGTTTTGAGCAAGGGCGGTAGGCCGAAACCGTAAAAGACGCGCTGTTTCGGGCAGGCGCTCACGCAGTCCATGTCCCGCATGCAGGCCGGGTTCACGATCATGCCGTACCGGTTCAGTTCTTCATGCACGCGGACATGCGAAGTGCAGGCAGCAGTACACGATCCGCAGGCCAGGCAGTCATTGCCTCGAGCGCGGATTCGCGCCGGGGCGACGCGCTCGGCCAGGCGAAAGATCGCACCATACGGGCAACCGTAGGTGCAAAAGCCCCTGGAGCCCAAAACGTAGACGATCAGGAAACCGCAAACCCCGAAGGTGAGTGTGATCATGATGGGTCCGGGCAGGTTGCGCCAGAAATTTTCGGTGGCCAGCGAAGCCCAGCCTTCGGCGTCCGTGCGAAGATGAAGCTGCGGAGGTGGATTGCCGCGGATCATGCGCAACGCTTGAGGCCAGGCGAACATGTAGAGACAGGCGACCACAGGAACCCAAAGAAGGACGCGGCTACGAACCGCCCGGGGTTTGATGCGGAGCTTGCGGAGAATCCACGCGCTCAAGTCCTGAAGTGCCAGGATGTGGCATCCCCAGGAGCAAAAGACCCGCCCGAACACTGCTGTGGCGATGGTGACCCCCAGCATGAACAAAAACCCGGCGGTAACGATGCCGTACTCCAGCGTATACATCACTTCGTTCAGCTCGAACGGCGCGACCGTCTTGCCGGAAACCTTCCAGTGGACGATATGTACCGCCATAAGCACGTATACGAGGATGAGCGTTCCCGCCCGCCAGCGCGCATAATTGGGGCGGCGTTTCCCTTGAATCGTGCCGCGAGTCGTGGAAATCTCAGTGACGGTCTTGTGCATGCAACCTGCTTTGAGAAGCCTCATGGTTCAATGGAAGCCGGTTCGGCCATCTTGTCTGTGCAAACCGCCTGAGACGAATCATTGTTCATCTGGTCATTCAGAACGCGCTTGCCCTGCGTCGGTTCAAATCGCGCCTGAAAGAAACGCAGGTGCTCGGGCTCATGCGTGAAACGCAGTCCGCAGATCGACTCACGCTTCTGAAAAAGATCGACGATCGACTCCGCGGTCACGTCCATGTGCGCCTGGGTATAGACGCGGCGCGGGAGTGTCAACCGAACAAGTTCGAGACGGGGAAGCCGGTTTTTCCCCGTTGCGTGGTCGCGGCCTGCCGAGACGGCCCCGCGTTCCATGCCGCGCACGCCGGAATCGACATAGAGCGCCGCGGCCAGTGCCTGCGCGGGAAACTGTTCCTGCGGGATGTGCGGCAGGAACGCCCTGGCGTCCACGAAAACCCCATGTCCACCAATCGGCTGAACGATGGGAACGCTTGCGTCCGCCAACATTTCGCCGAGATACTCAACCTGTCCCACGCGGGCGCGAATGTGATCGAAGTGGACGGACTCCTCGATGCCTCTGGCCATCGCCTCCATGTCCCGACCGGCCATACCGCCATAGGTGTGCAGACCTTCGTAGATAACGACCAAATTGCGTGCCTGCTCCGCCAGATGGTCATCGTTCAGCGCAAGAAACCCACCGATGTTGACCAGGCAGTCCTTCTTACCGGACATGGTGCACCCATCGGTAAGCGAACACATTTCCAGCAGAATCTCGGAGATCGTTCTCGATTCATATCCCGGCTCGCGCAGTTGGATGAAGTACGCGTTTTCCACGGCGCGCGTGGCGTCGAGGAAGACCTTGATGCCGTGTTTCCGGCAAAGCGCTGAAACCGCGCCGAGATTCGCCATCGAAATCGGCTGCCCGCCGGCCAGGTTCACCGTAGCCTGAACGCAGATATAAGGAATTCGCTCAGCGCCGACCTTTTTCACAAGGGATTCCAGCTTCGTTAGATCGATGTTGCCCTTGAAGGGGTGGTTGGAAACAGGGTCGTGAGCCTCGTCGATGATGACATCGACGAATGTTCCGCCCGCCAGTTCCTGATGAAGCCGGGTCGTGGTGAAGTACATGTTGCCCGGAATAAAATCACCGGCTTTGATTGTGATTTGACTGAGAATGTGCTCGGCGCCGCGCCCCTGGTGCGTGGGAATCGTGTGGCGATAGCCATAGAATTGGCGGATGGTTTCCTCCAGCTTGTAATAGTTCTTGGAGCCGGCGTAGGCCTCGTCGCCCAGCATCATCCCCGCCCATTGATTGTCGCTCATGGCGCTGGTGCCGCTGTCGGTCAGGAGATCGATATACACGTCTTCGCTTCGCAGGAGGAACGTGTTAAAGCCTGCCTCGGAGATGGCGCGTTCGCGTTGCGATCGCGTGGTCATTTTCAGAGGTTCAACCATCTTGATTTTGAACGGTTCGGCCCAGCTTCGCCGATTCCGTTTGCCATTTGTTGATTGATTCGCCATTCGTTGCTCCGCTGTGTAATCCATTGCCATTGAGGACCGGTGAACGTGGCCCGAAGGGCCAAAACGTCCCAAAGGTCAATACGACCGTTCAAGCACGAGGCATACCATGCCAAAATGCCTGCTGTCGGGGCCTTTCCGTCACATCGCCCACAAAAGGGCAAGCGTCGCAAAGGCAGCCCCGGCCACCGGGAGGTGATTCACAATTAAATGAAAGTGTACCCCGGTCATGCCATTACCCTTTATACTCTATTTCTAATTCTCCGTAGAGTCGCAGTAAGCGCACTGCGCCAGTTCCCGCATCACTGCGGAAAATCACGCACCGCTCAAGGAATAAATCCCGTCTACGTTCGATAACCTGGTTGCATAGCCGCGCGGTTGTCGTGTTGCGTTCTCTTTAGCGACAACTGGGCTTGCGAGCCGCGATGATGAGGAAGAGACCAAAGCGTTGGAGCGGGGTTCGTTCCAGGAGGCAATTCAGCAGATGACAGAATCGGAAAGGTAGCGGGACAATTCCCTGCGTTGATTCCACACGAAAGCCGGCGTCGGTGAGCAGGGCATTGAGACGAGTCAGCGAGGGGAACCTCGGAGAGCCGTCGTCGAAAAACATGCCGGGAAAGCCGATCTTGCGGAGCACGGACCGGCCGCGCTCCAACAGAGTCATCACCGGGTTCGTGGTCGAAAGGACCAGTAGGCCGCCTGGTCGCAAGATGCGGAACGCCTCGGACGCCAACCGCTGCGGGCGGCGCAGATAGTAAATCATCTCGGCGCTGACCACCGTGTCCACCGAGGAATCCGCGAGGGGGATTTGTTCCGCGTCGAAGCAGGCGCTGGGGCGCTGCACCTTGGAGCGGGCGACGCGGCACATCGGGAAGGCGATGTCGGAGTGATAAGCGTGCGAGCGATCGGACATCGCCTGAAGGACCGCGGCCGTTCCGCCGCCGACTTCGAGAGCGGCGCCTACGACGCGGGCGGCCAGGGCATCGGCCCGGCGGCGCATGGTGTAGGAATTGCTGCGGGCGTCGTAGCTGTCGGCGGCCTTTTCGAAGATTCGAGCAACTTGCCCGTTGGTTAATGTTCGCACGGGTGATCCAATAGAGGTTTTCCAAGCCCTAGAGCCCGTCCCAATAAACCCTCTCCCTCCCAGGGAGAGGGGCAGGAGTGAGGGTTTTCGGGATAGGCTCTTAACGTGATATCGGCAAACCGATGGGTCTGATAAACGGTCTTTCACGACACCCCGTTACGCTCTATTTGATCGGACCCGAACTTCGTCCGATATATTCATGCGTGTGCGCCTCGTTCGTTCGGATTAGAGGATTCTCATGGAATTGCAAATGCTGAATGCGGGGCGGTACGCCTGGACGAGCCAGGCCGACCCGATCCGCTATTACCGTTTGCCGATTATTGGTCGGTTGTATTGCCGCCGCGTGGCCCGTTGCGTCGAATTGTTGCCTCCGGGTTCACGGTTGCTTGAGCTCGGATATGGAAGCGGGATTTCCTTCCTCAATGTCGCGGACCGATTCGAGGAGATTTACGGACTCGACATGCACGATCGTTCGAACGAAGTGGCCGCGAGTTTCGCACACACCGGCATCCGACTGAATCTGCGGCAGGGCACCATAACGGCCCTGCCCTACGCCGACGAGATGTTCGACTCGGCCATGGCCATCAGCCTGCACGAGGAGCTGCCCTTCGATCAACAGCGAAAAGCCTTCGACGAGGTGCACCGGGTGCTGCGCCCCGGCGGCTGCTATGTGGTCGGCGTACCCGGCGTCAACGTGCTGATGAATTCGGCGCTGTACGCCCTGGGCTGCAACATCGGCAAGTACCACGTCACCACCGAGCGGCAGGTGCTCGACGCCATGAGGGAACGATTCGCCATTGATTCGGTCGAGTACACTCCGAAATTCCTGCCACAGTCGCTGACGACCTACGTCTATATTCGCGGCCGCAAACAGAACTAGATTTTCAGGCGCGAAGATGATGAACACGATCTATCGAGACTCGTGGAAAACTCCGGCGCTCCTCGTCGGAATTACTGTCGTTGCGCTTGCATTTCGCCTCTACCGGCTCGACGCCGAAAGCCTCTGGATGGATGAGATCGTTACTGTTGAGTCCTCTTACGGTGATCCGGCCGGCATCGTGATCGCGGCGGCCATGGAAGGCCAGCCGCCGCTCGACAATTTCGTGGGTGCCATGGTGCATCGTCTGGGCCTGGGGCAGAGCGATTGGTGGGTGCGGCTTCCCACGGCGATTTTCGGCGCAGGCGCCATTCTTCTGTTGGGCCTCTGGGTTCGCCGGTTGGCGGGTGACGCGGCGGGGCTGACTGCGGCGTTGCTGCTTGCCGTATGTCCCATGCACATTTCCATGTCGCAGGAAGTGCGGCCCTATGCCCTGATGTTTTTCCTGGTGCTGGCGTGCGGGCTTTGCTACGTGCGTGCTCGAGAGAAAAACCGCCTTGCGGATTGGGTGATTTTCTCGGCAGTGACGTTGGCGATGTTGATGACTCGCTGGACCGATCCACACGTTGTTGTCATGGGGATTGGGTTGCACGCCCTGTTCGAGCGCATGCGGGCACGGCAGGAAGGAATTGAGAATCGGCAGGAAGCGACAACGATTTTTCGCAGGGCTGCGATGTCCACGGTGGCGGCATGTGTGTGCTATGCGCCGTTCTTTTGGATTGTCTTGCATTATCAAAGCGTGGCCATTCGGTCTCCATCGAATGATTGGTTGGCCCGATTCGGCTCACTCCTCTATGAAGCCTTTGCAGCATTATTTGCCGGTTATTCCACACGGACGGTCTTCGTCGCGCTGCCGGGTTCGCGGTGGCTGGTGCTGACGGGGGCGTTGCTGACTCTGATTGGATTGCTTGTGGCGCTTTTGCGCTGCAAGCGAGCGGACTCGGCGTTTTGGTGGATTTTTCTGCCGTTTCCATTGGTGTATGCCTTTGTGTACGCGATGCTGGGCAACGCTGTACCCAAGCCCCAGTATCTATTGGTGATGGCCGTTCTCGTGTTTGCTTGCATTGCGTTGGCCCTGGACACGGCGCGAGCGTGCCTGAAAAGGCCGGTCCTCCAGTGTGCGTTTCTTGCCGTAATGCTGCCCTTGCTGGCCGTTCCGATGGCGCGAGCGTCATGGAACAGTCTCGAACGAATCGACAAACGCGATTGGCGCGGGGCCATGGGCTTTCTAAAGCAGCATGCTGGGCCCGGCGATGTGGCCGTGTGCCTGGGCTCGGACACGGTGGTCCCAGCGTTTCGTCCCAAGGCGTACGGCAAGGACCGGTATGGTCCGGAGCAACTGAAGTTCATTCCCATTTCAACGGACACGCTCCTGGGTGCATTCGCGGACGCGGGGTGGACGTCTTCGATCAACACGGTCTGGATGCTGGTGTACACGGATCGCATGTACCTCGGATACGACCAGGCGCCACCAACGAGCAGGGTGGGTAATGCCTCCCCGACGACCCTGGCGGTACACGCTTTCAACGGTTTGTTTCTCGTCGAAGTACACGGAGACCAACCGGCCATCGATCGCCTCATGGACGGTATCGCGGCGCTCTACAAAGACCTGCCCGACGGTCGCTCACTGATCGCGCCGGCCGTTCTGCGCTCGCGCTGGTTGATGTCGCGCGGTGACACGCTCGCCGCGAAGGCCGCCCTTGACGTCGCTCTTCGACAATGTCGTTCGCAGAACGAAGCCCTGATCCTCATGCGTGACGTCTTCGCCTCCCCCCCTACAGCTTCGCTCGCTTCGACCCCCTGATTGGCTCAATAAAGGACGCTATCCGCAACCGCCGATAACTCGATGGTAAGACGTTTCTTGCCCGGTTGGGTCGGTCGTCCCGGGGCCACATTGCGCTGGGGCCCCGTCGTTTCGGCGGCGCGCATCATTGCTACGCGGCGTGTTTCTTACGCCTGGAGAGCACCGGATGAAGATCAACATCGTCAGCATTGAGGACTCCCTGCTATCTGTCGGCGCGCGGAAGGTATCGGCGTATGTGCGCAGCCTGAATCCGGACACGAACGTCTATTACGTTCCGCTTTCCAACTTTTTTTCGTTATGGAGCCTGGTGCGTCCTCGTTATACCGATGCACTGGATGCAAAGCGAGATGCGTACTCGATCGCTGAACCCATCGCGGATGCAGACATCATTGGTTTCAGTTCCATGACGCACCTCGCGGATCAAACCAAGGCGGTCATCCGTGCGCTCCGGCAAATCAACCCGCGCGCCTACATCGTGTGGGGCGGCATCCACCCCATCATCGATCCGGAAGACGCCATACAGCAGGCGGACGCCGTTTGTACCGGAGAGGGCGAGTTCGCTTTCGCCGAGTTGCTCGCGGCGTTCCGCGATGGGCACGACTACACGGGTACGCGTAACTTCTGGTTCAACCGCAACGGAGAGATCATTCGAAACCCGCTTCGACCTCTTATGACCAGTGACGAGATGGAGCAGTTACCGTTGCCTACCTACGCGGAGGAAGAATTCATCTACAAGCCCAAGGACGGGCGCTACGCCGCGATGACCCGCGACGACTATCTGCGATTCACGGGGCTGACGTATAACACGATTTGGACGATCGGCTGTCCTTTTCGCTGCACGTTCTGCGCCAATACCAAGTTTATAAAGAACGATCCAAGTTACACCCGATTGCGTTTTCCGAGCGCGAGGTGGATCGTCAACGAAATCAACGCCGCAAGGAGAAAGCATCCGCACATCAGCAACGTGACCTTTCTCGATGACAGCTTGATGGCGCTTCCCACACGTGTTTTGGAGGAATTTGCACAAGTCTACAAGACCGAGGTCGGTCTTCCATTTTTTGTTCCAGGCGTCATACCCAACTATGTCAAGAGAGAGAAAGTCGAGATTCTGCTGGAGGCTGGGATGTACGAAGTCCGAATGGGCATCCAGTCCGGAAGTCGCCGGATCCTCGAATTCTACAAACGCCCTGCTCCACCGGAAAAGGTGCTTGCGGCCATTGAAATCTTAGGCAGCTATTCGAAATACCTGATGCCGCCCGCGTATGATGTCATCCTGGACAATCCCATCGAAACGCGACAAGACGTTGTGGACACGCTCGAATTGATTTACAAGATTCGCCGGCCGTTCACCCTGAACCTCTACTCGCTGCGCGTGCAACCTAACACGGAAATGGCAAGGCAATTCGACGAACTCAACATCCGCACGGAGGACGTGGCCAGAGAGCATTACAAAAGCCTTCGACCGACGTTCGCGAATTGCCTCGCCGTGCTCCTGACGCTCGTGAGACCGCCTCGGTGGCTGTTCGACCGTCTGCTTCGCCGTGTTCGGGGGGTCGCCGATGCCCAGCGCATGTACCCCAAGTTGTTCTTCACGCTGCATCTGTTGTATTTGATCAGGCGCGGATTCTCACACCTGCGATATATGGACTTTTCACGCATGCCGGGACTGGCCGCCACAACACTCTGGCGTCTAGGAATCGTCGGCTTCTGGCATCACCATGTCAATCGGCACTTCAAGCGTAGGTCGCCATCCATAGGTACTGAGACGCGACGCGCGAACGAGGGACAGTCACCTATTATGCGGATGGCTCGGAATCGCCGTTTGAATCTGGGGACGTGATTCCATCATCTTCTCGCCATCCGTCGCACAGACTACCATTACAGGACACGGCTTGTTTCGAGATGCGCGACATTGCGAAACTCCATCAAGGGTTGAATGAAGTCAAGGACGCTGGGTGATTGGGCGCGGGGGGAAAACCCGAAGTCAATACGTGTCCATCCCAGGAGCGTAAAAAAGAAGCCCGCGCCGGGATGCGATGATTTGACCCGTTCTCGTCATTTTCCGGGTACAATCAAGCAATGGGCGTCGTGATGACAACCGATCCGCCCGACCGATAACACGGGAACTACTTTGCTTCCTAAGCGTCAAATATCCGGAACCGAGGCAGGCGAACGCGATCTGCCCGTGGAGGATCATGCCCTGGTGGCGCAGGTGAAGGCCGGACAGACGCAAAGCTATGGCGAGTTGGTCCGACGCTATCAGGATCGCATTTTTAACACGTGCTGGCGAATTTGCGGCCACCTGGAGGACGCCCGCGATCTGACCCAGGACGCGTTTCTTAAAGCATTCGAGAGCCTGGACGGCTACCGCGAGGAAAGCGGGTTTTACACCTGGATTTTCCGCGTGGCGACGAACCTCGCGATTTCGCATCGACGTAGTGCAGGCCGAAAACGGGCCTTGCTCGATGGTCAGGCGAATGTCATTCGATCTCAGGCCGACGCTTTGGTCCGTAGAATGGAACAGAGCGTCGCAGACACCTCGGATGACGCACGCGACGCCGCGACCCGAGTCGCCGCCTTGCTTCAAACGCTCGATGACGAGCAACGCGCCGTGGTGGTCTTGCGGGACATCGAGGGGTTTGATTATCAGCAGATTGGCGCGATTTTGGATGTGCCGACTGGGACGGTAAAATCGAGACTTCATCGGGCCCGCATGGCGCTTCGCGATGCGATCGTGCGTGCCGGGCACGATTCGAGGAGAACCTGAGCTAAGATGGCGATGACTCGCGAACAACTTTCCGAGTTAATGTCGGCCTACCTGGACGGCGAGGTGAGTCCTCGCGAGAAAGCCGAGGCCGAGAATGTTCTGCGCGCCGACCCCGCGGCCCGGCGACTCCTGGAAGAGCTTCGTCAAACGGCTGCGGTCCTGGCAGCGCTCCCGCGACATGCTGCCCCTCCCCATCTGGCAACGGAACTGGATGCCCAATTGGAACGCGCCCAGCTCCTTTCCGGTTTCAGGGCGAATGAGGGCGATTCGGCGTCGCCAAAGACGCCCTGGCAGACATCGCTTAAGGCGGCGGCCATGCTGGCCATCGTGTTGGGCGCCGGCTGGTGGTTTTTGTCTCTTCAGCAAGAACACCGCCCGGACGGGCTGGCAGAAGCCCCCTCGCGTAAAGCTAGGGAACTCGAAAGTGAATCCGGCGCGGCCTCGCCCGAAAGTCCCAAGCCCGCTACCCCGCCGATCGAGGCGGAATCGCTCATTGCCTCGGGTGCCGATCCCGTCATCCTCGTGACGCAATCTTTCGAGCCTGAGCCGATTCGACTTCGGGTTGTCGCACGTAATGAGACGGAACGTGACGCACTGAGCAAACAGCTCACCACCCAGCTTGCCGTAGCCAACACCGAAAACCTGGCGAACCGCGAAACATCATCAGAAAAGAAGCAGCCGGTTGGCGCATTTTACCTGGAGGGCAAACCCGGCATCAACTTCGTCAATGCCCAGGAAAAACAGATTCTTGTTCGTCTGCCGCAAGCGACTGCGCAGCGAATTGTCGATGATGTTGTGGCCGGAGGAACGGTACACGCCGATCAACTGGCACTACAAGTTGGCCCCGCGATCATCCGAGGACCCGATAACGCCCGCGGAATGTTGCAAATGATGGCTGAAAAGGACCAGCCCGCTCCTTCACAACCACAACCGGAGACACCTGCCGCCTTCGCAAATTCTCGGGGCCGTTCGACTTCCACGAGTTTCGTGAACACCTTGGGTGAAATCGTTGGGCTGGGGCCGCTGATGAAAAAAGCTCCGGCCGGCGACAAGGGTGATCGCGCCGCCGTCGCGTCTCGTGGCGCGACGGGTGAAGAAGGCGTTCGATCGACCGGAACTGAGCCGTCAGCATCGTCGGCCGCAAAGAGTGCGGAATTCGTGGATCGAGTGGGAGGCGCGGAAAAGTCCGAATCGGAGGGAACCAGGGCGGAGACGGCACACGATTCCCTTGTCTCAAAGCGATTGGCGGTCGCCCTCGCCAATAGGGCGGAAGAAAATGCAGGCCGTCCGTCTGACATCGGAGCACCGCGTACGCAGCCTTCCCCAAACCCGTCCATCTCCCCGCCACTGAGCACAACCGCGGATCGGTTCATCACCATGGTCATCGAGTTCGCCATTCCCGAGTCCAAGCCCCCGGCTCGAACGAATGCCGGCCGCACACGTTCGTAGTCACCCTGTTGCAGCCTTTTGCTTCCCCGCCCAAGATAGCTTCTTTGTGAGATCGAAATGCCGACCGAAGCGATGAATCCAACCGAAAACCATGTACGGCATCCTGCTTCGCGGGACGATTTCACCTCTTCGTCAATGGACGCCGTTGCTGATGAACCTCTCCAATGGATACCTGACGTCCCTGGTCCAACAAGACGCTGGTGGGTCGGCGTTGGGGTTGCCGCGCTGTTTGCATTACCGCTGGCGTGGCTGCTCTCCTATGCGGCCGCGCTCCCTTTTTTCATCGGGCTGTTCTTCTTCATGCTCTTTGGGCTGATGATCGGTGCGGCCGCGTTCCGAGTGTCCGCTCCCGGAAGACCGTATGCGACGTTTCCGTTGGTTTTGGGCACAACCCTGCTTGTGGCATGTACCTGGGGCTTCTCCTTGGTGAAGGAGGCACGCGATTTTCCGGACGACGTGGCACGGAGAGTGTCTCTGCACACGCGCGACATCGGTGATCGCAGCGTCGCCGAATTTCGATGCGCGGTTGCTTCCGATGTACGCGCTTGGCTCGCGGATCGTTACGGGCCAGGCCATGTCTGGGGCTACGTTCGTTGGGTGCTCACCAACGGCGAACTGAAACGCGGCGAGCTTCCAACGCTGAATAAAGCAGTATCCATGCCCGCCGCGCAGATTTCGGGTTGGTGGGCCTTTCGCGTCGTGGCATCGGTCGCGTTGCTCGGATTCGGCGTTTCTTCGCAGACGCTGCTGTTGCGTGTCCCTCGCGATAAGAGAACCAGACTTCAAACGCCTACGAGCTGAAGGGTTCCGCAGATGTCCTTGCAGCCGACTCGTCCGCGCTACGCCGCCGCCATCATCGAACGCACCGACAACCACGTCCTCATCGCACTGCCCCCTGAGACCGAGCAAACCCGCAAATGGACGTTTCCTCGTGGGCTGGCCGATCCCAAAGAGTCGGTGGAGGCCGCTCTGCGACGAATTGCACTCGAGCAACTCGGCATCATCGTCGAACTGGTCATCGGACAGCCGCCTTTGCTGTGCGACATCGACGGGCGATCATGCGAGATTCGCTATTTTTTCTGCGGCGTGTCGAGCGGCGACGCGAAACCCGGGCCCTATTCCGAGATTCGTTGGGTCACCAGAGCACACCTTCGCGAATATGACTTCGATGATCCTTCCAAGGCCGTGGTCGAATGGCTGCTCACTTCCTGAATACAGACGCACCCTCCCTCCATCCTCGCTAGTGCAGCTAATCATTATTAGAGCATCTTATCCGTGTGCCACTGCCGTGTCGGCAGTGGCATGCACTGCTCGCAGAGCAGTGGCA
>CXWL01113736.1_pt1 | contig 25497 bp, 24 predicted proteins | sample 590931 | NCBI WGS metagenome assembly CXWL01 (sample SAMEA3498368, study PRJEB10139) | groundwater metagenome | biome: water well; material: biofilm material | place: Germany | collected 2015-04-27
TTCGACACCGGGCAGTTTTGCTTGGCGTCGTGCGCCGCGGTCTGGAACGCTTCGTCGGTGGCGCCGGGAATCTTCGCCACCAGGCTCAGGTGCACCGCGCTGATCGCGAAGCCGGCGCCCACTTTTTCCAGCGACACCGTTGCCGTGGTGTTCATCTCGGTCGCCTTCAGGCCGGCCTTTTCCAGCACGCCCGACAGCGCCATCGTGAAGCAGCCCGCGTGCGCGGCCGCAATCAGTTCTTCCGGATTGGTGCCCTTGCCGCCTTCGAAGCGCGCGTTGAAGCCGTAGGGCGCCTTGTCGAGCACGCCGGTCTGGGTCGACACGCTGCCGACGCCGTCCTTCAGGCCGCCGCTCCAGACGGCGCTGCCGCTTTTCTTGATGATCATGCTCTGCTCCTTGGGTAGAATGCCCCGGCGTGCCGGGGCGATTGAGGGACAATTATTTTGCCGCCGGCGTCAGGCGCCAGATGGTGTTGCCGACGTCGTCGGCCAGCAGGATCGCGCCGGCCTTGTCGACGGCGACGCCGACCGGACGGCCCCAGGCTTTGCCGTCAGGGCTGAGGAAGCCGGTCAGCACGTCTTGCGGCGGGCCGCTGGGCTTGCCGTCGGTGAACGGCACGAAGATCATCTTGTAGCCGGAAGGCGGCTTGCGGTTCCACGAACCGTGCTGGCCGACCAGGGCGCCGTTCTTGAAGGCGGGGAACAGCGCGCCGTCGTAGAACGCCAGGCCGAGCGAGGCGGTGTGGGCGCCCAGCGCGTAATCGGGCGCGATCGCCTTGGCCACCATTTCCGGCCGCGCCGGCGTGATGCGGGTGTCGACGTGCTGGCCGTAGTAGCTGTACGGCCAGCCGTAGAACGCGCCTTCCTTCACCGACGTCATGTAATCCGGCACCAGGTCGTTGCCGAGTTCGTCGCGCTCGTTGACGCTGGTCCACAGCATGCCGCTTTGCGGATTCCACGCCATGCCGACCGGGTTGCGGATGCCGGAGGCGAACACGCGGCCCTTGCCGGTGGCGCGGTCGAATTGCCAGATCGCGGCGCGGCCGTCTTCCTTGTCCATGCCGTTTTCGCCGACATTGCTGTTCGAGCCGACCGACACGTACAGCATCTTGCCGTCCTTGCTGGCGACGATGTTCTTGGTCCAGTGGTGGTTGATGCCGGCCGGCAGGTCAGCGAACTTCACGCCCTTGGCGCTGATGCTGGTCTGGCCGGTCTGGTAGGGAAAGCGCACCACCGCGTCGGCGTTGGCGATGTACAGGTCGTTGCCCACCAGCGCCATGCCGAACGGCCCGTTCAGGCCGGTCAGGAAGGTGTGGTGGCTGGCCGCCATGCCATCTGCGCCTACGCCGCGCAGCAAGGTGATGCGGTTGGCCGAGGCGACGCCGGCGCCGGCCTTCTTCATTTCCATCTTCATGATGGCGCCCTTGATGCCGCCGTGTTCCTTCTCGGCCGGCGCAGGCTTGTTGGTTTCAGCGACCAGCACGTCGCCGTTCGGCAGCACGTAGATCCAGCGCGGATGGTCGAGGCCGCGCGCGTAGGCGCTGACAGAAATGCCTGGCGCGGCCACCGGCTTGGCGTCCTTGGTCGGCCACGGGTCGGTCGGCGCGACATTGACGGTCGGGATCAGCGAGCGTTCCACTGCCGGCAGCACCGGATTCGGGCCGAAGCCGACTGCGTAGTTCTGGGCCAGCGCGGCGCCGCCGATGGTCGACAGCGCGAGCGCCAGGCAAGTGATCTGCAAGGATTGCTTCATTGTTTTTGGTCTTTCTGAGGGGAAGGGGATGGCTGGTCGCGCATGCCGTGGGCAGCGTCTTTGTGCGGTGTGGCCTGGCCTGAAGGGCCGCCGGCCGGCGCCGCACCGGGCGTCGCGTGCAAATCGGTATCGACCAGGCCCTGCGCCAGGTCGGCGGCGGCCTGCTTCATGACGCCGCGCGGCGCCTTGTCCTGGCCGTCGGGCGACTCGTCGCGCTCGTGCGGCATGCGCTTGACGCCGTCGTTTTCAATCTTGTCGTCGGTGTTGACCTTGCGGTCCGGTGTTTCGTTGGTCATGGCTACTCCTGTCTTCTGTTGCCCTTATCCTAACGCCGCGCGGCAAATCCCGTCGCGCAGTTGCGCTCATGAAGGTGCGCCGGCCTGGGCGCGCAGGCAGTCGAGCAGGATCGCGAAGGCCGGGCCGATCTCTTCTTCGGGAACGCAGGCGTAGCCGAGCAGCAAGCCCTGCTGCACCTGCGACCCGAGGAAATAGCGCGACAGCGGGCGCGCCAGGATGCCGCGTGCCTTGCAGGCGGCGGCGATGGCCTGGTCGTCGGCGTCGTCGGGCAGGCGCAGCACCAGGTGCAGGCCGGCGTTGCTGCCGTGCTCGTGCAGCCGGTCGGGGCCGAGGTAGCGGGTGATCAGGCCGGCCAGCACGGCGCGGCGCTTGGCGTACAGCAGGCGCATGCGGCGGATGTGCGCCGCATATTCGCCGCAGCGCATGAATTCGGCGATCGACGCCTGGGTCAGCAGGTGGCCGCCCCGGTACAGCTCGGCGTGGCCGACCTGGAAGCGCGCCGCCAGCGCCGGCGGCAACACCAGGTAGCCCATCCGCAAGCCGGGGAACAGGGTCTTGCTGAAGGTGCCGAGGTAGATCACCGGCGCATCCGGCTCGAGCCCTTGCAGCGCCGGGATCGGGTGGCCCGAATAGCGAAATTCGCTGTCGTAGTCGTCCTCGACGATCCAGGCGTTGTTCTGGCGCGCCAGTTCGAGCAGGGCGCGGCGCCGCGCCAGGCTCATCACCGCGCCGAGCGGATACTGGTGCGACGGCGTGACGAACACGAAGCGCGGCGCCGGCGTACCGGCCGCCACCGCCGGCACCGACATGCCTTCGGCGTCGACCGCGATCGGCTGCATCGCGATGTCGCTGATCTGCAGGATGCTGCGGATGCCCCAGTAGCTGGGCTCCTCGACCCAGGCGACGTCGCCGGGCGAACCGAGCAGGCGCACCACCAGGTCGATGCCCTGGTGGGTGCCGTCGGTGATGAGCACCTGTTCCGGGGTGCACTGCATCGAGCGCGCCAGCTGCAGGTGCGCCGCCACCATTTCGCGCAGGGCCGGCAGGCCGCCGTTGTAGGAATAGCTGAGCAACGCCGGCGCCGGCTGGCTCCACACCCTGGCGCTGATCTGCGCGTAGCGGCGGTACGGAAAGCGCGTCACGTCCGGCACCCCGGGCATGAACGCGCCCCATTGCACCGGCGAGGCGGTGGCGTCGCGCAGCAGCCGTTCGCCGCGCGGCGACAGGCCCGGCGTGCTGGCGTGCGCGGCGGCGCCGGCGCTGGCGCGGGTGGCGTTCAGGTAGGCCTCGGGCGCGGTGCTGGCGACGAAGGTGCCGCTGCCGACGCGCGCGTAGACGTAGCCCTCGGCCAGCAGCTGTTCGTAGGCGTACATCACGGTGTTGCGCGCCAGCTGCAGTTCGGCGGCCAGGTCGCGCGACGGCGGCAGGCGCGTCAGCGGCGCCAGGCTGCCGTCGAGGATGGCGCCGCGGATGCAGTCGTACAGGCCGCGGTTGCGCGGCTTGCCGAGCGCGGCGACGCCGTCCGGGCCCATGTGCTGGAGCAGCACGTCGGAGCAGATCGATCTCAATTGGCACCATCGAATTAAACTAAGTGGACCTAGATTATAGTGCCAAACCAAGGTGTAATCGGGTCTGGCATGCCGTGGCGTAACAATTCGCCGCGGCTCGATATCCACCGCACCGATTATGTTGGCGTCTCCATGAAAAACCTCGACCTGAACCAACGCCGCGCCCTTGCCACCCCACGCGGGGTCGGCGTCATGTGCGACTTCTACGCCGCGCGCGCCGACAACGCCACGCTGTGGGACGTCGAAGGACGCGCCTTCATCGACTTCGCCGCCGGCATCGCCGTGCTCAACACCGGCCACCGCCATCCGCGCGTGATGCAGGCCGTCGCCACCCAGATGGAGGCGTTCACCCACACCTGTTACCAGGTGGTGCCGTACGAACTGTATGTGTCGCTGGCCGAGCGCATCAACGCGCTGGTGCCGATCCACGGCGTCAAGAAGACGGCGTTCTTTTCGACCGGCGCCGAAGCGGTCGAGAACGCGGTCAAGATCGCCCGCGCCCACACCGGCCGGCCCGGCGTGATCGCCTTTTCCGGCGCCTTCCACGGCCGCACCATGCTCGGCATGGCGCTGACCGGCAAGGTGGTGCCGTACAAGGTCGGCTTCGGCCCGTTCCAGGGCGAGATCTACCACGCGCCGTTTCCGTGCAACGGCGTCAGCAGCGCCGACAGCGTGGCCGCGCTCGAACTGCTGTTCAAGACCGATGTCGATCCGCAGCGGGTCGCCGCCATCATCCTCGAGCCGGTGCAGGGCGAAGGCGGCTTCCATCCGGCGCCGGCCGATTTCATGCGCGCGCTGCGTTCGCTGTGCGACCGTCACGGCATCCTGCTGATCGCCGACGAAGTGCAGACCGGCTTCGGCCGCACCGGCAAGCTGTTCGCCATGGACCACCACGACGTGCAGCCGGACCTGATGACCTTGGCCAAGAGCCTGGCCGGCGGCATGCCGCTGGCGGCGGTGAGCGGGCGCGCCGAGGTGATGGACGCGCCCCTGCCGGGCGGGCTGGGCGGCACCTACGGCGGCAATCCGCTGGCGCTGGCCGCCGCCCACGCCGTGCTCGACGTCATCGCCGAGGAGCAGCTGTGCGCCCGGTCGGTGGCGCTCGGCGCACGCCTGGTGGCCTTCCTCGAAAGCCAGCGCGCGCAGTGCCCGGCGCTGGCCGAGGTGCGCGGGCTCGGCTCGATGGTCGCGGCCGAGTTCAACGACCCGCGCAGCGGGCTGCCGGCTGCGGACTACGCCAAGGCGGTGCAGCGCCGCGCGCTCGAGCAGGGCCTGATCCTGCTCACCTGCGGCGTGCACGGCAACGCCATCCGCTTCCTCTATCCGCTGACGATTCCCGACGCCCAGTTCGACGCGGCGCTGGCGATCCTGGCGGCCGCGATGGCTCCCTGAGCGGCGCCATTGCATGCTAATGTGTAACGTTTTTTTCTTGTAAGTATTTGCTGTGTGTTCGAACCGTTCCGCCCATTAATCCATCCTTGAAGAGGCAAATCACCATGGTCACTCGTTCGCTCCACGCCGGCGTCGCCGCCGCTACCCTGATGCTGGCATCGCTGGCCGGCGCACAGCCGGCGCCGGCCTGGCCGACGCATGCGGTCAAGATCATCGTGCCATTCCAGGCCGGTTCGGCCACCGACCTGATCTCGCGCCAGTTCGGCCAGGCGCTGTCGGCCGAATACGGCCAGCCCTTCGTCATCGAGAACCGCCCGGGCGCGGCCGCCATGATCGGCAGCGACGCCGCCGCGCGCGCGCCGGGCGACGGCTACACCCTGCTGATGTCGGGCCCGGCGTCGATGGTGACCAACCGCTTCCTCTACAAGAAGCTGAGCTACGATCCGGACGCGTTCGAAAAAGTATCGATCGTCGCGTTCACGCCGAACATCCTGCTGTCGAACCCGTCGCTGCCGTTCAAGACGCTGCCCGAGATGATCGCCTACGCCAAGGCCAATCCGCACAAGCTGACGTACGCCTCGTTCGGCACCGGCACCACCTCGCACCTGGCCGGTGAAATGCTCAAGGCGATGGCGCACATCGACATCGTGCACGTGCCGTACAAGGGCGCCGCCGAAGCGATTCCGGCGCTGCTCGGCGGCCAGGTTTCGATGTACTTCGACACCATCATGACCGGCCTGCCATTCGTCAAGGACGGCAAGCTGCGCGCGCTCGGCGTGTCGAACGCCAAGCGCTCCGACATGGCGCCCGAGATCCCGACCATCGCCGAACAGGGCTACCCGGGATTCGACATCGCGCCGTGGTATGGCCTGGTCGCGCCGAAGGGCACGCCGGCGCCCGTCGTGGCCAAGCTGAACGGCTCGATCGAGCGGCTGCTGAAGGACCCGGCGTTCCGCCAGAAGCTGGTGCACACCGGCGCCGAGGCGCGCTTCGGCAACCCGGCCGACTTCAACGCGATGGTCAAGACCGAGATTCCGCGCACCGAGAAGCTGGTGCAGCAATCCGGCGTGACGATGCAATAAGCCTTCGATTCAACCCTTTACCTGGACCTGCCATGCTGCCTTTCGACTGGAATTTTCCCTACCCCGCGCAAAAAATGCCGCTGCTGGCGGCCAACGCGGTCAGCGCCAGCCAGCCGCTGGCCGCCCAGGCCGGGTTGAGCATGCTGTACCAGGGCGGCAACGCCATCGACAGCGCGATTGCCACCGCCATCGCGCTGACCGTGGTCGAGCCGGTGATGAACGGCATCGGCGGCGACATGTTCGCGCTGGTCTGGCATGAGGGAGAGCTGTACGGCCTGAACTCGAGCGGTCGTTCGCCGCGGGCGTGGACGCCGGAGTACTTTGCGGGCCGCAGCAAGATGCCGCAGACCGGCTGGGACACGGTCACCGTGCCCGGCCAGGTGGCGGGCTGGAAGGCGCTGTCGAAGCGCTTCGGCAAGCTGCCGTTCGCGCGCCTGTTCGAGCCGGCCATCGCTTACGCCGAACATGGCTTCATGGTGTCGCCGCAGATCGCGCGCCAGTGGGCCGCGCAGGTGCCGGTGCTGATCGACCAGCCGGGCTTTCGCGAAGCGTTCACCATCGACGGCCGCGCGCCGCGCGCCGGCGAGCGCTGGCGCTTCCCGGAGCAGGCCGCCACTTTGCGCGCCATCGCCGACAGCGACGGCGAGAGCATCTACCGCGGCGCGCTGGCCGAGCGCATCGCGCAGTTCGCCGTCCAGACCGGCGGCGCCCTGCGCGCTTCCGACCTCGCCGAGCACGAGGCGGAATGGGTGACGCCGATCGCGCAGGACTTCCGCGGCTACACGCTGCACGAAATTCCGCCGAGCGGGCAGGGGCTGGCGGCGCTGATCGGCCTCGGCATCCTCGAGCAGTTCGACCTCGAGGCGATGGGCCGCGACAGCGCCGACTTCTACCACGTCAGCATCGAAGCGATGAAGCTGGCGTTCGCCGACCTGCACCGCCACGTGTCCGACCCGGCCAGCATGCAGGTCGCGCCGGAGGCCTTGCTGGCGCCGGCCTACCTGGCCGAACGCGCCGCGCTGATCGACATGGCGGGCGCCGGCAATCCGGGCGCCGGCATGCCGAAATCGGGCGGCACCGTCTATCTCGCCAGCGCCGACGCCGCCGGCAGCATGGTCTCGTTCATCCAGTCGAACTACCGCGGCTTCGGCTCCGGCGTGGTGGTGCCGGGCACCGGCATCGGCCTGCACAACCGCGGCGAAGGCTTCAACCTGGAGCCGGGCCACGCCAACTGCGTGGCGCCGGCCAAGAAGCCGCTGCACACCATCATCCCCGGCTTCGTCACGCGCGACGGCAAGCCGGTGATGGCGCTCGGCGTGATGGGCGGCTCGATGCAGGCGCAGGGCCACCTGCAGATGATGGCGCGCCTGGCCGCGTTCGGCCAGAACCCGCAGGCGATGAGCGACGCGCCGCGTTTCCGGGTCGAGCCGGGGCCGCTGGTGCACGTCGAGGCGCACCTGCCGGCGGCGGTGGTCGAGGCGCTGCGCGCGCGCGGCCACCAGGTCGAGGTGGCGCCGCGCGACAGCATGGAATTCGGCTCGGCGCAGATGATCTACAAGGGCGACGACGGCTACATCGCCGCGTCCGACTCGCGTCGCGACGGCCAGGCCGTCGGCTTCTGACGGCGCCCGCGCGGTAATGCAATGCAGGTTTTCGGGCAACAGACCCAGCAACAATAATGGAGACAACAGGCAATGCGCATCAAGAATCAGAAGGACTTTTGGGCGGGGGTGATGTTCGTCGTGTTCGGCGCGTTCTTCGCCGGCTTCGGCAGCCAGTACAGCCTCGGCAGCGCGGCGAACATGGGGCCGGGCTACTTCCCGACCATGCTCGGCATCGCCCTGGTCGTGCTGGGCATCGTCATCTCGGTGGCCGCCATGTCGGCCAAGGCCGCGGCGGAAAAGATCGACCGGTTCGCCTGGGGGACGCTGTTGCTGATCCTCGGTCCGGTCGCCCTGTTCGGGCTGCTGCTGCCGATCCTCGGCCTGGTCGCCTGCCTGCTGATGCTGGTCGCCATCTCGAGCTACGCCAGCCATGAATTCAGCTGGAAAGCGACGCTCGGCAATGCCGTCATCCTGGTCGCGCTGTGCCTGTTCGTTTTCGTGTACGCCTTGAAACTGCAGTTCCAACTCTGGCCAGCCTTCCTCGGCGCATAAGGAAATAGAACACATGGAATCCTTATTCTCCCACCTGGCGATCGGTTTTTCCGCGGTGCTGGCGCTCGAACCGATGACCATCCTGGGCATCACGTTCAGCCTGCCGATGAACCTGGTCTACTGCCTGATCGGCGCCGTCATCGGCACCCTGATCGGCGTGCTGCCCGGCCTCGGCCCGGTCGCCACCATCGCCATGCTGCTGCCGGCCACGTATGCCTTGCCGCCGCTGGGCGGCCTGATCATGCTCGCCGGTATCTACTACGGCGCCCAGTACGGCGGCTCGACCACCGCGATCCTGGTCAACCTGCCGGGCGAAACGTCGTCGGTGGTGACCTGCATCGACGGCTACCAGATGGCGCGGCGCGGGCGCGCCGGCGTCGCCCTCGCCACCGCCGCGATCGGCTCGTTCTTTGCCGGCTGCGTCGGCACGCTGCTGCTGGCCGCCTTCGCGGTGCCGCTGGCGGCGGTGGCGTTCAAGTTCGGTCCGGCCGAATATTTCTCGCTGATGGTGCTCGGCATGATCGGCGCGGTGGTGCTGGCGTCCGGCTCGCTGACCAAGGCGATCGCCATGATCTTCCTCGGCCTGCTCGGCGGGTTGGTCGGCACCGACGTCAACAGCGGCGTGTCGCGCTACGCGTTCGGCATTCCCGAGCTGGCCGACGGCATCGGCTTCGTCGCGGTGGCGATGGGGGTGTTCGGCTTTGCCGAGGTGATCGGCAACCTCGAGCAGAAGGAGCACCGCGAAGTGTTCACCAACAAGGTCACCAGCATGTTCCCGACCAGGGACGACTTCAAGCGCATGTGCGCGCCGATCCTGCGCGGCACCATGCTCGGCTCGGTGCTCGGCATCCTGCCGGGCGGCGGCGCCGCGCTGGCCTCGTTCGGCGCCTACTCGATGGAGAAGAAGCTCAGCAAGAACAGCGCCGAGTTCGGCCACGGCGCCATCGAAGGCGTTGCCGCGCCGGAGTCGGCCAACAATGCCGCGGCGCAGACCTCGTTCATCCCGCTGCTGACGCTGGGCATCCCGCCGAACGCGGTGATGGCGCTGATGGTGGGCGCGATGACGATCCACAACATCCAGCCGGGTCCGCAGGTGATGAGCACCAACCCGACGCTGTTCTGGGGCCTGATCGTGTCTATGTGGATCGGCAACATGATGCTGGTGGTGCTGAACCTGCCGCTGATCGGCATCTGGGTCAAGCTGCTGACGGTGCCGTACCGCTTCCTCTACCCGGCGATCCTGGTGTTCTGCTGCATCGGCGTCTACACGGTCAACAACAATACCTTCGACGTCTTGCTGACGGCCGGCTTCGGCCTGGCCGGCTACCTGTTCAAGCGGCTCGGCTGCGAAGGCGCGCCGCTGCTGCTCGGCTTCGTGCTGGGGCCGATGATGGAAGAGAACTTCCGCCGCTCGCTGCTGCTGTCGAACGGCGACTTCTCGGTGTTCTTCACGCGCCCACTGTCGCTGGCGCTGCTGATCGCCACCGCGATCCTGGTCGTCATCGTCGCGCTGCCGTCGATCAAGGCCAAGCGCGAAGAGACGTTCCAGGAAGAGTAAATCCCGTGGGCGGCCGCTCGGCCGCCCGTTCGCCACCTTTCACCGATTGCTCCCGATGCCACTTACGCTCAGCCGTGCGGACCTGCTGTGTTCGCAAAACTTCATCGCCGGCGCCTGGCGCGACGCGCGCGCGACAGCCACCTTCGGCGTCGCCGACCCGGCCGATGGCGGCGAATTCTGCCGCGTGGCCGACAGCGTCGGCGCCGACGCCCGTGACGCCTGCGATGCCGCCGCCGGCGCGCTCGGCGCCTGGCGCGCCAGCACCGCGCGCGAACGGGCCCGCCTGCTCAAGCGCTGGCACGCCCTGATCCTGGCCAATGGCGAGGACCTGGCGCGCCTGATCTCGCGCGAGCAGGGCAAGCCGCTGGCCGAGGCGCGCGGCGAAGTCGCCTACGGCGCCGCCTACGTCGAGTGGTTCGCCGAGGAAGCCGTGCGGGCCTACGGCGAGATCATCCCCGAGCAGGTGCGCGGCAAGAAAATGCTGGTGGTGCGCGAGGCGGTCGGCGTGGTGGCCGCGATCACGCCATGGAACTTTCCGCTGGCGATGATCGCGCGCAAGATCGCGCCGGCGCTGGCGGCCGGCTGCACCGTCGTCGCCAAGCCTGCCGAAGACACGCCGCTGACCGCGCTGGCGCTGGTCAGGCTGGCCGACGAGGCCGGCTTCCCGCCGGGCGTGCTGAATATCGTCACCGCGTCGCGTGCGCGCACGCCGGAAGTGGTCGACAGCTGGCTGCAGGATGGCCGCGTGCGCAAGATCAGCTTCACCGGNNGCCGTTCATCGTCTTCGACGACGCCGACCTCGATGCCGCGGTCGATGGCCTGATGGCGGCCAAGTTCCGCAACGGCGGCCAGACCTGCGTCTGCCCGAACCGCGTGTACGTGCAGGACGGCGTCTACCAGCAGTTCGCCGACAAGCTGGTGGCGCGCGTGGCGGCGCTGCGGGTCGGGCCGGCCAGCCGCGCGGAGTCGCAGATCGGGCCGATGATCAATGCGCGCGCGCTCGACAAGATCGAGCACCACGTGCGCGATGCGCTGGCGCACGGCGCCATGCTGCTGGCCGGCGGCGAGCGGCTGCGGGACGCCGGACCGAACTACTATGCGCCGACCGTGCTGGGCGAGGCGAGCGCGGACATGGCCCTGTTCCGCGAAGAGACCTTCGGCCCGGTCGCCGCCCTGTTCCGCTTCCGCGGCGAAGACGACGCCATCGCGCAGGCCAACGCCACCCCGTTTGGCCTGGCGGCCTATTTCTATTCGCGCGACGCGGCGCGCATATGGCGCGTGTCCGAGCGGCTCGAAGCGGGCATCGTCGGCATCAACGAGGGCGCCGTGTCGAGCGAGGCGGCGCCGTTCGGCGGCGTCAAGGAATCCGGCTACGGGCGCGAAGGCTCGAGCCACGGGCTGGCCGACTACATGCACACGAAATACCTGTGCCAGGGCGGCCTCGCCTGATCGCCGCCATGCCGACGATCTACTTCCACAGCAACCTGGACGATCCGGACCAGTGGCGCGCCAGCCTGGCGGCCGCCGTCCCCGGACTCGACTTCATCGCCGGCCCGCGCTGCGAGCGGCCGGACCTGGTCGATGTCGCGCTGTTATGGACGCCGCCGCAGCAGGGGCTGGACGGCTTCACCGGATTGCGCGCGGTGCTGTCGCTGGGCGCCGGGGTCGACCAGCTCGACCTGCCGCAGCTGGCCGCGCGCATCCCGGTGGCGCGGCTGGTCGACCCGGTGCTGACCGCGCGCATGGTCGAATATTGCAAGGCCGCCGTGTTCTACCTGCACCGCGATTTCCACATCCACCGCCGCAACCAGGCGGCGCGCGCGTGGACCTTCGCCGCCCCGGTCGACGCGGCAGCGCGGCGCGTGCTGGTGCTCGGGCTGGGCGAACTGGGCGCGGCCGTCGCCGCCAGCCTGGCGGCGGAAGGATTTGCCGTCACCGGCTGGAGCCAGTCGCAGAAGGCGCTGCCGGGCGTGCGCAGCGTCCAGGGCGACAGCGCGCTGCACGCGGCGCTCGCCGAGAGCGACATCGTCGTCAACCTGCTGCCGCTCACCAGCCAGACGCGCGGCATCCTGAACCGCGCCTTGTTCGATCGCTTCAAACCGGGCGCCAGCCTGGTCAACGTCGGCCGCGGCGCCCACCTGGTCGAAGCGGACCTCGCCGCGGCGCTCGACGGCGGCACGCTGGCTGCGGCCTTTCTCGACGTCTTCGCCGAGGAACCGCTCGATCCGGCGCATCCGTTCTGGTCCCATCCCCAGGTGCACGTCACGCCGCACGTTGCCTCGCTGGGCGATCCGCGCCATTCGGTGGCGACGATCGCCGAAAATATCCATCGCGCCATGCGCGGCGAGCCGCTGCTGAACCAAATCGACCGCCGCACCGGCTACTAGACAGAGGATCGTGCATTTGCATCGTGGAATCGCTTACTATTCTGCGATGCATGTTTTTTTGGAACGATCCGTGTCGAAACAAGCTCATCATTCTGCCGCGCTGGGCGCGCCGCGCCCGGTCGACAACGGCCGTTGCCACAATTGCGGCGCGATCGCCGCCGGCAAGTTCTGTCCCGCATGCGGCCAGGAGACGACGCTGCACGTCGCCAGCGCGCGCGAGTTCCTGCACGAATTCATCGGCCACTACGTCGCGCTCGAGGGCAAGCTGTGGAAAACGCTGGCGCTGCTGCTGTTCCGGCCCGGCAAGCTGACGGCCGAGTACATCGCCGGTCGCCGCGCGCGCTACGTGCAGCCGCTGCGCATCTACCTGACGCTGAGCATCCTGTTTTTCGCCTTGCTCAGGTACGGCCCCACGGAGCTGATCAAGGCCGACCCGCCCGCCGCCGCCGCGAGCTCCCAGGTGGCGCCGGCGGCCGACAAGGGGCACGTCTCGACCCGCATCGGCACGATCAATCCGGCGTGGGAGGCGAAGATCCTGACGATCGGCGCGCTGCCGCAGGAGCAGAGGCTGGCGCTGATCAAAAGCAAGTTCTTCGCCTACGTCCCTTATGCAATGTTTTGCATAATGCCGTTCTTCGCGCTGTACCTGAAGCTGCTGTACCTGCGCTCGGGGCGGACCTATGGCGAGCACATGCTGTTCGCGCTGCACAGCAACGCCTTCGCCTTCCTGCTGCTCGGCCTGATCTGGGTGGTCCCGGGCGGCTGGACCGACACCGCGCTGTTCGCCTGGCTGCTCGCCTACCTGCCCGTCGCCATGCGCCGGGTGTACGGCGGCAGCAAGCTGGCCACCGCGGCGCGCTGGATCGTGCTGATGGCCGCCTACATGATCACCGTCGCCGCGGTGGTGGTCGGCACCGTGTTCAGCGCCACCGTCATGCTGTGACCCCGGACGGCGCCTTGCTTGCCGAAAAGCGCCGCCGCCCTCTATACTGTTCAGGCATACAGTGCACCGCCGACTACCCGAGCTTGCCATTTTTGGGGTAATCTCCTGCGTGTCGCCCCTCTAACCGCCGAGATTTTTATGCCCGCTATGTCTGCCCCGCAAAAAACCATCGCGCTCGTGGTGCGGCACAACACCGTCGGCATCGAGAAACCGGTGCATGGCGTCGTCGGCTACCTGCAGGGCGCCGGCTACCGCGTCGTGTTCGAGGCCGACACCGCGGCGCACCTGGCCATGCCCGGCATCGAAGCGATGAGCGCGACCCAGATCGGCGAGAGCGCCAGCGCGGCCATCGTGATGGGCGGCGACGGCACCATGCTCGGCATCGCGCGCCAGCTGGCGCCGTACGACGTGCCGCTGATCGGCATCAACCAGGGCCGGCTCGGCTTCATGACCGACATACCGGCCGACGGCATGATCGCGGTGCTCGACGCCATCCTCAACGGCAAGTGCGAGGCCGAAAAACGTACCATGCTGGAAGGGCGCGTGATGCGCGGCGGCGCCATGATCAACAGCGGGCTGGCGGTCAACGACGTGGTGGTGGCGCGCGGCGCCGGCGCCGGCATGGTCGAGCTGAAGGTGACGGTCGACGGGCGCTTCATGTACAACCAGCGCTCGGACGGCCTGATCATCTCGACCCCGACCGGCTCGACCGCGTACGCGCTGTCGGCCGGCGGCCCGCTGCTGCATCCGAGCCTGTCGGGCATCGTGCTGGTGCCGATCGCCCCGCACGCGCTGTCGAACCGGCCGATCGTGGTGCCCGACACGAGCGAGATCGTGATCGAGATCGTCGCCGGGCGCGACGTCAGCGTCAACTTCGACATGCAGACCTTCGCCAGCCTCGCGCACGGCGACCGCATCACCATTTCGCGCTCGCCGAACTGCATCACCTTCCTGCACCCGGAAGGCTGGAGCTACTACGACACGCTGCGCGAAAAGCTGCACTGGAACGAATATCCGTCGGGCGAGGGCAAGCTGAAGTAAGCTGCGCCGCGACCGACCAACACCTTTACCTTGAAACCTGCATGCTTCGTACACTGTCCATCCGCGATTTCGTCATCGTCGACGCCATCGAACTCGAGTTCGCCAGCGGCTTTTCCGTCTTCACCGGCGAGACCGGCGCCGGCAAGTCGATCCTGATCGACGCGCTGCAGCTGGCGCTGGGCGGGCGCGGCGACGCCTCGGTGGTGCGCGAAGGCGCCGCCAAGGCCGACATCACGGCCGACTTCAGCGTCAGCGCCGCCGCCGCCGCCTGGCTCGAGCAGAACGAATTCGCCATCGAGGACGGCGGCGCGCTGCTGCGTCGCGTGATCGACAACGCCGGCCGCTCGAAGGCCTTCATCAACGGCATCGCCGCCACCGCCACTCAGCTGCGCGACCTCGGCGACATGCTGGTCGACATCCACGGCCAGCACGCGCACCAGTCGCTGCTCAAAAGCGACGCCCAGCGCGCGCTGCTCGACAACCAGGCCAGCTTCAAGGATGCCGGCGCGGGCGTGCTCGCGCAGGACGTCGCGGCCAGCCACAAGCAATGGCGCGCGCTGGTGCGCCAGCGCGAAGAGTTCGAGAAGGATGCGCGCAACGTGCTCGTCGAGCGCGAGCGGCTCGAATGGCAGGTGGGCGAACTTGACAAGCTGGCCGCCAAGCCGGGCGAGTGGGCCGAAGTCAGCAACGAACACAGCCGCCTGTCGCATGCCGCCAGCCTGCTCGAAGGCGCGCAGGAAGCGCTCGCCGCGATCTCCGAGTCGGACCACCCGATCCTGTCGCAGTTGTCGTCGCTGAACGCCAAGCTGGGCAAGCTGGTCGACGTCGACGCCGGCCTGCAGGGCGTGCTCGACTGCATGGAGCCGGCCCGCATCCAGCTGCAGGAAGCGGTGTATGCGCTCAACGACTACCTCGACCGGGTCGAGCTCGACCCCGAGCGGCTGCGCCAGGTCGACGCGCGCATGGAAGCGCTGCACGGCGCCGCGCGCAACTTCCGCGTCACGCCGGACGAGCTGCCGGAAGAGCACGCGGCGCTGGCCGAAAAGCTGCGCCAGCTGGCCGACGCCAGCGACCTCGACGGCCTGCGCAAGCAGGAAGACCTGGTCAAGGCGCGCTACATGGCAGCGGCCGGCAAGCTGTCGACGATCCGCGCCGCGGCCGCCACACAGCTCGGCCTCCAGGTGACGGCGGCGATGCAGGAACTCAACATGACCGGCGGCAGCTTCGCGGTCGGCCTGAACCCGGCAGAACCGGGCGCGGCCGGCCTCGAGCAAGTCGAATTCCTGGTGGCGGGCCACGCCGGCGTGGCGCCGCGCCCGCTGGCGAAGGTCGCCTCCGGCGGCGAACTGGCGCGCATCGCGCTGGCGATCTCCGTCATCACCTCGAACGCGACGACGACGCCGACGCTGATTTTCGACGAAGTCGACAGCGGCATTGGCGGCGCGGTGGCCGAAGTGGTGGGGCGGTTGCTGAAACGCCTGGGGCAGCAGCGCCAGGTGCTGTGCGTGACGCACCTGCCGCAGGTGGCCAGCCAGGCCAACCAGCATTTCCAGGTCGCCAAGGGCACGACCGACGCCGGCAAGACCGTCTCCCACATCGACGTTCTCGACAGCAAGGCCCGCGTCGAAGAAGTGGCGCGCATGCTCGGCGGCCTCGAAATCACTGCCACCACGCGCAAGCACGCCCGCGAACTGCTCGCCTCCTAACAGCTTCCACCCCTGGGGTCAGTTCCGACATTCGGACACGGCCCCATCGGTAGCGCAGGCTTTTCACCCCCCAGCGTCGAGTTCGTGTCCGAATGTCAGAACTGACCCCCGGGTGAAAAAATATGTTTTTTGCATGACGGCGAATCTATAATAGCGGCCTTGCCGCCAAATTCACCAGATCGCCATGTCCTTCCGTAAAGAACCACCCTTCACCCATGGCACCGTGCCGCGCAGCGCAATCGTGCTGGTCAACCTCGGCACCCCCGACGAGCCGACCCGCCCAGCCGTGCGCCGCTACCTCAAGGAGTTCCTGTCGGATCCGCGCGTCGTCGAAATCCCGCGCCTGCTGTGGTGGTGCATCCTTCACTTGATCATTTTGCCGTTTCGTTCGGGTAAGTCGGCCAAGAAGTACGAGAGCATCTGGACGCGCGACGGCTCGCCGCTGAAGGTGCACACGCAGAAGCAGGCGATGCTGCTGCGCGGCGCCCTGGGCGAACGCGGCCACGACGCGCTGCGCGTGACGATGGCGATGCGCTACGGCTCGCCGTCGCTGCCGGAAGTGCTCGACAAGCTCAAGGCCGAGCATTGCGAGCGCGTGGTGATCCTGCCGGCCTATCCGCAGTATTCGGGCACGACGACCGCATCGATCTACGACGCCGTGTTTGCCCACTACAAGAACGTGCGCGACCTGCCGGAGCTGCGCATGGTCAAGCATTACCACGACCACGACAGCTACATCGAGGCGCTGCACGACAGCGTGCTGAAGCACTGGGAAACCAATGGCCGCGGCCAGAAGCTGGTGATGAGCTTCCACGGCGTGCCGAAACGTACGCTGCTGCTGGGCGACCCGTACCACTGCGAATGCCACAAGACGGCGCGCCTGCTGGCAGCCAAGCTGCGCCTCAAGCCCGACCAGTACCTGGTGACGTTCCAGTCGCGCTTCGGCAAGGCCGAGTGGCTGCAGCCGTACACCCAGCCGACCATCGAGAAGCTGGCGCGCGAGGGCCTGCAGCGGGTCGACGTCATCTGCCCGGGCTTTACCAGCGACTGCCTGGAGACGCTCGAAGAGATCGCGATGGAGGTGAAGCACGCGTTTGTGAAGGCGGGCGGCAAGGAATTCCACTACATCCCGTGCCTGAACGAGGATCCGTCGTGGATCGCCGGCCTGGCCGAAATCGCCGAACAGCACCTGATCGGCTGGCCGACCATGATGACGGCGGCCCAGCGCGAAGCGGAAAAGAAGGATGCCGAAACCGGCCGCGAACACGCGCTGGCGCTGGGAGCGCCCTAGGCGCACCATCCCGGCGGCTGGTAGAATGCCGCCCTAGGACAGCGTCAGCTGCGCATAGCAGATCCACGCCATCGCGATGAGGGTGTAGGCAACTACGCTGGCGGTAATCATGTGCAGCTTCATGGCACGCTCCGGCACAAGGCGGCGGCGAACGATTCGCGGCAAACCTTGCTGGATTAATACTAATGCCGGCGCCGCTTGAATGAATGTCTGTTCAAGTAAAAGTTGTAACAAAAGTTACACCCGCGATCACGCGAAATCCCCTTGAAAATATAGGTTATAGCCCCATCTGGGGCGCAGTGTGGTGATCAAGACACCTTACGTCAACCGCTAAGCCATTGATTTTAGGAGTTTTTTCGATGCAAGAACAAGAAAACCAAGAAGTGTCCCGGCCGATCGAAGGCGAAAACATCGACGCGACGGCGACCCCGGCGCTCAACGAACTCGAGCAGCAACTGAGCGCCACCGAAGCCAAGCTGGCCGAGATGCACGACGCCTTCATGCGCGCCAAGGCCGAAGGCGAGAACATCCGCCGCCGCGCCCAGGAAGACGTCAGCAAGGCGCACAAGTTCGCCGTCGAGGCGTTCGCCGAGGCGATGCTGCCGGTGCGCGACAGCCTGGAAATGGCACTGAAAGTCGAAACCCCGTCGATCGAATCGCTGAAGGAAGGCGTCGAAATGACCCTCAAGCAGCTGACCGCCGCGTTCGAACGCAATCGTTTGGTCGAGGTGTTGCCGGCCGTCGGCGACAAGCTCGACCCGAACAAGCACCAGGCCGTGGCAGTCGTGCCGGCCGAGCAGGAAGCCAATACCGTGGTGAATGTGTTGCAAAAAGGTTACATGATTGCCGACCGCCTGCTGCGCCCGGCCATCGTCACGGCGGCAGCGCCAAAATAAAAACAAGGTGCTGCTCTGCAAGCTCTTGAAAGCGCGCAGTTGTTCCGCATATTTGAAATATCTGAAACTTAGTACTTAAAAGGAAAAAAATCATGGGCAGAATTATCGGTATTGACTTGGGCACCACCAACTCGTGCGTCGCGATCATGGAAAACGGCACGCCGAAGGTCATCGAGAACGCCGAAGGCGCGCGTACCACGCCGTCGATCATCGCCTATCAGGAAGACGGCGAGATCCTCGTTGGCGCCACCGCGAAACGCCAGGCGGTCACCAACCCGAAGAACACCCTGTTCGCGGTCAAGCGCCTGATCGGCCGCAAGTTCGACGAGAAAGAAGTCCAGAAGGACATCGGCCTGATGCCGTACGAGATCGTCAAAGCCGAGAACGGCGACGCCTGGATCGGCGTGCGCGGCAAGAAGCTGGCCGCCCAGCAAGTCTCCGCTGAAATCCTGCGCAAGATGAAAAAGACCGCCGAAGACTACCTCGGCGAAGAAGTCACCGAAGCGGTCATCACCGTGCCGGCGTACTTCAACGACTCGCAGCGCCAGGCCACCAAAGACGCCGGCCGCATCGCCGGCCTGGACGTCAAGCGCATCATCAACGAGCCGACCGCGGCCGCGCTGGCGTTCGGCCTCGACCGTACCGACAAGGGCGACCGCAAGATCGCCGTGTATGACCTCGGCGGCGGCACGTTCGACATCTCGATCATCGAGATCGCCAACGTCGACGGCGAGAAGCAGTTTGAAGTGTTGTCGACCAACGGCGACACCTTCCTCGGCGGCGAAGACTTCGACCAGCGCGTCATCGATTACATCATCGACGAGTTCAAGAAGATCAACGGCCTCGACCTCAAGAAGGACCCGATCGCACTGCAGCGCATCAAGGCTTCGGCCGAGCGCGCCAAGATCGAACTGTCGTCGGCAGCCCAGACCGAAATCAACGAGCCGTACATCGCCATGGCGAACGGCGCGCCGGTCCACCTGAACCTCAAAATGACCCGCGCCAAGCTCGAGTCGCTGGTCGAGGAACTGATCAACGCGACCATCGAGCCGTGCAAGATGGCGATCAAGGATGCCGGCGTCAAGGTTTCCGACATCGACGACATCATCCTGGTCGGCGGCATGACCCGCATGCCAAAGGTGCAGGAAAAGGTCAAGGAATTCTTCGGCAAGGATCCACGCAAGGACGTCAACCCGGACGAAGCGGTTGCGGTCGGCGCGGCGATCCAGGGCTCGGTGCTGTCGGGCGAGCGCAAGGACTTGCTGCTGCTCGACGTCACCCCACTGTCGCTGGGTATCGAAACCCTGGGCGGCGTGATGACCAAGATGATCCACAAGAACACGACGATCCCGACCAAGTTCTCGCAAGTGTTCTCGACCGCCGACGACAACCAGCCTGCGGTGACCATCAAGGTCTTCCAGGGCGAGCGCGAAATCGCGTCGGGCAACAAGGGCCTGGGCGAATTCAACCTCGAGGGCATCCCGCCGGCATCGCGCGGCACGCCGCAGATTGAAGTGACCTTCGACATCGACGCCAACGGCATTTTGCACGTCGGCGCCAAGGACAAGGCCACCGGCAAAGAGAACAAGATCACGATCAAGGCGAACTCCGGCCTGACCGAAGCGGAAATCCAGAAGATGGTGAAAGACGCCGAGCTCAACGCCGAAGAAGACCACAAGCTGCGCGAGCTGGCCGAGTCGCGCAACCAGGCCGACGCCTTGGTGCACTCGACCAAGAAGTCGCTGACCGAATACGGCGACAAGCTCGAAGCGGGCGAGAAGGAAGCCATCCAGAGCGCGATCACCGACCTGGAAACGTCGCTGAAATCGGCTGACAAGGCCGAGATCGACGCCAAGGTGGCAGCACTGTCGACCGCATCGCAGAAACTGGGCGAGAAGATGTATGCCGACCAGCAGGCGCAGCAGCAAGCGGCCGGCGGCGCGGAAGGCGGCCAGCAGCCTGGCGCCGACGCCGGCGCCAAGCAGGACGACGTCGTCGATGCCGACTTCAAGGAAGTGAAAGACGCGAAGTAATAGCGCAGCAGGGTTGTAGAAGAATGCCGAGCCGCTCAACCGGCTCGGTTTTTTTGCATATTGAGTTCATGTAGTCAGACAGACAGCAAGGTGCCCGAATAATGGCAAAACGTGATTTTTACGAGATCCTCGGGGTCGCCAAAGGTGCTTCGGAAGAAGACATCAAGAAGTCGTACCGCAAGCTTGCGATGAAATACCATCCGGACCGCAATCCGGACAGTAAGGAATCGGAAGAGAAGTTCAAGGAAGTCAAAGAAGCGTACGAGATGCTGACCAATCCGGAAAAGCGCGAGGCGTATGACCGTTACGGTCACGCCGGCGTCGATCCGAACATGGGCGGCGGCGGCTTTGGCGGTGGCGCGGGCGGCTTTGCCGACAGCTTCGGCGACATCTTCGGCGATATCTTCGGCGGCGGCCGCGGCCGTCAATCCGGCCCGCAGGTGTACCGCGGCGCCGACTTGCGCTACAACCTCGAGATCACCCTCGAGCAGGCCGCGCACGGCTTCGACACCACCATCCGCGTGCCGAGCTGGGACAAGTGCGACACCTGCCACGGCAGTGGCGCCAAGCCGGGCACCTCGCCGACCACGTGCACCACCTGCGCCGGCCACGGCCAGGTACGCATGCAGCAGGGCTTCTTCAGCATCCAGCAGACCTGCCCGAAATGCCATGGCAGCGGCAAGGTCATCACCGACCCGTGCGCACCATGCGGCGGCCAGGGACGGATCAAGCGCAACAAGACGCTGGAAGTGAAGATCCCGGTCGGCATCGACAACGGCATGCGCATCCGCTCTTCGGGCAACGGCGAGCCGGGCACCAACGGCGGGCCGCCGGGCGACCTGTATGTCGAAATCCACATCAAGCCGCACGCGGTGTTCCAGCGCGAAGGCGACGACCTGCATTGCGAAATGCCGATCTCGTTCGTCAAGGCGACGCTCGGTGGCGACATCGAAGTGCCGACGCTGTCGGGCAAGGTGTCGTTCTCGGTTCCTGAAGGCACCCAGTCGGGCAAGACGTTCCGCCTGAAGGCCAAGGGCATCAAGGGCGTGCGTTCCGGCTACGCGGGCGACCTGTTCTGCCACGTCGTGGTCGAGACGCCGGTCAAGCTGACCGACAAGCAGAAAGACCTGCTGAAGGAATTCGAGCGCCTGACGGTCGAAGGCGGCGCCAAGCACAGTCCGCAAAGCAAAGGCTGGATGGACAAGGTCAAGGACTTCTTCGAGTAAAATCGAGCAGAACCGCTGATAGTGGCCAATGCCCCTCAGCGGTTTTTTTTCGCCACGGAGCCAAGCCGTCGTCCTCGCGAACGCGGGGACCCCATTTCGCAGCGCCGCAAATCCAGCAACTTGGGTCCCCGCGTTCGCGAGGACGACGTCAAAGCGGCGGCATAGTTTTTCCGAGAACAGGATACGCAATGACTTTACAAAAAGGCAGTGGCCTTACCACCGACGAGCTGTTCCAGCGCAACCGCGACTGGGCTGCTTCGATGATCGCCCAGGAGCCGACCTTCTTCAAGACGCTGGCGGCGCAGCAGTCGCCCGAATATTTGTGGATCGGCTGCTCGGACAGCCGGGTGCCGGCCAACGAGCTGCTCGGCCTGGCGCCGGGCGAGCTGTTCGTCCACCGCAACATCGCCAACGTGGTGGTGCACTCCGACCTGAACTGCCTCACCGTGCTGCAGTTCGCCATCGACGTGCTGAAGGTCAAGCACATCATCGTCTGCGGCCACTACGGCTGCTCGGGCGTGCACGCCGCCATGACCAACCGCCGCGTCGGCCTGGCCGACAACTGGCTGCGCCACGTGCAGGACGTGCAGCAGAAGCACGAGAAGTACCTCGGCGAAGTGCTGCCTGAGCGTGATCGCGCCAATCGCCTGTGCGAGCTGAACGTGACGGAGCAGGTCGTCAACGTGGCGCAGACGACGGTGGTGCGCGATGCGTGGGAGCGTGGCCAGGAGCTCACCATCCACGGCTGGTGCTACGGCCTGCATGACGGGCTACTGCGCGACCTCGGCATGAGCGTCAGCAATATCGACCAGCTGGGGCCGAAGTTTGACGCGCGCCTGGCCACCTATCAGGACTGAGCGATGGGTGAACTGACAGACCTGCGCGACACGGTGCGTCAGTTCGTCGACGAGCGCGACTGGGACCAGTTCCACACGCCGAAGAATTTGTCGGCGGCGCTGACGGTGGAGGCGGCCGAGTTGCTGGAGCATTTCCAGTGGCTGCAGACCGGCGATGCGGCGGAGCTGGGTGAGGGCAAGCTCGAGCAGGTGCGCCACGAGATGGCCGATGTGCTGGTGTATTTGATCCGGCTGGCGGACAAGCTCGATGTGGATTTGCACGCGGCCGTGCTGGAAAAAATGGTGCTGAACCGCGCCAAATACCCCGCCGACAAAGTGCGCGGCGATGCCCGCAAATACACCGACTACCCGTAGAGTCGTCATTCCCGCGAAGGCGGGAATCTATAGTGAGCATGCTCAGCATAGGCTCCCGCCTTCGCGGGAGCGACGGTCTACAGGTTAACGGTTTAGGGGCTAGATCCCGCCCATGCAGATGTACTTGATGACCAGGTAGTCATCCATCCCGTACTTCGAGCCTTCGCGTCCCAGGCCCGATTGCTTGACGCCGCCGAACGGCGCGATCTCGTTCGAGATCAGCCCGGTGTTCACGCCCACCATGCCCGTCTCCAGCGCCTCGGCCACGCGCCACACCCGGCCGATATCGCGCGAGTAGAAATACGCCGCCAGCCCGAATTCGGTGTCGTTCGCCATCGCGATGACTTCGGCCTCGGTTTTGAAGCGGAACAGCGGCGCCAGCGGCCCGAAGGTCTCCTCGGTCGCCACGCGCATGTCGGACGTCACATCGGCCAGGATGGTCGGCTGGAAGAAGCTGTGTCCCAGTTCATGGCGCTTGCCGCCGGCCATCAGGCGCGCGCCTTTCGACAGCGCATCGGCGATGTGCTGCTCGACCTTGAGGACGGCCTTCTCTTCGATCAGCGGGCCTTGCGTGACGCCGCTGTCCTGGCCATTGCCGACCTTCAGCTTGGCGACTGCGGCCACCAGCTTCTCGGCGAACTTGTCGTAGACGCCGTCCTGCACGTACAGCCGGTTGGCGCAGACGCAGGTCTGGCCGGCGTTGCGGTATTTCGAGGCGATGGCGCCTTCGACCGCGGCATCGATGTCGGCGTCGTCGAACACGATGAACGGCGCGTTGCCGCCCAATTCGAGCGACAGCTTCTTGATGGTCGGCGCCGACTGCTGCATCAGGATGCGGCCGACCTGGGTCGAGCCGGTGAAACTCACCTTGCGCACNNGGGCCGACCTTGCGCGTGATCATCGCTGCCGGGAAATTCCACGGCGTGATCGCCGCGCACACGCCGATCGGCTCGCGCGTGACCACCATGCGGCGGTCCGGCCACGGCGACTGCAAGGTGTCGCCCTCGATGCGCTTGGCTTCCTCGCCGAACCACTCGAAGAACGAGGCCGCGTACGCCACTTCGCCCTTCGCTTCCGGCAGCGGCTTGCCCTGCTCGGCCGTCATGATCAGCGCCAGGTCGTCGGCATTGGCCAGCATCAGGTCGTTCCACTTGCGCAAGATGTTGGCGCGCTCCTTGGCGCCGGTCTTGCGCCAGGCCGGCCAGGCGGCGTTGGCGGCGTCGATCGCCCGCTTCGTTTCGGCCGCGCCCATGTGCGGCGCCGTGCCGACCGTCTCGCCGGTGGCCGGATTGGTGACGGTGACGGTGGCGCCGTCGTTGGCGTCGCACCATTCGCCGTCGATGAAGCATTGCTGGCGCAGCAGGGAAGGATCTTTCAGGTTCAGCATCGTGGCCTCTCAATCATTGTTCGAATTCCAACGTAGAGCGACATGGTAGACCTTTTTGCCACTGCGTGCAGGCGAAGAAGTTATGCAATATATTGCATAACCAGGCGGTTCGTGTGGGCATGATCGCTTTATTCCCGGTATTATTTTGATAATCAACCGCCGCTCGCACGCCGACGAATTTGGATTTATCATTGTCCGAGTGCGACAGCACTTTAAGGTACACCCCATGCGCCGCCCCATCGTCCTCGTCCCCGCCTGCTCCTGTGACATCGGTTCGCACCAATATCACGCGGCGCAAACCAAGTATGTCGACGCCGTCGTCAAAGGCGCCGGCTGCGCGCCGCTGATCGTGCCGGCGCTGGGCGACGCGCTCGAACTCGAAACCATGCTCGGCGCCTGCGACGGCATCATGCTGACCGGCGCCGCCTCCAACGTCCACCCGAGCCACTACGCCGAGGAAGTGCTCGATCCGAGCCTGCCGCAGGACCCGGCGCGCGACGCCACCACCTTGCCGCTGATTCGCGCGGCGATCCGGCGCGGCATCCCGGTGCTGGCGATCTGCCGCGGCTTCCAGGAGATGAACGTGGCGCTCGGCGGCAGCCTGCACCAGGCGGTGCAGGATGTCGACGGCCACATGGACCACCGCGAGAATCCCGACCTGCCGCTCGAAGAACAGTACGGGCCTGCCCACACCGTGTCGCTCACGCCGCTCGGCATCATGGCCAGCATCCTCGGCCCCGGCGACATCGCCGTCAACTCGCTGCACGGGCAGGGCGTCAACCAGCTCGCCAAAGGGCTGGCGATCGAGGCGCGCGCCGCCGACGGCCTGGTCGAGGCGTTCTCGGTGGCCGGCGCGCCCGGCTTCACCCTCGCGCTGCAATGGCACCCTGAATGGCGCATCACCGAGAACCCGGTGTCGATGAAGCTGTTCGGCGCCTTCGGCCAGGCCTGCCGCGACCACCTTGCCGCGCGCGTGAGGCCCGTATGAGCATCTGTGAAAAATGGGCCGCGTACCGGGTGCCATAGCGTCGCTCTCGATTCCCGCACTTCCCCCGCCGGCGCCGCGCGCCGCGGACCGATCAAGACCTTAGAGAGAAAACGATGGCTATCCGAGAAAACTTCACCTACACCGACATGGACCTGTGGCTCAACGAGAAACGGGTCACCGAGATCGAATGCCTGATCCCCGACCTGACCGGGGTCGCCCGCGGCAAGATCATGCCGCGCGCGAAATTCACCCAGGAGCGCGGCATGCGCATCCCGGAAGCGGTGCTCGGCATGACCGTGACCGGCAACTACCCGGTCGGCGACGCGCCCTACGACCGCGCCATTTCCACCACCGACCGCGACATGATCCTGAAGGCCGACCCGACCACCATCACGATGGTGCCGTGGGCGGTCGACCCGACCGCGCAGGTGATCCACGACTGCTATTTCTCCGACGGCGCGCTGGTCGACTTCGCGCCGCGCACGGTGCTGCGCCGCGTCCTCAAGCTGTACGCCGACAAGGGCTGGCAACCGGTGGTGGCGCCTGAACTCGAGTTCTACCTGACCGCCAAGAACATCGACCC
>CXWL01004058.1_pt1 | contig 25496 bp, 24 predicted proteins | sample 590931 | NCBI WGS metagenome assembly CXWL01 (sample SAMEA3498368, study PRJEB10139) | groundwater metagenome | biome: water well; material: biofilm material | place: Germany | collected 2015-04-27
GGCTACGGCCAGACCGGCCCCTACCGTGAACGCGCGGGCTACGACTACGCCGTGCAGGGCCTGGGCGGGCTGATGAGCGTGACCGGCGAGCGCGACGACCTGCCCGGCGGTGGCCCGCAGAAAGTGGGCGTGGCGGTGGCCGATCTGTTTACGGGCATGTACGCGACGGTGGCGATCCTGGCCGCCTTGCGCCACCGCGATGCCAGCGCCGACGGGCAAGGCCAGGTCATCGACATGGCGCTGCTCGACACCCAGGTTGCGACGCTGGCCAACCTGGGCGCCAACTATCTGGTCACGCGCCAGGCACCGCAGCGCGCGGGCAACGCGCACCAGAATATCGTTCCCTACCAGGTATTCGAGGTGGCCGACGGCCACTTGATCCTGGCCGTGGGCAACGACAGCCAGTTCCAGCGCTTCTGTGCGGTGGCCGGCTGCCCAGACCTCGCCCACGACGAGCGCTTTGCCCGCAACGCCGCCCGCGTGCGGCACCGCGACGTGCTGGTGCCGCTGCTGGCGCAGCGGATGGTGCGGCGCACGCGCACCGACTGGCTGGCCGCGCTTGACGCGGCCCAGGTGCCATGCGGGCCGATCAACGATCTGGCCGAAGTCTTCGCCGACCCCCACGTGCGGGCCCGTGGCATGACCACCACGATGGCACACCCGCACACCGACGACTTGCAGCTCGTCGCCAGCCCCATGAAGCTCTCGGCCACCCCGCCGCAAGTGCGCCGGCCACCACCGCTGCTCGGCCAGCACACCGACGAGGTGCTCGCCGAACTGGGCATTGACGGTGCCGAGCGCGAACGTCTGCGGGCGCGAGGCGTCATCGCCAGCACCGCCGTGAACTAGTTTTCGGTTTGAGCCGGGTAACCCCCGGGTCACGGGGTGGCGAAATCCACTGCCCGAAACGAATCTTGGGTCGTACCGGGGCGGCAGTCGTGCCCCCATCCGGCGCGCCGCGAGCCGCCGTGCATCGCGGTCAGGCGCACCCGCGACGTTGGAGCAGGCACCATGGATCTGTCGGAACTCACCCACACGCCCACCCCTGACAGCCGTCGCATGCCCGCCTCGCCAGACGCCCAGGCGCTGGTGGCTCAACTCGGCAGCGAGGTCGCCGCGACGCTGTCCTGCGCCCTTGAACGCGCGACCACGCTGGCGGCCACTGGCCGCATCAGCCGCGACGGGCTGAGCGCGCTGCACGAAGAGATCGACCGCGCACGCCGTGCCGGCATCATGGGCCAGCAGGTCGCGCGCCTGGCCGACGGCCATCTCGATCTGGCACATGAACGGTTGAATCTGACGGCCTTGCTGCGCGCAGCGCTGTGTCAGCGCAGACGCGAGATCGAGGCCCGTGGCCTCCAGGTGCGACAGGCATTTGCCGCAGCCGAAGTGATGAGCGATGCCACTTTGTTGTTTTCGCTGATCCAGACGGCGCTCGACTGGAGCTTTGAACACGCCGTCTCGCGCATAGACCTCGAGCTCGACGTGCGCGGCTGGCCGGCTCGCGCGAGCTGGGTCATCGCCTTCGCGCACCAGCCTGCGGATGAAGTGGTCACCGCAGCAGCCCCCATGGATGCAGCCGAGGTCGCAACGCTCAGCACGATGTCATGGCGATTGCTGCAGCAGACGGCAGCGGCTCTCGGCCTGCGACTGAGGCGGTGCGATACCCCAGGCAAGAGCCAGCTGACGCTGGAGTTTCCCGACACGTTGGCGCCAAGGCTCGAAGGTCTCGCGTCCTCGGACGAGACCGACGCCTCGACACCGTCCCACAGCTCGCAGCCGCTTGCCGGCCGGCACGTGCTGGTGCTGGCCGCGCGGCGCGAGGTGCGCCACATGGTGCGCGACGCACTGCGGCCGCTGGGGCTGATGCTTGACTTCGTGAGCTCGGTCGCCGAGGCGGGGCAGCTTTGCAGCGGCGGCCTGCCGCATGCCGTGGTCTATGAAAGCGCCTTGGCCGGCGATCGGTTCGAGCGCCTGCGCGGCGAGTTGTTGGCCGCGGTTCCGGTCCTGGCCTTGGTCGAGATTGCCGAGCAGGGCAAGGGATTCGAGGTACTGAGTGTGGGCGGACGCCAGTTTGCCAGCGTGGGCCGTGATGCCATCATCGATTCACTGCCCGCGGCGCTGCTGTTTGAACTCTCGCGCAACGAATGACTGAGCCGCGGCCAGCAGCCTGCGGGCTGCCGGGGCTGCCGTAAACTCGCGCCGCCGCAGGTGCCCACACTGCGGCCCGAAGCGGCCGTACCGAAGTGCGCCGCACGCAGGCTTCCTGATGACCACACCAGCTAGGGCTCAGTCCACACGATGATCGGCAGACTCTGCGGCACCCTGTCCGAAAAGGCACCGCCCCTGGTGCTGGTGGATGTGCACGGCGTCGGCTACGAAGTCGATGTGCCGATGAGCACCTTCTACAACCTGCCCGCCATCGGGGAGCAGGTCGTGCTGTTGATCCACTTCGTGGTTCGCGAGGACGCACAAATGCTGTTCGGGTTTCTCACTGCCCCCGAGCGCTCGACCTTTCGCGAACTGGTCAAGATCAGCGGCGTGGGGCCGCGCACGGCGCTGTCCATCCTGTCGGGCCTGAGCGTGGCGGAACTCGCGCAGGCCGTCAGCCGGCAAGACGGCGCGCGCCTGGTCAAGGTGCCGGGCATCGGCAAGAAGACGGCCGAGCGCCTGCTGCTGGAGCTCAAGGACAAGCTCGGCGCCGATCTCGGCGCGATATCCAGCACCGCATTGACCGATACCCAGGGCGATATCACCCAGGCCCTGCATGCACTGGGCTACAACGAGCGCGAGGCGCAGGCGGCACTCAAGGCGCTGCCCGCCGATGTGGACGTGAGCGCGGGCATCCGGCTGGCGCTGAAGGCGCTGAACCGGTAGCCGGCGCGGGCTTGCTGCCGAACCTTGCTCAGCCCTCGCGCGTGAAATCGCGCTCGGGCCTTCGGTAGGCGTGCAAGTCCTTCCGGACTCGCACGTCCGACCTCAGTGCTTGTGGGCGTCGTGCCCGGCAGCCTGCGCCGGGGCGGTCATCACCTTCACGTCGACCCTCACCTCGCCGGCCTTTTCAAAGCGCAGCGTCATCGGAAAGCTCGCGCCGCTCTTCAAGGTCTGCGTCAGGCCGATGAACATCACGTGCATGCCGCCGGGCTTGAGCTCCACGGTCTTGCCCGCAGGCACGTCGATCGACTCGATCTGGCGCATCTGCATCACGTTGCCGTCCATCGTCATCGAGTGCAATTCCACCGCCTTGGACACGCTGGCGCTGGCGGCGACCAGGCGGTCGGGCACGCTGCCGCCTGTGATCTTGAGAAAGCCGCCGCCTCCGGCCTGGCCCTGCACGGTCGGTCGTGCCCAGGCCGCTTCCACTTTGGGCACACCTTGGGCATGGGCGTTGAGGGCTGCGGCCAGCAGTGCTGCGGCGGCAATGAAGGTGGGGCGGATCGGTGTCATGTCGATTTCAGGGGTTGGGGTGGTTGGCGCCCGGGGCGCGGCAACGGGCCGTCGGGCAACACGGGCACAAGTGTAGGCGGCAGGGATAATCCACCGATGGCCATCAAGACCGACGATTTCGGCCCGCAACGCAGCGTCGAGGCCCTGCGCATGGTGAGCGCCGCGCCGGCCTCGCCGCGCGAGGAAGCCATCGAACGGGCGCTGCGCCCGAAGGGGCTGGCCGAGTACGTGGGTCAAGTCAAGGCGCGCGAGCAGTTAGAGATCTTCATCGGCGCCGCACGGCAGCGCGCCGAAGCGCTGGATCATGTGCTCCTGTTCGGCCCGCCGGGGCTGGGCAAGACGACGCTGGCGCATATCGTGGCCTTCGAGTTGGGCGTCAACCTGCGCCAGACCTCGGGCCCGGTGCTCGAGAAGCCCAAGGACCTGGCCGCGATCCTGACCAACCTCGAGAAGAACGACGTCCTCTTCATCGACGAGATCCACCGCTTGAGCCCGGTGGTCGAGGAGATCCTGTACCCGGCGCTGGAGGACTACCAGATCGACATCATGATCGGCGAAGGCCCCGCCGCGCGCTCGATCAAGCTCGATCTGCAGCCCTTCACGCTGGTCGGTGCCACTACCCGCGCCGGCATGCTGACCAACCCGCTGCGCGACCGCTTCGGCATCGTGGCGCGGCTGGAGTTCTATACGCCCGAAGAATTGACCCGCATCGTGACGCGCTCGGCCGGGCTGCTGAAGGTGCCCACCGACGGCTCCGGCGCGCTGGAGATCGCACGCCGTTCGCGCGGCACGCCGCGCATCGCCAACCGGCTGCTGCGGCGGGTTCGAGACTACGCCGAGGTCAAGGGCGATGGGCGCATCGACGCAGCGATGGCCAACAAGGCGCTGGCCATGCTCGATGTCGATCCGCTGGGCCTCGACGTGATGGACCGCAAGCTGCTGGAGGCGGTGATCCACCGCTTCGACGGTGGACCGGTGGGGCTGGACAACGTGGCCGCAGCCATCGGCGAGGAGCCGGGCACGATCGAAGACGTGATCGAGCCGTACCTCATCCAACAGGGCTATCTGCAGCGCACCCCGCGCGGCCGGGTGGCCACCGCCGCGGCCTGGCGACACCTGGGGCTGGTGGCCCCTGTGACGCGCCCGCGCTTGTCGGACGATCTGTTCGAGTCTTGAGGGCGCGGCGCACCTGCGTTTGCGAGCAACAACTCACAATTTGTTGCGCCCCTGGGGGTACAGCGAGCGGGCCTGCGGCCGAAATGCAGACATTGGACGCGTGAGGCGACCGCAGCCGCTTTCCGGCTGCGGGGCTCTCGAGCCCGATCGAAGAGAGGTCTGCACTCATGATGCCGCTGCGCTCCCGCGGGCTGACATTGATCGAATTGATGATGGGCGTGGCCATCGCGGCCATTCTGCTGGCCGTGGCCGGGCCCGGTTTCCAGCAAAGCCTGAGCCGCAACCGCCTGACCACCGTTGCGAATGAAGTCACGGCCGCGGTGCAACTCGCGCGCAGCGAGGCCGTGCGCAACAACCGCCGTGTGACCTTGTGCAGGTCTGCCGACGCCAGCAGTTGCGATGCGAGCGCTTCGACCTGGGGCGGCTGGATCATCTTCGTCGACACCGATGCCGATGGCACCCGGGGCGTCGGCGAACCGGTGGTCAAGTCTGGCACCTTTGATGCGCCGGTGGTGGTGCTCGCCAGCGCCAGCATCACGGCCCTGGGTGAACGCATCACGTTCCGTGGCGACGGCACCGCCCGCGGCACCGACGGCCAGACGCTGCTCGCCGGTGCGCTGGCGGCTTGCGTGGCCACTGCGCAGCCCGCCGAGAACGTGCGCGACGTCAGCCTCGCCTTCGGCAGCCGCACAACGACTCGGCGCCGCAATGCCGGCGGCGTCTGCAGCACGCCCAGTGACTCATAGAACGCCTCCCATGCGCAAGAACATCGCCCGACGCGCGCCACGTTGGCGGCACCACCAAGGCGGCGTGGGCCTGATTGAAGTGCTGGTCTCGGTGCTGGTGGTGACGGTCGGCCTGCTGGGCGCCGCCGCGCTGCAGGCCACCGCCATGCGCAACAACCAGGGCAGCTACGAGCGAACCCAGAATTCCATCCTCACGCAGGGCATTTTTGACGCCATGCGCGCCAATATGGCCGGCGTCGCCGCCAACGGCTACAGCACCGGCGGCTGGGTCTGCACTGCACCGGCCAGTGCCGACCTGGCCAGCAGCGATATCGCGCGCTGGATCACCAGCCTGCACACGCAGATCCACGCCGGCGCCTGCGGCAGCATCGACTGCGCGGCCGGCGTCTGCACGGTCGGCGTGCGCTGGGACGACTCGCGCGCCACCGGCGGGTCGGCCACGCAGGCCATCGAGATGAGGGCGCAGCTGTGACGCCATCGCGCGCCAAATCCGGCCAGCAGGGCTTCAGCCTCATCGAGCTGATGGTTGCGCTGGTGCTGGGCTTGTTGGTCGTCGGTGGCGCGAGCGTGCTCTTCATCTCCACCAAGCAGGCGAATGGCACCACCGACAACCTCTCGCGCGTGCAGGAATCGGTGCGCACGAGCTATGACCTGATGTCGCGCGAAGTACGCGAAGCTGGCGGCACCCCCTGCGACGCCCAGCTCCTGATGGCCAACGTGCTGTCGAATGCCCAGAGCGCCACGCCCACCTGGTGGGCGGCCTGGAGCGAGCCGGTGCGCGGCTACGCCAGCGCCACCGCCTTTGACGGCGCTGCTTTCGGCACCGCGGTGACCGAGCGTGTGGCCGGCACGGCGGCATTGGTCGTGCGCTATGGCGCCGCCATCGACAGCCTCTGGGTCACTGCGCATGCCATTGCCGGCACGCAGTTCACGGCCAGCCGCAACAACCATGGCATCGCCGCCGGCGACGTGCTGCTGGTGTGCAATTACCGCCAGGGCGCCATCTTCCAGGTGACGAGCGCGAATACGACCAATGGCACGTTTGTGCACGACAACACCGCGGCGACCCCCGGCAACTGCAGCAAGGGCTTGGGCATACCCACCGTGTGCACCGCCGCCGGCAGCCCATTCCAGTTCTCGGCGGGCTCGGTGCTAGGCCGTTTCAATGCCGTGGGCTGGTATATCGGCAACAACGGCCGGCCCGATACCGGCGGCCGCTCGCTGTACCGCGTGACGCGACTCGGCGCTGAAGAGGTCGCCGAAGGTGTTCGCGACATGCAGTTGACCTACCTGATCAATGGCGGTGCCGACTACGTGGCGGCGGCGGCGGTCGCCGACTGGAGCCAGGTGACCGCCGTCCGCTTCGACCTCGCCTACGAAAGCCCGGACGCGGGCGTCTCGACCACCGGCGTCGGTCAGCGCCTGGTGCGCAATGTCGCCTTCACGGTCAACCTGCGGAACATGCAGCCATGAAGTCCCACAGCCACCGTCAACGCCGATCCGGGCAGCGCGGCATATCGCTCATGGTCAGCCTGGTGCTGCTGCTGCTGGCCACGCTGGTGGCCCTGGGCAGCGTGCGCGGGGTCGTCCTGCAGACCCGCATGAGCGGCAGCACGCATGACCGCAGCCTGGCCTTCCAGGCGGCGGAGGCCGCGCTGCGCGAGGCCGAGCGCCGCGCCGTCAACGCCACGACGGCCGACTTCCCGGCGAACGGCTGCACCAGCGGCTATTGCGCGACGCCAGCGCTCGGTGCCACGCCGCGCTGGCAGGACAGTGCCTTCGCGAGCTGGCGGGCCGCCACCGCGGCTGCGCCCGCCGACGCGCCGGCACCCGAAGCCATCGTCGAAGACATGGGCGACGCGCCCAACTGGCTGGGCTGCGAAAACGAGATACCGCGCCAGCCCAACTGCAGCACCCGGCGCTACCAGATCAGCTCACGCAGCACGGCCGACGGCAGGGCCTCGGTGCTCGTGCAAAGCCAGTTTGCAGCGCCCTGATCGCGCCTGTCTTCACCCCGCACCCCCCCGCCCCGGAGGCACCCACCATGAAGACCACTCCCCACGCCAAGCGCAGCGCGCCCCTGCGCCCGTTGAAGGGCCTGCTGGCGGCGGGGTTTGCGGCCACCGCCCTGGTGTCGATGCCGTCGCATGCCGACCTGAGCATCGGCAACAACCCGCTGTATCTGGTGATGGGCAAGGCCAACGTTCTGGTCGTGCTCGACAACTCCAACAGCATGGACGAAGCCGCCAGCGGCGCCGCCGTCGGCAGCAACAATGCCACCAGCAAGTCAGAGGTGGCGCGCGGCGTCGTGCGCTCGCTCACCGACACCTACCGCAACCGCGTGAACATGGGGCTCATGGCCTACCGGCAGAACACGCCGTCGAGCTACCAGTTGCACAACTCGCCGTACGACGTGAGCTTCGACCCGGCGCACTACAACGCGGCGTGGACGGGTGCGCGGTCGAGCCAGACCAACAAGCGGTTTCGGCTGCCCAACCCCACCTCGTCGGGCAACTACGTGCACTACAACGTGGCACTGCCTTTCTATTCGACCTCGAACTACGGCAACGCCTTCTGCTACTCGACCACCGCCAACGCCTCGAACGATTTCAACAACGGCGAAAACCCAAGCAGCGGCCCGTGGGACAACTACCGCTGCTTCCAGACCAAGACCGGGTCCTCGAACGCACTGCCGACGTGGGCCAATAGCGGCTCCGAGACTGCCGCCGGCTACTCGAATTTCTGGTTCCAGTCGGCGTTCTACCCCACCGACAGCGACTTCGCGCAGGGCATCCTGGACTTCGGCCGCTTCAACACCTGGAACTGGGTCGGCCCGACCTGGTTCCGCAACGACTCACCCGGCCGCGGCTTCCTGCACGTGCCGCTCAAGGACCTGGGCAGCAGCCAGGCCGTGGCCATCAAGGACAAGCTCGCCTGCAACGTGCCGGGCAATCCGTCGCCATGCACTTCGGCGGGCATCCAGAACGCCGGCCTGACGCCCATCGAAGGCACGCTGCTGACCGCACGCGATTACTACAGGGGCACCTGGACCACGGCGGCCGAGGGCTATACCGCCAGTTGCTACCCGCTGCCGCTGTCGTGCGGCAAGAACTTCGTCGTGCTGCTGACCGACGGCCTGCCCTCGACCGACAAGAACGGCGTCGCGCTGTCCAACCCGACCCAGGCCATCGCCGATGCCGCGGCGGCAGCGGCTGTGCTGCGTGCCGACGGCGTGTTGACCTACATCATCGGCTTCGCGCTGCCCTATGGCGTCGACGCCACCACGCTGGACCAGATCGCCGCCGCCGGCGGCACCACCACCGCCTTCAGCGCCGACAACACGGCAAGCCTGCAGGCGGCGTTCAATGCCATCTTCACTGATATCTTCAGGCGCTCGTCGGCCTTTGGCTCGGTTTCGCAGAACTCGACCGCCATCAATACCGGCAGCATGGTGTTCCAGGGCCGCTTCGACAGCACCGACTGGTCGGGCGAAGTGGTGGCCATGCGGCCCCAGACCGACGGCACCCTGACCACGCAGTGGAATACCAGTGACAGCGGCCATATCCCGTTGCCCGCCAGCCGCAAGGTCTACACCCTGGTGCCGGGCCTCGGCGGGCGCGAGTTCAAGACCCTGGCCGACCTGAGCGCAGCGCAGCAGTCCGCTCTAAGCTCGGTGAATTGCAGCGCCAGCCTCACCGGCGCCTCTTGCGCCCAGGCCCGCATCGACTGGCTGCGCGGTGTGCGCACCCTGGAAGACCCGGCGGGCCCGCTGCGCCTGCGCTCGAAGCTGTTTGGCGATGTGATCAGCTCATCGCCCTACTATGTGAAGTCCAGCAATACGCTGTTTGTCGGCGCCAACGACGGCATGCTCCATGCCATCGAGGCCAGCACCGGCGACGAGCGTTTCGCCTTCGTTCCCAACGCCGTGGTCAGCAAGCTGTACAAGCTCACGGGCACCAGCTACGTGCACGACTACTTCGTCGACGGCGAGATTGCGGTCTCGACCGCCGCCGAGACGCCGGGCATGAATATCCTGGTCGGCTCGCTGGGCCGAGGTGGCAAGGCACTGTATGCGCTGGATGTGAGCAACCCGTCGACCTTTGGCGCCAGCAACGTGATGTGGGAGTTCACCGATCCCGATCTCGGGCTGGTGCTCGGCAAGCCCTTCATCGCCAAGCTCAACAGCGGACAGACCGCGGTCATCGTCGGCAACGGCTACAACAGCACGAGCGAGCGCTCGGTGCTCTACATCATCGATATCACCACCGGCGCGCTGATCCACAAGATCGACACCCAGGCCGGCAGCGCGGCGGCCACCAACGGCATGGCCTCGCCCCGCGGTTGGGACACTGACGCCAACGGCACGGTGGACATCGTCTACGCGGGTGACCTGCTGGGCAATGTCTGGAAGTTCGATCTGTCTTCGGCCACCGCGAGCTTGTGGAAGTCCGCCTTCGAGGTCTCGTCGGTGCCCGCGCCGATGTTCGTCGCCACCGATGGCTCGGGCAACCGGCAGGCCATCACCGGCATGATCGGCGTGGGCGTGGATGGCCGCAAGGGCGACACCCACTTCGGCAAGCGCTTCGTCTTCCTGGGCACGGGCCGGTACATCACGTCGGGCGACGTCACCAACACGCTCGCCCAGAGCTGGTATGGGCTGATCGACAGCGACGCCGTGATCAGCGGCCGCAGCGTGCTCAAGCAGCGCACGATCGAACTCGAGGGCACCATCGCCGGCAACAGCGCCCGCGCTTTCTCACTCGCCGTCGCAGGCGACATGTCGGGCAAACAGGGCTGGTATGTCGATTTGGTGTCGCCCAGTGTCGGCAACCAGGGCGAGCGCATGAATGGCGAACACAAATTCTTCGGCAATGTGCTGCTGGCGGCGAGCATGATCCCCAGCGCCGATGTTTGCCTGCCAGGCGGTCAGGGCTATCTCAACGTGATCGATCCGTTCACGGGCGCCTCGGTCTCGAACCTGTTCTTCGACGCCAACAACGACCTCGTATTCAACGATACCGACCGCCTGGGCACGCCAGGCCGGGCCGTCGGCTCGATGAACCCGGGCATCAATCTGCCCAGCGACGCCATCCTGATCGGCAACCGCATCATCAGCAGCGGCACCAGCGGCGGCATTCGCAGCATCAGCGTCAACAACCCCATCCGCAACGGCCGCATCTCGTGGCGCGAAGTGGTCAGTCAGTGAGCGCCCACCGCATTCCTGAAGCAGGTCGGCGATCGCGGCGCGACGCTGGCTTCACCCTGATCGAGCTGATGGTGACGGTGGCCATAATCGGGGTGCTGGCGGCGGTGGCCTATCCCAGCTACACGGATCACGTCGTGCGCACGCGCCGTGCCGCGGCGGTGGGTTGCACGGTGGAGCTGGCGCAATTCATGGAACGTGTCTATGCCAGCAACCTGCGCTACGACCTGAACGCGTCGGCGGCAACGGCCTTGCCGGGCGTGCCGTGCCGCACCGACTTGACGGGGCACTACACATTTGCATTTGCGGCCAGCGAGCCGACGCAGCGCACGTTCACGATCCGGGCCACGCCGCAAAGCGTGCAGGCCAGCCGCGATACCAAGTGCGCCACCCTGGGCATCGACCAGGCCAACGCCAGAAGCCGCAGCGGCACGGCCGCCACCACGGCCGAATGCTGGCGCTGACCTGAAGTCAGATTTCGGCAGGCAGCAGCCGCTGGTTGAGCGTGTAGGTGCCAGAAAACGTGGCTTCGGCCAAGACCCGACCGGCCAGCTTGGCGCGCACCTGCGGGCCTGTGAATACGCCGTCCAGCGGCAGCCGCGGCACCGAAACCGCGTACAGCGTGAAGACGTAGTGGTGAACCAGGGAGTCGTTGTAAGGCGGATACGGCCCGTCATAGCCGAAGTAGGAGCCCGCCATGGCAGCGTCGCCGGCAAACCAGTTTGTATAGTCGTTGAGGCCGTGGCGGGCGCCCCCGCGGGCCTCGGGGCCGGGCTTGCCGCGGGCCACGAAGCCGCGGCTGAATTCGCCCTCGGCGATGGTGGCGGGTTGCGGCGGCAGGTCGATCAGCACCCAGTGAAAGAAGTCCACGCGCGCCAGGTCGGCCGGCACCTCGCGCCCCGGCTGGTTGACGTCATCGCCCCGGCTGGGCACGTCAAAGTCATGGCAGATCAGCACCAGCGACTGCGCCGCAGCCGGCGCCTCGCTCCAGGCCAGGTGTGGGTTGAGGTTGTCGCTGAAGGTGGCGGCGCCGTGGCCGTCGGGTTTGCCGGCGGCGTAGCGCGCCGGGATACGGTCACCGTTGGTCCAGCTGTCACTCCAGAGTTTCATGGCGGGCTTCCTGTTCAGGGTCTGGGTGCCGCTAGACGCCCCACACCACGGGCGTATCGGCGGCGTGGGCACGGCGCAACATTTCGATCATCGGCCACAGGCGCTGGCGCAAGGCCACGGGCGGCTCAGCCTGCGCATCGCCGTCGTCTGCGGGTGACGCCTCCTGGGCCGTGATGGCCGCCTGCAGCAGCGCCAGCGCCGCCGGCAATGCAGCGGTCTCGATGATGCCCTGCGCCACCGGTTCGCGGCCGAGCAGGCGCAGCATCTGGTCGCCGTGCGGGCCGAGCATGATCAGGTCTGCACTGGCCTGGCTCTTGAACTTGTAAATCATCAGACCGCCATTGTGACGCGGCCTTGAACCAAAAAAAGGCGGCCCGCAGGCCGCCCTTTCATGCACGAGCGCTGATCTTCAGGCGCGACGTGTCTTGCGCGACGCCGCAGCCGCACCGGCCAGCGCGATCGCCACCAGCAGCAGCGAGCCGGGCTCGGGGGTCGGGTTGATGCGGCCGCCGCGCACATTGAAGATGTAGCGGCCGGCGACGTTGGAGTTGAGCGAGCCGCTGATCAGGGCGTTGGGGCCACCGTCGATGAAGGCGCCGTTGATCGCCGAACCGGCTTGTTCGTAGGTATTGGTGCTGCCATTGGACCAGCCCATGCGCGCCGAGCTGCCACCCAGTCCGTTGACGCCGCCGCTGGCGCCGCCGGTTTCCCATTCAACGCGGTCGTAGTTGAACTCGAAGTCGAAATCGCCGGCCGCGATATCGGCGCGCTCGGTGATGATCAGTTGGAAGCTGTTGAGCTTGTTGATTGCGCTGGGGAAATAGCCGACGTTGATCCAGTTGATACCGAAGACATTCTTGCCACCGATCACGTCTTGCCCGTATTGCACGACACCGCTTCCCAGGTTGCGCGTGTCCACGTCGGCAAAGAACGGGGCCAGGATCTGGCGATTCGTGGTGGACAGGGCAAACGGAGTGAAGGTGCTCAGCGGATTGTCAAACGTGGCGTTGCCGTTGTTGTTGACATACAGGTTGCTGCGGCTGAGGCCAAAGAAGTCGATCGTGAAGCCCATCGAGACCAGGCCGGTGGAGCCGTCGTCGTTGCGCGCCAGCGTGCTGTCGGTGAAGAGCGCTGCATCGCGGATGGCGGCAGCGTGGGCCGGCGCCGCGAGGAATGCCGCCAGAACCAAGGCGGCCGAAACCGTACCGAATTTCTTCATTGCTGTTCCCCAATTTTGTATCTACCGCGCAACACCGTGTTGCACTTGGGAACAGAAAAGCACCATTCGTGCCTGCAATCGCAAGCCTTTGATCGATAAGGGAAATCTCGGTACTTGGCGGCGTCACCGCAGTACCGGGTGTCAAACAATCCGACAGTCGGAGCCGCGATTCAACCGCGCACCAGCCGGATCCGCGGCGCCATCCTGGTTGGCGCATCGTCCAGCGCCGGCAGGCGCTGCTCGAAACTCAGCGCGTCGAGCGCCGGGGCGAACAGGAAGCCCTGGAACTCGTCACAGCCGGCGTCTTGCAGGAACTGGCGCTGGGCCTCGGTTTCCACGCCCTCGGCGATGACTTTCATGCCCAGCGCACGTGCCATTTGCAGGATCGCGCGCACGATGCCGGCGTCGCTGTCGTCGGCCGGCAGGCCGCTGACGAAGCTGCGGTCGATCTTGAGCTTGCCAATCGGAAAGCGCTTGAGGTAGGCCAGGCTCGAGTAGCCGGTGCCGAAGTCGTCGATCGACATGCGCACGCCCAGCCGGGCCAGCGCATGCAGACGGTGCAGCGCTTCGTCGGCGTCGTGCACGAGGATCGACTCGGTCAGCTCCAGCTCGAGCAAGGGCGCCGGCACGCCGCTGACGGCCAGCACGCTGGCCACGCGGTCCACGAAGTGCGCCTGCTGGAACTGCAGCGCCGAGACGTTGATCGCAATCGGCAGGTTGTAGCCGCGCTGATGCCACAAGGCCGCCTGGCGTACCGCCTGGCTGAGCACCCAGTCGCCGATGGCGACGATGAAGCCGCTATCTTCGGCCACCGGGATGAAGCGCCCGGGCGGCACTTCGCCCAGTTCGGGGTCGCGCCAGCGCAGCAGCGCCTCGGCGCCAACCACGCGGCCATCCATGAGGTTTACCTGGGGCTGGTAGTGGAGCCGGAAGCGGCCGCTCACGAGGGCCTGGCGCATGGCGTGGTCGAGCTTCATGTGCGAGCCCCGGTCGCCTTCGGTGCGCGCCTGGTGGAGACGGTAGTTGGCACGGCCGGCGGCCTTGACGGCGCGCATGGCGGCGTCGGCATGGCGAACCAGATCGTCCACGCCCCAGCCGTGCGACGGCGCCAGCGCCATGCCGATGCTGCAGGTGAGCGTGAACTGGGCCCCTTCCAGGCTGCTGGGCTGGGCCACCAGGTTGAGCACGCGCCGCGCGGTGGCCTCGGCGGCCGCCGCGTCTGCCGGGCACACGAGCACGGCAAACTGGTCGCCCCCCAGGCGGGCGAGCACGTCGTCCTGGCGCAGGCAACCCTGGATGCGCTGGGCCACGTCGAGCAGCACGCGGTCCCCGGTATCGTGTCCCAGGCTGTCGTTGATCTGGCGGAAGCGGTCCAGGTCCACCACCAGCAGCGCAAACGCGCCGCCATCGCGGCGCGCCGTGGCCTCGGCGTCCGCCACCCGCTGGGCCAGGCCACGGCGGTTGGGCAACCCGGTGAGCGCGTCTTGCAATGACAGCGTCTCTATCCGCTCCTGCGCCGCCAGGCGTTCGGTGAGGTCGCGAAAGGACCACACCCGCCCCTGTGGCCGGCCCGCGCTGAAGAGCGGCCGCGTCACGCGCTCCAATACCTGGCCGGAGTGCAGCTCCAGCCGGTCGGTGGCGGCGATGAGCGAAGCATGGCTCAGCGCCAGCAGGCGGCGCCCGTAGGCATCGGGCTCGACGACACTGCGCGCCATCCAGGCCTGCACCGCGGCATCGTCATGCTGCTGCAGCAGTTGCACCGGCATCGCCCAGAGTTCAGCGAACCGGCGGTTGAAGGCGCGCAGGCGACCGCCCAGATCCGTGACCAGGATGCCATCGGCGGTGGCCTCCAGGGTGGCCTGCAACTCGGCCAGCAGCAGCTCGCGCTCGCTCTCGGCCTTCTGCTCGGCGCTGCGGTCGGCCACCACCACCAGTGCGTGCGTGGGCGCGCTGCCGGGGTCGCCGCCGACGCTCGCCACGCCCGCCCTGACCGGGCGGATGCTGCGGCTCACATGCAGGGTGCGGCCATCGGGCGTGGCCAGCACCGTATCCGAGTGCAGCGCCACCGTATCGCCGGCGGCGGCGGCGTCCCACCAGGCCAGGTCTTCGGGCGACGCGGCCAGCGCCTCGGGCGGCTCGCCCACCAGCGCCTGGCAAGGCCGCCCGAACAGCGCCGCCGCGGCGCTGTTGGCGGCCACCACGCGGTGCCCGGCGAGGTCCACCACCCAGGCCGCATGCGGCAGCCCTTCGAGCAGCGCCGCCCAGGGACCCTGCGGCGACATGGCGCCCGCGTCTGGCTCGGTAGCAGTCAAGCCGCCAGCTCCAGGGGTCGCTCCAGCGGCTCGAAGTAATAGGCCACGCGGGGCCGCGGATCCAGGTAGTCCAGCGCGGGCACCGGCAACTTGTTGGCGGCCAGGCTGCGCCGGATGCCGAGATCCGGCTCGCGCTCGAGGTCGAGCATCAGCGCTTCGGAGCGCGGCATGCGCGGGTCGTAGACCAGCACGCGCGGCTTGAGCGGGCGGCTGGAGTTGACCCCCACGACGATCGCAAAGCGGTCGTCGGTGAGCTGCACCAGCGAGCCCGCCGGGTACACGCCCATCATGCGGATGAAGCCATTCAGCACGGTCGCGTCGAAGCGGTTGCGGCCCTGCGCGAACAGCACCGACACGGCCTCGTGCGGTGTCAGCGCCAGAGTGCGCGCCTGCGGATTGCACAGGTTGTCAAAGCGGTTGACGATGGCCACCAGGCGCGCCGCCATCGCGATGCGCTGGCCAACCAGCTTGTGCGGAAAGCCGCTGCCATCGGCGTGCTCGTGGTGCTGCGCCAGCACCGCCAGGGCGCCGGCGCTGAGCGCCATCCGCTGCCCCTGCGCCACGCCCCTGGCGACGTGGTCGCGGTAGGCATTGGCCTCGGCGGCGGAAAAACCGTCTTCCAGGTGGCGCAGGCGGTCCGGCACATCCTGCTTGCCCACGTCATGCATCAGCGCACCGACGCCCAGGTCCAGCAATTCATCGGGCGTGAATTCGAGCGTGCGGCCGATCAGCAGTGCGATCACGGTCACGTTGAGGGCGTGCGCCGCCGTGCGGTCGCCACCACCGCTGACCAGGCGTATCGCGACCTCGTCGCTGGCCAGCATCTTGTCCAGCATGGCCCGCGTCAGGGCTTCGGTCGTGCGGCCGGCGTCCTGCGGCCGCGAGCTGGTGGCGTCGTGCGCTTCGCGCCAGGCTTGCGCCGCCTCGGTGTGCTGGCGTTCGCAGCGCTGGGTGGCCTCGCGCTGGGCCGTCAGCTGCTCGCGGCGTTGCTGCGCGGCGCGCTCCTGTGCGCTGGGCACGACGGTGATCTGGGCGGCTGCGCTGGCGGCGGACCCGCCTGGCGCCTGCGGCGCATCGCTCTTCTCGGGCACCCAGCGCACGCGCTTGAGCCCCAGGCCACGCAGGGTGGCGATCTGCTCAGACGTTGCAAGCCGGAAGCTCGACAGCGGAAACGGGTGTGACAGCCACCCACCTTCCAGGTGGATGAACATGCCCACGCACAGTTCTTCGACGGCGATGGTGCTCGACATGGGATTCCCTGATGATTTCACGGCGGCCAACGACGGCCAGCCGACACGCCTGTTTTCGGGCGCGATCGACCGGGACTTGAGTCGGTGGGCGCCAACACGCGACTCAGGCACGCGCCAGACGGCATGCGGGCGCCGCAACGTGACAAATGGCACGACCCACTTGCCGGACTCGCACCACGACGGGCATGCTCGCCTGCCACCCACCATCGGAGCGCGAACCGTGATCCTTGAAATCGCCGATATCCGCATCAACCCCGGCCAGGGCGCCGCCTTTGAAGAGGCCGTCCAGCGCGGCATCGCCAGCGTCGCCTGCCGCGCGCCGGGATTCAGGGGCTGGAAGGTCAACAAGGGCATCGAGAGCCCGGAGCGCTACGTGCTGATGATCTTCTGGGACACGCTGGAAGACCACACCGTCGGATTCCGCCAAGGCCCGCTGTTCGCCGAGTGGCGCGCCATCGTCGGCACTTACTTCGCCACGCCGCCCGTGGTGGAGCACTTCACGCTGGTCGGCAAGTCGTGACGCACAAGACCCGGGCGCCGCCGCTGACTGCATTCGCAGCCCTCCAGGGCGGCGTCGCCAGGCCCGAGGCGGCTGGGCGCCAGGCGGTGCTGGCAGCCGCGGCGGCGCACTTCGACAGCGGCGCGTTCCTGCAAGACCTGGCGCGGCGCGTGGCCTTGCGCACCGAGAGCCAGGATGCGGCCTCCGGCCCGGCACTGCGCGCCTATCTGGCCGACGAGATCGGGCCGGCGCTGGCGGGGCTGGGCTTCGAGTGCCGCGTGCACGACAACCCGAAGCCGGCGTTTGGCCCGTTCCTGGTCGCCAGCCGCCACGAGAGCGACGAACTGCCCACCGTGCTGATGTACGGCCACGGTGACGTGATCCGCGGCCAGGACGCCGCGTGGACCCGTGGCCAGGGTCCGTGGCGGCTGGCGCAGGACGGCGAGCGCATCTATGGCCGCGGCACGGCCGACAACAAGGGCCAGCACAGCATCAATATCGCGGCGCTGGCGCAGGTGCTGGCCGCGCGCGAGGGCCGGCTGGGCTTCAACGCCAAGTGGCTGATCGAAACCGGCGAGGAGACCGGCTCACCGGGGTTGGCCGAGATCTGCACCGCGCAGCGCGAGGCGCTGGCCGCCGACGTGCTGATCGCCAGCGACGGCCCGCGCCTGCGCCGCGATCGACCCACCGTCTTTCTCGGTTCGCGCGGCGTGGCCAATTTCGACCTGTCACTGACCCTGCGCAGCGGCGCCCACCACTCGGGCAACTGGGGCGGCCTGCTGCGCAACCCGGGCACGGTGCTGGCCAACGCCATCGCGTGCCTGGTGGACGGCAAGGGCCGCATCCAGGTCGAGGCCCTGCGCCCGCCACCGATTCCGCCCAACGTGCGCGCTGCGCTGCGTGGCCTTGAATTCGGCGGCGACCCGGGCGACCCAGCCGTGGATACCGACTGGGGCGAACCCGGCCTGAGCCCCGCCGAGCGGGTGATTGCCTGGAATACGCTGGAAGTACTGGCCTACCGCACCGGCAACCCCGATCACCCGGTCAACGCCATTCCACCCTCGGCGCGGGCGGCCATGCACATGCGCTTTGTGGTCGGCACCGATGTCTCGCGGCTGCGCGAGCAGGTGAGCGCGCACCTAGCCGCCCACGGCTTTGGCGACGTCGAGGTCAGCACGCCGGTGCTGATGGCCGCCACGCGGCTCGACCCGGACAACCCCTGGGTCCGCTTTGCCCTCGACTCCATCCGCCGCAGCACCGGCAGCTGGCCGGTGCTGCTGCCCAACCTGGGCGGCTCACTGCCCAACGACGTCTTTGCCGACATCCTGGGCCTGCCCACGGTGTGGGTGCCGCACAGCTACCCGGCCTGCAGCCAGCATGCACCCGACGAACACCTGCTGGCGAGCGTGGTGCGCGAAGCGCTGCAACTGATGGCCGGGCTGTACTGGGATCTGGGCGAGCACGCGTCCAGCCTGCCGCGCCGCGCCTGATCGTCACTGCACGGGCAGGTCCATGCTGACCTGCGTGCCGTGGCCCGGCTCGCTGGTCACCGCCACCGCGCCGCGGTGCAACTCCACGATGCGCTTGACGATGGCCAGCCCGAGGCCCTTGCCCTCGTCGCTGGTGGCCGGGGCCACGCTGTCGCGGCTCTGGTAGAGGCGGTCGAACAGGCGTGGGATATCGTGAGCCGGTATGCCCGCGCCCTGGTCCCGCACGCTCACGGTCACGCGCTCGCCATGTCGCTCGGCGGCCAGCACGATGGCGCCGCCTGCGGGCGTGAACTTGAGTGCGTTGTCCAGAAGGTTGGCCACTGCGCGCTCGAACAACTCGATATCCACTTCGGCCACGGGCGGCTCGCTGCCGCGTTGTTCAAAGCTCAATGTCACGCCCTGCTTGGCTGCGCGCTCGGCGAAGCGCAGCGTGATGTCGTCGAGAACCTCGCCCAGGTCGATGCGTGTGCAGCGCAGCTTGAACTCGGGTTCATCCAGCAGCGCGAGGTCGCCCAGCGAGCGCACCATGCCGGCGGCGTTGCGGGTATTGCGCAAGGCCACTTCGAGCAGGCGGCGGTCGTCGTGGCGCGCAGCTTCGGCCCCCCAGCGCCGCTCCAGCGTCTCCAGGCAGGCCACGGTGGCGGTCAGCGGCGAGCGCAGGTCGTGCGAGAGGTTGCTCACGCTCTCACGCCGGAAGTGGTCGAGCCGGCGCAGTTCGTCCCACTGCGTGCGCAGGGTCGCCAGCAGGGCATGGAAGCCGCTGCGCAAGCGGCCGAATTCGTCGTCCGCGGTTCGGTGCGCACCGCCGCCGCGCCCGTCACCGGTGGCCGGCAAGGCAGGCACCGCCACCGCTGCGGTAAAGCCGATGCGCGCGGCGGCCGCCACCTCGTCACTGAGCACCCGCAGCGGCCGTGTCACGGCCACGATGATCCAGGCCGCCAGCGCGGTGGCCAGCAGGATCACGGCCGCCACCGAGGCCAGCGCCGGCGAGACCAGGCTGCTGCCCACCAGGTCCCAGCGTGACGCGGGCGATCCGGGCTTGCGACACACCAGGTACAGGTAGCCAGCAGCGGCCTCCGAAGGGCGGATCACGGCCCGCCGCAGCGGCCGCGCCGCCACCACCGCATCGGCTTGCATGTACTCCGGGTCGTCGCCCATGACATAGGCCGCGCGCCGGCGATCGCCGCTGGCTGCCGCCAGCGCGGCCTGCTGCACCGGCGCCAGCGCGACCCTGAAGCCCGGCGGCAGCCAGGCCTTGCCGGTGCGCGCGAGCACGACGCCGTGGGCATCCAGCAAGTAGAGCTGGTTGTCGGGCTCGTAGAGCAGCAGGTTCTGCAGGAAGGCGGCAAATTCCTCCGGGTTGCGCTGGTGCTGATCGAGCAGATCGTCGTGCAGCGCGGTCACGCGGCCGAGAAAGGCGTCGGCGCGTTGCCAGGCGTTTTCATGCTCGAAGCGCTGGAAGGCAATGGCCACCGTCACGATCACGCCCAGCGCGCTGGCCAGGCCGGTGAGAAAGATCGTCAGTGCGAGGCGAAACCGGACCGTCACGCCGGGCCTACTGCGGTGCGTCGCGCATCTTGTAGCCCGCCCCGCGCACGGTGAGGATGAAGCGTGGCTGCATCGGGTCTTGCTCGACCTTGGCGCGCAGGCGGTTGATGTGGGTGGTCACGGTGTGCTCGTAGCCGTCATGCGAATAGCCCCATACCGCATCGAGCAACTGGGCGCGCGAGAAGACCCGCCCGGGGTGGTTGGCGAAGTGCAGCAGCAGGTCGAACTCCAGTGCCGTGAAATCCAGCACGCGCGCGCCGGCCGGCGCCAGCAGGCGCACCTCGCGGCGCACCGGCCAGATTTCGAGTTCGCCGTTGCGCACGGCCTGCGCCGGTGCGGGCGCCGCCTGCGCGGCGCGCAACAGCTCGGCGCGGCGCAGCAGGGCCTTCACGCGGGCCAGCAGCTCGGCCATGGAAAACGGTTTGGTCAGGTAATCGTCGGCCCCCAGCTCCAGTCCCAGCACGCGGTCGAGCTCGGTGCTCTTGGCGGTGAGCATGAGGATCGGCGTGGCGCGGCCGCGCGCGCGCAGCGCCTTGCAGACCTCCAGGCCGTCGAGCAGCGGCATCATCAAATCGAGGATCAGCAGGTCGCTGGCGCGCGTCTCCTGGCTGGCCAGCGCGGCGCGGCCGTCAGCCACCGCGCAGACATCGTGGCCCGCGTGCTGGAGGTTCAGCACGATCAGGTCGCGGATATCGGCTTGGTCTTCGGCGACGAGGATGTGGCTGGTCATGTGGGCAGGGTCGCGCCGGCCGACGCCGTCCTTACACCGATGTGATCTGGCTGTGATCTCTGGTGAGCTGGACGCGAGGTGCGCTGATCACAGTGTAGCCATCGACACCGCACCGGAGCCCCCCCATGCACACCGCCCTCGCCACCCGCCCCGCCAGCCCGCCCGTTTACGCGCCCACGCACACAACCGCCGCCATCACCGCCACCGCCGTGAGCTGGGCCGATCTCACTGCCCACCGCAGCTACCTGGTGCAGTTTGCGCGCCGCCGCCTGATGGACCCGGCCCTGGCCGAAGACCTGGTGCACGATGTCTTCGAGGCCGTGGCCAGCGGCCGTGCCGCCTTTGGCGGGCGCTGCGCCCTGCGCAGCTGGCTGGTGGCGATCCTCAAGCACAAGATCGTGGATCTGGTGCGCCAGCGCGCCGGCCACGACAGCCTGGACGCCGACCGCGACGATGGCGAAGACGGCGAGCATTCCGCGCTGCAATGCCAGCAGCCGCGCCCCGACGAGGTCGCCGAGCAGCGCGAGCGGCTGGCCCGGACGATGGCGCGCATCGCCCAGCTGCCCGCCAACCTGCGCCAGGTGGTGGAGCTGCGCCTGCTGCACGATGCGCCCACCGCGGAGGTCTGCCGCAGGCTCGCGATCAGCGAGCAGAACCTGTTCGTGCGCCTGCACCGGGCGCGCCGCGTGCTGGCGTCCTGACTCAGCCTATCGGGCCGGCACGACCGCCGTCGCTTCCAGTTCGATCTTGCCCGGGTTGTCGAGCAGGTCGGCGACAAAGATCATGCTCATCGCCGGGTAGTGGTTGCCCATCTGCTCGCGCCAGATGGCGCCGAGCGCGCGGCGGGCCGCCAGGTAGGCGGGTTTGTCGCAGCAGAAGGCCGTCATGCGGCAGATATGCCTGGCCTCGCCGCCGGCCAGCTTGAGCACCGCCAGCACGTTTTTCAGGGCCTGCTCGAACTGCGGTGCGATGTCCTCGGACTCGAAGCGCTGCTGGGCGTTCCAGCCCACCTGCCCGGCGATGAAGACGATGCGCCCGGCATCGACGGCAATGCCGTTGGCGTAGCCGATCGGGGCGGCCCAGCCTTCGGGTAGGAGTGTCTGCATCATCGGCTTCCTCAGTCGGTATAGCGGGGTGGGTCGGGGTCGATGGACCAGTCGCCGTCGGGCAGCGGCACCTTCTCGATCCAGGCCCGCACCAGCGCCACATGTTCCACTTCCTCGGCCTGCAATTCGAGCGCGGCGCGGCGCACCGGCTCGCTGCCGGCGGCCTGCGCCAGATCGCCGAAAAAGGCCACCGCGCGTTGCTCGGCGGCCAGCGCCAGTTGCAGCGCGTGCCAGGGCTGCATGAGGTAGTGCACCTCGTCGATGGCGACGGCCTCCGGCGCCTCCAGGCCGGGCCAGCCAAAGCCGCCGGCCGGCGGTTCGGGGTCCACCGTCCAGCCCATCTCGGCCATGATCTGGCTGGCATGCTTGGCCTCGTACTGCGCCATGGTGCGGAACATGGTGGCGACCTCGAGGTTGTTGTGCATCTCCATGGCGTCGGCGAATTCGCTGTAGCGCGCCACCGCCTCGCGCTCCATCGCCAGCGCTTGCGCCATGAACTCGTCGAGGGTGCGGTCTGCGCTGTTCATAGTTCGAACTCCGCTTCAAGATCGGCCACCGTGCGCGTTGCCGCCTTGGGGTGGGCCGGGTAAGGCGGGCGATCACTCGCATAGAGCACGCCCATGTTGAAACCGTCGTCGGTCATGATGCGGCGCGCGGCCAGCGCGGCGTCGTCGGTAGGCCCCACCGGCGCCGGGTGCGCCTGGTTCTTCCACTCGCGTTGCTCGGGCCGGAAGGTGATGCACGGGCTCAGGATCTCGATGAACGCGAATCCCGGGTGCTGGATGCCCTGGGCGATGATCTTGGCGGTGCCGTTCGGGTCGCCCGAGAAGGCGCGGGCCACGAAGCTCGCCCCCGAGGCCAGCGCGATCACCAGCGGGTGGAACGGGCGGATGCCGGTGCCCCCGGGCGAAAGCTTGTTGTCCCAGTCGGGCTCGGTGGTCGGCGAGGCCTGGCCCTTGGTCATGCCATAGACGTGGTTGTCCATCACGATGTAGGTCAGGTCCACGTTGCGCCGGCAGGCATGCATGAAGTGGTTGCCGCCGATCGAATAGCCGTCGCCGTCGCCCCCGGTGACCAGCACCGTGAGGTCGGGGCGCGCCACCTTCAGCCCCGTGCCAGCCGCCAGCGCACGGCCGTGCACGCCGTGGAAGCCGTAGCAGGTGGTGTAGGCGGGGATGCGCGACGAGCAGCCGATGCCCGAGACCACGGCCACCTCGTGCGGCGGCAACTGCAGCGCGGCCAGCGCCTTGGTGATCGAGCCCAGCACGGTGAAATCGCCGCAGCCCGGGCACCAGATCGGCTTGGTCGCCGATTTGTAGTTCGCCGCCGTCAACGCGACGGCCTCTGGAACAGCAATGTCATTCATGCGGCTCTCGCTAAGGTGGTGGCAGTGCGCTGCCATTCGACGATGGCAGCGGTCAGCTCGGCGGGCCGCAGCGGCAGCGGGCCGGGGCGGTGGAAGCTGGCCGGGCGGCCCGGCAGGTCGTACATCGCACGCAGGTAGCGGTAGAGCTGCGCGCCGTGGTTCTGCTCGACGACGAGCACCCGCGTCACGCCGGCTAGCGCCAACGCCAGCCGCTCGGGTTGCGCCGGCGCCAGCAGGCGCAGCGCGATCAGGCGGGCCGGGCAGCCCAGCGCCGCGGCGCGCGCCACCGCCTCGCGCACGGTGCCGGTGACCGAGCCGAAGGTGATGACAGCGGCGTCCGCAGCCTCGGCCCCGCCCGCCTCGATATCGGCCCACCACGGGCCGTAGTCGTGCAGCGCCAGCTTGCGCTCGCGTTTGTCGAGCTGCAGCCGGTGGTCGCGCGCCTGGCTGCTGGGGACGCCGGCCTCGGTGTGCTCCAGCCCGTCGGCGGTATAGGCATTGCCGGGCGTGCCGGGGATGGCCATCGGCGACACGCCGGAAGGCGTATCGCGGTAGCGCTTGTAGTCGGGCTTGTCGCCGGGCCTGTCGTCGGCCGTGGGGGCGGCCACCGTCAGGCGGCTGGCCTTGAAGCCGGTATCCACGGGCCGGTCGATGATGGCGCGCGACTGGCCCATGAACTGGTCCGACAGCACGATGGCGGGCGCCTGCAGGGCCTCGGCCAGCTGCACCGCCCATTGCGTGGTGGCCAGGCAATCGGCGATCGAGGTCGGTGCCAGCACGAGGCGCGGTGCGTCGCCGTGCAGGCCGCTGACGGCGAACGACAGGTCGCTCTGCTCGCTCTTGGCCGGGATACCGGTGGAGGGGCCGCCGCGCATCACATCGACGACCACGATCGGCACTTCGGCGCTCACCGCCAGCCCGATGGCTTCGGTCATCAGCGCCAGGCCGGGGCCCGAGGTGGCGGTGAGCGAGGGCACGCCGCCGTAGGAGGCGCCGATGATCATGTTCGCCGACGCAAGTTCGTCTTCGGCCTGCAGCAGGGTGCCGCCCACCTTGGCCAATGCGGGCGCCATCCACTCGAGCATCTCGGTGGCCGGCGTGATGGGGTAGGCGGCGACAAAGCGGATGCCACCGCGTATGGCACCGTAGCCGGCGGCCTCGTTGCCGCTGATGAGCCAGCGCCTGCCGCCGGCGGGCGCGCCAGCCGGGTTGTCATCCAGGCGCGCCATGCCCGACATGCCCACTGCCTCGGTCAGGCCGGCGTGCAGGGCCGCCAGGTTGGCCTGCAGGCCGGCTTCGCTGCGCTTCCAGGAGGCCCTCAGCGCGGCCTCGAGGGCCTGCGCAGGGATGCCCGCCAGGCCACCGGCCAAGCCGAGCGCCAGCATGTTGGTCCAGCAGCCGGGGATCGCCTTGGCCATCTTCTTCAGCGGCAAGGCCAGGCAGCGCGCGCCGCTGCGGCTGAAGACCTCGGGGGCCTCGCCCTCGTCGGCGTCGCCGATCACCAGGCTGCCCGGGCGCAGCGGGATTTCATCGGCAAAGCGATTGACGTTCTGCCAGTCCATCGCCAGCAGCAGATCGAAGGCGTCGTCCAGCGCATCCATCGGCCGGCGCGCCAGCCGCAGCAGCGCGGCGGCCTCGCCGCCGCGGATCTGCGGCCCGCTGGTGCGCACCATGATCCCGTACAACCCGGCGCGCGCGGCGGCATCGAGCAGCATCGTGCCCGCCGTCATGACGCCGCTGCCGCCACTGCCGGCGATGGCCACCGAGACCGACCCGCCAGCCACCGGCCTGACGGGTGGCGATTCACTGTTTTCTGGGCTGGGCACGCTGGGCTCCTCTGTCTGCGTTGCGGCAAGTGAACCGGCTGGCCGGCCCCTCACGTCTGATGCAGATCAATTTCTGCGCATCTTCCATCGCCGATAATCCCACAAACACGTAATCTGGTACCATAATACAACAATAGCCGCGCCAGGAACGCCCGACCCGCCGCCACAAGGAGCCCGCCGATGACCCTCAAAGCCCACCGCTGGCTGATGGCCGCCATCAATGCGCCGCTGGAACGCGTCACCTTCGACGCCGTGGCGGGCCCAGGCGAAGTCGTCGTCGAGATCGCCGGCTGCGGCGTCTGCCACACCGACCTGGGCTACTTCTTTGACGGTGTGCGCACCAAGCACGCGCTGCCGCTGGCGCTGGGCCATGAGATCAGCGGCCGCGTGGTGGCCTGCGGCGCGGGTGCCGAGCGCTGGGCGGGCAAGGCCGTCATCGTGCCGGCGGTGCTGCCCTGCGGCGAGTGC
>CXWL01000830.1_pt1 | contig 25488 bp, 20 predicted proteins | sample 590931 | NCBI WGS metagenome assembly CXWL01 (sample SAMEA3498368, study PRJEB10139) | groundwater metagenome | biome: water well; material: biofilm material | place: Germany | collected 2015-04-27
ACAGTCGAGGCCCGCAGCGTTCCGCGCGAGACAACCGCTTGCACAAGGCCGTCCAGATCGACCTCTTCGATATGGACCTTCCCGCTGTTGATCGTTTCCACCACATGCGCCGACACGTCGATCCCGACTACGTGCGCACCCGAGCGCGCGATCAACGCTGCGGTGGGAAGTCCGATATAACCAAGGCCGATGACCGAAACCCTGGTGTCAACATCAAGCGCCATCAACGACAATCCTTGCAATCCGTTCGGCCGCCCTGCCGTCGCCATAAGGATTATGGGCGCGAGACATGGCCATGTAGGCGGCCTTGTCGTCCAAAAGCCTAAATATTTCGGTAGCGATACGGTTGCGGTCGGTGCCAACCAGCAAGGCGGTGCCCGCAGAGACACCTTCGGGCCGCTCGGTGGTCTCACGCATGACGAGCACTGGCTTGCCCAAGGCAGGCGCTTCTTCCTGAACACCGCCCGAATCGGTCAGCACCAGCTCCGCCATGCCCAGCAGTCGAACAAAATGGGGATAGTCGAGCGGTTCGATCATCGCCACATTGTCCAGCTCGGCCAGCGTCTTCTCCATCGCGGGCCGAACATTCGGATTGGGGTGGACGGGGAAGATGATGGCGACATCCTTGCGGCTCGCGATCTCGGCTATCGCGCCCGCGATGTTCGCCATGCCATCTCCGAAATTCTCCCGCCTGTGGGATGTGACCGCAATGATACGCTTTCCCGCAAAACGTTCGGCAAGGGNNATTACCGTGTTGCCGGTAATGTGGATATTTGCTGCGGGCACATTCTCCGCAACCAGAGCGTCATGCGCCACCTGCGTGGGGGCGAAATGCAGGTCGGCGATGACGCCCGTGACCTTGCGGTTCACTTCTTCGGGCCAAGGCTGGTAGATATTGTGGCTACGCAGGCCTGCCTCGACATGCCCTACTGGAATCTTTCGAAAATAGGCGGCAATCGACGCTGCCATTGTCGTCAGCGTATCGCCATGAACCAGAATGCGCGCGGGAGCCTCTTCGTCGAACACCTTGCCGAGGCCGGTAACGAGGCGGGCCATGAGATCATCGAGCGACTGATCGGCCTGCATCACGTCGAGGTCGATGTCGGGGATAATGCCAGCCATTTCCAGCACTTGGTCAAGCATCCCGCGATGCTGGGCCGTCACCACAACGCGCGTGTCCACTGCATCCTGCGCTCGCAAGGCATGGACGACGGGGAACATCTTTATGGCCTCAGGCCGCGTTCCAAAAACGACCAGCATGCGAGGTTTGGGTGGGGGTTTGTTGGTCACGTCCGATGCCATATGCGACTACTGTCGCTGGACAAACCCAAAAGTTTGCGCGCCCGGATCACCCAACCGAACAAGGCTCATCACAACACATTCGATTGACTGCATTCCACATGAAGCTATGCAGCGCGCATATTGGCGGCCCAGATCGAAGTACTGGGTCAAACAGACATTGATTGATGGTGGTTCCTCGTGGCTCGTCGCACACACAACCGGGCTAGGTGGTCGGTTCAATTTTGGATCCTGGTAGGGTTTCTGGGCTTGGTCTTTCTGACTGGGGGCGGATCGCGTGCCGATATTCAGTCATTGGTGATATTGCGGCCGACAGCTGTCCTTGCATGCGGCTTCGGCCTGTGGACGCTGAGCCGCGAACATTTGCGGCAGTATCGTTTTCTGTTTGCTTTCGCCGTGGCCATTTTTTTCGTTGTCATCCTCAATCTTGTTCCGCTTCCGCCCTCGGTCTGGGGAAGCCTGCCCGGTCGGGAACTGATTGTGGAAATTGATCGCGTCGCCGGACTGGGCAAGGTCTGGCGCCCGATCAGCATGGTGCCGTCGGCGACCTGGAATGCTCTTTATTCGCTGTTCGTGCCATTGGCCGTTCTGCTTCTTGGCGTGCAGCTTTCGCGGGAAGAGCGATTCCAGCTGCTCCCGGTTTTCATAGCGCTGGGCCTGTTGAGCGGATTCATCGGACTTCTCCAGGTTGTGGGAGCTCCGGATGGCCCGCTCTACTTTTACAACATTACCAACAATGGCTCCGCTGTCGGGCTATTTTCAAACCGAAACCATCAGGCCATCTTTCTCGCCTGCCTGTTCCCGATGCTTTCGGTATTTGCGTTTGCAGGATTGAAGACTGTCGAGCAATGGCGCTTCCGCCTATGGGCTTCGATAGCTGCGGGGGCAGTGCTTGTTCCCCTGCTGCTTGTTGCGGGATCCCGCGCTGGCTTGCTCATTGGCCTTTTCGGACTTGCCGCCGTGCCGCTGCTCTATCGCAAACCAGTGTTTGAGCGGCCGGCGAAGCGCAAGGGCCGACGGATCAACCTTACCTATATCTTCGCAGCCGTTGGCGTGGTGGCGCTCGGCCTGCTAACAATCCTATTTGCGCGGGCACAAGCGTTCGAGCGATTGATCGCTCTGGATCAAGTGGAAGATCTTCGACTGTCCATATGGGGTTCCATTGCCCAGATGTCCTGGAAATACTTCCCCATAGGCTCGGGCGTCGGATCGTTCGTGGATATCTATCAGATCGACGAACCCTTGGGATTGCTCGCGCCGAGCTATGTTAACCATGCGCACAATGACTGGCTTGAAGTCTTCATGACCGCTGGGGCGATTGGCCTGGGCCTGCTGGCCGTCGCTTTAATGGCATGGGCGAGAGCCAGCTACCTTGCATGGCGGATGGCAGGCGCGGGCGGCCGCGACGCAAGCTATGCCAGAATGGCTTCCTGGGTGGTTCTCATGATGGCGCTCGGCAGCGTTGGCGACTATCCGCTACGTGTTCCGTCAATCACGTGCTTCTTCATTGTTGCGGCGCTTTGGCTTTTTGGGGAGCGAGGCAAGCCCAACAAGCCTGACATGACGGGCTCGAATAGGGATGGAAGTCCTGACGAGTCTCGGCTAGCTGCCTAGCTGCTTTTTTGAGGTAATCCATGATCAACAGAGTTGTAGTTATTCTGGCGTCCATAACGCTGGCATCGTGCGCAGGCAGCAAGCCTTTGGGACAGGGTCCTTATTCTGCAGGCACGAAAAGCGGCGTGCGGGTGGTAACAAGCCAAGAACTGCCGCCACCAGAACGTACCGATTTGGTGGAGCAGAATCGTCCCTATTTGATCGGGCCGTTTGACAAGCTCGTTATTGACGTTTTCGGCATAGAAGAATTGAGCAAGAAGGAAGTGCAGACCGACGCTGGCGGTCGCATATCATTCCCGCTGGCCGGCATTGTCGAAGCGGCCGGCAAGACTCCGGCCGAAGTTGAGGAAATTCTCGAAGAGCGTCTTCGCGGTCGGTTCGTGCGCGACCCTCAAGTGACGGTGAATCTGAAAGAGACAGTCAGCCAGGTCATTACCGTCGATGGTCAGGTCAAGGAACCAGGCCTTTACCCCGTGATCGGCCGAATGACGCTGATGCGGGCCGTCGCGACCGCAAAGGGATCAGCCGAGTTCGCAAAACTGGACGATGTTGTGATATTTCGCACCGTCGGCGGACAGAAAATGGCCGCGCTGTATAACTTGAAAGCAATCCGCCGGGGATATTATGACGATCCTGAAGTGTTTGCCAACGATGTGGTTGTTGTTGGCGACTCCGCGGGCAGACGACTCTTCAAGGATGCCCTACAGATTGCCCCCCTGCTGACAACACCTCTTATTCTGTTATTGCAGAACAGAAGGTGATTGTGGCCCTGCAAAGACCCTCCTGAAAGATCGACATGCTTCAACCCAGCTTTAATACCAACACGCTATCCCGGCCGGAGTCCGACGCCGCACCGTATAGCGATCATGCGCCGCAAGGACTGGCTCCCCCCATCCTCCTCCAATACTGGCACGTAGTGCTTCGCTGGAGATGGGTGATTCTCGGGATCATCCTTTCGTCCCTCGCCCTCGGGCTTGTCGCGACGTTGCTCATGACGCCCAAATATACTGCTACATCGCGCATTGAGATCAGTCGGGAGCAAAAGAACTTTACAAAAGTGGAAGGACTCGAGTCCCGGGAAACCGGGCGCGATTTAGAATTCTATCAAACCCAATATGCCTTGCTCTCTGCGCGGTCTCTTGCCGAGCGGGTCTCTCGCGCGCTTCGACTGGCCTCAAATGATGGGTTTTTCCGAGCACATGGGACGAAGACGGATGAAGATTCGCTGTTCTTTGACAATCAAGGCAAGCCACTAACGGCCGATCAGCGCAACAAGCGCGAAAAACTGGCGGTCCAATTGCTGCTCAGAAACTCTTCGATTTCGCCGATCCGCGGGTCAAGCTTGATCGATATCAGTTATGCGAGTGCATCGCCTGCTCTATCGTCGCAGATTGCCAACGCATGGACTCAACAGTTCATCGAATCCAGCATGGATCGCCGCTTTTCTTCCACAGCGGATGCGCGGAAATTTCTTGAGGGGCGTCTGGCCGATTTGCGAGCACGGCTTGAGATTTCAGAACGGGAACTCGTTACGTATGCATCTGCAAAAGGGATTGTTGCGCTTGGCAAGAGCAAGAGCCAGGATGGCAAGACGGAGATAGAACGCACGTTGGTTTCGAGCGATCTCGAGGCTCTCAATGATGCGTTGGCCAAAGCCACTGCTGATCGGTTTTCGGCAGAAAGCCGTGCACGACAACGCTCAACCAGTGGAGCGACCTCGGAGGCACTGACCAACCTTACAATATCGTCGCTACGGCAAAAGCGCGCCGAAGCAGCGTCCGAATACGCAAAGTTTATGGTTCAGTTTGAGCCGGGTTACCCTCCGGCACTTGCACTTGCCGAGCAGCTGCGGGTGCTCGACCTAAGCATCGCACGAGAAGAAGCGCGTGTGCAAAATAGCAGGTCAGCTGAATACAGCGAAGCCTTGCAGCGCGAGCGCGGACTTAGGCAGAATGTTGAAGCGCTCAAAGCTCGCATGGATCTGCAGCAGCGGGACAGCATCCAGTATAACATATACCAGCGCGAAGCTGATACCAACCGCGAACTTTATGATGGCCTGCTGCAGCGGTACAAGGAAATCGGTGTAGCGGGCATTGGCGCCAACAACATCGCTATCGTCGATGCAGCCAAGATTCCGGAAAATCCGTCGTCACCCAATCTGCCCCTGAACATGGCATTGGCGCTTCTTGCGGGGTTGGGCATCGCTGGCCTTGTGACTTTTGGTCTCGAACAAATCGACGAAGGATTGCGAGATCCCGGGCAGGTCAATCGTCTTTTGCAGATCCCCCTGCTCGGAAGTGTCCCGGATGTTGAGGAGGAAGATGCTCTGGCCTCGCTCAACGACGCCAAGTCCTCACTTTCGGAAGCTTATCTGAGCATAAGATCGAACCTCGCATTTTCGACAGATCACGGGGTTCCGCGAGCGTTTATGGTCACCAGCACCAGGCCAGCCGAGGGCAAGAGCACCACCAGCCTGGCGATGGCAACCGTGCTGGGAAGAACCGGGAAAAGCGTTCTTATCGTCGATGCCGACATGCGATCACCGTCTATCCATGTGTTCCTTGGTAGCGATAACGCGCAGGGGTTGAGCAACTTTCTGGCGGGTGAAAATGACTGGCGGAAACTCGTGAAGCAAACCGAAAATAAGGGTTTAAGCCTCCTACCCGCCGGCCCCACACCACCCAGCGCAGCGGAGTTGCTAAGCAGCGACCGCATGCTTTTGCTGGTCAGGCAAATGCAGGAGCATTTCGATCATATCGTCATCGATTCACCCCCCATTTTGGGCCTCGCTGACGCCCCCCTTCTATCGAGAGCCGTCGAAGGGTGCGTGTTTGTTGTAGAAGCCGAAGGGGTAGCCGTTCGAGGGGTCAAGGCATCGCTAGACCGGCTTCGTTCGGTTCACGCCCATATTTTTGGTGCCGTGCTGACCAAGTTGAAACACCGGCAAGCAGGCTATGGCTATGGCTATGGTTATGGCTATGGCTATGGGGCGAGGTCGCAGGATAGCTCAGAATGACTTTAGCATCGCGACCTTGGCCCAAGTTCGCGCTGGTCGGCCTGTTCACCGGACTGACTGCCTATATGGCGTTCGCTGCTGCCCTGGCGGGGGTGGCACAAACAAGCAATGCGGATCTGGCGCTTCGTTTTTCGTCGAACGATCCAGTCGCTCTTGCTGTCAAAGCGGATCAGATGTTGGCCAACGCGACGAGCCGCCCGCCAAAGCCAGGGACACTGCTTAAGACGGCACTACGCTCGCTAAACGCCAATCCGACCAATGCCCGAGCCGTTCGCCTGGTCGGCATTGCTTATGGACTCCTCGATAACCCGGCAAGGGCGGCGCGCCTCTACGGCCTTGCCAACCAGATCTCTCGCCGCGATCTTGGGAACCAACTGCTGCTTATCGAAGGGCTTGTGGACAAGGGTGACGCGGTTGGCGCGCTCAAGCACTATGATATTGTTTTGCGGACGTCACCGTCCGGTCAGGCAACCCTGTTTCCGATCCTTTTCTCTGCGATGGATGATCCGACAATACGCGCGGAGGTCTCGAAATTGATCGGCGCTAACCCGCCGTGGCTGAAGCCGTTTCTTTCATACGCCCTGGCCCAAAATGTTGGCCTTGCCAACGTAGCAGATACCGTGATTGCGGGCGGTGGGCTGCCGACCGATGAAACCTTCGCACCCTATCAAAATGGGCTTTTGGCGCGCCTCATCGACACGGGGCAGTTTGCTGCCCTGGAAAGATACGGCCGAAGCGTGAAAACCACTGCGTCAAGTCAATTAACAAGTGTCGCTTTTCGCCCTCCTTCGGCAACAGCCCGGTTTCAGCCCCTCGCGTGGCAACTCTCGCAGGATAACGGTGTTACATCGCATATAGAAACAGAAAAAAGTGCTCGCGGCGCACTGATGAATGTATTTGCCGCTCCTGACAATCGGTGGTTGGCCGCTCGGAAATTGCTGTTTGTGACGAGCGGGATGCACACTTTTAAAGTTGAGCAGACTATTGTGGAAACAGGCAACGACGCCGAAGTTCAGTGGCAGATCTCGTGCGCTCAGACCCAGGCCGTGCTTTGGGCGAGTGACCGCCAGAATGCCGCAGGCCACCGATCAATCCGCCAATCCATTTTTGTTCCGGACGGGTGCAGAGTGCTGTGGATTAGCGTTATTGCAGCGGGCGGAGCAAGCGAGAACGGCATGGAAATGGTCGCGCGGTCGATCGCGTTGACCCCGGCTACAAGACCTTAGAAGTTACCGGATATTGAGCTTTGCTAAAGCGTGGTTTCGACATATCCATTTCGTTCATGGGACTCGTTCTTTCGGCCCCATTGCTTGCGCTTCTATGGGCCTTGATCCGCATCAATCTCGGTCGCCCGGTTCTGTTCATTCAAGACAGGCCAGGCCTGAATGGGGGTCTTTTTCCGCTCATCAAGTTTAGAACGATGACCCAAGCCCGCGACGACCAAGGTCAGGCGCTGCCTGACTCGGTTCGGCTGACGCGATTGGGAACGTGGCTCCGGGCAACCAGCCTCGATGAACTTCCAGAGCTTTGGAATGTGTTGCGCGGGGACATGAGCCTGGTCGGCCCTCGACCATTGCTGGTTCAATATCTTCCGTTGTATTCGACCGAACAGGCGCGGCGACATAACGTCAGGCCGGGAATAACGGGCTGGGCTCAAATCAACGGGCGAAATGCGCTGCGCTGGACCGAGAAATTTGCGCTCGATACATGGTATGTCGATAACCAGTCATTCTGGCTCGATATCCGAATTCTTGTTCGAACCGTTGTGAAGGTGTTCGCACGCGAAGGCATAAGCGCCGACGGAGAAGCAACTATGCCTCCGTTTATGGGCGACTATAAATAGGTGGGCGACTGTAAATTAGGAGGCCAGTTCAATGTTACTAGGCGTCTATGGCGCGAGCGGTTTCGGCCGCGAGGTGATGCCAATCGCGTGTGCGTGCTTCGATAATAGCGAAGATTCAGTAGTCTTTATCGATGACGGCTGCACACGGCACATGCTCAACGGGCGCCAAGTGTTGACGTTCGAACAGTTTCTAGATCGACCCGAAAGCGACAAACACGTTACTGTTGCAATCGCCGAAGCCCACGTTCGAAAGCGGCTTTTCGAGCGGGCTATCGAAAATGGTGTTGCTATTGCTGATGTCGTATCGCCGTGCAGCATTCGCGGCGATGAAATCGAAATTGGCAAGGGCTCTATCATATGCGGATATGTGCAAATCACGTCCAACGTTCGCATAGGTGTTGGGTTCCATGCAAACATATACTCATATGTCGCGCATGATTGCGTAATAGGTGACTTCGTAACCTTTGCACCTTCGGTTCATTGTAACGGTAACGTGCACATTGGCGACGGAGCCTATATCGGCACCGGCGCCATCCTTCGGCAAGGCACCGCTGATAAGCCGCTGCTGATCGGTGCCGGAGCAGTGGTCGGCATGGGAGCGGTTGTAACGAAGGACGTTCCGCCTGGCGTCACTGTCATCGGCAACCCGGCCCGTATCATGGAGCGCTGATTTCAGGCGGTGGCCAGCGAGAGGACATCATCGACCGCGTCGCAAGTCCGCGAGAGATCGTCATCAGTCAGCGTGGGGTGGGTAAGGAACATCAGGCTCGTTTCCCCCAGATCACGCGCCACGGGCAGGCGCTGGAGCGGCCTCCACGGCGTATTATCGAACGCCTTCTCCAGATAGATCTCCGAACAGCTGCCGTGCAGCAACGGAACTCCTCGCGCAGTGACTTCGGCCACAATGCGATCACGCGACCACCCCTCACGCAAGCCTTCGGCGCGGACATAGGCGTAGAGTCGATAATAGGCGTGAGTCATACTGGGATCTGGTGTGGGCACACGAACAACGTCGGCATGTCGCTGAAGCATATCCACAAAGCGCTGCGCATTGCGGGTTCGCGCCGCTGTCCATTCAGTCATGTGGCGAAGCTGGATTCTGCCGACTGCGGCCTGCACCTCCAGCATCCGCCAATTGGTTCCAAAGCTATCATGAACCCATCGAAACCCGGGGGGGTGTTCGCGGTTGTAAACGGCGTCCCAGCTTTTCCCGTGATCCTTGTAGGCCCACATCGCCGACCACAGATCCGGATCATTGGTCGTGACCATCCCGCCTTCGCCGGCAGTCGTCATGATCTTGTCCTGACAGAACGACCAAGCCCCGATATGGCCGAACGTGCCGACATGGCGTCTATCAATCATTGCCCCGTGCGCTTGGGCACAATCCTCAATCACAACTATTCCGCGTGATGCAGCCAGTTTCATGATAGCTTCCATACCGCAAGGCCAGCCGGCAAGGTGAACGGGAATGATGGCTCGGGTTCGATCTGACAGAACCGGAGCTATCGTTTTCGCTGAAAGATTGCCGCTTTCTTCATCAATATCGGCGAATACCGGCGTCGCGCCGACATTCGCTACACAGGATGCAGATGCCATGAAGCTGCGAGGCGTGACGATTACCTCATCACCCGATCCGATCTCGAGCGCTTTTAGCGCAAGATCGAGTGCCAGTGTGCCATTTGCCAACGCAACCGCATGGGAAGTCCCAACCCAGTCAGCAAATTCGGCCTCAAAATGCCGCCCTTCTTCTCCCGTCCAGTAGTTTACCCTGTTCGATAGGATAACAGCGCGGGCGGCTTGGGCTTCCTCGTCCGTGAAACAGGGCCACGGTGCAACAGATCCATTGAGCATATCTAAATCTTCATCGTTTGCCGCCAATCCGGACGGCCCTTTTATATCAAATCCGAACCGATTGCTGCGATACCGCAGTGGTTTCGGGCCTATCGCCCAAACTGCATTCTGTCCACATGGATGCCTCTGCGCTGGCATGGACTGGGGCCGGCTCATCGACGAACGCGCTGCTGCTTCCTCCAGGTTTCGAGAGAATTTCTCGAGTTTCCTCTCGGCTACAGAGCCATTGATTAGGTCTTTGCCGCCCCTCCCCGATCCGCTAAGGGCCCATCAAATTAAGGTGAGTATTTGTGCCTAATACACTCGTTTCCAGAATACTGGCTTTGCCACGCGCCCAAAAAAGAACGATCGCACTATCGGTCGATGTTGCGCTTTGCGTCGCATGCGTTGCCGGAGCTTATTACCTCCGCCTCGATCAGTGGGTTTGGCCAGTCGGAGCCCAGTGGATATCCTACATCGCCGCCATTTTGTTCGCGATTCCGCTGTTCATCACCTTCGGTCTCTATCGGGCAATTTTGCGCTTTGCCGGATGGGGCGCTCTGATGGCGGTCGTCCGAGCCTGCGGGGTCTACGGTATCATCTACTCTGCGGTCTTCTCGGGTATTGGCGTCGCGGGGGTACCAAGAACCCTGGGTTTCATTCAACCCATCCTGCTCTTCCTGGCGATTGGCGGGTCACGGGCCTTTGCCAGATTCTGGCTGGGTGGTGGATATACAATGCTGCGCCGCCTTGGCGAGCGCCCCAAGGTGATGATCTACGGGGCGGGCTCAGCCGGGCAACAGCTGGCGGCGGCTGTGGCCAACAATCAAGAAATGAGGATTGTGGGATTCATCGATGACGACACAGCGCTCCATGGAAGTGTCATTAACGGTTTGAAAATCCACCGATCGGACGATCTCGCAAAATTGCTGTCGAAACTCGGCATTTCGGACATATTGTTGGCGATGCCTTCGGCAAGCCGCAAGCGCCGCAACGAAATTCTCGAAATGGTGCGCGGCACGTCGGTCGGGATACGGACCGTGCCGGGATTGATGGATCTGGCTCAAGGACGCGTCACGTTCAACGAACTGCGCGAGCTTGATATTGAGGATTTGCTCGGGCGCGACACCGTTGAGCCCGATCCAGTGTTGATGAGCAAAAACATAACTGGCAAGACCGTGATGGTGACGGGTGCTGGCGGCTCGATCGGCAGCGAACTGTGTCGCCAAATCCTCCACCTCAATCCTGTTGCGCTTCTGCTTGTGGAGATGAACGAATATGCGCTCTACGTCATCAACCAAGAGCTGACCCAAAAACTCGCCGACAATATTGCACTTACGGCAAAAATTCGACCGCTGCTCGCTTCTGTGCATGACGAAAAGCGTATCCACAAAATCGTTGCGACCTGGAAACCGGACACTGTCTATCATGCGGCGGCCTACAAGCATGTGCCGCTGGTCGAGCATAACCCCGAACAAGGGCTACACAACAACGTATTTGGCACACTAACGTTGGCCCTTGCGGCAGTAGAAATGGGTGTTCAAGACTTCGTTTTGATTAGTACCGACAAAGCCGTTCGCCCGACCAATGTGATGGGAACCAGCAAACGCTTGGCGGAAATGGTTCTTCAGGCCCTGGCGGGAAAAGGCGGTGCGACTCGATTTTCAATGGTGCGTTTTGGAAATGTGCTCGGTTCAAGCGGCTCAGTTGTGCCGCTATTTCGAAAACAGATCAAAGATGGTGGGCCAATTACCATTACTCATTGCGAGATTACGCGTTATTTCATGACGATATCCGAAGCTACACAACTCGTCATCCAAGCCGGCGCGATGGCGGCAGGCGGGGAGGTGTTCGTGCTGGACATGGGCGATCCCGTCAGAATTTTCGACCTGGCGCGGAAGATGGTCGAACTTTCTGGCCTTACTGTGCGTGACATCTCCAATCCGGAAGGAGACATAGAGATCACAATAGTCGGCTTGCGCCCCGGCGAAAAACTCTACGAAGAACTGCTCATCGGCGACAATCCCGTGAAGACTAACCACCCTCGGATTATGAAAGCCACCGATCATTTTATGCCATGGCTCGAACTCAAGCAGGAACTGAACCATCTAGAGATCGCGATGGATAGCAACGATGTTTATTCTGTTCGCTCGAAGTTGATGGAGCTGGTTGCAGAATTCACCCCGGATGCGGACGTTGTCGATTGGGTGCACCTTGAACAGGCGGCGGGTTGACGATGCCTGAGTCCCTCAAGGCCAAATTCAGCCAAAATATGATTGTCGTGTCGACACGATCTCACTAACCGGCCTTGTCGTTTCTAGTTTGGAGTGTCGCATTGACCGTTCTCATTGCCGGAGCCGCAGGAGCCATTGGCTACCATCCTTCCCAGTGGTTGCTGGCCCGCGGAGAAAAGGTGGTCGGCAGCAAGCCAAAGGAAACCCTAGCGGGCATTGGCGCCATCTCTGAAGATCTTGGTTTTGCGCCAATCACTGCGATTGCGGAAGGCGCTCCCAAATTTTTCGATTGGCATATGCAATATCACGGACTTTGAGGGGCGGACATCGTCGCAAACGGCGAGCAAATTATAAAGGGAGTGGTTGTGCGTATTGTTGTCATTGGATTGGGTTACGTTGGGCTCCCGCTCGCGGTGCAGCTGGCAAAGCACTTCGAGACCTGGGGACTCGACATCAATGCCACGCGCATTGAGGAGCTGAAGCGTAGGCACGACCGCACCGATGAAGTGACAGCTGAAATGCTTGCCACCTCCACGCTTCGGCTGACGGCCAATCCCGACGACTGCCCGGCGGCTGACGCCTATATCGTAACCGTGCCAACCCCGATCGACGGCACAAAACGGCCGGACCTTTCGCCCGTGGTCGGCGCGACGCGGATGGTAGCAAAGATGATCGACCCGGCCCGCGTACCGGTGATCGTCTACGAAAGCACGGTTTATCCCGGCGTGACCGAAGATATTTGCGGACCATTGCTTGAAGAAGTTGGCGGCCTGAGCCGTGGGCGCGATTTCGAACTCGGCTACTCGCCCGAGCGCATCAACCCGGGTGATCGCGAACACACTGTAGACAAAATCACCAAGGTGATCGCAGGAGAAAATGTGGACGTCACCGAGAAGCTCGCCACCATATATGGTGCGGTGACATCGGGCGGTGTCTTCCGGGCGGCTTCGATCAAGGCGGCAGAGGCCGCCAAAGTGATCGAGAATGCCCAGCGGGACATCAACATCGCCTTCATGAACGAAGTGACACAGATTTTCTCCAAGCTCGACCTGTCAATATGGGATGTCCTCGCTGCGGCGAACACCAAATGGAACTTCCTGCCCTTCCAGCCCGGGTTGGTCGGCGGGCACTGCATCGGTGTTGACCCCTATTATCTGAGCCATCGCGCGCAGGAACTCGGCCATGATCCGCAAGTCATCCTGTCGGGCCGGGCGATCAACGATGGCATGGGCAAGTGGATCGCCGAACAGATTCACGCTGCACGCGGCGGCGTTGCCGGATCAGTGTTGATGCTCGGACTGACCTTTAAGGAGAACGTGCCCGATCTGCGCAATTCAAAGGTCGTCGATGTGATCCGGCATTTGCAGGCACTCGGTCATGATGTGACGGTCCATGACCCACTCGCCAACGCCGATGACGCCCAGCGTGAGTATGGCATTCCGCTTGCCAGCGAGGCGCTGAGTGGCCTTTACGACTGCGTGGTTGGTGCGGTCGCCCATCAGGCCTATCGTGAACTGTCAGCTGCGGTCGAACGCCTCGTTGCGGCTGACGGACTTCTAATCGACTTGAAGCGGATGTGGCCATCTCTCCGGGAAAAATATTCCGACGGCGCCACAAACATAAAATATTGGAGTTTTTGAATAAAAATCGATTTTCTTGTGTCGAATAAATTTCACTGGGCAAACAATGACATGAAATCAAATATCAGGGATATTGTGTCGCCGCAGCGTGGTTCAACCTCGAATAGTTGCGAACACTTGACGGTGAAGCTTCGCCTTACACGATTGTCCAACACCCGATTATCCAGCGGTCTCTCGATCCTAGGGCATTCGGCATGTGCGGAATAGTAGGTCAATTTGGTGGATTTGTAGCTCGAGACACACTGCGGGCAATGGCAACTGAAATTGCCCTACGGGGCCCCGACGGAAGTAGCGAGTGGGTTGACGCTTCGGCTGCGATTGGGTTTGCACACCGCCGTCTCGCGATTGTCGACCTCAGTCCGGCTGGCGTTCAGCCGATGGAATCTCCTTCGGGGCGCTTTGTGATTTGTCTTAACGGCGAGATATACAACCATGTCGAATTGCGGGCCGAACTTGAACGAGATTTTCCCGAATCCGTGCCAGGATGGCGCGGCCATTCGGACACAGAAACGCTACTCGCGCTGATCGATCATGTCGGCCTGGATGCAGCGCTAACCCGAGTCCGCGGCATGTTTGCATTCGGACTCTGGGATCGTTCCGAACACACCCTGACACTCGCTCGCGATCGTATGGGTGAAAAGCCGCTTTACTACGGTTGGGCCGGGCGCACGTTTTTGTTTGCGTCTGACCTCGCCGCAATAGCGGCACATCCATATTTCGATCCTGAGACTTGCCCGCTAGCTATATCGGCATTTCTAAAACGCAATTATGTGCCGGCACCTTTGTCGATCTACAAAGGCATCTTCAAATTGCCCCCAGCAAGCATATTGCAAATTCGTCACACCGATGCCCAACATCGACGTGAAACTCCGTTTTCGGAGTTGGATCAACCCGCTGCCGGTTACTTTAAGGCGTATTGGTCACTATCGGATATAGTGGCGCATGGACTCGAGACACAGTTTGCCGACGAACACGAAGCGATGCGCGAGATGGATTCTGCGCTTGGCGAGACCCTGCGCATGCAAGTTCGTGCCGATGTGCCCGTTGGCGCGTTTTTGTCGGGCGGTATCGATTCATCCCTGATTGTCGCACTCATCAAGCATCACGTGGGCGTCAGACCCAAGACGTTTACAATCGGGTTTGACGACAGCGCTTATGACGAGTCAGGCTACGCGCATTCTGTCGCCGAACACTTGGAAACCGATCACCACGAATTACGCGTTGCACCAAAAGATGTGATCGACCTGATCCCGCAGCTGCCGGCGATTTACTCAGAACCCTTTGCAGATTCATCCCAGATTCCGACCTACCTGGTCTGCCAACTTGCGCGACAATCGGTGACTGTCGCATTATCGGGCGATGCCGGGGATGAACTATTTGGCGGATATAATCGTTACAAATGGACAGCAGAGGTTTGGCCGAAACTTGAGCCCATCCCATTTGTGCTTCGCCAATTGGCAGGAAAGGCGCTGGCAATACCAAAACAAGCCTTTTGGAAATATCTTTCGCAGCTGCCAGGGCCGCTCAATGTTCCAATACTTGGCGACAAGGTGCAGAAAATTTCAAGAATTTTATTGGGTGCGAAGGATGCTGGCAGGCTCTATTCAGCCTTGCTTGATGAATGGGATGGACAATCGCAGGTCGGGCGCATGACGGTTTCACCCGAGATGGTCGCGGATCCTCGCTTGTCGAATGCGGCAAAGATGATGTTCTGGGATTCGCTCACCTACCTGCCGGATGACATTTTGTGTAAGGTGGATCGTGCAGCCATGGCGAACAGCCTTGAAACGCGTGTTCCGTTTTTGGATCACCATGTCGCCCAGATCGCAATGCGATTGCCGGACACGATGCGGATCAGAAACGGGGAGACAAAATGGGCGCTTCGTCAGCTACTCTATCGACATGTACCGCGAAAGTTGATTGAAAGGCCAAAGGCAGGGTTCGGTATTCCTGTGGGCGAGTGGATCAAGGGCCCGCTCCGCGATTGGGCGGAATCGCTTTTGGACGCAAAGCGCCTGACCGATTCCGGCATGCTTGATTCCGACCAGATTCGACAACGATGGAATGAACATTTGTCGGGACAGCGCGATTGGACCAGTTCGTTGTGGGGTGTGCTGATGCTGCAGGCGTTTGATCGGCAAGGCGCGCGATGATACAAGCCGACGCATCGAGATTGAGTAGGTGCGCAAAAAAATTGACGGCGGTTAGTGCTACAGCAAATATCGTCAGAAAAACAAAAAAGGGCGCCCAGTGATTTTCATAGTCTTGTTCGCAATATGCGTCTGCCTTTCACCGTTGACGGTGCTTCGTGGGGAAGCTTCGATAAGTGTGATAGACATAGGATTAGTTGTGTCCGCCGCGCTTTCGGTCTTTTATCTTAACGCTCAGACATTGGTACCCAGCAAAAGTGCGATCGGCGAACGAAAATCGAGGGTAGCTGTAGCAGCTGGCACGACTTTCTCCAACCCGATCGCACGCTTTTGTCTATTCAGCTCGCTGGTTTTGATTGTTTCGTCCCTGGTAAATATGCAATATCGCGCTGTTAGTGACGGCAGTATTTTTGTTGCGCTGACTCCTTTTGTCGCTACTTTGTCTGTGGTCTTTGTTACATGCATGATTTTGCATTCGCGTTTTGCTGTGCTATTTATTTCTAGTTTCTTGCTCACAGCTATCGGGCTATCCTTGTTATACAACTCGGCTGCAATATTGGGGATTAGCAGTTTTTACTATGAATCTCGGTTTTCCGGCCTGTCTCTTAATCCAAACCAAACCGCGATGCATGCCCTTTCGATTATCGTGACGTCTCTGGCGGTGTTGTTCAAGTTAGAAGATGGCCATTGGCTGGTAAAACTATTGGCTATGCTTGCTTTTCCAGCCGCACTTTTCTTCGGGTTTTATACTAATAGTGATGCTTTTATTATCTCTCTTTTACCGATAGCACTATCCGTTGCGCTCGTATTATCGAAGCGTCTTTTTGTTACTTTGAAGAGCGCTATTTTGATCGGCATATTCCTGACCGCGCTTGCGGCCACAATTATGGCGCTCCTGTTTCCTGTGCAGATTGCCTCTGCCCTCGACTTGTTTTTGAGCGGCCTGCAAACCGGCAACCAGGATTCAGATCGCGAGATTCTCTGGCGCCACGGAATCCAGGCGTGGGAGGCAAGTCCGATTATTGGCAACGGCCCGGGCGCTTGGTCCGGCCTTGCGATGCCGTTCCAAGGAATGGAGTCCCACAACAGCTATATTGATTGGTTGACCATAGCCGGACTAGCGGGCTTCATTCCGTTTGCCCTGTCAATCGGATCGACCTTTCGTTTGAATGTCGTCCAACATCTGACATCATATTTAGCGATGCTGGCGATCCTAACATTTGCGAGTTTCCATTTCATGTTTCGGCTGCCGATATTCTGGTTGCCGATCATCTTGCTCCAAGCCGAGCATATTTCTAGCTTCGGCCTATCGCTGCCCCGGCGAAGGGGGGGGGCAATACAAACGGCGACACGTCCACCTCGTGGCGCGGCACGTTCAGCCTGACCGGCTTGTGGCGTCTCTACCTTCCGCCACGGCTCTAGCGCGCCATATGCCGGCAGCGGCCCTTTTTGGCATCGGACTGCTAGCGACTTTTCTGTCTCAGGCTTTTTTGTCGCGCGTCATGACGTTGGCCGAGTTCGGTACCTTTACCGTATTGTATAGCGCAGGCGCCATATTGTCTGGCCTGGGCACACTCGGGTTTGACCTGTCGATAATGAGGTTCATCCCTTCAGCCCTCGCGCACGGAGACAGACAGGCGGCCAAAGCCTTCGGGGCCTACTCGTTGCGCCTTGTTCTTTGGTCATCGGCAATAGTCGGTGTGATGACTTCATTTTACACATCCTTCCACGATCATCGTTCGGCAGTGCTGGCCACAATACTGGGTTTATGCGCGGCATCATGGACACTGGTCCGGTATATTTCCGGAGCGCTGCGGGCCCGTGGACACAATAATCTCTGCCTCTTTGTCGATCGTGTACTGCGTGACGGAGGCCTCGCGTTAATCGGAGGCTATATATTATTATCCTCCAGTCTTATTGATCTGACATTTGTCGCTATCGTTTTGGTCATTTTATGCGTTGCGGGCTGCATCATAGGCAGTTTGCGGCTTGAATATTTCAACAATTTCCTATTGCCGAAAAATACGCCGATCCCAAAAACATGGGTCACAGCCTCTATCGGATTGTTGGCCGTAAATGTTACGGAGCTATTTGGAGCACGTATCGACATATTTTTGGCTAGTTTGTTGATAAATGCCGAATCGGCTGGTGCCATTGGAGTGCTGCTTACACTGACGTCTTTGGTAACTATCCCGTCTGCATTCATCAACGTAATTACGATGCCGACGATCGCGCACTACAAAGAGCTCGGAGACTATAAAAAACTTCGTAAACTTCTTGTTACCTCCACTATTCTTGCGTTCGTCGGCAGCGCCGTCATTGCATCCTTATTTCTAGTAGCAAGAGATCTAATATTTGGAATATTTTCACAAGAAGCGATCGCTCTCGTACCGACAGAAACATTCTTTTTGATTTTGGGCGCACGCGTATTGGGTATGATATCTCACGCCATGGCACCATTATTAATGATGACGGGAGGGGAAAGAAAACTGATAAGTGCCCATGCAATTTCTATAGTTACGAAATTGGCTTTTTGTTCATTTTTCTTGTCCAACTTTGATATTTCAGCCGTCGGTATTTTGATCTCCTTCGGCATTTTTTCGCTTTCTTTCCTGCAAATGTATTTTGGAATTACAGCATTTTTGAAAGTATGTGGAACGAATAATTTGCCGTAACTTAGCTTATTTACCGGTGTGAATTTACTTATGTGAAGTGCCGACCCTTATGTTTCGGCACATTGTGGGCTCACAGCCCCAAATGCTCCATGAGCGTGGCATTCACCTTATCAACCGCATATTTCCCGACGGCGATCTGGTGGCTTGCATCGCCCATGCGCACTCTTGATGCTGTGTCATCCGCCAGCATCCGCATCGCCGCTGCCAAGGCGTCTGCGTCGCGTTCGGGCACCAGATATCCGTTCATGCCATCCACCACAGTTTCGCGGCACCCCGGCACATCCGTCGTAATGATGGGTCGCCCCATCGACATCGCCTCCAGCACCGAGCGCGGTGTGCCTTCGCGATATGATGGCAGCACATAGACGCTTGCATCGGCCAAGGCCGGACGAACGTCATCAAGCGATCCCAAAAAGCAAAGCCCGCCCTCAATCCAGTTGTCGAGCTCAGTCCGGGAAATAGCGTCAGGCCCTTCATCGATGAATCCCGCCAGCATAAACCGGCAATCGCTTCGTTCGCGCAGGATTGACAGAGCCGCTTCTGCATATTCGCGGACACCTTTGCTGACGAGCAGGCGTGCAATCATCAGAAACACAGGGCCATCTGGCAGCGGCTCGGGCGTGTAGTGCGCGGTATCGACACCCGATCCGTTGACCAGCACGGCCTTGCGCTGATCCGACAGGCAGCCAGCAGCAATGAAATCACGCCGGTCATCGGGGTTTTGAAAAATGACGCGATCATTCGATTTGGTTGCGACGCCATAGAGTTTTTGCATCAATGCTTGCAGCAACTGCCTTCGCATTCCTCCTCCAGGAATGAATGAAAGGCCCAAGCCTGTGACCATCGATGCAGATCTCCCGCCGGCAAAGTAGGCGGCAATTGATCCCCAGATGTTCGGTTTGATTGTATAGCCAATCACCCGGTCCGCGCGGATTCTGCGCATAATCCGGTAGAGGCTGATGGCATAGGCAATATCGGTTAGCGGGTTTGTCCCGGTGCGACCCAGCGCAACGTGGTGAACGTTTGCGCCCAAACTGCGCAGTTTGGCTTCCATATCCGCACTGATTTCAGGCGCGCTGACGTGAACCTTGTGGCCGCGCTCCACCATTTGCTCAATCAGTTTTCCTCGAAAATTGATGAGTGACTCAGCATATGATCCGTTCAGAAGAACAGTCTGAGTTGGAGCCCCGGCATTGTCTGCCACCCCCTAACCCTTCAAATCCCGCGCGATCGCCTTGCGCCTCCCATCACCATAGGGCGGCATGAAGCCCGCCAGTTTGGCGACGTTTATCTTCGGCTGGTGATAGACACTCTTGGCGTGGCTGAAGGTCTTGAAGCCTTCATGGCCGTGATAGGATCCCATGCCCGACGGGCCGACGCCGCCAAAGGGCAGTTCCTCCATCGAGACATGGAAGATCACATCGTTCACCGTCACGCCACCCGACACCGTTCGGTCGAGCACCTGGCGCATTTCGCCTTCTTCGCTGCCAAAATAGTAGAGGCCGAGCGGGCGGTCGTGCTTGTTGACATAATCGATCGCTTCTTCGACGCGTTCATAGGTCTTGATGGGCAGGACAGGGCCGAAAATTTCGTCCTGCATCACTTTCATGTCATCGGTCGGGTTGCGGACGAGGTAGAGCGGCATCTTGTTGCCGTTGGAGGCGGCGAAATCCTCATTGGCCGGATTGACCTCAATCACCTCGCCCCCTTTCGCGCGGGCGTCGTCGAGATAGCCGTTCAACCGGTCGCGGTGGCGACTGTTCATCACCGACGTATAATCGGGATTGTCGAGCAGCGTCGGATACATGACCGAAACAGCCTGCTTCATGCCCTCTACGACCATGTCTTCCTGCTCGCGCGGCACCATCAGATAGTCCGGAGCGAGGCAGATTTGCCCTGCATTCATCATCTTGCCAAGCGCAATGCGCTGCGTCGCAGCGGCCACATCCGCAGACCGGCCGATGATCGTCGGCGATTTGCCGCCCAGTTCAAGCGTCACAGGCGTCAGATTGTCGGCAGCCGCGTGGAGGATGTGCTTGCCGATGCTGGTCGCGCCGGTGAACAGCAGATGGTCGAATGGAAGTTCGGAGAAGGCCTTCCCTATATCGGGGCCGCCGCTGATGAACAGTGCTTCGGTCGCGTCGAAATATTTGGAGCCGAGTTCTTCGAAAAGAGCCGCCACCGTCGGTGTATATTCCGATGATTTGACCATCACGCGATTTCCGGCGGCAAAGGCGCCGGCAATCGGCCCCATCGTCAACTGTACCGGGAAGTTCCAGGGTGCAATGATACCGACAACGCCCTTGGGCTGGAATTCGATGATCCCCTTCGCGCCAAGCAGGCCGAGCGGGAAGTCGAGTTTGCGCCGCTCAGGCTTCATCCATTTGTCGAGTTGCTTGATCGAGTGCTTGAGCGTGCGGATCGACGCCGTTATGTCCGCCATCCAGCTTTGTTCGGCGCTGCGATGGCCGAAATCGTCTGACATGGCGTTCACAAAGGCTTCGCCATGATCGACCATCAGCCCAATCGCCCGTTTCAGCCGATCCTTGCGTACAGCCTCTGACACCGGGAGATTTGCGATGAAAGCCGCCCGCTGTGCCTGCAAGGCCACCAGCATCTGATCCTTCGTGATTGCCATCAATCCGCTCCGTCTTATGGTTTTCAATTGAAACGCAGCATGACGTGGCCCGCGATCAAGGGCAAGCTATTGCTGGAGCATCCAGGCCGGAAATGCAGCCAGCGCCATGAGGGCGCCAAATGGCAGGCGATCGGTCATATCGAGCTTCTGCCCGCTGACGATGCGCAGGCCAACATAGAACAGGCCCACGCCGCTCGCCCCAAGTACAACATAAGGCAGGGCTTGCCAGCCCAGCATGGCACCAATCGCCCCGAGCAATTTGGGATCGCCGCCGCCTAGGCCTTCGCGCTTGCGGAGCCAGCGATAGGCCAGCGCAACCACTGCAAGCACGCCAAAGCCGGCCGCAGCGCCAATCGCCCGATCGAGCAACGGTGGCGCAAGATCGGTAAACCCCGCCGCGATCCCCACCAGAGCAACCGCCGCCGTCAACCGGTCGGGGAGCCAGAATTGCCGTAGATCGAGTGCCGCGAGGGCAAGCAACAGCCAGCCGAACAGCGCGCCCATCAGTCCAGCCTGCCCCGGGGCAACCAGCATTGCCACAGCGCCAATCAGGCCGGACAGCCCCTCAACAACGCTGTGTGTGCGATTGATCCGTGCGCCGCACATGCCGCATTTGCCCCGACTCAGGGCAAAGCTGACCAACGGGATGAGATCGCGGGGTTTGAGCACCTGACCGCAATGGTCGCAGCGCGAGCGGCCAGTCAATACAGTCTCACCGTTCGACCAGCGAAGAACAAGGGTCGCAATGAAGCTGCCGACAATCAGGCCAAGCAACGCTCCGCCAACCGCCCAGCTCCAAAGCGGGAGCGCGACGGGCGTCAGGGCTTGAGCTCGGCCGGATCGACACCCCAGAGCGCGGCGGCCTCGATATAACCCATCTGTCCGCGCACATCGATCCTGCACCAGCCCTTGCGGCATTCGCTGAGCTTGCCCACGACGCCCGGTTCCGCCCGCCAGACTATCCGCGCCGACGCATTGGGCGCTTCTCGCAATGGACGAATTTCGCCCTGCGCCACCAATCCTGCACGGTCATCGCTGAGCAGATTGGCCTGTATCCAGCCCTGAACACCGTCCGGATCCTCAACCTTGCGCCAATTGGGATAGGTTTCGATCACTCTCACCGGCAGCCCGACCCTTTGGTAGAGCCAGATCGCGGGAAATTGACGACCGGGGCCAGTGCGCATCCGGGCCTGCCCGGCTGAAATCGACGCCCAATAGGGAGGCTTCTTTTGAGCAATGGCCTCGGTGACAGGCAGAACAGTAACCGCCGCCATACCCGCAACCAGCATCATTCGACGCTTCATAATACGCTCAACCCCCAAACTCCCGACGATATGCTTGTGCCAAAATGCGGCCACGGCATCAAGGCTGGTGCATTATTGGCAAAGTGCCCTTGATGCCCCGATTGGCTTCGCTTAGCACTGCGCGCAATTGAGAGGGAGGAGTGATACATGCGTACAGCCCGGATCGGCGCGGCAGCCGGATTGGCGATGTTGGCAGCGCCCGCGGCCGCGCAGCCGCTCGTCGTTTCGGACAGTGGCGACACCGCATGGATCCTTGTTGCCTCGGCGCTTGTCCTGTTGATGACAATTCCCGGCCTTGCGCTTTTCTATGGCGGGCTCGTCCGCGCGCGCAACGTGCTGTCGGTCATCATGCACTGCTTTGTGATGGTCTGTGCGATCTCGCTGCTCTGGGCGATTATCGGATATAGCCTGGTCTTCGGGGAAGGCGACCAGTGGATAGGCGGAACAGGCAACGCGTTCCTTGCCAATCTCGCTGACCTGCGCGCGGACACAACGATCCCCGAAAGCGCTTTTGCGCTGTTCCAGATGACCTTTGCGGTCATCACCCCGGCGCTGGTCATCGGAGCCTTTGTGGAGCGGATCAGGTTTGGGTGGGTGGTTACATTCAGCCTGTTCTGGACGCTATTCGTTTATGTGCCGGTGGCCCATTCGGTGTGGGGCGGCGGCTGGCTTTCAAGCCTTGGGGTGCTCGATTTCGCCGGCGGGATCGTCGTTCATACGACCGCAGGCATTGCAGCCTTGGTCGTTGCCGTGATGCTCGGCGTACGAAAGGGCTTCAACAAGACCCTGCTCCCCCCGCACAGCCCGGCGCTGACGATGGCGGGCGCCGGGCTGCTCTGGGTCGGCTGGTATGGCTTCAACGGCGGCTCGGCCCTGGCTGCGAGCGACGACGCTGCTACAGCAATCCTCAACACCCATCTGGCCGCGAGCGCCGCAGCACTCATCTGGATCGCGCTCGAGCGCATCAAGATCGGCAAGCCAACGTCTATCGGGATCGTAACGGGAGCAGTNNAAGCTCAAGATCGACGACTCGTTGGACGTTTTCGCGGTGCACGGGGTGGGCGGGATGCTCGGCTCGATTCTCCTCCCCCTTTTCATCCTGCCTGCGCTTGGCGGCGGCGGGTTCGAGGAAGGCAATGGCCTTGCCAATCAATTGGTGGCGCAAGCGATCGGTGTGTTCATTGTCGCGACGTGGACGGGCCTGATGACCTGGCTGATCTGCTTTGCCAGCAGCTATGTCACGCCTATGCGCGTCGATGAGGAAGCCGAGCATGACGGACTCGATCTGGCCAGCCACGGCGAACGCGGCTGGGAACTCGATTAGGTCAGGTCTTCCCACATATTCTTGAGCTTGGAGAAGAAGCCCGCCGTTTGCGGGCTTTCCTCTCCGGTTTCGGTCTTGCGGAAGGCTTCGAGGATTTCGCGTTGCTCCGCCGTCAGCTTGGTCGGTGTTTCAACCTCGATCTGCACCACCAGATCGCCCGTCCCGCGTCCGTTGAGCACCGGCATGCCCGCGCCGCGCTGGCGGAGTTGCTTGCCCGACTGGATGCCCGCGGGAATGCGGATCTCGTGGGGCGTACGATCGACGCCGGGAACCGTGATCGTCCCGCCCAGCGACGCCGTCGTAAAACTGATCGGCGCGCGCGCGAACAGCGTCGTGCCTTCACGCTGGAACAACTGGTGCCGCGAGACATGCAAGAAAATGTAGAGATCGCCTGCCGGGGCGCCGCGTTCTCCTGCCTCACCCTCGCCTGACAGGCGGATGCGCGTTCCGTCATCGACGCCTTGCGGAACATTGACGTTGAGCGTCTTCTCCTTGTCCGCACGTCCAGCGCCACGACAGGCGTCGCACGGATCGGCAATGACCTGACCCGCGCCGCGACAGGAGGCACAAGGCCGCTCGACCACGAAAAAGCCCTGCTGCGCCCGCACTTTGCCGTGCCCGCCACAGGTGCCGCAGGTCTTGGCCGAAGTGCCGGGCTTCGCGCCCGATCCGCCGCACGGCTCGCACGCGACCGAAACCTCGATGCGGATGTCGGTCTGTTTGCCGTGAAAGGCATCCTCAAGCGTGATCTCAAGATCGTAGCGCAAATCGGCGCCGCGTTGCGGCCCGCTCTGGCGCCCGCGACCGCCACCCATGAATTCGCCGAAGATATTTTCGAAAATGTCGGAAAAACCGCCGAAGTCCTGAGCACCACCACCGCCATTCTGGAACGCAGCCTTGCCATACTGGTTGTAGGAGGCGCGTTTCTGCGGATCCTTCAGGACGTCATAGGCTTCGCTGATTGCCTTGAACCGGGCTTCGGAATCCCGGCATCCCGGGTTCTTGTCGGGATGATAGCGCATCGCCAACTTGCGATAGGATGATTTGATCGTGCCATCGTCAGCCGTGCGTTCGACTTCGAGCAGCTCGTAATAATCGTCAGTCACGCGCATACCCCCGTTGCGCTATCCGTCACCCCGGCGAAGGCCGGGACCCAGCCCCTAGAAAAATCGAATCTTTGAGGGGGCTGGGCCCCGGCCTTCGCCGGGGTGACGGTGAACTTCATACTTCAGCCCTTATTCTCATCGACTTCGGAGAATTCGGCATCGACCACATCGTCATCCTTCGGCGCTTCCGCCTCAGGTGAAGCCGCTGCAGCCTGCTCCTTCTCGTAGATCGCCTGGCCGAGCTTCATCGCGGCCTGCGCCAGCGCCTGACCCTTTTCGGTCATCGCCGCCACATCGCCGCCCTCAACCGCAGCCTTGGCTTCGGCAATCGCTGACTCGATCTCGGCCTTGGTCGCCTCGTCCACCTTGTCGCCATGCTCGCCAAGCTGGCGTTCGGTCGTGTGGATCAGGCTCTCGGCATTGTTCTTCGCCTCGGCCGCCTCGCGACGCTTCTTGTCGTCTTCGGCAAACTGTTCCGCGTCCTTGACCATCTGGTCGATGTCCGCATCGCTCAAGCCCCCAGATGCCTGGATCTTGATCTGCTGCTCCTTGCCGGTGCCCTTGTCCTTGGCATGGACCGAAACGATGCCGTTCGCGTCAATATCGAACGTCACTTCGATCTGCGGCACGCCGCGCGGTGCGGGCGGGATGCCGACAAGATCGAACTGGCCGAGGATCTTGTTGTCCGCCGCCATTTCGCGTTCGCCCTGGAAGACGCGGATCGTCACCGCCTGCTGATTGTCGTCCGCCGTCGAATAGACCTGGCTCTTCTTGGTCGGGATCGTCGTGTTGCGGTCGATCATGCGCGTGAACAC
>CXWL01001871.1_pt1 | contig 25488 bp, 29 predicted proteins | sample 590931 | NCBI WGS metagenome assembly CXWL01 (sample SAMEA3498368, study PRJEB10139) | groundwater metagenome | biome: water well; material: biofilm material | place: Germany | collected 2015-04-27
TCAATACGCAGTCTTCTTCCGACAGTCTCGTCAATGTAATGTCGGGAAGTCTACTGTAAATCCTGAGGTGGATTCAGCATGTCTGAGCCGAGGGGGAGTCGTGTGGAGGAAAAGCCAAGAGCAAGCCGTATTCTTGTCCCATCACGTGATGGGACAAGATGGCATATTCACATGTTTCCCCGTCGATAGAAGCCTCAATGCGAAACATTCGCCGCGAGCGGTAAAGGATCTTCACGCTCGTAGTCGGTGTTCAGGTTCAGCCCTAGCCTTGAGTAAAGGTCCCGATCCTGTCGTCGATCGTACCGGCAATGCCACAAGTGGTGTCAACACTTGAATCAGGCAGTGCAGTGGTTGGTCCTGATGGGGCTGTAATTGCCGGGTTGATTTCGATCTGGGGGCGCGAATCGACAACGGCCGGTGGCTTGATACGTCAGTCGGCGGATGCTATAAGTTGCGGGACAGAGAGATTGAACAGCGACGTGTCGTGAAATGATGAAGACCATTCGGCGGAGCATCGGGATTAGCATGGCGGCGGNNGAAGCCGCCGCCGACCGGATCAGATCCTCGATCTATGAATCTCCGTTGATGCACTCGAAAATGTTGTCCCGCCTGACGGGGAATTCCGTCTTCCTCAAGTTGGAAAACCTGCAGATGACCGGAGCGTTCAAGGAGCGCGGCGCGCTCAATCGCATCCTGACCCTGACGGATGAGGAGCGGCGGCAGGGAGTCATTGCGGCGTCGGCGGGGAACCATGGGCAGGGCGTGGCCTATCACGCGACCCAGCGCGGCATTCCGGCTCAGATCTGGATGCCCCGGCAGACGCCTCTGATCAAATTATCCGCGACGCGCGCCTACGGGGCGGATGTCGTCCTGCACGGCGACAACTATGACGAGGCCTGTGAGGCGGCGATCGAACGGAGCGTGCAGCGAAAGGCCGTGTTCATCCANNGTTGCCGTCGATGCAGGCGGCGCTGCAACAGCAGGGACCGGTCGATCTGCCGGCCAAATCGACGTTGGCCGACGGCATCGCCGTTCGACGGGCAGGCCAGCGTACGCTGCCGCTCGTGAGCCGCTATGTCGACCGGATCGTGACGGTCGATGAAGACGACATTGCGGAGGCGATCCTGATGCTGCTGGAGGGCGAGAAAACGGTGGCGGAAGGGGCGGGCGCCGTGGCGCTTGCCGCCGTCCTGCAAGGTAAAACGGGTCATCGCGGGAAAAACATCGCCGTGCTGGTGTCCGGCGGCAACCTCGATGTCAATCTGCTGGCGAGAATCATCGAACAGGGCATGGTCCGGGACGGAAGGCGATTGCGCCTGCGCGTGCTGCTTCCGGACTATCCCGGCGCGTTAGAAGGTCTGACGGCGGTTATTTCCAAAGCGCGCGCCAATATCGTGGAGACCTCGTATAACCGCGCCCACTACGGCGTCAGCCTGAACGAAGCCGCGATCGACATCACCATGGAAACCCGGGGGCGCGATCATGCGTCGGAACTATTGGCGGCCCTCACGGGGGCGCGCTACGAATTCAGCGTGATCGAATAAGCGGCGGGGCGCAGGAATAAAGTCGGAGGCGCTCATTCTGGATATTCGGGAGAAATAGTTCCGGCATTCTCGAATCAGAGGGGGCTGATAGGCAGGAAAAACGCCGGACCGTCACGCGTCGGGAAATGGCCTCTGAGCTATTTCTGTCCCTTGATCCATGCTGCTTATGGCGGGTTCCCGTTATGCGGGGGACGAACGAGAACACGAACGGCTTGCTGCGGCAGGTCTTTCCCGCCGGCACCGAGTTCCAGCACGTCTCGCGGCGGGAGATCAAACACGTGCAGGCGATGCTCAACGATCGCCCGCGGAAAATTCTGAACTGGCTCAGTCCGGCGCATGCCTTTCACCAACTGTTGCGCTAGGATCTTGAATGCACACTGACACGGTTTTCCTTCCACCCGTCAGGCGATCATTGCCTCCACGACACTTACCGCCGAATTCGTGGGCACGACTCTGGTGAGGCAAAGGCCGGCCTTGTTGAGGAGCGTGCGATACTCCGGCTCCGTCCGTTCCTGTCCGCCGGGGCCGACGAGCATCATCATGTCGAGCATCTTTCCCGGGTGCGGCGCATTGTCGGCCGGCAGTACCATCTCGATGATCAGGACACGGCTGGCCGGGGACATGGCGCGCCGGCAGTGGCCCAGGATCGTCAGGCACTGCTCCTCGCTCCAATCGTGAATGATGTGTGAGAGCAGGTAGACATCGCCCCCCTCGGGCACCCGTTCAAAGAAACTCCCGGCCACAATCGCGACCCGATTCGCCAGGCCCCGCGTCTGAATCAGGTGGGGAGCATCCCGCACGACATGCGTCAGGTCGTAGAGGATGCCCTGCGCTTCGGCATGTTTCCCTAAGATGGTCGTTAAGAGATTGCCCGTCGCTCCGCCGACGTCGACAATCGTCTTCATGCCGGAAAAGTCGTAGGCCGCGGCCACTGCGTCAGGTTCGGCGCCGTGGAAGCTCACCATCGTCTCGCTGAAGAGCGAGGCCTCCTCAGGATGCTTCGCCAGCCAGTCGAAAATGGGCATGCCCAGGGCCCGTTCCAATCCCGGTGTTCCGGTCTGGACCGACTCCAACAGGCGCTCCCATCCGCCCGTCATCCACGGACTTGCCAGTGTGAGGATCGCCGCTCGAGCTGCGCCCGTCGCGCCGGTCTTCAGCGCCTCACCGAGCCGGGTCAACGCGAAGCGGCCTGCTCCGTCTTCCGTCACGAGGCCGAGATGCGCGAGCGTTCGCAGGAAGCGGCCGAGGGAAGGAGCGTGGGTGTTCGTGGTCACAGCCAGTTCGTCCGCGCGTGCCGGTCCTTTGGCCAGATGATCGGCGAGGCTCAGCTTGGCGGCGACGTAGAGGATGTGAGACACCCAGTGCGCCGTGCCCATGTGAACCAGCTGTACATGCGGCGGAAGAGGGTCGGATGTCGTGGCAGGATTGTCAGGCATGTGAAAGCCTCCTGTTCGCGGATGTGCCGGATTGTGTCGGGCAGTCTAGCGCAAAGTCGAAGGCGTATCCATCACTCCGGAGGCGATGGGGGAGCAGTGAGGGGGAGGGAGTCGAGGGGAGTCACCGGCCCGCCACACGCCGGAAAATGGCTGCTAACGCCTTTTCCCATTCCTAGATTCCATGTCAACGCGTGGGACAGCGGGGCGTGTGGAAAAGCAGTTTGGCTGTGTCAAAGAGGGAGCGCCTAGGGCGAAATATTGGGGCGAGGGGAATTGGACTACAGAGATCCAATTCTGAACCGATAAAGAACATTATTGTATTGTCGGCAAGGACACGCGATGGAACACAACAAGACGGCGGTGTTGCGGAAACTGACGGAAGATTCTGCCATGGAGATCCTGGCGGGGGTGACGCTGCCGCCTCAACCGGGGACGTTGCTTGATATCAATCGCGAGCGGGCTAAGGTAGAGCCTGATGTGGAGGCCGTGGCTCGCATCATCGAGCGGGACCTGAGTGTGGCGGCGGCGGTGTTGAAAACCATCAATTCTCCGTGGTTCGGGTTGCCGAAAAAGGTCGAGTCGGTGCGTCAGGCGGTGGTGTTGCTGGGGATGCCCAATGTCGTCAACGTCGTGATCGCCTTGGCGATGAAGAGCGCGATTCAGGGGGACAATCAAGCGGGGATTGACCGCCTCTTCGATGAAGCGAACGACACAGCGCTGGTCCTGTCGAGTGTGATGCGTGAGGTGCCCATCATGTCGGCGGACAAAGCCTATTTGCTCGGACTCTTTCGGGATTGCGGCATGCCGATTCTGCTCCAACGCTTTCCGCAGTATGCGGAGGTGCTGCGGGAGGCGGCGAAGAGGCCGGAGCAGCCGCTGACGGACATCGAGGATGCGCGCTTAAGAACCGATCATGCGGTTGTGGGGGCGCTCATGAGCCGGCATTGGCATCTGCCGGAAGAAATCGGCACGATCATTCTCAATCATCACCGGACTCGCGAGCTGTTCGGCGGGGCGGCGTGGAAGCTCACCCCGTCCGAAAACAATATCCGGACCGTGATCGCGGTCATGGCGATGGTGGACTGTATTTGTCATCGCCTCCGGAAAAGCAAGGATTCTCCAGAGTGGGCTGCCATCGGCGAGAGGGTCCTGGCGCACCTCAAGCTGGATCAGGCCGAATTCGAGCATCTAGCCTGGGATCAGCAGGATCGGTTCGCGGCCTAGCCCAGAGGTACCGCCTTCCTCTGAAATGCCGGCGAGGCTCCTTCTCGGGCGCTCGTCACAGGCTGGTGAACTCAGGGCGACCCCTTTTTGTTGTTCCTGATGGGGAATGGTTCCTGACCTCATTTTCTTCCCCCCATGTCAACGCGCGGGTAGGTTAGTTGCTGAGATCCCAGGGTTCTCGACGGACTAATGCCGCCAGGTCTCGTGAGCCATGCACCACACGAAGGATGAAGACCGTCCCGTCTTGCAGCAAATAGACGACACGGTACTGCCGGAAGAGCACTTCGCGCAGGTCGGCCCGGTTGAACTCGGGAACAACACGGCCGATGAGAGGATTCTTGAGGAGCGTGTCGGTCGATTCGACAATGCGGTCGACAAAGGCAATCGCATGGAGGACGGAATCACGGGCGATGAAGTCTTCGATGTCCTGAAGATCGTTGCAGGCGGTCAACGACCAGCGGATTTGCGCCATCGCGCCATTCTTTCTTTCAGCTCATCAGAGGTCAGAACCCGGCCTTCTGCAACATCCTGAAGGCCTTTTTCCACCTGTTGTTTGAAGAAGAGTTCTTCCATAATTGCGTCGGTACTTACGTCATCCGGTAGCTTCTTAATGAGTTCCAACGCCTCAGTCTTGGCCTTGGCCATAAGCTCCTCCGCCATTCAATCCTGTCGCTTAGGCTATGCCCTGAGAGCTGAAAAAGCAAGCTTGTGGGGGGCGTGCTGAAGGGGCACAGTAGGTATGGTTGACGAGTTCAGAAAAGGCTGGCGAGAAGCAATGGTTCGTTAGTCCTCCTTCCACCCCTCATCATCTCCACACGTAACGGGGCTGACGTTCGCCACGGACGAAACGTGCTGCGTCCCAGGTGTCGATCATCAACGAGATGGCATTGGTGGCGATGAGCGTGACGAGCCAGGCCTTAAACGCGACTTCCTCTTCCGGGAGCGTGGCAAGACGCAGGGCTATCCACGCAAGCATGGGCACCCAGATAATATGTGTCACCTCGAACAGACAAATGAATCGTTTGCGCTGATAGATCAGCGATTGGGCGAGCAGCGCCATACCTACGGCTGCTAGGGAGATCTGAGCTTCAATGTGCATGATGAATAATTGGCCCGCCGCGTTCACGGCGACGAGCCGCGCGCCCCACATTTTTTCATCGGTGGTATGCGGCATTTGACGCGGAGTCGTGGGGTTGTCAGTTCGAGGCTGAGGTGAAGGTTGGTAAACTCGATGTCTTTGCTGAAAAGGCTCTTCGTGCTCATACCTCTGGCCAGTCGAAGCCGCTTTGATTCATCACGCCTCTCTTTTTTCCCTATCAAAGGAGTGGTCAGGTAGTCCTTCACTGCGCGCATTGAGGGACCACTGTTTCTCTGTGGGGTCTCAGCGAGCACAAAGGACTATCTGGCCACTCCGATTCCCGCTCTTGCATCTGATTCTCCCGCCCCCTTACAATATGTCCTCCTGTAGCTAACCCCTTGGCATTCTTTAAAATTCTGAATGCCGGTGCGATAGACGAGGAGCCTCCTTCATGCGCATTGAGTACTCGAAGGGCGAGCGGGCTTCTAAAGAGCTAATACTCCTGAATCGTCAGAGTTTTGAGGCTTCCAGCGGCCGGAAGATGAAGGTTATGCTGATCTTCCCGCCCGATTGGTTTCCTTCCGAACCCTATTTGAGCCTTCCCTCCCTCACCGCCGTCCTCCGTCAGGCCGGTCATTCCGTCATCCAAAAAGACATCAACCTCGAAATGTGGGACTGGTACTTCAGCGAGGACTTTTTGAAGAAAGTCCTGCGCCGGGTGCCGCAACAGCTCGACCGGCTCCGCAAGCTCTCCAAGAAGCGCGATCTGGACGCCAACGAGATGGATTTGCAGATGGCGCTCTGCGATGTGACCAGGCAGCGGATCGATGAATTGATCAAGAAAGCGGAGAGGGCGAAGGCGATTATCCGCGGGGAAGTGTTCTACGAAATCGACCAGTTAGAATGGGCTATTCAAGTGTTCCGTGAAGTGACGTCGGTCATTTCGATGGTCTATGCCCCGGCGCGGATTTGCATGCCGCCGATGGAGACGGATCTGTCCTATAAGGTCTTCGTGTCCTCCGAAGTCATCGACGCGGTGAACGATACGCAGGTGAATATCTACCGCGATGTATTCGACCATCTGGTGAAGCCGGCGATCGAGGCAGGCCCAGCCGGATGTGATCGGGATTTCGATCGTCTTGCAGCAGCAGATGTTCTCCACCATGACCTTCTGTTCCCTCATCAAGCAGCACTTCCCCCATATCCACGTGACGATCGGCGGCAATACGGTGACGCGCCTGCGCGATGTGCTGCCGGAGTCGCCGTTGTTCCAATATTTCGACAGCGCCGTGGTCTATGAAGGGGAGACGGCCTTTGTCCAACTCGTCTCGGCGGTGGGGGCGAAGCGGAGCCTGGCCGATGTGCCGAACACGATCTATAAGGACGAAACCGGGGTCCATACGTCGGAGACGAGTTTTGCGGAAGACATGCATGCGCTGCCGCCGCCGGACTTCGACGGGCTTGCCGCTGGAGAAGTATTTCGTTCCGACGAAAATTCTGCCCTACCTGGCGACGCGCGGCTGTTACTGGGGCCGCTGCGAGTTCTGCGACCATGGCGAAGGCTACACGGCTGGCTACCGGTGCGAAGAAGATCCAGGACATTCTCAGGGAGATCCTGCATCTGCGCGACAAGTATGGGGCCAAGCATTTCCATTTCACCGACGAGTCGTACCCGCCGGCCCTGTTCCGCAAGCTGGCGCGCGGGTTGATCGATACCAGGATGGACATCACCTGGACGACGCACATGCGGTTCGAGAAGAGCCTGCTGGAAGATCAAGTCTGGCAGGATGCGAAAGACTCGGGCTGCCGCTATCTCCACTTCGGCTATGAGTCGGGGAACGAACGGGTGCTGAAGCTGATGGACAAGGCCACGACGACCGAGATCATGACGAAGCATCTGAAGTACACGGCGGAGGCCGGTATCTGGAACCACTGCATGGGCTTCTTCGGTTTTCCCGGTGAGACGAAGGAAGAGGCCTGGTCGTCGGTGGAGTTTCTGGAGCAGAACAAGGACTATGTGCATTCGCTGGGGTTCGGCACGTTCGACCTGGGCCGGCATAACCCCGTGGCGAAGCATCCGGAGAAGTGGGGCGTGACGGCCTATAAGAACCCCGAGTGGGATCTGGCGCTCGACTACTACTACACGGTGAAGAACGGCATGAGCATCGAAGAGGCCGAGCGGGTGTTTCAGCAATTCGAGCAGAACCATTACGCGGGCTGGGATCTGCGGCTGTATATTCGAGAATTTATTTTTCTCTATATCGCGAAGTTCGGGTTGGAGAAGTTGCGGGATCTGCAATATCAAGCCGCCAAGATTGCGGGGCATACGCCCACATTGGCTGGAAAGATGTAACGATGTCTGCTTCAGGCCTCGTCCAGATAGACGGTTTGTCGCCGATCAAGAAAGAGGATCGGAAGACCTCGAAGGTGATGCTGCTGTTTCCGCCCGAGTGGGTGCCGACGGCGCCCTATCTGGCGCTGCCGTCGCTGACGGCGGTGCTGCGGGAAGCCGGTCATACGGTCGTGCAGCGCGACATCAACATCGAGATGTACGATCACTTCTTCACGATGGAGTTCCTGATCTGGGTGAAGGCCCGGCTCGGCATGCAGCTGAAGCCGCTCCAGGACAAGGAAAAGGCCGGGACGCTCACGGACCGCGAGGCGGATCAGAAGGCGGTCGTGGAGCAGGCCTATGCCGTGGATGTGTTCGACCTGGCGGAGCGGGCGGAAGATGCCAAGCTGGTCGTGCGCGGCGAACGGTTCTACGAAGCAGAGAAACTGGAGCTGGCGCTCAATACCTTCCGTGAGGCGATGCAGTACATCTCCGCCGCCTACTATCCTGCCTCGCTCGTCTTCTATCCGATGGAAAGCAACCTGGGATACCGGCCGGGTGTCTCAAAAGAAGTCTTTGCCTGTCTCAACGATGAGCAGGTGAATGTCTACCGCGATATCTGCAATCAGCTCGTTCTGCCGTCCGTGAGTAAAGAGAAGCCGGATGTGATCGGCATCTCCATCGGCACGCAGATGCAGCTGCTGGCGGGCCTGACCTTCTGCAAGATGATCAAGGAGACGTTCCCGCACATCAAGGTGGTGGTCGGGGGGAATGTCATCACGCGGTTGCAGGAAGAGCTGCCGCATCACGAGCGGTTCTTCACCGAGGTGTTCGACGCGGCGATTCTCTACGAAGGTGAGCATGCGCTGCTCTGGTATATCGAGGCGCTGAACGGCCAGCGGGCGCTGGAGTCGGTGCCGAATCTCATGTATCGCGATGAGACCGGCATGCATCAGAGCAAGGAAGTCTACACCGAGAAGACGGCGGCTCTGCCGCTGCCGGATTTCGACGGCCTGCCGCTGGATCACTATTTTGTCCCGGAACGGATCATTCCCTATCTCGCGACGCGTGGCTGCTACTGGGGCCGCTGCACGTTCTGCGATCACGGGCAGGGTTACTTCGATCAATATCGCGGGATGACGGCGCAACATGTGATCGAGCAGGTGACGGCGCTGCGCGATAAGTACCAGTGCAAACACTTCCTCTTCAGCGACGAGTCCTATCCGCCGGCCCTCTTCAAGAAAGTGTCGCAGCTGCTGGTGGAGCAGAACGTCGGGATCAAGTGGACGACACTCATCCGGTTTGAAGAGACGTTACAGGATCAGGCGATCTGGGACTTGGCTGCGAAGGCCGGTTGCTGCACGCTCTATTACGGTATGGAGTCGGCGAACGAGCGCGTGCTGAACCTCATGGACAAGCACGCGAAGAAGAGCGTGATTCAGAACAATCTTCACCAGGCGTCGAAGGCGGGAATCTGGAACCACGTGATGGCCTTTTACGGCTTCCCCGGCGAGACGAAAGACGAGGCACTGGAGACGCGGCAGTTCGTCATCGACAACCAGCCGGTGATTCATTCGGTCGAACTCTTCTACTTCGTGGCCTATCGGCACACGCCGATGGTGCGCAATCCGGAGAAGTTCGGCATCACGATCCACAAGCAGGAAGAATATGACCTGCCGCTGGACTACTACTACACGCTGAACGAGCCGAGCACCCTGTCCTGCCTCGATGCGATGCAGATGTGCGAAGAGTTCTACAAGAACGATTTCCAGCCCTGGGCGGTGCGGGTGAATTCCCGCGAGCACGTGTTCCTCTATATCTCCAAGTTCGGCACGAACAAGCTGCCGCAGATCTACGCCCAGCAGACGCAGACGACTGCCTCGGATGCGGTCTCAGGGTTGGTAACGTGGCCGGTATCGATGAACGAAGGAGAGGATGGCAAGGAAGGTATGTCGCGCGTGGTCTCCCACGGCGTGGGCTAAAGGATGCTGAAAACGACCTCCCACGTCGTTCTCGGTTCGTCAAAATCCTCAACGTACCCCTGAGGGTACGCCTCCGGTTTTGACTCTCCTGCGGCCTAGTGGGATGCCGTTTTGAGCATCCTGGGGAGATGGCGGTTCAGGAAGAAGACTGATCGCTCGAAGATTCGTCGGGAACGAGGACGGCAGTCAGAAGAGCATAGGACGCTTCGACCAGTTTGGTCATCTCTTCGGCCTTCTTGTAGGCTTCCATGTATTTCTTGGGGTTGTTCGTCAGATTCGAGTAGCGGGCGGGGTTCCAGGTATAGAGCTGCACGCGCTTGGCCCGCTCCAGGTCTTCGGTGGTGACGGGGAGCGTGAGACCCAGAACCTCAAGGGCGCGGGCGATTTCTTTAGGGATTGTTTCGTCACTCATCCTGTTACTTTAACTGGAGCAAGGCCGTCAATCAATGCCAATGCCCCTCCCGATGCTTCAGGCCGCTCCGATCTTCACCAGGAAAGATTATCGCGATGTGCTGCGCCGTGAGATGGATGCGGGGAAGATTCCGCTGAGCCTCGGGCGCGATTGCCCGGTGAAGTGCGAGTTCTGCTACGAGCTGGACCATTCCTACCGCGAAACGCTCGATCCGCCCAAGACTACCGACGAGGATTGGAAGTTTATCCTCGACTATATCAGCAAGAAACCGACGGACCCGAAACAGTTCTGGTGCCTGGGTGGGAACGAGTTTATGGAATGGACCGATCTGTTTCTCCATCCCAAGGCGATGGAGTGGGTCGAGGACTTTCTGAAGTATACGGACAAGAGTATCCAGTTCTTCACCGTCGGTTTCGTGCATGTCCCGAAGATCCATCAGCTGGTCGCGCAGTATCCCGGCCGGATCAATTTTGAACTCTCCGTCATCACGCTCAGCGACTACCGCCAGCGGCTCATGCCGCACGCCCCGTCGGTCAAGCATCTCATGAAGGTACTGGACGGGCCGGCGGTGTCGTCGGCGAACTTCTATTCCTTCGATGCCCACACGATGTCGAAGGATGCTGCGACGATTTCGGCGATCAATCAGAAGTGTGTGCTCTGGATGGGAACACTCACGCCGGTGCGCGGCCTCAAGGAAGAGACGGCCGGCCTCATGCGTCAGGGCCGAAAGCATCTGGCCGGGGAAGCCTTGCGGATTTACGATGCGGCATTGCCGAATCTCCAGACCATTCATACCGAGGCCTACATCACGGCCTTTCTGAGCCGAAAGCGCATCGTGAGTCTCTTCGACTCACTGGAGCTGGAGAAAAAGGATACGCTGGTCACGGGCTGGAGCGTCTCAAAGATTCTCTCGATGTACCGGAAGAACAAAGCCCGGGTGCTCTATGTGCCGAATGCGATGCTGAGCGGTGATTCGGACTGCACGGTGTTGCTGACGTTCGACGATATCGCCAGGCGGCTGACGACAGAAAAAATCATTCACGTGCCCAAGTGCATCATGCAATCCGGCCGCGGGCCCTATAGCGATATCACCGGTGTGACGCTGGAGCAGTTCACGGAAAAGACCGGCGTGAAAGTGAAAGTGCTGCACAAGGTGGATACGCGGTTTGCCAACGAGCAGCTGTACCGGAACGGCTCGTTGCAGAACTATATCGAGAATTATGTACGCAATCCGATGACGCAGGCGTATGAAGCACTCCCACGGCCTGCCTAACGAGGGAGAGGGGTAAATGCCTGATCGCCGTTCGCTGAAGTTCTACCAGGCCGATGTGTTTACCTCCGAGCCTTTCGGCGGCAATCCTGTTGCCGTGTTTCCTGATGCCGACGGGCTCTCCGATGATCAACTCCAGCAGATCGCCCGGGAGATGAATCTCTCCGAGACGGTCTTCGTGTTTCCTCCGACCGATCAGGCGGCCGTGGTCCGGTTGCGGATTTTCACGCCGACACAGGAGCTGCCTTTTGCCGGCCATCCGGTCATCGGGACGTTTTACCTGCTGGCGCAGCTCGGACGCGTGCCGCTTACCGGCGCGGTGACCCGCTTGCTCTATGAGTGCAACATCGGTTTGTTTCCGGTGGAGTTGCGCGGGGTGGGGAAGCAGATTGAGCATGTGGTCATGTCGCAGCCCAAGCCGGAGTTTCTCGATGCGGTGGAGGATGAGGAAGACTTCTACAAGCTGGCCATTTCGCTGGGGCTGCCGAAATACGTGGTGGCGGAGGCGAAGTCGCCGATCGAGGTGGTATCGACGGGATTGCCGGTGCTGATTCTGCCGATCCGGACGCTGACGGCGATCCGGTCGATCCGGCCCGATCCCTCCGCCATTACCGATCTCTGCGGTCGATTCGGCGCCAACGGTATCATGGTCTTTTCGACGGTGACGGTCGAGCCGGATTCGACGGTCCATACCCGCATGTTTGCGCCGGCCATCGGCATTCTGGAAGATCCCGCCACCGGCAGCGCGAGCGGTGCGCTCGGGGCGTATCTGGTGCATCACCGCATTATTGACGTGAAGCCGACGACCGAGATTGTCTCGGAGCAGGGCTACGAGATCGAGCGGCCCTCCCGCATTCTCATCCAGGTGGATTCAGGCGGCGGAGTCATTCAGACGGTGAAGGTCGGGGGGGAGTGTGTCATGGTGGTGGAGGGTGAGCTGAAGTTCTAGTCGGTTGCTGAAAAAGGCCGCCAGCGGCGTTCTCGCCTCGACAGCATCCTCAACGTACCCCGAGGGTACGCCTCCGGTGCTTTCGTCGTCTGCGGCCTTGCTGACAACCTTTTTGAGCAACCTGTCGGAATGTTACTCCTACGATCTTTGTCTCTCTCAAGCTTCTTCCGGTTGTTTCCGATCTAGTTCTATAGAGTGTGGTCTAGCAAGGAGCTGACTATGAAAGCGGTCTTATTTCGCGCGCATGGTGGCCCGGATAAGTTGTCGTACGAAGATCTGCCGACGCCGGTGATCGGGCCGGATGAGGTGTTGGTCAAGGTCAAAGCCTGCGCGTTGAACCATCTCGATATTTGGATCAGGCAGGGGAATCCGGCTTATCCCATGCCGATGCCGCATGTGTCAGGATCGGACGTGGCGGGTGTCGTGGAGCAAGTCGGCGCGCAGGCCGATCACGTGACGGTCGGGCAGCGCGTGTTCATCTCGCCCGGGATCAGCTGTTGGAAGTGCGAACAGTGTCTGGCAGGACGGGACAACTTTTGCCGTTCCTATAGCTTGCTGGGGGCGATGATGCATGGCGGCTATGCCGAGTATGTGAAGGTGCCGTTCCGCAACGTGCTGCCCATTCCGGAAAATCTCTCGTTCGAGCAGGCGGCGACCTTTCCCCTCGTCTCGGTGACCGCGTCGCATATGTTGTTTGCCCAGGCCGGTCTCCAGCATGGCGAGACGGTGTTGATTATGGGCGGAGGGAGCGGCGTAGGGACTATGGCGATTCAACTGGCCAAGCTCGCCGGTGCGCGCGTGATCACGACGGTCGGATCGGACGACAAGATCCCCAAGGCGGTGGTACTCGGTGCCGATGCGGTCATCAATCACACGAAGGAGAAAGTGGCGGATCGTGTGAAACTACTGACCGAAGGCCATGGCGTGGATGTGGTCATTGAGCATATCGGGCCGGAGGTGTGGGAGAGTTGTCTGGCCTCGCTGGCGAAAGGCGGACGCTTGATTACCTGTGGGGCTACAACCGGGGCTGAGGTGAAGCTGGATCTCCGGTACATCTATTCCCGCCAGTATACGATTAAGGGTTCGTACATGGGCACCAGGGCGGAACTGGTGAAGGCTGCAGAGTTGATGGGCCAGAAGCGGCTGATCTCTGTCATCGACCGCACCTATCCGCTTCAGGAAGCCCGCGCGGCTCAGGAGCAGATGCTTGGCCGCAAGTTCTTCGGGAAGATTGTACTCGTCTGTTGAAAACGACCTTCAGCGGCGTTCTCGCCTCGACAGCATCCTCAACGTAGCTCAGAGGCTACGCCTCCGGTGCTGGCATCGTCTGCGGCCTTGCTGAGAGGCCGTTTTGAACAGACGTAGATTGTGAGCTTTAGAAACACATCCTCTCCTCATGTGCACATCTCTCTGCTGCCTCGTTTCGACTGTTTTGAGTGCTCCCTTCTAACTGTGTTACTCTAAGTTAATGCTAACTGAGCGCGGCTGGCGTTCTTTCCATTCGATACCATCAACGAGAGGGGGGAAATCATGTCTACAGTATCCAAGATCATGAGCAAAAATCCCAAAACCGTCGGGCCGGCGGTGTCGATCGTAAGTGCGGCGAAGAAGATGCGGACGGCCCGGGTCGGGTCGTTGCTGGTGAAGAAGGGCAAGCAGTTGGTGGGCATTGTGACGGACACGGATATTGTTCGTCGGGCGGTGGCGACCAGTAAGCCTCTCGGCAGGTTGACGGTCGATAAGATCATGACGACACCCCTGTGCACAATTGAGGGGAGTGAGTCGGTCCATGATGCGGAAGACATGATGGGTGACTTAGGCGTGCGCCACCTTGCCGTGACGAAAGGCGGGGAGATTGTGGGTGTGGTCTCGGTGCGGGATGTGATGAGGTTTTATAAGCGGTATGCCCAATCAAGCATTGCGCCGGAGCAGGGGTATTCGGAACCGAAGATTTCGCAGGACTAGCAGGCTGTTGAAAATGGCTTCCAGCTTCGTTCTCAGCTCGTCAAAATCCTCAACGTACCCGAGAAGGTACGCCTCCGGTTTTGACTCGCCTGCGGCCTTGCTGGAAGACCATTTTGAACAGCCAGAGAAGAGAGGCCGGATTAGTCGGGCAGTACCCTTCTACTCCGCACCGTACCTATTACTTCGTTAACTCTTTGACGAGATGCCCGAGTTCGGGAATGATCAGCTTCTCCATCGCCAGGCGGACGGCGTTTTCTGATCCCGGGGTGGAGAAGAGGACGCGGCCTTTAATGATGCCGGCGGTGGCCCGGCTCATGATGGCCGGTGAGCCGATCTCCTGATAGGTCAGATAGCGAAAGACTTCGCCGAATCCATCCAGCCGTTTTTCCAGCATCGCGTCCACTGCTTCAAACGTCGAATCCCGCCTGGAAATCCCCGTTCCGCCGTTGATGATGATGGCCTGAACGGCATCGTTCGCGATGCCCTCGGTGATCCGCGCGGTGATCTGCGCCGGTTCGTCTTTCACGAGATGGTAGGCGGCGATACTGTGTCCCTGTTCCTTGAGTAGCTTCTGAATGAGCTGGCCGCTCGTATCCGTATCCGGCGTGCGGGTATCGCTGCAGGTAATGACCATGCACCCGATGGAGCGGGGTGCATGGTGTTTGTGTTCATGATGGGTCGCGCTGGCCATATTTCACTCGGTGGAAATTATTTCCAGACTGCATCGGGGTTCAGCTTCGCGGCCGGCGTTCCCTTGGCGATATGTTCATCGAGGATGATTGCGACATCGGCTTCGGTGACTTTCGAATACCAGGTGTTGTCGGGGTAGACGACGACGGTCGGACCCTGTTCGCAGGGACCCAGGCACCCGGTGGCGCTCACGAGGACCTGGCCCGGTTGCACGCCGCGCTGCATGAGNNTTGCCACTGTTCGACGGCTTCCTCCGGCAATTTCCACTGTTTGAGTCCTTTGATGACCCAGTCCAGGTAGTGGTCTTTCGGTTTGAACTTTCCGATGGGGTTGGCGGCGTAGGTCGTGACGAGTTCCTTCTCGCCGGCTTCATTCAGGACCGTAATCTGCAGATGCCGGTAGGCGCCTGGCGGCACATCCTGCTCAAACTCATCCATAATCTTCAGATCTTCGTCGGTCAGTTCGAAGACCGCGCCCCAGACTTTTTCACCAGGGGATGGAGCGATGCTGGAGAGTCCGCAACGCCATTGTGCCGACCACCGGCAGAACTTGATGGTGTGATCGCCCAGCGTCGCCAGATACAGGAACTTATGTTCCGGCGCCCGGCGCTTGAGTTGGGTGAGATTGAGATTGTCTCCGTACAAAAAGAATTTCATGCGAGGCGCTCTTGGTGATTCGAGTGACGACGGTGCCGCGTTACTTGTAGCACACCGGCTTTTCGTCAGACAAGCGACTAGCTTAGCGCGCGGGATCGTCCATTGACAACCATCCAGGCGCTTCCTAAGATGCCCACGACGTATTTTCGCGTTTCAGCCGATCATCCTCTCGTATGGAATTGAGTTCTGAACTATGAGTACCGATCCGTCTCCTTCAACTGCAGCGTCAGAATCCTCGTCCTTGGTGCGAACGCTCCACTATGCGGTGGTGGCCGTGCTTGTGTTTGGCGGGCTCTATTATTTTGTTACGAAGCCGCCCTCGCTGAATCCGATGGCGGATAAGCAGGCAGCCGAGGCGCTGGCCATGGTGCAGACGCATCAGGCCATCGGGTTTCCGACGATTCTTCAAGCGATGAATGAACATGTCCGTTCGATGAAGGAGCGGGGGCAGGGGGTTCGGCTCGGTGAGTGGCGCGTCAAACAGGTGGAAGGGGAGATCTACGAGATTCGTCTGCAGCTGCGGGATCAGAGTGTGAACGGCCAATGGTTCGAGCGGGAATTTATCTGGCACGCGCACTTGGGAAAGAAGAAGGTCAATGCCGCTTCGGTGCCTGCCGATGGCGTGACGCCGATGGCGCCGGAGTCCGATCGGCCGCAGACGCCCGCTCCGGCTTTACCAGGAGCGCCGCCGATGCCGCCTATGTCAGGTCCTCCGGGAGTTTGATCTGAATCTGCCCGTCTACGACACGCACGTCGCAGCAGGCCACCGTGAAGTTCGGATTGTTCACACGCTGGCCGTTTTTCAGGTCAAATTTCCATCCGTGCCAGGGGCATTCAATGATGCTCTCCTTCAGCTTCCCCTCTCCGAGCGGTCCGCCTGCATGCGGACAGGTATTATCTACGGCGAAGAGTGTGCCGTCGACATTGCTGAGTGCGATCCAAATGCCCTGAACGTCCACGGTCTTTGTCATTCCCGGCGGAACGTCGGTGAGCGCGGCTACGGTGACGAATTCTTTCATACGGGCAGTTTCCCAAAAAACTGATAGCGGCGTCTAGATGGGCGATGGCTGCGGGGTTGCTTGATTTCGCTCGGGTCCTATGGCATAAAAATGAACTATACGCCCTTGATCAACTGGATGGCCTCTCAGAGGGGAGCCAGGTAGGGAATGAGGTTGTTGCATGGAAATGACTCTCCTGCTCAACTCGACGTACGAACCGCTGCGTGTGGTTCACTGGCAAAAAGCCATTGCCCTTCTGTGGCAAGGTAAAGTCGAAGTCCTCGAAGTCTACGACCGTGAAATCCACGGCATCTCCCTCTCGATCAAACTCCCTGCCGTGATGCGGCTGCTCAAGCTGGTGCGCCTGAAAGACAGCCACCGGGCGGTGAAGTTTTCCCGCATCAATATTTTTACGCGCGATGGCTATACCTGCCAATATTGCAGCCGGAAATTTCGCACGGAAGAATTGACTTTCGATCACGTCATTCCGATCGCCAAGGGCGGGAAGAAGACGTGGGAGAACATCACCACGGCCTGCTGGCGCTGTAATAACCGGAAGAGCGGGCGGACGCCGGAAGAAGCCGGGATGCGGTTGAAGAAGAAGCCGGTGAAACCACGATGGAGCCCGGTGATTACGATTACGATCGGGATCCGCAATACACCGGAAAGCTGGCGGGACTATCTTTACTGGAATATGGAGTTGGACGCCGACCCTGCTGAGACGTAGTCAGGCTGTTGAAACAAGCTTTGGGCTGCGTTCTCGCCTCGAACGCGTCCTCAACGTAGCCAGGAGGCTACGCCTCCGGCGCATTCCTCGTCTGCGGCCTTGCCGAGAGCTTGTTTGAACAGCCTGGTTCTGAGTACTCAGTGCAATTCAGGATATTCAGAAAAATCACTCAGGACTCAGGACTCAGGACTCAGGACTCAGGACTCAGGACTCAGGACTCAGGACTATCCCCCGCTCCAGCTACTTCACCGAATCCAGGACAATCTCAAAGTCTCGTCCGCCCGGGAGGGTGGGGTTATTGGCGTAGCGTCCTTCGATGTCGCCGGGCTGGGCCGGTCCGGCCTGGCCGTCGCGATCGAGCCGGGCCACGATATCCACCATTCCTCGCAGCTCTGAGCCTTCGACCATGACATCGGCGTTGGTGATTTCAAAGGAGGCCGGGAATGTCGGATGATCGATGCGTTTGGCGGCAATCGGCCGCGGCGGGCCCTGGGGGCGCTTCACGATCACGAAGAGCACGTCGGTCGGCTTGACCTGATCGGCCAGATTCGGGGCGATGGTCACCCGTCCTGCGACGACCGGTTCTCCGGTGGCCGGGTCGCAACTATGGGCGAGTCCGAGCCAGGCGGCGAGCGCCGCCAGACCGATGATCGTGCCTGCCATTCCGATGGCTTGTCCTGACATACCGGCCATGCATCCTCCAGATTCTCAATGAGCGTTGCATTATAGACAGGTCGCCTGGAAAAGGGGAGAGCACGGTTTACGGCCAGGAAGACGCTATTGTATGATGGCGGCCAGTTACACCCTGTGCCGTATGGAGGAACACGTTATGGCTCCCAATCCTGGTTTTCCCTTGGTGCTCGATGTGAAGGGTTTTTCCGTCCTGGTGATCGGCGGCGATGAAGAAGCGGCGGACAAGTCGCAGCGGTTGCTGGAGTCCGGTGCCCGGGTGACGGTAATCAGCCCGACGCTGCATGAAACGTTGAAGCTGTTGGCCGCGTCCGCGAAGATCATTCATCGCGGCCGGCATTTCCGTGAGACCGATCTGGAGCATACCATTCTGGTCTTGAATACGATTCGCGGGGATCGGGAATTTGCCAAGATGCTGCTGGCCAAGGCGCGGGAAAAGGGATTCCTCCTGTGGTCGGCGGACATGCCGGAGTTGTCTACGGTCACGATGCCGGCGGTGGTGGCGGTCGGGCATGCCCGGGTCGCGATCAGCAGCAGCGGGGTGGCGCCGGCGTTGTCGGGATTCATGAAGGAAGATCTGGAACGGATTCTTGACGGGGAGTTTTCGGCCTTTGTCGATTGGCTCGGGCATCTCCGTGAGCAGGCGAAGGCAAATGAGCCGGATGCGGACAAGCGGCGCGCATTACTGCGTGAAGCGCTGGACGGATTTCGCCTGCTGGGCAAAGTGCAATATCCGAAAGTGTGGCAGGACGAGCGAGCCCGTCAGACGGCTGCAGGGGCGGCGGCACCGGCTGCTAAAACCACATAAAGGAGTCGGCGACGATGGTCTTGCTTGAATTCAGCATGTCTCCGTTGGGCAAAGGGGAGAGTGTCGGGAAGTATGTGGCCCGGTCCCTCGATATTATCGACAAGAGCGGCGTGGACTACCGGCTCAATCCGATGGGTACCGTGCTGGAAGGCGAATGGGACGAAGTCTTCGGGGTCGTGAAAAAGTGCTATGAACGGATGCGGAAGGATTGTGGCCGCATTTCCTGCACGATCAAGGTCGATTATCGCAAGGCGGCGAAAGGCCGGTTGTCCAGCAAGGTGGCCAGCATCGAGAAGCAGCTCAAGCGCCGGGTGAAGCAGTAAGTCAGTTCACTATCCTGCCTGGCCGGTTGACAGAGCATGCCGGATCGGCTCTGTTGATCGGTCTTCTGCGTGATCCGTCTTTCCCGCGGTGTGATTTTCTCTCTTGAAGTAACTAGCTTTCCTTCCTATAATAGCCTCGCCAGAAACGGACATCCGGCACGTGATGCAGCCCGAAGAGGGCCCCTCCATCCCGCGCGCGTGTCCCCGGAGTGGAGGAGGCTATGCCCATTCAGCCGTTGGACGGTGTCGAACCGGCGGTGCTGCCGTCGATCGAGCTGTTACCCAAAGAGCGCAGGATCCTTGACCGGCCGTTCATGGAGTTTCGCCCGTTCGGGTTGGACGAGCAAGGGCAGACGATCAGGGATCTGAGCGGCATGAGCATCCGGGCGGTGATTCTCGATCTGGAGAAGACGCTGACTCGTGACCGGGGGGACGGCGCGGGCCCGGAGGCCGTCGACGAATTGTGCGTGCTGTTGAACCAGCGTATCAAGGATTCGGTCTACCATGTGACGCCGGAGTTTCTGAAGAACCCCTGGAATAGCTACTCCTACGAATTTGCCGCCTACCTCTACGAGTTCTGCGAACTGTTGACCGGCGACCCGAACTTTATCTTTGCGGGCGGGATGGAAAAAATGTCGCCGATCATTCAGGTATTGGCGCGCCCCTTCTCGCTCGAACAGATCTACGGCATGTTTCCCTATTTCGGGAACAAGTTTGCTTCGGGTTCGGTCGAATGCCGTGTGGTCGATGTGACGCCGGGGGCCGCCACGCTCGCCATGCGGTTTTCCGACCGGACGCTTTGCCAGTTCGGACCGTTCCGTCGGCGGTGCACGTATCTGGTCTGTCAGTCCGCCCAGGGGATTTTTGCGGCCGTTCCGGCGCGCGTGCACGGGCTGCCTCCGGCGACGCTGACAAATCTCTCCTGTGTGTCCAATGACGATGAATGGTGCCGGTGGCTCATTCGATGGCAGCATGACGGGCCGGTGCGTTGGGGAAGGGCATCTCAGCCCGTGGCAATGTCGTCGGAGCCGGCGTTGTGTGATGCCGTTGCGGCCGAGTCCGGGCTGGATCTCTTGCAGCGAGAACCGGCATGGGGTGGCTGGAGCAACCCGGGTTCCCGGCGCCAGTCGCACTGGCTTCTGTGGAGCGGGTTGATCGGGTTGTGTCTTGCGGGAGGACTGCGATTTCTGCTGCCTGCCATGGGGCCTGCTGAGATGGTGCTTGCCGGATTGAGTCCGGTTTTGGCTGCCGGATGGCTGATGCAGCGCCGCATGCGCAGGGAGAGCCGGCAGCGCGAGTCGCTTATTCGCGAGCAGATCGCTTTCGTTGAATCGCGGCATGAGGAATTGCGCGAGGCCTATTTGGGGCAGGAGCAGACGCGGGTCGAGTTGCGACGGAAGGTGACGCAACTGACGGCGCTGCATCAAGCCGGCCTCCTGTTCGGCGCGACGTTGGATCGTGACACGCTGCTCGAGCGGGTCTTGGAAACGCTCACGCGCGATCTGCATTATGACCGTGCCATGGTGTCGATGTTCGATCCGTTGCGCGCGGTCATTCGACATGTGCGCGTGATCGGAGCCTCCGATGAAGTCCTGGCCTACGCGCAGGACTGCGAGGTGCCGGTGACGGACCGGAACAGCCCTGAGGGGATGGCGGTCCTGCAGGGTCTTCCGCTGTTGATTGCAGATATCCAATCGGTCCGGCAGGAGCTCCATCCGATGAATCGACGGTTGGCGGAGTTGAGCCGGACGAAGTCTCTGATCATCGTCCCACTGAAAGCCAAAGACCATATCTTGGGGATTCTGACGGTGGACCGGACGCATGAGCCGAGCTTGACGAAGGACGATCTTGAGCTGATGACCACGCTGGCGAATCAAGTGGCCATCGCGCTCGATAATGCAGCGGCCTATCAGCAGATCGAAGAATGGAACGTCGGATTGGAGTTGAAGATTCGTGAGCGTACCGAGGCGCTGGAGCAGGCCGATCGGCTGAGGTCGCAGTTTCTCTCTCATGTATCGCACGAGCTGCGCACCCCGCTGACCTCCATCAAGGGATTCGTTCAAAATCTTCTGGATGGGCTTACCGGTCCGCTGAACGAAAAGCAGCAACGGTATCTGTCCCGCATGCTGGATAATTCCGACCGGCTGATCCGGATGATTGAAGATCTTCTGGATCGGACCCGGATTGAGGCCGGTCGACTGGAAGTTCATCCTGTCGATGTGGATTTGGAGTCCTGCTTGACGGACGCGATTGAGCAACTGCGTCCTCTGGCCTCCGCCAAGCGGCAGCGATTGAGCCTCAGTGCACGAGACGCCCGGATTGAGGTGTGGGCCGACCGTGATCGATTGATTCAGGTGGCGGTGAATCTGCTCCAGAATGCGGTCAAGTATACGCCGGAGGATGGTGAGATTACGGTGGTCATCGAATCCTCAAGTCCGCGGTTTGTCCGCATCCTGGTCAGGGACACGGGGCCGGGGATTCCGGCAGAGGATCTCGAGAAGATCTTTGATCCGTTTTTCCGTGTACAGCAGGGGCAGCGAAGCGGACCCAAGGGGCTCGGGTTGGGGCTCTCCATTGTGAAAACGCTGGTCGAACTGCAAGGCGGAAGGGTCTTGGCTAAAAACTGTCCGGCAGGAGGAGCGGAAGTCTCCTTTACGCTGCCCCTCCGATCGACGATCCCCTCGTCACCGCCAAGTCAGCCGGTTGCAGAACGGCGCGTGCTGGTGGCCGACGAAGATCCGGACATTCGGCAGTGGCTGTTCGACCGGTTGAAGGCCAGCGGATATCACCCGGAAGCTGCGACGGACGGGCAGGAAGCGCGTATGGCGGTCCAGTCGATCGGCTATGCCGGTGTGATTCTCGATGTCGGCCTGGGGCAGAGTGACGGACTGAACCTCTTGAAGGGGATTCGACTGCAGGACCCTGAGATCCCGATCATCATTATGACGGCATCCGGGTCCCGGGAGCTGGCGGTCCAGGCGATCGGTATGGGGGCGCAGGCCTATTTGCTCAAGCCGTTTGATGCCGGTGAGTTGCACTCGGTCATGGAGCGTTGGTTTCAATAATCTTGAGTAGGTGGGGTCGGAATGATTCGATGGCCACCACATATCGGAGGGTATCTTGATAACAGGGGTGTGGAGTCGCGGGCGATCGTTGTCGGCTGCTGTGATCGTGGGGGGTGCTCTTCTCTCGATCTGGTTTTCCTCTCCTGCCTTGGCCCAGGTACCGAGGATTCAGGGGCAGGGGACGTCCGCATCCGGACAAGGGAACGCCTTTGCGGCTCAGGCCGACGATCCGTCCGCGCTGCACTACAATCCCGCCGGCATGACACAGTTGTATGGTGTGCACATAATGGCCGGAGGGTTGCTGACCGGAGGAACTACCGGTTTCACGAGTACATCCGGAGCCAATGCCACCGGAACCCGCGACGGGAGCCTGGCGTGGCCGGCACCGGCGCATCTGTATATTACGGCGAATCTGGGCAGCCTTGGTGCCCAGCGGTTGAACGGGTTGACCGTCGGGATCGGTCTGACCTCACCGCTCGGTTCAGTGAGCCGCTATTCGGACAACGGCCCGCAGCGTTTTAAGGCGACGTTCTCTGCGCTGCCGCTGATCGACATCAAGCCGACGATTGCCTACCAGGTCACGCCGGACTTGTCGCTTGGCCTCGGCGCCGACATCTATACATTTTCAGATATGCTGGGCGAAGGGCATTTTGAGAAACAATTCATTACTCCGCCGGGGTCGCCTACCGTGTTTGGTGCGGCCGGGGCGAAAGCGGAGCTGTATGGCAAGGGTACGGCTGCCGGCTTCAATGTCAGTCTCCTGTATACGGCATTGCGGAACACCGACGGAAAACCGATTGCCAATGTTGGCCTAGTCTACCGGAATCAGGTTGCCCTGCCGTTGAATGGTGCGGTCCTAGCCAATGGCGTCAAAACATCGGATGCCTCGACCACGTTTGTTCTGCCGCAAATCATCTCCGGCGCGATCGCGATCTGGCCGACGAGAACGGCCGAACGTGAGTGGAAGCTGGAGATGGATGTGGACTATGTCGGCTGGAAATCGGTCAGGAACCTGGATATTTATCTTGCGAACGGTGGCGTCATCCCGCAGCCGCAAAGCTGGCGCAGCACGTACACGGTGATGATCGGGACGGAGTATCGCTGGCTGAAGCTGGAGTCATTGCCGGAGTGGGAAATGGCCGTTCGCGCCGGCTATACCAATTCGCCGACGCAGGTGCCTGATGTGACCTTCGATCCAGCGGTGCCGTCGGCGGATGTTCACATTCCTTCAGTCGGATTCGGACTGGTGTGCAAGGACGGCGGGACGATGTTTGGGATTCGTTGCGGCGATTTCGGGTTCGGCCCGATCAAACCCAAAGCCGTGGGTTTCGACTTGTCCTATCAAGCATCGCTCTACGAACAACGGACCGTGAGCTGCGGGTGCGCCCTGGCGACAGCGGTCAATGGACTCTATCGCACTACCTATCATACCGGCGGGATATCATTCAGAGTGAATTTCTAGCAACGTCATGCGGCGGCATTAGGCGGTATGATAGCGGCGTGGGACGCGCGGGCCGATGGCGCAGAGTGTTTCGTAGGCGATCGTGCCGGTCCATTCGGCCAGATCAGCAGCCGTAATCTGATCGGTTCCCTGGCGGCCGATCAGGATGACCTCGTCCCCGACGGCAGCGTCCGGGATCTCTGTCACATCGATCATCACCATATCCATGCAGACCAGGCCGATGACCTTGGCGCGTTGTCCGTGCACGAGGACTTCTCCGCGGTTGGACAGGCGCCGGTTGAACCCGTCGGCATAGCCAATCGGAAGTACGGCCGCACGGGTCGGCCGTTTTGCCACGAAAGTCGCGTTATAGCTGATGGTGCCGCCGGTCGGGATGGCTCGCATTTGTGCGATGCAACTCCGTAATGACAAGACCGGTTTGAGGGCGGGTGCCGTGATCGATTTCGGCAGAGTGTGATAACCGTAGAGCATGATGCCGGGGCGAATCAGCGAATAGTGCGAGCGCGGATAGCGAACGGCGGCACCGCTGTTTGCAGCATGGATCAGCGGGATAGAAAGACCGCGGGCCGTGGTGCCATTCACGACGCTCTGAAAGAGCGCAAGCTGATGCTCGGTTTGGCCGGTCGTGGGGCCGTCGGAATCGGCGAAGTGGGTCATCAGCCCTTCGATTCTGAGCGACGCCGGCAATTGGCCTGAGTCGATGAGGTTCAGCAGCTCGTCCGTGGCCAGTCCGAGACGGCCCATACCCGTTTCCACTTTGAGGTGAATGGGGTAGGGGGTTGCGAGCGAAGCCGTAGCCTGCGCCAGCGTCGGGAGCAACATACGATCACTGATGACGGGCGTGAGACGGTGGGCGATGACGTCACGGATCTGTTCTGGGAACAGAGGACCCAGCATCACAACAGGAACGGTGATCCCGGCCGATCGAAGGGCGATGCCCTCATCGAGCGAGACGACGGCGACACGGGCCACTCCCTGGGCAATGAGCGATCGTGCAACCTCAACGGCGCCGTGGCCGTAGGCATTCGCCTTGACGACGGCCATGATGTCGCATCCGGGAGAGAGGAGGCGGCGCAACTGTGTCAGGTTATGGATCAGAGCGGAGAGATCGACGGTAGCGTAAGTCGGAGAGGATGTAGAAATGGTCGGCACGCGATGAGGATGGGTCTGGAAGCCTGACTCAGACTTCCATGATCTCCTGTTCCTTCTTCTTGATCACGTCGTCGATTTTTTGTCCGTACTGCTCGGTGAGCTTCTGGGTTTCTTGCTCTCCCTTGCGCAGTTCGTCTTCAGTCAACTTCGCATCTTTTTGGAGTTTCTTCAACTCTTCGTTTGCATCGCGCCGGAAGCCGCGGATTTGTACTTTGGTATCTTCGCCGTGTTTCTTGCAGATCTTCGTCAATTCCTTGCGGCGCTCTTCGGTCAGCGGGGGGAGGGGGACCCGGATCATCTTGCCGTCGTTGGAGGGATTCACGCCCAATCCGGAATTCGCCAGGGACTTTTCAATTTCTTTGATCAATTGCGGTTCCCAGGGCTGAATCGTGATGAGCCGCGCTTCCGGAGTCGAGATGTTGGCGATCTGTTTGAGCGGCGTCATGGTGCCGTAGTAATCGACCCGAATGCCGTCCAGGAGCGCCACCGAGGCCCGGCCCGTCCGCAAGCCGGCAAGATCCCGCTTGAGGTGTTCCACGGCATTGTCCATGTGGGTTGTCAGGGTTTGCTTGACTGCAGCTGCGTTCGACATGGCGGTACTCCGTAATGAGCTAGCGCGGGCTGATTGTGACCAGCGTGCCGATGGGTTCGCCGAGTGCGACCCGCTTGAAGTTCCCCTGTTCGGTCAACTTGAACACGATGAGGGGAAGGTTGTTGTCCATGCA